>Ga0073936_10005140_pt1 | contig 17796 bp, 15 predicted proteins | sample AliMusrvi5mmetaG_FD_87041 | JGI IMG/M metagenome (GOLD analysis project Ga0073936, IMG submission 87041) | Freshwater lake bacterial and archeal communities from Alinen Mustajarvi, Finland, to study Microbial Dark Matter (Phase II) - Alinen... | ecosystem: Environmental > Aquatic > Freshwater >... | reverse complement strand
GTGCAAAAAAACGGCTCAGCCGCTCGGGCGACACGTCGGCGGCGATGTTGTCCGGAAAGAAGCCCTGGCGAGCCTTGTCAATGGCGTCTCGATCCAGGTCGGTGGCAAAAACCTGGAGGGCGAAATTCCCTTTGGGCTTGACCTGCTCCAAGACCTCCTTGAACACCATGGCCAAAGAATAGGCCTCCTCCCCGGTTGAACAGCCAGGAACCCAAGCCCGCAGCGAGTGGCCAGGTGAACGGTTGGCGAGCAGCCCTGGGATGGCCTGTTCGCGCAACTCCTCCCAAGCCCCGGGATCGCGGAAGAAATTCGTCACTCCAATCAGGAGTTCCCTGAAGAGCAGGTCGAGTTCCTGGGAGTTTTCCCGCAGGTATCTGACGTAAGCGGAAATCCTGTCGATCTGGTGGATGCCCATGCGGCGTTCGATCCGGCGGTAGAGCGTGTTCCGCTTGTAGGAGGAAAAGTCATGGCCAGTGTGGGCACGCAGCAGGATGACCGCCTTTTCCAAAGCGCTCTGCGTCTTTTCCTCCAGAGCCGCTTCGGACTTGGCGGCGAGCGGCGTCCGCTGCAGATAAGCGATGATCCTCCTCGGAAGTTCGTCCACCGGCGCCACCATGTCGGCTAGCCCTGCGTCAATCGCGCTGCGCGGCATGCCGTCGAACTTGGCCGTCGCCGGCTCCTGTACCAGCACCACGCCCGCCTTCTCCTTAATCGCCCGCAGGCCCAGGGTGCCGTCGGAACCCATGCCCGAGAGAATAACGCCAATACTCCGCTCCTGCTGGTCCAACGCCAGGGAACGGAAAAAGAAATCAATCGGCAGGCGCAGCCCGCGGGGCGCCGCCGGCTCGAGCAGGTGCAGCACGCCGTGCAGGATGGACATGTCTTTGTTCGGTGGGATGACATAGACGCAGTTTGGCTGCACCCGAGTGCGATCCTTAACCTGAATCACCCGCATGCCGGTCGCGCGCTGAAGCAATTCGGGCATAATGCCTTTATGCGTTGGGTCCAGATGCTGGACGATGATGAAGGCCATACCGCTGGCCGCCGGCACATGTCTCAGGAAATGCTCCAGGGCCTCGAGCCCCCCGGCGGAGGCCCCAATACCGACGATAGGGAAGGAACTCGTTGCCCTCGGGGTGGGTGCTTTGCGCCGGACACTGCTGCCTGGTTCTTTCCGCCTGCGTTTCGCTTCAGATTTCCTTTTCATGATCCCGATTCTCCTAATCGCAAGACTCTTTTCGCGCCACATGGAGATTGAGTCCGAGGGCCGACTTGATGTTGCACCAGGAATTTAGGTTTCTCTGAATCATGTTATTGCCCTGCCGGCAAACAACCAAACAAAAACTTTCATGGGACTGGTTCAATCTGTTTTTGGCGGAAAATCCGGCCTCAACCTATACACCGGGCGTGGTTTGGCGGAGAGAGCCAGCAATTACCGAAGGTCGGGTTTTCCCCCATAGCGGGATTCCTACGTATGTCGTAAAATTGCGTGTCATGGAATACTCAAGATCCGTGCGAATTCCCGTGGCAGAACTCGCGGATGTAGAAAGGCCAAGGCCCGTAAGAATTGAGCATCGAAACCAAGGGCTGTCGCGTAGAGAACGGGATCGGGTAGGCTTCGGGGTGGCCAAGCTCAGTGCGCAGGGCGGAGATGAGAAGCATGAGAAACAACAGCAAGAAGAAGGCGTTGACGTTTGGTGAATTTGTCGCGGCCATTTATGCGGCATGGGGCCGGCGCAAGGCCCTGGGAATTGTGCGGCTTGCGGTCAATGCGGGCCTGGTTGAGTTTCGAGGGCGAGAACGCTTTGTGATCTCGGAGGAGTAGGATGGAAGTGTACCCTTCAGGTCTCCGGCGGATCGACTCGATTTCTGAGCAACCAAGGAAGCTCGTTCCATCTTCGTCAACTGCTTCCGACCCACCCGAGACCCTGCTGGTGGTCGATGACGATGAGATCATGCGCTCCCTTGAAGCACGGATTCTCTCTGGCAAAGGTTACCAAGTGCTGCAAGCGGCCAGTCCTGCGGAGGCCTTGCGGCTGGCTGGCGTCACCGCGACGATTCACCTCTTGCTCGCTGATTTCTGGATGCCGGAAGTTGATGAACTGGAGCTGGCCCGGAGTTTCCGCACGATGCATCCGGAGGCTCCAGTGCTGTTGGTTTCAGGCTCGCAATCCTGGACGCACGACAAAATTAGGGATCTCGACCGCTTCGAGACCCTGGAGAAGCCATTCACGGCCAATGAACTGCTCCATGGCGTTTCCAGGCTGCTGCATGCCGCGGCCCACCTGCAAATACGAGCACGGTGAGGTGGCAGGCAGATTATCGCAGGAGAACTGAAAGCCACGAGTGTGCGGATCTTGTCAGTACCACCAGCGCATAGGAGCGCGGCCTTTAGGCTAGGAGCTAAGGAGCGTTCCAATGCTACCGGATTCTCGATTGTTTCTGCAGCCTGAAGGCTGCGCTCCTATGGCATCGCTGGTCTTCGTGCGCGGTGGTACTGTTCGGTGCACCCGCCGCGGCTGTGCCGAAGCTGGCTGCTTGCCTGAACCGTCGGATTTGCGTAGCTTAAGCGAAAGAAGCAAGTCCGTCCCGGCCGGTGGCAGGGGAAAGGGCCTTCCTGACGATATGTCCGAATCATACATACAGAACCTATTTGCCGAGCGGATCGGCGGCAGCCAATACGGAAAGTCGCAGGCGATCTATAAGTTCGAGAAGATCAAGCGCGCCAAACGCGCGGCCATGGCAGCGCATCCCAGCGCGGAAATCATTGACCTTGGAGTGGGCGAGCCGGATGAGATGGCCTTTCCTGAAGTGGTCAAAAAGCTGTGCGCCGAGGCCCGCAAGCCGGAGAACCGAGGTTACGCGGACAACGGCGACGCAGTCCTCAAGGAAGCCGCGGCTCGCTACCTGGAGCGGGTCTGCGGCGTCAAGGGAATCAACCCGGAGACGGAGGTGCTGCATTCGATCGGCAGCAAGGCGGCGCTTTCGATTCTACCAGCGGCGCTCATTAACCCCGGCGACTACGTGCTAATGACAGTGCCGGGCTACCCGGTCTTCGGCACACACGCGAAGTATCTCGGGGGAAAGGTCCACAATTTACCGCTGACCGAAGCAAACCGATTCCTCCCTGACCTGGATTCGGTGCCCGTTGGGGTGCTGAAACAGGCCAAGGTGTTGGTCCTGAACTATCCGAATAACCCGACCGGTGCCAGCGCGACGCCGGGGTTCTTCGCCAAAGCAGTCGCCTTCGCAAGGGCACATAACCTTGTCATCATCCACGATGCGGCCTATGCGGCGCTGGTATTCGAAGGCCGGCCGCTGAGTTTCCTTTCGACGCCGGGCGCAAAGGATGTAGGTGTTGAGCTGCATTCCGCCAGCAAGTCATTCAACATGACCGGCTGGCGTTGCGGTTTTGTCGCCGGAAATGAGCTGCTGGTCCGAGCTTACGGTGATGTAAAGGACAACAACGATTCCGGCCAGTTCCTGGCGATTCAGCACGCGGCGGCACATGGGTTCGACCACCCGGGAATCACGGAGAAGATCGCGGCCAAGTATTCGCGGCGGATGGACGGACTGGTAGCAGTGCTGACCAAGGCCGGGTTCCAGGCCCGTAAGCCGAGAGGGTCTTTCTTCCTGTATGTGAAGGCGCCAAAGGCGGCGGTGACTACGGGCGGCGCACGCATGGAATTCCGGAGTGCAGAAGAGGTGTCGCAGTGGCTGATCAGCGAGAAACTGATTTCCACGGTGCCCTGGGACGACGCCGGCGCGTATTTGCGCTTCAGCGTAACCTTCGCAGCGAAAACGGCGGCGGGTGAACGGCGCACTCTGGCCACCGTTGCCGAACGGCTAGGTGACGTGCGCTTTGAGTTTTGAGCGAACGCCTACTGGCGCGGTCATTGCGCGAGCTAGTACCAGGTTGCACAAGTTCGCGCTAAGCCGAAAAGCGGCAGAGGACAGCCGCACTCCAAGACGCTAGCGCGTATTTCAGCACGTTGCTTCTTCCGCAAGGTTTTGGAGTGCGGCTGTCCTCTGCCGCTTTCATGTCGCTTATCACTGCAGACAATCACAGCCATGGCGCGCAATGCTCCACACGCCCGCCGTTGGAACGCGGCGCGCATAGGACTGCGCGCCCTACCCGACCCGCAGTTTTCCGGCCTAGAGGCTCCAGCCGGCGCGGTATTCGCGGCGGACGAAGCGGTTAGCCTCCTCAAGGTTGGTAAACTTGAGGGCGGTGGAGTCCCAGAGCAGCTTGTAGAGCGTCAAGTTCTCCCTGAGCTGAACGCGCAGGGCCACGTTGCCCAGGAGCACCGACTCCGCAAGCGGGCCAGCCCAGTCGAAATTCGAGCCGGCGGGCTTGCCGCCTTTGCAGGCCGCGATCCACTCCTGGTAGTGGCCTTGCGAGCGCGGGATGGTCTTGGGAATCTGCCCTGCCTGCTTCGCGGCCGACTCTGGATAGATCGTGTTGCCGAGGATGAACCCCTTGTCGCCGACCAACATCCGCCCGTTGTCCCCCATCTGCCTGCCGTCGGGCAAGCCATCGGGCCGGGGCGGGCGCAGCCCGCCGTCGTACCACGTCAGCTTGCACGGCGGCATGGCGACGGCGCCAGCGGCGGCTCCCGAGAGTCCTTGGACATGGCAGTTGTTGGCTTGGGGCTCGGCTGAACGGGCGGGGAATTGGTAGGTCACGATAGACCCGAGCGGGTAGGTCTCTTCGTTCACCCGCGTCGAGGCACCCTGAACGCTGAGGGGTGCCCCCAGCTTCAGCGCGCGGAAGACGGGATCCATGGCGTGACAGCCGATGTCGCCCAGCGCGCCGGTGCCGAAATCCCACCAACCGCGCCATTTGAATGGGAGGTAGGCTGAGTTGTAGGGCCGTGACGGCGCGGGGCCAAGCCAGAGGTCCCAGTTGAGCGTGTCAGGCACGGCCGGGGTGTCTTTGGGGCGGTTGACCCCCTGCGGCCAATACTCATTGAATAAACCGTTTGACGGGCGATCGGTCCAGATATGCGCCTCGCGCACCTCGCCGATAGCACCGGACCAGACGTATTCACAGAGTTGGCGTGTTTCTCCAGAAGCCTGGCCCTGATTGCCCATTTGGGTGGCGACCTTGGCCTCATGTGCGGCACTGGCCAGGCGCCGTGCTTCCCATACAGAATGAGTCAGCGGCTTCTCGCAGTAAACATTCTTGCCCCGCTTGATGGCCTCCATGGCCGCAAAGGCATGCAGGTGATCAGGAGTAGCGACGACGACGCCGTCTATTTCCTTCACCTCGTCGAGCATCTGCCGAAAGTCGGTGAACTGCTGCGCCTTGGAGTACTTCTTGAAAGTGTGAGAGGCGTAATTCTTATCCACGTCGCACAAAGCCACGATGTTCTCGCTCTCCATCTGGTTGAGATCACTAGCGCCCTGGCCACCAATGCCGATGCCGGCCAGGTTGAGCTTCTCATTGGGCGAGGTGGCCCCCCGCAAACCCAGGACCCCGCCAGGCACCACCGTGAAGGCGGCGACGGAAAGTGCAGTGCCTCGTAGGAATTGGCGACGGGTAAGCACGGTGTTGGAGAAAGTAGTTTTATTGTTCATGCGTCACGACTGTAGAAGACGCTGCGAGGCAACACAACATTCAAACCCGAGCCGGCAACTCACTGAACCACACCCTTTTCGGACTTCGGGATTCGGCCTTCCTTCGGTTTTCGGTCTTCGGATTTCGGATTTCCCTCGGCCTCCCCGGTCATGGGCACAAAGCGCACCGGGAGCACCCTATGCTGCTCGAGTTTGCCGCCCTGTTTGTGGAGCAGCACAAGCTCCTGGTTCCACTCCCGTCCGACCGGGATAATCATGCGACCGCCTTCCTTGAGTTGGTCAACCAGGGGCTGCGGCACATGTTCCGGCGCGCACGTGACAATTATGGCGTCGAATGGTGCCGCCTCGGCCCAGCCCAGAGAGGACGGCGGCCTGGTAGCCCGAGCCGGTGCCGATCTCCAGTACGCGGTCAGTCGGCTTGGGTTCGAGCTGTTCAGTCATGAAGGCGACGATGTAAGGCTGCGAGATGGTTTGCCCGTGGCCGATGGGCAAGGGATGGTCCCGGTAAGCATCGCGACGAAGGCGCTCGGGCACGAATTCATGGCGCGGAACTCGGCCCATGACCGCCAGAACGCGGGCGTTGGTGATGTCGCGGCCCGGCGACACGAGTTGCTCGGCCACCATGCGCTGGCGCGCAAGGGCGTAAGGATCAGGCCCCAGGACCGGCGCGGGGGGTGCCGCGGTTCCACGGTCGGTCAGCCCCGTCAGCCACCCCGCCATCACGAGCGCCATTCTTCGCATGTTCTAAACTACCCCTTCCTATCGCCGATCCGCAACAGCGAGCGCGCCAATGCCACTTTTCCGACCGTCGATTCACCTGTCGCCGGCGGCTAAACCTTCGACGGGGGCATAATCATCCGTCAGGACGGGACTGCGCGCGGCGCTCAGCGGCGCCTGCGCCTGGAATGAATCGAGCCGCTCAAGAAATGAGGGCAAAGTGGCTCGCCGTGTTTGGATCAGCGAGGCGGCGCGCTGCCGCAAGGTGAACAGGTCCGACCTGACCGCTGACCTGGTCGCCACGACCACGATGTTCTGACTGGTGTGGGCCGGAAACAAATACACCTGGGGAAACACGGTCTTCAATGTGCGATAGATCGCTCCCACGAGCCCGGAGTGCCAGCCGTTGACGGTGCCGATGACGTTGTAGGCCACTACACCGTTGGTGCTGAGATGATCGCGCACCATCTCAAAGAATTCCTTCGTTACCAGGTGCGGCGGGATGGACGAGCCGTAACGGCTGGTAACGTAGGCATCGAGGATGATTGAATCGTAGCGGGCGGTGCTCCGACGCAGGAACACGCGCCCATCAGCCTCGTGCACCTTCTGCCGTGCGGATTCCGTGAACTTGAAGTATTCGCGCGCCACGCGCACCACCGCCGGATCAATCTCGACGGTCTCAACGGTAACAGCGGGATAATAATGCTCGAAGGCACGCTGGGAAGTGCCCGCGCCCAGGCCAATCATCAGAACGTTGGTCAGTCGCGAGTTCCAAAGCAACGGCATGTGGAAATACTCGGTGTACTGGAAATGACCCCGCAACGGATCTTGCATAGACATTCGACTCTCCGGGGCATCGTCGAAGTACAGCGTCCGCATGCCCTCTTCATTCACGACGCGGATGTGGTGATAGGTTGATGTAACCTCGTAGACCTGGTCCGCGCAGGCGACGGCACAGGCCAGAAGTGCACCTGCGAACCAGATCAATTGGGAAGCCCGGGAGCTCTTCATCGCGTTGCCTCCTTTCCGGTCCACGTACCGACCGGCTTGAGCCAGGGGTCAAGTCCCACGCATAGCAGCCCCAACAAAACCGTCAGCACCCCCATCAAGCGGAAAATATGCGACAGCTTCATCTGGTCAATGAGCACAAACCCGGCGACAAAAACCCCGGCAATGCTCCCGACCGTGCTGGCCGCGATGATGAACCCGCTGGAGCGTCCCACCTGTGCCAGGCTCTGCGTCGAGAGCCGGATCATATAAGGCGACAGCATTGCGAGCACTACGCACGGCATCAGGAAGATCAAGGCGCTGCCCAGCACGGGGTCGAGCTTCTGCCAGAGCAGCGGGATGGGCTTGTCCACGGGATGGCGCGAGATAATGGCATCGATTAACCAGACGGCGCAGTTCGGGATGAGCCACTGGACCAGCCCCGCCGGGACCAGCAGCACGATCAAAATCCGGAGTCGTTGCCACCGGTCCGCCAGCGCCCCGCCGAGATAGTAGCCCAACGCCAGCGCGATCAACACCACGCCGATCTGGCTGACCCACACGTGGAAGGAGCTGCCAAAGTCCTTGGCCAGAAACCGCGCGCCGATGATCTCCAAGACCATAATGATAAAGCCGCCCAGAAAGACCAGTGATGCCGCTGCCGTGTTTCTCATGCAGCGAGCATACCGGCCAAGCCGCACGCCGTCAAAGGGCGTACCTGGCTACCCCTTTCCAGCCCGAAATCCGAAATCCGAAGCCCGAAACAAATCCCAAGCATGAAGAAGGAAATGACCAAAACCACATGGCACAGGCGAGTTTTGAGCATTGGGCCATTGGGCATTTGAATTTGTTTCGGGTTTCGAACTTTGGGTTTCGGATTTCCGCACGACGCATGGTGATAATTCCAAGATGCTCCCGGCCGGGTCAGAGCGGGCGGGCGCCCCGGAGGACACCCACCCGCCTGGACGCCGGGAGCGGGCCATTGCTGAACGGCCCGCACGCCCGGCGGTTGCTCAGCTCGCCGGGACGATCGCTGAGTAAGTCCTGCCAGAGGGCGGAGCGCGTGTTCCGCCAGGGCGGGCCGGCACTTCGGATCGAAGGCCTTGGTAAAAGCGGATCGGAAAGGAACTCATCTCAGAGCAACACCGCGCGGCAGGTGAAGCTTGATCGGGATGTGCCTGGCGTAAGCGGCGAAATCGGTATCGGTCGTGAAAATCTTCAGGCCGTGCCGGACCGCGACGGCGCAGATGAGCAAGTCGGTCCCGGTACTTTGCAAGCCTCGTTGACGAAGGCGATTATAATACCCGGCGGCGGTTTCATCGTCCTCTTCGTCCAGAGTCAAATTCGGGTAGAACCTCAGATATTCCTTGAGCTGCTCGAAGCGTTCGTCCGGCTGAGCGCCCGAAAGCAATTCCTGGCGGATGGGGCCGAGCAACTGCACCGCGTCGCGCCGCACCAGGCGCGCGACCTCCTCCGCCACCGGGTCTGATGCGGGGCGGTTACGGCGGAGGAACCGGGACCAGACGCAGGTGTCAACGATAACTTTCATGCACGCCCGCGGCGCATCTTCTTGTAATCCCACTTCGGATGAAAAGCGATTTTCCCCGCCAGATCCAGAATGCGCAGCCGCTGCCGGCGATGGACATATTCGGCCAGGGCGGTGTTCACGGCTTCCTGTTTGGACTTGAAGTTCCCCAGCGTTACGGTTGCCTCGATCAGTTTATCGTCCAATTTCAAGTTTGTCGGCATAGGCAAACCCTAGCGCGACACACATCAATGTGTCAAACCCGTTCTACTTCCCGGAGAGCAACCACGAAATACACAAAACACACGAAAGTGGCGGGGGGAAATGCTGAAAAGCTGAAATCGGGACCACAATATCCAACATCCAGCGCGGAACCTTGAACCTTGAACATCGAACCTCGAACCTTGAACGGCCGGAGCCGGGTTACGGCCACACTCACCCAGGGAATGCAGAAGGATGGAGGATGAAGGATGAATTGCTCAGGCTACCCCGAGGCGACCCTGAGGCCATCTGGTGGCCAACCGGTAGGCGCCTGGAAGCCACCCTGAGGCTACCCGGAGGCTACCCTGAAGCCACCCTTTGGCTACCCTTAGGCTACCCGCGGCCAGGGAAGGCAGAAGGCTGAATGATGAATGTTCAGAGCTACCCTGGGCTACTGCCAGAGCGCAGGCACGCACAGGTGGCAAGGGTGTTCCGGGTCGCCTCCCGACCGAGAGTCCGAGTTCACTCCCCTGGCAGCGCGGGGGGAGGAAGGCCGCCGCGGGCGATACCAGCCAGTACGCGGTAGTCGAGGTCCTTCCGGGAAGCAGACAAAGGCGGCGCGTGGCCGGCGAACATTTCCGCACCCCATTTGCTCACTTCGCTGTCCGGGTTTTGTGCCTGCCAGTCTTTGAGGAGTTGCTCGGCTTCGGCGGGGCGCCCCAATTGCTTGAGGGCCAAGGCGCGTATGAGGTCCCCTGTCCCCTGCCCTCCTTTACGCGCGGGGATAGCCAGGATTCTCTCCAGTGCCTGGCGGGCGGCCTCGGGAGCGTTGCCCGCGAACTGGCATTGAGCAATGAACCAGTCTTCGAGCCGTTCGTCGATGTCCGCGGGGTAAGGCTTGCCGGCGCCGAGGTTTTCGGGCCATTCACGCGCGGTGCCGACCAATCGCAGCGCGCCGTCGAACGCGCCGGCTTGGAAGCGTTCAAGGGCCCAAAGCAGAAAAGCCTCGTGAAAAAGAGCGCGCGCTTCGGTGGTCCCCTCCGCCGGCAAAACGTGGAGTGAACCCAGGAGTTCTGCCGCCGCCTGATGCTGGCCGGTCAGGAGGAGAGCTTTCCCGCGCAGCAAAGCCAGCGTGTCATTCGCGGGGAAGCGCCGTGCATACTCGGCCGCAACGGCCAGGGAAGTACCAGCGTCGCCGCGTTTCAGGTAGTGGCGGGCGAGCATGACGCCGTACCGCCACTGGGCGGGGTCTAATTGAGCAGCGCGTTGCAGATCCTTCACGGCGTCGTCAGTAGCAAGTTGTGCGCGCATGGCGTAGAAGGGAGCAAAACGAGGCTCGTTCGCCCAAGTGGCAAGAAGCTGCCGAGCCTCGGACTGCTGGCCCAGATGCCAGCGGATGAGCGCGAGGAAATAGCTGGGCTGCCAGGAGGGGCGCTGTTGCGCGGCCCATTCGAACACGGGAATCGCCTCCGGCCGGAAAGGGAAAACGAACTCAGGCGAAGCCGCCTCCGCGTGTGCAAGCAGGCTGGTGTCGCGGCGCAGGTACGCAAGCCAATAGAGGACTTCCGCCGTCTGGGGCGCGAGGTCCAGGACTTTGGCGGCATCGGAGTCCAAGCCGACGCCATGATACCAACTGGCCAATTCCAGGAAGGTTTCGTGCGGCAGCTCGTTACGAATCAGCGCGGTAAAGTCCTTGGCACGCCCTTTCCCACAGAGGTATTGCTCGAAGCGAGCGAAATGGTTGAGCGGGTCCAATCCGAGAAGGGCGGCCAGCGAAGCACCCGCTCCGATGGCGTCACCTTGGAGACGTTGGACGCAGGCGCAAAGTTGCAAGGCGTCCAGGTTGCGCGCGTTGTTGACGAGACTCTCTTTGGCCGCAGCCAAGGCGCGGTCGTAGAGCTTTCTGCGCAAATACTCTTTGGCCAATTCAGTGTCCGCGGCGCTACGCCATTCTGGTGAAAGGGCGGCGAGGCTAAAGGCGTCCTCGGCGTCAGCCGGGTGTCCCAAAGCGGCACTGGCGTGACCAAACTGGAAATTGGCGCCGGGCTCATAAGTGTCGATGCTCAGCGCTCGCCGGGCGAGGCCGAGCGCCGCGACGGAATCCGCGCGACGGTTAGCGAGGGCGGCCAACTCGACCAAGGCGGGGAGATAGTTGGTATCCTGCTTGAGGCACGACTCGAACGCCTCGGCGGCCTTCACATAGTCTCGTTGACGAGCCTCTTCTTTGCCCTTTAGGTAGAGACCATAGACGGAATTCCAATCGAAGCTGGGCGGCGCGGCGAGGGGCCTGCTGAGGACGTCGCCATCCCCGGCGGCGTATTGGAGTTTATCCCCTCCGACGCATACTCGCAGTGCCTTGGGCGGCTCAGCGAGCAGCACGACTTCCTCCACGGGTCGCATTGGCTTCAGGTTCACCTCTCGCTGCGCGAGCAAGCGAGTCCCGTCGAACACCTCAAGTTTATCGCGTAGCGGGCGCGCCGGCGAAACGCGAATCACCAGGCGTTGACCTTCCCGAGTGACATTCAGCGCGCCCCAAGGGCTTGCGCTCACAAAGCCCTTAGTGCCCTTGACGGGCAACCAGTGCTCGGTCCAGGTGTCGGTGGCGTAGGGTGGAAATTCGGCGTGCTTGAAGGGAGTCAAAGCGCTGGAGCTGTCGGCTTGGTTGAACAGGCGACCCGACTGCACTTCGACGTATTGGCCATCGGCATCGGTCAAGAGGTCCTCCCAGATCATGCCCTCGCGGGACAGCCCCCAAATCCAAACCTTGCGACCTGGTTTGTCGCCATAGGCCGCGCAATGGGCCATACCGAAGTCGTCGTCGTGCCAGTAGCCGCCGAAGAAGTCGGCCAGGCGCCCAAGGACGTGGTACGATTTGTAGCTGCCGAAGTTATTGTTTTCATACCAGGAGAGGTCACGGCTATTTCCTGGGTCGATGGGCCAGTCGTGTGCCCTGCCGTCGTGGCCGAGGTAATGGGTGCCGGGATGGATGAATTGGAGGTTGCCGACGGCCTTGATGCCGACGTTCATCCAGGTGTAGTAGGGCTGTTCGAGCGGGGACGCGTTGTGCCAGAAAGAGCGTGTGGAAAAGCAAGCCTGGTCGGCGGGCAGGTTGATCTCCAGCCGCCAGGTCGTGCGGGTGAGCAAGTCGAGCGTGCCGACGATGCAACTGGCGCTCCCGTCGTGGTTGCGCCGAGCCAGGTAATCAACGGGCGAGAAGCAGTTGGGCGTGTGGCCCATAATGCCGTAGTTGGCCTCCATGCCGCCGCTGCTCCACGGCCCACGCATGGAGACATCGCGGAACTTGACGACATGGTTGAAGTAAATGAAGGGCTTGCCGGTCGTCTTATCGATGGCTGCCCACACCTTACCGCCGATCTCCGGAAGGATCAGGACTTGCAGGTAGTCATTAGACAACTCGACCACCTTCCACTTCTTCTGGATCGACTTATTGGTAAAGCCATCGTATCGGAAGTACGGGTAGTACCGGGACATGGCCGGCACGGGGTCCGGGTCCGAATACGGGTAAGTAGTGAAGACGCGGTCGTACTCCTTAACAATGGTCTTGGCGCCCGCGCTGGCAACTGGCGCACACAGGGCTGCAAGGCATATTAAAAACAGGGCGGGGTAGCGCATATAATTAACAGCGAAGGCGGGAAGACGGGAAGAAGCGGAAAAGACCCCCCTTTGAGATCTTCCCTTCGTTCTTCGCGTCTTAGCCTCTTCGCTGTTTATCTCTTCGGGATGTTCAGCACTCTTCGAATTCCGTCCTTGATAAGCACTTCATTGAAGTTGATCATACCGGTGTTCCCGTCTTCCCGCCGTCGCTGTTCAAAAATAGGGCTCCAGTACATTCCTCGCGACCCTAAGCGCCTGTTTCCTTCCTTCCAGCGTCTTGCCGAACGTATCGTCCTCGACCTCGATGCACACCGGGCCGTCGTAGCCGATCTCGTAGAGCGCTGCCATGAAGTGCGCCCAATTAATGTCACCCAGACCGGGGATGCGCGGCGTGTGCCATTCCTTCGGGAAAGCGAAAACGCCCACCTCATCGAGGCGCTCGGGGTGAACAATCATGTCCTTGGCATGGAGGTGAAATAGCTTCTGCTTGAACTCGTGCAGCGGGCTGAGCGGGTCCATTTGCTGCAAGACGAAGTGCGACGGGTCGTAATTCAGGCCGAAGTTCCCGGAAGCAATGTCACTGAACATCCGCCGCCAGATAACGGGAGTCGTGGCCAGGTTCTTACCCCCGGGCCACTCGTCGCGCGAGAAGGACATCGGGCAGTTCTCGATGCCGACCTTGATGCCGTGATCTTCGGCGAAGGCGATGATCGGCTTCCAGGTCTTGAGGAACCGCGGCCAGTTCTCATCTACGGTCTTCGTCCAATCGCGGCCAACGAAGGTGTTGGCATTCTTGAGCCCGAGCTTCTCGGTTGCCAGGATGACTTGCTTGAAGTGATCCACGAACCTCTTGGAGACCACGGGATCCGGATCAAGTGGGTTTGGATAGTAGCCGAGGGCCGAGATGTCGACGCCGTGCTTCGCGCAAAGCGCGTTGACATCGTCAGCCCGGTTCTGAGTGAAGCCGCTCACGTCAATATGCGTGACGCCCGCAAACTTCCGCTCGGCCTTGCCGACAGGCCAACACATGACTTCGATGCAGGCGAACCGTTCGGCGGCGGCGAATTCGAGGACCTGGTTCAGGTCGAGTTCCGGGAGGATAGCTGTGACGAATCCAAGTTTCATAGGGTAGCTAGTTGCTGTTTGATGGTTGATGTTTGCTAACTGTAACGCGCGATCACGGCGAAGCGACCGCGCGGTAAAACCGCTGTGGATAGTTCGTGGACTGAGCGTCGGCGCAGTCAAAGGCCCCGGCGCTCGAAGTGGTGTTGGTCCAGAGAGATGACCAATTGACCAGGTTGGTTGAAACCTGGATCACGCAGGTGAGGTTCGTGGTCGCGGCCAAATGCAATTGGAACGGGCCATTAGTCCCCTCTGCAAATCCCGTCAGGCGGATGGGCGTGAGTGCCTTGCGCAAGTTGAGCCGGCCGCCAGTGACGCATTTGCCCGCCAGCGAAGGCAAGTGATCGGTGGCACTCAAGACGCGGTTGATGATGCTCTGATAGCCCTCAATCGGATATTCGGCCAGCATTAGCGCCAGCGCACCGCTAACATATGGCGCGGCGAACGACGTCCCGGAATCCGTATAGTAGAAACTATCCGTGGCAACGAAGGTGGAATAGATGTTAACTCCAGGGGCCGCGAGATGAACAGTCGTCGCGCCGTAATTCGAGAAGTTCGCCAGGGAGTCATCGCTGGCGGTCGCGGCGACGGAAACGACGTTATCCAGCGAGTAGCTGGCGGGAAAGGTAGGGCTGACGTCCGTATTGGTAGCGTCATTGCCACAAGCCGCCACTACGATGATGCCCGCGTCGCGCAGGCTGTAGACGGCATTGGACAAAGCCAGGGAATTCGTAAAGCCCCAGCTCGCGTTGATGATCCTGGCGCCGTTGGTCCGCGCGTAATCGATGCAAGTGACACAGTCCGAGACGGTGCCCCTGCCCTGGCCATTGAAGCACTTGCAGGCCATGATCTGCACTCGCCAGGCCACGCCGACCACCCCTTTGCCGTTGTTACCCACGGCCCCGAGCACCCCGGCCACCATCGTCCCGTGACCATTTCCACTATCGTCGCTGGGATTGTTCGTCCCCGTCAGGGCGTTCCACCCGTGACCGCCATCGTTCGGGTTGACCCAGATATTGGACTTCAGGTCATCATGGGTATATCGCACCCCCGTATCCAGCACGGCCACCAGAACATTGCTCGCGGAGCTCAGGGCATCCCAGCCTGCTGGCGCCTCGATCTTATCCAATCCCCACAGTGTGTGGTCCAAATACTTGGGGTCATTGGGGATAGCGGCAACATGACCGATGTAATCCGGTTCAGCAAATTCGACCAAGCCGCTCGCCTGATAAGTGGCGATGCACCCAGGCACCGTTTGACCCGGAGGGAGGGCCAGGACCTGCAAGCGGCCGATGCCATCGAACGTTCGCAGCACTTTCCCTCGCTCGGCGGAATGGAACCTGGCTAAGGCTTCGTCGCTCGTGCTCGGTTTGGGCTGGACGAGAATACGATCTTGCGCATATCCCGATTCCGAAGCCACCCAGGCCGAGGAATTTGCAAGCCCCCAATGATCGGCCGCGCCGACGAGCCCAGCGCAAGACAGCACCCCAGCAACCAAGAGCCAGACTAAACGCCCTTTGAGGCGGTCCACCGTGGCAGAAACAGAGAACGCCATAACAGAAGGCAGTGTGCATATCCGCGAGTTGCGATGCCATGCAAAAATCTTGGTCCAGAGCTGATCAAAAAGGTGCAAGCCAGGGGCGGGGACGGCCTCGTCCCCGGTTCCTACGACGAGAGCCGCAAAGCCTGGGGACGAGGCCGTCCCCGCCCCTTTCTTGAATCGGCCCTGATCCTGGTCCTCCCAAAGTACTTTCAGCTTGAACGGCAAGTCGCAACCGGCATTACTAAGCCAGAACCTGAGTCTGGAATCTGAGAAACATTATTATGAGGAAACTATCATTATTGACCGTAGCCCTGCTGATGGGTGCTTCTGTGCTTGCGCAAGATGCTTCAAATGCCGCCGGCGCCGCCGATAAGCTGGGCTGGCAGATGGCCATCCATGCTTACACGTTCCGCAAGTTCTCGATCTTCCAGTGCATCGACAAAACGGCTGCACTGGGCCTGAAGCACATGAGCTTGTCCGGCAGCGTTAGCCTGGACGGCTCAAACAGCCTTACCACAGTTCAACTCTCCGACAAGGACGCTGCCGCCATCCGCGCTGCGGCTGCGGCCAAAGGGATTAAGCTGGTCAACATCGGCGTCGTGCAACTACCCCCCGACGAGGCCAAGAGCCGGAAGGTGTTCGAGTTCGCGAAGAAGATGGACATTGACACGCTGGTAGCGGAGCCCGAACCCGCGGCGCTCGATACCGTTGAGAAGCTCTGCAAGGAATACAACATCAAGGTGGCCATCCACGATCATCCCAAGCCTTCGCACTATTGGAATCCTGACACCGTCCTGGAGGCAGTCAAAGACCGCACGCCGTTAATGGGGTCTTGCGCCGACACCGGCCACTGGCTCCGCTCCGGACTCGACCCGGTGGAGTGCCTCAAAAAGCTCGAAGGCCGCGTGATCTGCCTCCATTTCAAGGACCTTGTGCTGGGTGAACCCAAGCCGCAGGACACGACCGTCGCGCAGAAAGAGAAGAAGAGCCAGTCCCGGGCAATGCACGACGTACCCTGGGGCACCGGCGTTGGGAACGTCAAGGCACAGATGGCTGAGCTCAAGCGTCAGCATTTCCAAGGAGTCTTCGGAGTCGAGTATGAGTATCATTGGGAGAACTCCATGCCTGAGATCGCAGAGTGCGTGAAATTCTTCAACGCCACCTGCGCAGAGCTGGCTAAGTAATGAAATTGCCGTTCCACTTTCTGCGCGGGGCTGCCGAGGATCGAAAGCTCGAAGCCCACAAGGCATTGAGCTTGTTCAAGCGGCTGACGGCGCGGGAGCTTCGGGAGTTGGACGAGTTGCTGCACGAGCGATCGTATCAGAAGGACGAGATGATCTTCGATGAGGGGGATATGGGCTTGGGATTATTCATCGTCGTGAGCGGCCGGGTCAAGATCGAGTCCAGTCACGAGGCCTTGAAGCGGCTCTCACCAGAATGTGGTCCGGGAGAGTTCTTTGGAGAGATGGCGTTGTTCGAGGAGGCCCAACGGACGGCTCGGGCGCTGGCCCTGGAACCGACCCGGCTTCTGGCCTTGTTCCGCCGGGAGTTCTTTTCACTGCTGGAACATGATCGGGGCATCGGGGTGAAGATTCTCTTTGAATTGTCCCGAATAGTGGTTTCGCGTTCACGCAAGCTGCTGACCAGCCAGCCGCATTTGCCAACGATATGAGCGACGAGCACCAACCCGGTGTTCTGACCTGGGGCGTGATCATCGTGGTCACATGTCTGATCCTCTACTTGTTCGAGAGAGTCCTTTGGCTGGTGGTGCCGGGACTATTGGCGCTGGTGGGCTACTATTGTCTGCAGCCGTTGGTGCAGGCACTGGTTCGGGCAGGCGTAAGGCACCAGACCGCAGGCAGAGTCGTGGCCGGACTGCTGTTCATGGCAACGGTTCTTGCATTGGTTTTACTCTTGTCCCTGGCGGCTACGCGTGCAGCGGGCTGGCAAGCGGTGTCGGCCCGTTATGTGCAAGGGGGGCTTGATTTCCTGAAGAAGACCGAAGGAGCATTGGCAGAGAGAGTGCCGATGCTGGAAAGGTCGGCTCTCGTGCGAAGCACCCCGACGAATCTGGACGCGGTGGCGGAGCAGTTTGTGCAGAAATACCTGAGCTGGCTGCTGCTCCAGGCGGTCCACTGGCTGCCATCGCTTCTGCTGGCACCGTATCTCACCTACTTCATCTTGCAGGATGGGAATCGCTTCAAGAAACATCTGATTCACAGCGTGCCGAACGCGTTCTTCGAGAAAACCTTACTGTTATTTGACCGTGTGGACACCAGCCTGCGGAGTTACTTGGTTGGGTTGATGAAGCTGACGTTTCTGGACACGATCAGCTTGGGGCTGGGGCTTTGGTTCCTGGGAGTTCCCTATCCCTTCATGCTGGGGCTGATTGCGGCGGTGCTGGCTTGGCTGCCCTATGCGGGATCGGCGGCGGGGTGTGTGTTGGTGACGGTGGTGGCGGCGACTGACTTCCCCAACGAGCCGGTGATCATCTACGGTTGCATGG
>Ga0073936_10005135_pt1 | contig 17802 bp, 11 predicted proteins | sample AliMusrvi5mmetaG_FD_87041 | JGI IMG/M metagenome (GOLD analysis project Ga0073936, IMG submission 87041) | Freshwater lake bacterial and archeal communities from Alinen Mustajarvi, Finland, to study Microbial Dark Matter (Phase II) - Alinen... | ecosystem: Environmental > Aquatic > Freshwater >... | reverse complement strand
GTCTCAAAACTCTCAAAAAATTAGCCGAAAAGCATGGCTTCCAACTCGTTCCTATTCAATAACTTACAATGAGTTACTCAGGAGGACTGACCCCATCGAGGCAGCGATCGGGCTTGGCGAAATCCCCTCCGGCCGCTAGACTCCCATCCGTGACACGGGAATCCGCATTTTTAGAGCCGCTTCAAGGGGTCTTTCCCGGCGTGCGCGGCGCTTGGGTGGGACGGGTTCCAGACCTGCCCATCCACGGCGGACGCGACGAGGCGATGCGCACGCTGCGCCCCCACCACGAGGCAGCCCTGGCCACCTTTGGCGCCAGCCCCCATCACTGGTGGCGCGCCGAGCAGGTCCACGGCACACACGTCGCTTGCGTCCCGAACGCCCCCCAAATCCTCGCCCCAGACGGCCTGCCGCTCGTCCCTGGCGTTGACGGACTCGTCACCCGGCAGCCCGGCTTGGTGCTCACCATTTATGTGGCCGACTGCGCCGCCATCTGGCTGGCCGACCGCCGCACTGGGGCCATCGGCCTGCTGCACTCCGGCAAACTGGGCACGGCCGGGGGGATTTTGGACAAGGCCTTGGCGCTCATGGCGCAAGAGTTTGGCACCCGGCCCGGCGACGTCACGGCGGTGCTCAGCCCCTGCATCAGACCTCCGCACTACGAAGTGGATTTTGCCGCGGAAATCGCCCGTCAAGCCGAGCGGGCCGGAATCGGCGGCTTTCACGACGACGGAGCGAACACGGCGACGGATATTTCGCGCTTTTACAGTTATCGGATTGAAAAAGGCCAAACCGGGCGCATGATGGCGCTCGCCGTTAGAGACAGCCCACCATGATTCCCTTCCGTTTAGACGCCCCAGCCAAGATCAACCTCTCGTTGCGAGTGCTTACCCGCCGCGATGATGGCTTCCATGAAATTGACACCCTGATGGTCAAACTTCCGCAGTTGGCAGACCGCCTGCACTTTGAGCCATCCGCCACCTTTGAGTTTGCCTGTGACGACCCGTCACTGCCCGCCGACGAAACCAATCTGGTCGTCAAAGCCGTGCGTGCCTATGAGGCCGCAGCTCAAATCCCATGCATCTGCCGCATTTCCCTTGAAAAACGCATTCCCCACGGTGCCGGCTTGGGCGGCGGCAGCAGTGATGCCGCCACCACCCTCCTCGGCCTGGAGCAAATCCACGAAGGGGCCCTGGGCCGCCAAAAACTTGCCACCCTGGCCGCCAGCTTGGGCTGCGATGTCCCATTTTTCCTCAATCCCGGCGCAGCCCGCTGCACGGGGCGCGGCGAAATCATCGAGCCGCTAACACCGCCGCCGCCCCCCTTGCCGCTGCTGCTGCTCAAGCCAGCCTTCGGCGTCGCCACCGCCCAAGCCTACGAGCGCTGGCAGGGAGCAGGAGCCATACCGGGCGTTCGGTATTCTGCGCAGGAATCTCAGGGGGTGGAGCTCGTCAACGACCTCGAAGCGCCGGTGTTTCAAAAATTCCGTTTTTTGGCTGAGCTCAAGCAGTGGCTGCTCATCCGGAAAGAAGTGGCGGCCGCCCTGCTGTGTGGCTCTGGTTCGACGGTATTTGCGGTGTTGCACCCGGAGGCCGACGCCCAGGCGCTCGCCACAGCTGCCCTCTTGGAACTCGATCCAAGCCTCTGGAACTGGTCCGGCACCACCGAAGGCCCGTCAGCCTAGCGAGGAAGCACCTCAGACGCAAGACGGGGAGTTTGGCCTAACTGGAAGCGGTATGGGCGTTCAAGGAACGGGTTTCGGCGCAATTTTCACAAATCATGCACGCCTCGTTTGACAAGCGCCGTTGATTTCCCCTAGCCTCCCCGTCCCGGCACTCAAGTCCGCCCATCCATCATGAATATTGTCGTCGAGAAGCAGCCAAAATGCGTCGCCTCCCTGCGGGTTGAAATCCCAGCAGAAAGAGTTACCAGCGAACGCAACAAAATCCTCCGCACCTATATCAACAAGGCCCGCATTCCCGGCTTTCGTCCCGGCAAGGCCCCCTTGGCGGTGGTGGTCAAGCGTTACGGCAAGGATATTGACGAGGAGTTGCTGGGCAAGCTCATTAGCGACGCCTACGACGAGGCCCTCAAACAAAAAAACCTCAAGGTGCTCGATTTCGGCAATCCAGAAGCCGTCACCCATCAGCCCGACGGCTCGTTTTCCTTTGAGGCCACCCTCATCCTCGCCCCCGACGTCCAAGTCCCGAATTACAAAAATATCGCCGTGACCGTCCCTCCAGCCGCAGTGCCGGAGGAAGAATTGGACCAGCAAATCGAATCTCTCCGCGAGCGCTTCGCCGAATTCCAACCCATCGAGGACCGCGCCGCAGAAATGGGCGACTTCGCCGTCATCGATTATTCATCCACCGTCAACGGCCAACCCACAGAGGAATTTCTCGGCAGAGCCGCCGAATACCTCGCAGGCCGCGAAGGGTTTTGGATGCGCCTCGATGAAAAATCCTTCCTCCTAGGCTTCTGCGGCCAACTCGTCGGCATGAACCCCGGCGAAACCCGCGAAATCGCCGTTACCCTCCCGGAAGATTTTCCCGTCGCGGAACTCCGCAACTCCGTGATGCTCTTCAGCACCACCCTCAAGGAACTCAAACTCTCCATCCTGCCTGCCCTCGATGACGAACTCGCCGCCCGGCTCGCCCCTGGCAAGTCCCTCGAGGATCTTAAATCCATCATCCGCGATAACTTGCAGCTCGAGCGCCAGCGAAAAATCAGAGACATGAAGGTCAATCAAATCGTCGCCCACTTCAATGCCCAGGTCGATTTCGAACTGCCTGACAAACTCGTCACCCAGGAAACCCAAACCCAGGCCGATTCCATGGTCGAACGCGGCATCCAAGCCGGCATGAGCGAAGACGAGGTCCAATCCCAGCAAACCGAAATCTTCGCCACCGCCCAATACCAGGCCGTCTCCAGCCTGCGCACCAATTTTATCCTCCAAGAGGTCGCCCGCACCGAAAATATCACCGTCGATGACAAAGAACTCCTCGGCCAACTCATCCACATGGCCACCTCCCGCAAACTGTCCCCCAAAAAATTCATCAAAGACATGCAGACCTCCGGTCGCATCGGCAGCCTTCGCCAGTCGATGACCATCGGCAAGACTATTGACTTCCTTATCGAGCAAGCCGATGTACAAGAAGATTCCCAAGCCCCACTCAATGATTGAATTCACCTCTCCCGCCATGAGTCAGACCGCCCCACGCAATAGTTATTACGTCCCCATCGTCATCGAACAGGATGGCCGCGGCGAACGCTCCTTTGACATTTACTCGCGCCTGCTGAAGGACCGCATCATCTTCATTGGCACCGCCATCGATGACTTCGTCGCCAACTCCGTCATCGCCCAACTCCTGTTCCTGCAAATGCAGGACCCAAAAAAGGACATCCACATCTATATCAATTCCCCCGGCGGCTCCGTCACCGCTGGCCTCGCCATCTATGACACCATGCAGTTTCTCACCTGCGACGTGAACACCTACTGCATCGGCATCGCCGCCTCCATGGGCTCCATCCTGCTCACCGCCGGTACCAAGGGCAAACGCTTCTGCCTGCCCAACTCCCACGTCATGATCCATCAGGTGTCCGGCGGCGCCAGCGGCACTGCCTCCGACGTCGAACGCACCATCGGCTTCATGTTCAACCTCAAAAAACGCCTCAACGGCATCCTCGCCAAACATACCTCCAAATCCGTCGAGCAGGTCGAACATGACTCGGATCGCGATAATTACATGTCCGCCGAGGAATCCGTCGCTTATGGACTCGTCGATAAAGTCCTCGAAAGCCGGAAACAACTCCCCGACACGGCCGCTGTAAAATCCTAATTCTTCAATCCGAATTTCTTAAACAAGAAATTCGCTCGTCTTCCCACATCTTCTTCTTCGTTCGGAAATTTGTGCTTTTCCCCCTTCACTATGGCTCGTTCCTCAAATCTCACCATGTGCTCGTTCTGCGGCAAGGGCCACTCCGATGTCAAGAAGCTCATCGCTGGCCCCGGGGTATACATTTGCAACGAGTGCATCGAAGTATGCGCCAGCATCCTTGAAAAAGAACTCGGCGGGACATCCCAAAAAGGCCGCACCTCAGCGGAAAAAACGAACTTCAAAGTCCCAACCCCGGCTGCTATCCGCGACCGGCTTAACGAGTTTGTCATCGGTCAGGAAAACGCCAAAAAGGTCCTCGCCGTAGCGGTCTATAACCACTATCAGCGGTTGCGTCAGGACCACGCCAAACTCGGCGACGAGTACAAGGACGTGGAAATTGAAAAAAGCAATATCCTTCTGCTAGGCCCCACCGGCTCCGGCAAAACCCTCCTCGCCCGAACCCTCGCCCGCACCTTGGATGTGCCGTTTTGCATCGTCGATGCCACCACCCTAACTGAAGCCGGCTACGTCGGCGAGGACGTGGAAAACATCATCCTGCGCCTGTTGCAGGCGTCCGACTTTGATGTTGCCCGCGCCGAGCGCGGCATCATCTACGTCGATGAGATCGACAAGATCGGCCGCAAGACAGAGAATGTTTCCATCACCCGCGACGTCTCGGGTGAAGGGGTGCAACAAGCGTTGCTCAAGATCCTCGAAGGAACCATCTGCAATGTGCCACCGCAGGGCGGACGCAAGCATCCGCAGCAAGAATACATTCAGGTCAACACCGAAAAAATCCTCTTCATTTGTGGCGGTGCCTTCATCGGCTTGGAAGATCTCGTCAAGCGCCGCCTCGGCCGCAACACCTTGGGATTTCACTCGGACGTCAACACCCAGCAACTGGATGACCCGACCATCAATATTCTTGAGCGCGTGCAGCCTGAGGACTTGCTGCACTTCGGTTTGATTCCGGAATTCATCGGCCGCCTGCCGGTTATTTCCGCCTTGCGCAAACTCACTGAGGACGAACTCATCAACATCCTCACCGAGCCGAAGAACTCGCTCATCAAACAGTATTCCAAGCAACTCGCCATGAACGGCGTTAAACTGCGCGTCACCCGCGATGCACTTCGCGCCCTCGCCGAGGAAGCCGTGCGCCGGGGCACCGGAGCCCGCGCCCTGCGCTCAATCTTCGAGCGCCTGATGCTCGACGTCATGTTCGACGTGCCCTCCCGCGGCGATATCGAAGCGGTCACGATCAACCGCCCGGTGGTCAATGGCACTCGCCCCCCACTCATCCGCCGCCGCCGAGAAAATCAGGACGCCGCTTGAGCCACCCATAAGCCAGGGCAGTGGCAGCATGGAGACTGGAGCCTACACGCTCAACGGTGCCACTAGCGGAATCATCAATGTGAACCCTGGTGCCGCAGTTTACATCCCAAGCGAAAACGAGTGGTACAAAGCGGCCTATTACAATGGAGCCAACTCGACCTACTCGCTCTATCCCAACGGGCAGAATACGATTACTCAGGCGGATGCGAACTATGATCCAGCCGCCACGGGACTGGTCAATGTCAATTATGGCACTCCGAGTTCTTGCGGTGCCTATGGGATGGGCGGGAATGTCTGGCAGTGGAACGACACAAGGCAAAGTGCAACGATTCGGCAATAGGTGCTTGTATTCATCTGCTGGATCAACGATTCGAAGAATCGTCCCTATTCGTCGGGCTTCTTGGTTTCGGGCGCAGCGGAGCCGATTCTTCTGGCCTGAATTGAAGCGCCGCCGTTGCGGGTAAACTTCTCGACAGCACCCACATTGCCCTTCACGACCCAGTAGTTGATATCTGCAATGCCTAGATTCTTCGGGTCGTCAATATCACTGACGAGCGTCTGCCAGTTGTTGTGGGCGTCCGTCTGTCCCAGGCCCGGTTGTTCGGTGTTCATTTGCCCGATAGAAAACCCATGCTTGCCCGAAACGGCAATGTGATGGGTGTTGCGGTATGTGCCAACCCGGCCAAAGCGGGATGCGTGATAGGCTCCTTGAAACTCCAAACCGTTGATGTTCGATGCCACCACGATGTTGTCCCCATCGGTGTGCTCGTTGACCACAATACCGCTGTGATATCCAGTCACGACCACGTTGCGAAGGATCGTTAATGCAGCATTATTGCACGCAGGAGTGACCAGTCCGCTGCTTCTATGGGTTGGTTTGGAGGCTTGCACGTTATAGACGCCGGTGTTGATAAAGACGTTTTCCAATTTGCATTGAACGGCGTATTGCAGGTCGATACCACCAATGCCTGGATCGTCATATGTCCTGACATCCAGATTCTTGATCACCACGTAAACCGCCGAAAATTCCGCGTAGAGGGAATTAGGCGAACTGCTGGCTGAGATGACTGCGGGGCCTGATTTCGACAGGCACTTCACAATTGTGCCGTTATTCAGCAGCGGGAATGAGCCAATCGTTCCAAACACCGGTGCAGGTTCGCTTTCACCGGAGATTTCCACAGTGATCCAACTCGGTATCGGTTTCGATACCGGGGGAATGACGATTCCGCCTCGATAGACGCCGTCGGGTAGATACATTTGTCCACCTCCGGCTTCGATCAGTGCCCTCAGACATGCCGAAAAAGCGGCTGTATTATCCGTCTTGTCGTCAGCCACCGCTCCGAATTTGAGGACATTGAACGTTCGGGATTTTACGGTGCCATCCCTTGAGTGGTCATTTTCGCCTGCATCAACCGCTAACGCGGATCCCGCCCCAAAGCAGCCACCGATTGTGATCAAGACCATCGTCTTGCGGATCGATACAAGGTTCATATATTTCTGTGTTTGGCTCATGGGTTTGTCACTGATGCGTTCCTATTCTTACTGGGCCATGTTCACGACATCCTTCCGCCGTGATTCTGGTGTAACCTTGAAGTTCTGCATCTTTCCAGCCTTGTAAACTCCTTCCACTGTCGTGTTGAGCGGCGCGTGAAGCTTGAACGAGACGTCCCAGTTCTTGGGCCAGGCCGGCAGGACATATATCTTCCGTCCGTCGGATTGGAGTAACATGCACTGAAGAGTCGTCAAAATGTTGCAGCCGTGGTCCTGATCCGGTATCCAGTCAAAGCCCGACCACATTGCCGGAAATCGATAGGCCCGGTTGTTTCTAGAACGCAGGGCCACCTGTCGGCCAGCCTCATCACCGAGGCCGAGACAGGCAGCTTGGATGCTGTCCTGGCACCAGCCGTAGTTGATGCGGGAGAACCGCTTGTTGTATGTCGCGCGGGCCATCTCGAGGTCGGGCTTTCCGACGCCGAAGAGTCGGTAGGGAAACACGGCGTAGAGTTCTGGATTCTCGGAGGCCTTGACTGCCCCTTTCTCTGAGGCCAGCAGCAGTTTCACTCCATCCACCTCGGCAACAGGCAGCGGGGGCATTTCCTTCAGGATCCGCGCCCAGCGAGTCCGCTGCGCCTCGCTGGTGGTGCTCTGTGGTAGGGCTAACAGTCGTGGCAGAATGAAGCGCAGCCCTGCGATATCCGGCATGGGATTAGGCGTCATTGTGGCCTCCAGCGCTTGGGCGGGATAGACGATGATCTTCCAGTTAGCGTCACGCTTTGGCCAGTATTGGTCGAAAAAGGCGATGATCGGATCGGCCAGCGGCACCAGTGTGTTGCGGGCGAAATTGTCGTCCTGAGTAAAGTCATAACGATCCAGCATGAATGCTGTTAGCTCCATGCCACCGCAGAAATAGTGCCCGATGCAGGCATTGCCCGGTTCGGGTCCGGCGCTTCCCCAGCCCCAATCCCTGTTGTTAGGCATGCCCCAAAAATTCATGGTCTCCTGGAATGAAGCGGCGTTATCAAATTTGTAATATGCCTGCATGCGGGCTTTGCTCAAGGGCAGGGCGTTGAGGTACATGCGGAACCACGGGTCCATCATTTCGAAATCGCCGCTGGCGAGCATCGGCCAGTAGGATAGCCGTGTGTTCTGGAACCAGTAGCTGCCGCTCCAGCAGCGCCAATCCGGATCACCGTCGGGTGTTTCGCTAGGTGCGCCAGGGGATTTTTCGACGGTGAAGATCGAGCCGTTGAATTTGATGGGTGAAGCGCCGCGTCCAGAGCAGGCATTCATATAGCGCTGCAACACATAGCCGTTAGTCACCTCCGAGGGCGGAGCCGATCCGGTATCTCGCTTGGCGACGACTTTTCCATCCACATAGATGATCCATCCGCCGGAGTTGGGCCGGTCGAGCGTCACCGCAACGTGCTGCCACTGGCCGGGTTTCAGGCAATTGTTAGCCAATAAGCTCTCCGGGCCGATAATCAAGCGCAGCGATGATCCGTTGGTATCCAAGAGGAATCCGTCAGCGTGTCCAGGCGTGCATTTGTCGAAGATTCGTCCGCTTTCACCGGGATCAGGCTTGACCCAGGCTTCCATGGTGAGACCTTTCGGCCATGTCCGGTTAGCAGGCGCGATCTCTTGCGGAATCGCCGCTGGCTGAGTCGGCGGCTTGCGGTCTAGCAGTTCCGCCGGGCTCAGCGCCCGGTCATGCATGGCAGCCTCTGCTATTTCGCCGCGGAAGCGGGTTTCACCCTTGGAATCTGCGCCCAGGGTCACGGAAAGCGCATTGACCGGGATCCCTGCACCGGCATCTTCCTCAGCAAATACCCAGCTTCGATTCCAAAATGCTTGCCACCACTTCGATGTCGTTAGGCGCGACTGTTCATCACTCACCTGCAACGCCGCCTTCTCGATCCGCTCGAGGTCTTTCTGCCAGACGTTAGGCGTCTCGGCCCGCTCCGCTAGCACACACACAGACAGTTGGTGCCGTTTGGCGGATTTGATAGATCTTAGGGCTTTGGGGCCATCGGCAACCATGTCAACGCCACGCAAGCTCGCGCCAAACGTGTGGTTGAGCAGCGGATCGGTGAATTGGCCTTTGAGCGCCTCGAGGTGTTGGACTTCCAAGCACACGGGGTAAAGGGATCGCGTGTTGCGGTGATACCAAATCACTTGTGGTTGGGCGGATGTTGCCACCACATCCGGCAACACCGTCAGTTTGTAAGACTGTGCCAGCGGGTTCTTGCCGTCGCCGTAGCCGTACTCCGCCGTCGGATCCAACGGTCGCTCGCGAAGGCGCCACAACTCGACTTCCGCCCGGCAAGTGACCGGCACGGCTGATTCCGCCACAACCCGCACCAGCGGTTGATCGGCATCCAACCACATGGAAATCGTGGAGGGTTGATTTTGGATCTTGGATGATATTCTAATCACTCCGTCGCAGAGTTTTAATTCCTGACGAAAGCCATCCTTGGGTGCCAGTGGCGGATCGAACTTTACGCGGATTCGCCCGATCTTGCACAAACCGGCGTTCTCGTCCCATGCGTCTGTCTTGCTGACGTAGAATACCAGATCACCGTTTGCCTCCACCCACGCATTGATGCCAACATCACCGTTGCCCAAGGGCATTGAGCCATGCGCATTTTCGCTGGGTGTAGTCCATACCACGTTGTATGGGTCAATGGCCGACAACGAATCAATGTCCGGTGCCGCGCTGGTCGAGCCTCGACAACCGAGCATCACCAATACCAGCAGCGGTTTGAAATTCATCGGGCCGCTTCCTTTCTGCTGGCGATCGGCACGTCACAGAACGTGAGCGCGGCGATTCCATTGCTGCCGAGAATCAGATCGTTCTGGTTCCAGTTCATTTCTTTGAGATAGGTGATTTTGGCGGCGGTGGCGGGTGATTTCAGTTGCAGGGTGATCACGTTGCCGTTCACAGAGCCCTTGGCCACCATGTCCTTTTTGCCATCCAGATAGAACTGGCCAGCCAGTGAATCGAGCCAGATGACCGGTTGGTCGAACTCGAGGATGATCGAGTCCTTTGCTGTGCTCGTAAAATACACCTGTTTGAGATTTGGTGCGGTGTAGGGTTCGCGGTCCTTGCGGCCATAGAAATCCCGCTCGATGAGCGGTTGCATCAGCCGGGCAAATTCGGACCAACCGGTGAGTGGATAGTGGCAGCCGCCGGGTGGCTTGATGCCGAGTGTGGACATGACGTCGAGGTTCGAGTAGAGACGGGGCAGCGTCCGTTGTTTCTCGCGGAGGAGGTCGCCGTGTCCGCCACCCTGGCTGCATCCATTGGGCCAGATTTGGAACACATAGTAGTGGCGGATGTTGGGCATGTCCTGTTTCCAAGCGGCAGACATATCCATGAAGTACTGCTGATAGAACGTCGAGCCATATCCGTTGTCCGGACCATCCGAACCTTGGTCGGCTTCACCTTGATGCCACAAAACGGCTCGGATGCCATGGGTCAGTCTTGCCTGTTGCACGCGCCACAGCATCCGTCCGTAGATCGTGGCCAGGGCCGTGTGGTTGGTCGCAGATGGTTGGTGCTGGTCAATCCGGGTGCCGCCGGCGGCAGCCTGGATGATGCAGATTGGCACCTTCTGGCTAGCTAGCAGTTTTTTGGCAAGATCCATGCCCCACCATCCCAGTTCTGCCTTCTCGTCCTTCTGCCGTTTCCATACTGCGTTGCACCACAGGTTAGGTCTTTGGCCCGTCGTCTCTTTGATCTTGTCAAATTGATCATGAACCCAGTTTGTGGCATCGTCCCATCCCGTCGGGCCGCCATAACTGCGAATCCACTCACTGGTTTCCGCCGGGGATTTATCGCCCGTATCCGTGGCTAGGGCGTTGGATTGTCCTTCGATGAGATAGGCATCGCCGCACACCAGGTTGCCCACGGTTTGCAGCAATTTCTCGGTGCTGCCAGCTTTTGTTCCGAACTCCACCTTGTACTTGATCAGACCCGCCTTGAGCTTAGTGGCTAGAGAGTAGGATTTGTCCGCAGCTGGTTTTGCCGATTCTGTCTTGATGAGCTTGTCGTCAGCATAGACCTTCAAGAACACCAGGTCGGCCGGTTGTTCCAATGTGCCGTTGAAATAGAGCGTGCCTTCGTTGTTGTCATCGCGGGCATAGAACTGGCCCTCCTCAGGCTTCTCGTCCTTCGCGGCTATCCGCTGCACCCAGGGGTCATTCTTCGGCTCAGTCACCTGAATCGTTGCCGTAACAACCGTGGCTGAACCGCCATTGTCGATCGCCGCCTTGACGGTGATCGGTCCGGTGTATTGGGAGCGCTTGAGAATCAATTTGCCAGGCGTCACTTCTTTGCTAACGGCTCCGCCGGAGACGCTCCATTCACAATGCACTTTGCCGGCGCCCTTGGCGGTCATTGCGTCGAGATTGCGAATCTCGGGCACCACTTCTATGGCGTCCCGTCCATTCCAATTTGAGGGCGCATTCAGGGAAAATACCGGTTCTGGTATGGCTTCCTTGACGGTTACATGTATGTCCTTGGTTTTGACTTCGTTGGCATACACAGCCCGCCACTGCAAAATGAATGACTGGTCACCCGTTACCCGGCCAGCATTCACCGTAAATGTGTGATCGTCGACGTCGGCGATAGTTTCCAACCCATCTCTCTTGATCACCCAGTAAATCTTCTGCGAGCCTCCGGCCGTGGCTGTCACTGTGGCACTCTTACCTTCTAACAATGTGAGTTCATCCGCTGAGACCGAGAAGGCGGAACCCGCCTGCACCAGCGGCCCAACCAGCGTCTGCAGCGGCTTCTGGTTCTCGTACTCCATCTTCACCCAGTCGGCGGAACGGGTGACCTTTGAAATCCGCACCTCGTCGATATCGCCCACGTATTTGTAGTTGTTATACCAACCGCCGATATAGATGCGGCTTGGGCTCTTGATTGCCAGCGGGGCGCTGGTGGATGTTGAAACGCCATCAAGGACACCGTTGACGTAGATCCGTGAATCCCCGTTCTGGAACGTGTGAACCACATGAACCCATTGCGACAACGGCAGTGTGCTCTCACCGCGTGCGTCCGCCCCTGAAAACCAGCACTCGATCCTGATATGCGGCGGACTGAACAATTGCATGATCACTTTCCCTTGCGGATGATCATTTCCCCAGCCCAGTAGCGACGCATTTGCCTGTTCTGCCTTGAACCACACTTCCGTCGAGTGCGGGCTGGAGCCGGTCGGATAGCCCGTAATCGTCTCGCCACCGCTGATGCCCTTGCCCGCCTCGAAGTGCCGACTCTTCCCAATAATGCCGGCAGATACTGTCGTGCCCGTGTCCTTCGATTCAACCGTGCCAACCTCATCTTTGACCGCGTCATTCATGTGCCAGACGCTGAGATATCCGTTAGAATCATTGAATACCGCTTGCCCTTTGGATTCTCCTGCGGCATCAGTCTTGCCCCAATACATCTTGATCTCCTGACGCGCATTGCCTTTGATTAACGGAATACGCAACCAGACGCTCGCCTTGCCGGCGGCCACGTCCCATTCATCAATCTGGTAGGCCAGAGGCGTGCCCTCGGCACTGGCGAAGCGAAGGTCATCGCCGTTGGGTTTAGCCTGGCCGAAGTCGAACCAGTCCTTGTTCAAACGCACCAGCAGCGGGAAGTTCGTCTCGGTGGCTGTGGCCGGCAGGCTCGCGCCTTCTTTTGTTGTTAGTATATGAATCGAGCCCGAGTGCTGCCATCCCTGATATTGGGCCGATGCTGACGCTAGCATGGCGAGATATACAATTGCGCGTATCGTTAGTTTGGTCTTCATGGTAGGGTTACTAAAATTCTCAACTCAGTGTGTCAGGTTGCTGTTGAGGTGGATCACAGTTCCCGGTGTCATCGTTAGTTTCACGGTCTTTGCACCGTAGCGCACTTGGCAGGCACTTCCAGTTAGACTGTGAATTGTCGCCGATGTCAGCTTGCCGTCTGCCCACGCCATGTCCACCTCGAAGCCGCCGCGGGCACGCAATCCCTTGACCGAGCCTGTGGGCCATGCGTCGGGCAAGGCTGGAAGCAGGTGGATGCATCCCATGTGTGATTGGACGAGCATTTCGCCGACACCCGAAGCATAGCCGAAGTTACCATCGATTTGGAAGGGGGGACATTGATCAAAGAGATTTTGTGTGAACTGGCCCCTGACCATGCCGTTGAGGATCTTATAGCTTCGATTGCCATCGTGCAGGCGGGCCCAGATTGAGATTTTCCAAGCTCGGCTCCAGCCATTGGCTTCATCACCGCGGGCATTCATTGAGACTTTGGCCGCCTCTGCGAGTTTGGGTGTGGTCAAGGGTGAGATCTGCCGGCCGGGATGCACTGCAATGAGGTGAGATAGATGCCGGTGGTCTTCCTTCGGGTCGTCAATATCCGCCATCCATTCTTGAAGTTGGCCCCACTTGCCGATTTGTGGGCCTAGCAAACGGTCGCGCAGTGCTGTGATCTTCTGGCGGTATGGTGCATCCACATTGAGAGCCAGGGAGGCCTCGATGTAGTTGGTGAAAAGATCATAGACGAGTTGTTGCTCATACGAGTTGCCTTGTGCTTTCGGGCCATGCTCAGGAGAGACGCTCTCGGGGCTGATGAGTTTGCCCTCTGGTCCTTCCTTGAGGGAATCCTCCCAAAATTCACACAGCTCCTTGATAATCGGATAGGCTCTGGTTTGGAGGTACTCCTTGTCCAGGGTAAACGCATAGTGGTCCCAGATGTTTTGCGCCACCCATGCCGCATCGCCGGGAACCCAAAGATAGGAAGCGCCTCCGAAGACACCGTTTTCCGAACGCGTCATCCAGCCTCGCTTGCTGCCGAATTCTTTATGGGTGTCGTCGCTGCGCACTGGGATCACGGAAAACAACCACTCGGCCAGTGGGTGGAAGCACTCCGATAGATTCGCCTGATCGACAAACCAGTAATTCATTTGGACATTGACGTCGGTATGATAGTCGCAGCGCCACGGAGGATTGTTGTTGTTATTCCACAGGCCCTGCAAGTTGGCGGGCAGGCGGTTGCGCGATGAACTGATCATCAGGTAACGAGCCTGTTGGTAGAGCAGCACCTCGAATTCCGGATCCTTGGCGTTGGGTTGCTTGTAGGCGGCCAAGCGCTTGGATGTCGGCAGCGCGGCGATGGTGGCATCTGTTTTTCCGGTGTCTAGCGCCACACGATTGAATAGCGTCTGATAGTCCTTGAGCTGGTCCGCTAGGAGTTCGTCGTACGGACGTTTGCCTGCCTTGTCGAGCTGTTCCGTCACCAAGCGGTGTGGCGCTTCACCGGTCCGCCAGCCTTTGCTGCGCTGGTTGAGGTAGTCTGTCCCTGCGCCAACGATGATCGTCAGGCTGGTGACGTTCTGGAACGTGATGGCCGTTGGAGTGGCGGTAAGTGTGCCGCCGTCGTTGATGACCCGGATCTGCGATTCATATTGCAGGCCGTTCTTTAACTGCCCAGAAGTTGTTATCGCGTTAGATGTTATGGATGGCTTGGCATCGTGCCCGTCCTTGAAGGTGAGTGAGCCGCTGTGGCTGTTTGGCTTGTCGGCGGTGAAGCGAAACACCATGACTTGGTCGGGCAGGCTGGCAAACGCCTCACGGCGGAAAGCCACTCCGTCGCTGGTATAGGTCACCGTGTGCATGGCGCGGCCAATATCCAGTTCGCGCCGGTAGTTCTCAGCTGGCTTTTGCCGTGGCAGAGCCACCTCGAACTCTCCGAGGTTCTGGTACATGCCGGTGTCTTTCTCGTCGCCTAACCACAGGCTGTCCTCGTTGATTTGAACCGTCTCCTTGTCGACAGCGCCGAAGATCATTGCGCCTAAGCGGCCGTTGCCGATGGGCAGCGCTTCCGCCTCCCAGTTTCCGGCCGGGTTGTCATACCACAGCACCTGCCCGGCAGGCGTGGCAGCTTGGCCCAGTGCCGTCTGTGCCAGCAGCATCGCAGCGAGGCTGCACGTTCTAACGTAATTGTGATTCATAGGTGTATTTCTTAGGAATGAATGAGGTTAGGGCAGCGCTCGGCAGTTAACGTGTGGAGATGCGCTGTCACCCTCTAACGGTCAAGCTGATATGTGGAAAAACAGGAGGCTATCTGGACGCCGGTGCAATTGTGACCTTGGGGTGGTCGATGCCATACATTTGTTGGGGTTTGTAGCCTTCCTTGCGGAGGAGGGCCAGCAATCCATCCGGGCCGGGAAAGTGGCCAGCGCCGACGAAGACGGTGGTGGTGTGTTTGCTTTCGATGGCGCGGGTAATGGACTTGATCCACTGGTTGTTGCGCTGAGGAAGCAGCATCTGGTACATCACTGGGTAGTCGTTCTTCATGCTGGCGAATTCTTTAAGCGCCTCCCGGTCGGTGATGCCGTATCGCCAAGTGGCATCCAGGCCGCCTGTTCTCAAAATGGATTTCTTCACGGCGGCGTCAGCACCGTTTTTGGCGATATCCTTGCGCGCTTCGTCAATGGAGGCCTCAAGCGCTGGTTTGATGGCCTTGATAACAGATTGGCCGTCGAGGGATGTGATTTTTTTGTGATCCCGGTGGGCGAGCAGAGTGAAGAGGTCGTCAACGCCGCCCTTGTTCGGGTCTCCGTCGCCCATGAGGTCGTGCTCCATGAGCAGACCTAGGGGCGAGAGGCGTTCCTTTTCGGCATACTTGCTACCGTAGTGAGCACGGAGTAATTTCACGGTATTTGGTGAGAGACACTGGGACAAGGTTTGGCCCTTGGGGTTGCGCATTTCCGAGCTGTGATTGACCATAAAGCCGATAACACCGGGCATGGCTCTGAGCATCATGAATTTGACCGACATGGAATCGGGATCGATTTCAAAGAAGATATCGTGGGATTGCAGATAGGCAGCGTAGTAGGTGGAGGGAAAAGGAATTTGGTTATCCGGGACGATGTGACAGGTTCCAGCAAGATAGACGATATTTCCGTTGCTGCCTATCACGCGCCAGACACCGGTGGGAACGTAGCCGGGCAAGGGCTTGTCCGAGATATGGGATTCCTGGATGGGATGGAGCGGGAGTTGCTGTTGCCCGCGCTTCTCAACAGAGCAGGAAGCCGCAATCAGCACGAGCAGGAGCGCGCCGGTAAAGGTGGATGCAATTTTTGAATGATGGTTCATCTGGGTTACAGGCCGAATCTCACCGGGTATTCGCCGCTGACGCAAGGACTGAATTTCGCAATTGGAAGGTGATTGGAATACGTTAGAGAGAGTGTGCGGACACGTCGGAGGAATCGTCACAAGAAATGCCCCTGTTTTTTTGTGGCAGGCTCTGCTTTAGTCGGCGCATGCCCGAACCCGACCCTGATTCACGTCCCGAATTGCTAGCGCCCGCAGGCAACTGGGATTGCGCCCGGGCGGCAGTGGCCGCCGGTGCCAATGCGATCTACTTCGGCCTGCCCAAGTTCAATGCCCGGCTGCGGGCCGATAATTTCATCGATGCGGATCTGCCCGAACTCATGGAATACCTGCACCGCTACGGTTTGCGTGGGTATCTAACGATGAACACGCTGGTGTTCACCCGTGAATTGGCGGCAGCTGAAGCCCAACTGCGCATGATCGCTGCGGCCGGGGTGGACGGCATCATCATTCAGGACCTCGGACTCGCCCGGCTCGCCGGGGCCGTGGCACCCGATGTGGAAATCCACGCCTCCACCCAGATGACCCTCACCTCGGCAGAAGGCATGGCGTTTGTGGCGGGCATTGTGCCGCTGGCCCGGGCGATCCTTGCCCGCGAGCTTTCGATCAAGGAGATTCAACGCATCAAGACCTCGGCTCTTGGCTCCACCACCCCCTTGGAAGTCTTTGTCCACGGCGCCCTCTGCGTCGCCTACTCCGGCCAATGCCTCACCAGTGAAGCCCTCGGCCAACGCAGCGCCAACCGCGGCGAATGCGCCCAGGCCTGCCGCATGCCCTACGAAATCGTCGTTGATGGCCAAGCCCGTGACCTAGGCGAAGTGCGCTACCTGCTCAGCCCGCAAGACCTCGCGGCAGTGGATCTCATCCCGGATTTGTGGCTCGCCGGTGTGCGCTCATTTAAGATCGAGGGCCGCCTCAAGTCGCCTGAGTACGTCGCCGCTGTGACCCGCGTCTATCGCAAGGCCATCGATGCCTGTGGCGATGTTTCTAACACTCGCAGTATTCCTTCCCCAGTCACGGCAGACGATCGTTACGCCTTGGAAATGACGTTTTCCCGCGGTCTGAGCAGTGGTTGGCTCGCCGGGGAAAATCACCCGTACCTGACCCACGGTCGCTACGGCAAGAAGCGCGGGCCGTTGTTAGGCACGATTGCGGCTTGTGGCCCTGGATGGATCAAACTCGGTGTCACCACCGGAGTATCCATTGCCCCCGGTGACGGGGTTGTGTTTGATGCCGGGGAAAACCGCGACCTCGAACAAGGTGCCCGTGTTTGGAAAATCGAGGACGGAATTCTGGTGTTTCACCGGACGTACAGCGGCATCAATTTTGACCGCATCAAACCCGGCCACACGCTCTACAAAACGTCCGATCCAAAACTCGAGTCCGAGATTCGCCGCTTCTGGCAAAACGCCCGCCCCACTGAAAAGAGGTTCCCCCTTCACCTGACTGTGACCGGCAGCCCGGGCTGCCCGCTGACCCTTGCCGCCGCTGGCCACGAGGCCGGACACGTCCGTCAACTGGCCGAGGTCAGCTCCCAATTCCTGCTGGAACCTGCCGCCAAGCATCCTCTAACGACGGAAATGCTTGCTGCCCAGCTCGGTCGGCTCGGGGATTCCTCCTACGTCCTCGCGGCTCTGGACAACCGCCTGGAGGGTGGCTGCCACCTCGCCATCTCCGCCCTCAACCAACTCCGCCGCGACCTTGTCGCCAAACTCACCGCCGCCGAGCGCAGCGCCTGGAGTGCCGGCTTGAGCCGACCGGTAGCCAGCTACCAGCCCCAAGCTCCGATCCTCGCCGCCACCCGATCCGCCGAGCCCACTCCGCCGACTGCCCCCTGCCTGTCTGTCCTGTGCCGCAGCCTCGAACAAGTCGCTGCCGCCATTTCCTGCCAAGTCGCCATCCTTTACTGCGATTTTGAGGACCCCCGCCGCTACCAAGCCGC
>Ga0073936_10005134_pt1 | contig 17803 bp, 8 predicted proteins | sample AliMusrvi5mmetaG_FD_87041 | JGI IMG/M metagenome (GOLD analysis project Ga0073936, IMG submission 87041) | Freshwater lake bacterial and archeal communities from Alinen Mustajarvi, Finland, to study Microbial Dark Matter (Phase II) - Alinen... | ecosystem: Environmental > Aquatic > Freshwater >... | reverse complement strand
GGCGTCGGAGGCCCGGGGTATTCGTCGCTGACGCGCCTCAACCCCGGGCTAATGGCTGCAATCCCTCCGGGATGAAGACACGGGCGAGTTGCCGTTTTGCCGAAAATTCAGGGAATCCAACTTGCTCCCAAATTTGGCTCTATTGAGGTCGAACACCTGAGTTCTGAAAATAGGCTTCCCATCTGGCGCACGGAAGTCCATACGCATGTCCGTGTTAGCCTGTGATCTCGGTGGAACGCGCAGCAAACTGGGAATCGTCCGTGACGGACGGGTTCTGGCTCAGTGCATCGTGCCCTCAAATTCAAACTTGGGACTCGCCCCGCTCTTGCCGGTGCTCAAAGCCGAGTGGCTTCGCTTGTTAGACAAAACGGGTCTTCGCTTGAGTGATTGCAAAGGCGTGGGGGTCTCTTTTCCCAGTCTCATCGACTACCCCAGCGGCCGCATTCTCGATGCTTACGGCAAATTCGATGATGCGATGTCTATCGATCTGCGGGCATGGTCGCGTGCCGAACTCGGCCTGCCGCTGGCAATCGAAAACGATGCCCGCATGGCGTGCATCGGCGAGTGGCAGCACGGCGCTGGCAAGGGATCTGAAAATCTTGTGATGGTGACGCTCGGAACCGGCTTGGGTACCTGTGTCATCATGGAGGGTCGTGTGTTGCGCGGGGTCCACGGCCAGGCCGGCGTGTTAGGCGGCCATTTGACGATGCGCTACGGCGGCCGGGCCTGTGCCTGTGGCAACATCGGATGTGCCGAGGCCGAGGCATCCTCGTTTTCATTGGCGGATCTGGCGACCGGGCATCCCGGATTCCTGACCAGTCCGCTGGCTCACGAACCCCGGATCGACTTCGCCTCGGTTTTCCGCCATGCGGCTGCCGGTGATGCCTGTGCCTTGGCTCTGCGCGACCACAACCTGTTGGTTTGGTCCTCACTCGCTGTCAGCCTCATTCACTCCTATGATCCGGAATTGCTGATTTTCGGGGGTGGCATCATGGCTTCAGCCGATGTGATCCTTCCCTCGCTCAGGCAATATGTCGGGCGGCACGCCCATACCCCCTGGGGGCAGGTCAGGATAGAGGCATCTGCTCTTGGGGATCAGGCCGCTCTGGTCGCCGCTGAGTGGCTTCTGGAGGAACAATCCATCCACTTTTAATTTATGAGAAACCCGAATTATGACAAGTTTCCATCTATCCGGGTTCCAGCGTCAGACGGCACGTGTGTCGCCGGTTGGCCGGCGATCAGCCAGCGATTGAGCGACGCGATCTCGGCGCGAGGAACAAGCAGGGCCATCCTCGCCGTGGAATGTTATCCCGGCGTCGATGAGTCCGCGATCGTCCAATCGCTGGTGCATGAACTCAAGCCATCGCGAGTCATCCGGAGTTCGGATGCGATGCTTCCAGAAAATGATATCAACCGGCTTTGTGAACCTTTTTTGGGCGGCGATGATCCGGTGTTCGGCTTCCTCTGCGGATTGCACTTACCGCAATTTTTCGCTCCCAATCTCATTTGCAAAGCCCGGACATTGATTGAAGGTCCGGATGACGGTATCACGCTTGTGTTAGGCGTGGGTGCCACCCTGTTGTGTGATCCAGACATTCTGGTCTATGCCGATCTCGCCCGCTGGGAAATCCAATTGCGCCAACGCCGCAAGGAAATCTCCAACCTCGGCGTCAATAACCCGGAACTCGTCCAAAACCTCAAATATAAACGCGCGTTTTTCATCGACTGGCGGGTGGCCGACCGCTGGAAAAAACCTCTGTTGCGCAAGGCTGACTATTTTCTCGACACCCACCAGAGCTCGGAACCGAAACTGGCGGATGGCCAAGCAGTGCGCCGCGGCCTGGCCCACGCAGTGACCCGTCCCTTCCGCGTAGTTCCATTTTTCGATCCGGGTGTTTGGGGCGGCCAGTGGATGAAGGATGTCTGCGACCTGGACCGCTCGGCGGTGAACTACGCCTGGTGCTTCGATTGCGTGCCGGAGGAAAACTCGTTGTTGTTGGAACTGGGCGGGCACCGCATCGAGATGCCTTCTATCAATCTCGTTTTTGACCAACCGCGTTGCTTGCTAGGTGAGCGGGTCCACGCCCGTTTCGGCAGCGAGTTTCCTATCCGTTTCGATTTTCTCGACACCATGGGCGGAGGCAATTTATCATTCCAGGTGCATCCGCTCACCGAGTATATTCAGGAGCATTTCGGCATGCACTACACACAGGATGAGAGTTATTACATTTTGGACGCCGGACCGGCGGCGGAAGTCTATCTCGGCCTCAAAGAAGGTGTTGAGCCCGCAGCCATGTTGCGCGATCTCGCAGCCGCACAATCCGGCCATGCTCCCTTCCCGGACGAACTTTATGTCAATCGCTTCCCTGCGAAAAAACACGATCATTTTCTCATTCCGGCCGGCACCGTCCATTGTTCCGGCGCCGAGTCCATGGTCCTGGAAATTAGCGCCACTCCCTATATCTTCACTTTCAAAATGTGGGATTGGGGGCGACTGGGGCTGGATGGCAAACCACGCCCCATTCACCTCGACCACGGTGCCCAAAACATCGATGGGTCCCGCACCACCGGCTGGACCCGCGACCACCTCGTCAACCACATCGAACGGCTCGAATCCGGTGATGGTTGGCGTGAAGAACGCACCGGCCTGCATGAACGCGAGTTTATCGAAACCCGCCGCCATTGGTTCACCAATATCGTCCCGCATGACACCTGCGGAGGCGTGAACGTGGTGAACCTCGTCGCGGGCGAGGAAGCCATCGTGGAAAGTCCCACCGGCGCATTCGAGCCCTTTGTCGTCCACTACGCCGAGACATTCATTGTGCCAGCAGCCGTTGGCCGCTACACCATCCGCCCCCACGGCCTAGGAATCGGCGGTCAATGCGCCACTCTCAAAGCCTACGTTCGGACTTGATCGTTTTCAGTACCAGAACCTGCGCTGGGGGGTGGAATCGGGAGTAACTATTGTTTGGAGGCGGCGGGCGCTCGGCTGAGCTCAGCCGAGCTGCAGGATGCCCGTCCCACGTGGCGCGGGCATCCTGCCCGCCGCCTGAAACAACCAAGTTCGTCGAAATTCTCAAGATTTTGATGCGCTCACTGTCTTCACTTCGCCGTTCACGCGCACTTTAACCGTTTGGCCATCCTTTGCCGCAATCCGGTAATTCGTGACCTTGCCGTTTTTCCACTCGATGTCCACGGTGAAGCCGCCACGGGCACGCAGGCCAACAACTTTTCCATTAGACCAAGTTTTTGGCAGTGCGGGCAGGAGTTCGATTTCGCCGGTCTGGCTTTGGAGTAACATCTCCGCAACGGCGGCGGTGTGGCCCATGTTGCCGTCGATTTGAAACTCGCAATATCCGCCGAAGCGTGCGAGCAGGTTTGGGTTAGGACTGGTCTTGAGATGGCTCTCCAACACGGCCATCGCGGTATCGCCATCGTGGAGTCGCGCGTAGGCGTTCGCCTGGAACGATCCCTGCCAACTTCCCACCAACCCATGTTGCCACCACTTTGCTCCATCGAAAATCTTCCGCAATCCGGCGGCCAGTTCCGGGGTGCCGCGTGGTGTGATCTGAGCGCTGCAAATCGCCCCCCAACTCGACAATACCTGACACGCCGCCTGCCGCTGCCAGTCCTCGACCCATTCCTGCAACTCGCCAGTGGTGGGACTGATTTGCATCGGCGCGAGTCGCGGCAAGGCTCGTTCGATTTCCGCACGCAACTCTGCATCCACGCCCAACACCTTCCCGCCGGTCACACAGTTCCGGAATAACTCGCGCACCATCTGCATCGACGCCGTCGGCCCCATGCACGTGCTTCCCCGTTCACCATTCGGCTTGAGAAACTCATTCTCAAAATTAGTATCCGGTGCCGTCACGAGCCAGTGATGTGTCGGCTCCTCAATCATGGCGTCGAGATAGTAACGCGCCGCGCCAGCCAGCACGGGCCAGACCCGTCGCAGATACTCCTTGTCGCCGCTGAAGGCATAGTGCTCCCAAACGTGCTGGCACAACCATGCGCTGCCAACCTGAAAAATACTCCAAAGTGCGCTGCCACTGACCGGACCCGCCTGTCGCCAGATATCTGTGTTATGGTGTGCCATCCAACCGCGAGCACCATATAGATCCTTGGCGACGTGTGCGCCGTCCACACTGAGTTGCGTCGTTAGATCAATCAACGGCTCGTGACACTCCGCGAGATTGGCGACCTCAACGGGCCAGTAATTGATCTCTGCGTTGCAATTCAGTGTCCAGTTCGCCGCCCACGGCGCGATGGCGTCCTTATTCCAAATGCCCTGCAAATTCAAGGGTTGCGTCCCCGGCCGCGACCCGGCAATCAACAGATACCGGCCAAACTGAAAGTATAACGCGGGCAGCCCAGGATCGGTTGCCGCCGCATAACGCTTCAGCCGCACATCTGTGGGCAACTGCTCAGCAGCGCCATGTCCCAGGTCCAACGCCACACGCCCAAACAGTTGCCGGTGATCGGCGACGTGCGTATCTCGCAATGCAACATACGACTGCCCTGCCAGCCCGGCCAGATAACCATCGCATAACTTCCCGGGATCCTTGCCTTCCCGGCTCGGGCTTTTGTGCGGACCATTGTAACTCGTGGCTGCGACTAACAGCAACGTGACGCTGTTGCAATTCTCAGCGACAATGCCCGCGTCAGTGACTTTCACCGTACCCCCCTCGTTCACCGCTGTTAGGCGAGTCTCAAAACGCATGCCCTTGCCATCCGGCGCGTCATCGTAAATGACTTGGCGGCTTCCGTAGGCATCGGCGTGTACCGGGGTGCGCCCGGTCAGTCGCAATGCGGATCCATCCGCCTTCGTCACACTCCGCAACTGGCTGTGCAATTGCGCTGTAAACGCAATCATTCCTGGCTTGTCGCTGGTTAGGCGCACGATGATCGCCTGTCCGGGTTTTGAAGCAAAGACTTCACGGGAAAATTTTGTGCCGTTCTGCTCGAATGTCGTCCGCGCCACCGCCGTCTCCAGATCGAGATCGCGCCGGTAATTCGCAACCTCGCAGGTGATCGGGAAACTGATCTGCAAATCACCGAGCGGCTGGTAGCATTCATTGAAGCGTCCATTCATCTTCTGCTCCACAAGTTGCTTCGCTTCCGCATTCTTGCCCGCGACGAGCAACGCGCGGATATTCGGCAAGGCGGCTAGACCGTTAGGGTTTACGTTATCGTATGGCTCGCCCGACCAGAGCGTGTCCTCGTTGAGGTCAATGCGCTCGCAGGCAGCACCGCCCCAGACCATCCCGCCTAACCGACCGTTGCCGATGACGCTTGCTTCGACCCATTGCCGCGCCGGTTGGCGATACCAGAGCGTGAGCGGCTTGCCGGGTCCGCTCGCCGCGCCATTGACCGTGACGCCATTGAAATCGGATGAGCTGCCGGCAACGTGTACGCCGTTGACGAACATTGCGAGCGAACCGGTCGCGTCAACCGTCGCCGCCAGATGCGTCCACTGGTCGCTGTGCGGCAGCGCGTGTGTGATGGTTTCATTGCCGACAATGAGCCGCAGCGCATTGCCGGGATGAGTATCTAGCAAAAAACCATCCACGCCACCGGGTGTGATCTTATCCACGATCCGCCCGCTCGCGCCGGCGGCGGGGTGAATCCACGCTTCGATGGTCGCGCCCTTCGGAAAGGCAAACTTCCGATCGGAGACCACCGGCAATTTGGGATTCAGCCATTCGCCCACGATGCCGGGAACCGCGTTTTTCGCATCGCGCGGCGCTCCGGCCAGCGCCTTCAATTCCGCTCCCGTGAGTGCGCGTTCGTAGAGACGCACTGCGGCAACTTCACCCTGAAACAAGCTGCCGCCCGACTGATCTGAGCCAATGCGAAGCGGATGTGAGTTGTCCGGTATCTGAGCCACCGCTACCAAGGAGCCTACTAACAACCATGCGATACCTATACGTTTCATCATTTTGCCTTTCATAATTTTGATGCAGTAACCGTCTTCATTTCTCCATTGACCCGCACTTTGACCGGGCCGCGTTCTTTTGCCGTGATCTGATAGGTCGTGACTTTGCCGTCTTTCCACTCGATGTCCACGGTAAAACCACCGCGGGCACGCAGGCCGGTTACTTTACCGTTAGGCCAAGTTTTCGGTAAGGCGGGCAGGATGTCGATTTCGCCGGTGTGTGATTGCAGCAACATCTCGGCAATACCTGCGCATCCGCCAAAGTTGCCATCAATCTGGAACGGCGGGCACGAGTCAAAAAGATTTGGCAGAGAGCCGCTACCTCCGCCCGCAGGTCGCAGCAACATTGTCAGGAGCTTGTGCGCCCGATCGCCGTCGCCGAGGCGTGCCCATAGATTCATCCGCCACGCTAGCGCCCAGCCGTTGCTGTCGTCTCCACGCGCGTCGAGAAACTTCCTGCAGGCAGCCGCCAACTCCGGCGTGTCGCGCGGCGTAATCTCATGATAGGGATGAAGCCCGTACATCGGCGAGGTATGGCGGTGTGTTGGCTCCGGCTCTGGATAGGGTTTCAGCCATTCTTGCAAGCGGCCGTCGGGGGCAATTTGATTTGGTGCCAGCCTGGCACGTTTGTCACTGAGTTCGCGGCGCAGGTCAGCATCCACGCCGAGGATTTCGGCGGCGCGTGCGGTATTGGCAAACAATTCGCGCAGGAGTTGCATATCAATCGTCGGCCCCATGCACACGGCAGCGTTCCGTCCGTCCGGCAAGCGGAATGAATTCTCCGGTGAGTTAGACGGTCCGGTAATCAACCATTTGTGTTCGGGTTCTTCCCACAAGTTATCGAGGTAGAACTCAGCGCAGCCTTTAAGAATTGGGTATGCCCAGCGCAGGTATTCACGGTCGAGCGTGAAGGCATACTGTTCCCAGAGATGCTCACTCAACCACGCAGAGCCGCTTGTGGTCGCACCCCACGATGCATGTTCGCCCGGTGCGGTGAAACCCCACGGATTGGTGATGACGTGCGCCACCCATCCTCGCGAATTGTAATACGTCCGCGCCGTTTTCTGTCCAGGCGCGACGAGCGAAGCGATGAGTTTGTTCAGCGGATCCTGAAGCTCGGATAGGTTGCAAATCTGCGCGGGCCAGTAATTCATTTGAACGTTGATATCGAGATGCCAGTCCCCGTTCCATGGCGTTTGGATTTGCTCAGCCCAGATGCCCTGCAAATTTGCCGGCAAGCCGCCCGGTCGCGACGAACAGATCAGCAGGTACCGGCCGATATTAAAATAGAGTGCGGCCAGTGCGGGATCCGAAGCGCCCTTGGCAAAACCGGCCAAGCGTTGCCCGGTTGGCTTGCCGCTGTTTTCTGTAGCGGGCAAACTCAAAGCGACACGCTTGTACCATTTCTCATGATCCGCCATTTGCGCCGCACGCAACTCGCCGAACGATTTCTTTTCCGCCATGTCGAGGTCGGTGGCCGTCGCGGCGAGCGGATCGCTCAATTGCCGACCTGCGAACCCGCGGAAATCCGTGGCGGCGGCAAAGAGCAGGATCGTTTCCTCAGCCTTATCGATGACCAGTTTGTTGCCATCCGCCTTCACAACCCCTCCGCGGGCGATCACACGCAAACGCCCGGCATAGCTAACTCCTTTACCGCCGCGCCCGTCGTTGAGCGTACCGGTCATCAGCAACTCGTGATTGTTGACCGCCTTCGTCTCGAACCGCTCAGGCCTGTCGAGTGCGATGGTGAAGGAAAGTGGTCCGGTTAGCCGCGTCACAAATACTTCGTCCGGGGCTGACACAAAATGCTCGCGAGTATAGGTGACGCCGGCTTTCTTGTAATGGACCGTCGCTGCTGCCGTGCTCAGGTCCAGCATGCGCGAGTAGTCCTGCACCGCCGTGGCGCTGGGCGTGACACCCTCGATGCCAATTTCCGCCACCTGAAAGTGTGTCACACCCGGATTCGGCATGAACGTGAACCGGAAATACCGAAGCGCCGCCGGATGAGCAATGGTGTACGATTGGGTCTCGTGGCGTTTCCCGAATACTGGCTCGTCCTTGTGTTCGTCGAGCGTCGTCCAAGTCGTGCCATCCAATGAACCTTCGAGCTTCCACGTTCTCGGGTCGCGCTCAGGCACATCCTCCGCCGAAGTCAGCCGGTAAGTTGTTGGCCGCACGCCGCCGCGGCCGGCATCCATTTGCCACACGATAGGTTTGCCATCGTGAACGACGCACCACTTCGTCTCCAGGTTCCCATCGGTCGAGGCTTCGATCTCCTGGTTTGACGACCATGCGCGATGTCCGCTGACACATTGTAACGCGGCCTCGCCGAACTTAAGGTGCAGATTGCCAAGAACCTGATAGCTGCCAAAAGGAACATTCGCGCCGCCGCCACCACCCGATCCGGCGCCTTGGCAGGTAAAGTTCTTCATGACGAGATCGGCAGCTTCCGGATTCTTGCCCTCGGCAAGCAAGCGGCGAATTTCCGGCAATGCCTTGTAAGCATCCACTCGATTGTCGTCGTTGATCGAACCGGACCAGACGGAGCTTTCGTTGATTACGATGCGCTCATCGTCCACGCCCCCGAACACCATCGCACCCAACCGGCCGTTGCCAAGGGGAAGCGCCTCACCAAAGGCACTGGCCGGCGACTCATACCACAGCGCCTGCCGCGTATCTGGCAATTTGCTTTCAACGGCCAGGGCGGCTGTCGCCAGCGCAAATGTGGCCGTAACAGCCATCAACAAACCTGGTTTTTTTGTTATCATATTCTTGTTTTCATCTATTATAAGAGATTCTCTTTACCCGGTTACAGCCTTCAGCATTTCAGGTTCTCACATTCGTCTGATTTGCTTGTTGCGTCACCACAGAAGGCAGTCTCACCGTATAACCTCCGTCACATCGAGTCGCTGAACGCCGTGTCCCAGCGGCAGCGGTTCCAAACACTTCCAGACGACATGCTTTTCGCGGTTGATCTCAAAGACTGGTACTTTGCCACCGGCATTGCTGATGAAGAGGTTGCCGCTGGGCAACACTTGCACACCCGCGAACCAACGGATGCCGAGTTCTGGCAAATCCATGGCGTTCAAGTGCCACACATCCTTGCCGGCGGGATCCACTTCAATGATGCCTGACTTGCCACTGATGACGGTGTTGCCGTTCGCCAGGCGCACGGCGGCAAACGGCGGGAATTGCGTAGGAATCTCGCGGACCATCCTACCTTGCGCATCATACTCACGCACGGTATTTGAAGATTCCTCAGCCACGAGATAGTTGCCATTTGGCAAGCCTCGCGCGTAACGAAGACAACTGTGCCCAGCTTGGTTGCGCAGGCGGATCGTCTTTACGACCCCACCGCGCGGGTCAACCACCAGCAGTTTCCCCTGGCTCGCGTTGGCGACAAGCGTGCTGCCGTTAGTAAGCCGCTGACACGACCATACCTGCCCGGTGGTCCGGTAATGAAACACAATCTTCTTCTCCAAAGTCACCTCCATCACGCCGCTCGGATTGTCGTTTTTCCCGCCGTCGTAGTGATCATTATAGCAAAACAACACGTTGCCATTTGGCAGACGCCACACGTCGCGACTCATATTGGCCGGATACTCCCAGGCGACCTTGCCGGCGCTGTCATAGCTCAATATCATATTCGCCCCTTCCGCAGCGTAGAGAAACGGTGGGAACTCGCGCACCTCGCCCTCAGCGGCCATGGCGGCGACGTTCAGGAGGATGCCTGCGGTAAGGAGCTGTAAAAAAATTAACATGGCGTTTGAAGTTTGATCATTCAGAAATTTGGTAAAATAATGAAGGGTAAAATGATGGAAGATATGATTAGAATTCCTGAGAGCGGAAGCCTCATTCCACTTCTTCATGATTTTACCATATCATGATTTTACCCAAATTATTCCTTGCTAACATTCGCATTTTGAAAGGTTTATGTCTTTGCTGGGCCTAAGCAGTATCAAGTAATTCATCGCCGGTTGAAGGTGACGGTCCATTTCACATTGCGGCTGGCCGAGCTTGTTAGGGCGACGCGCAGTTTGGGCCCGTCCTGTTGGAATGTCGCCTTCACGCCAGCCGTCTCGTCTTCGGCGGAGACTTTCACGGCTGTGGCGCGCCAGGATTTCGCAGCGACCGGCAGGATCACACGCAGTTCGTAGCGGTCGTTTTCCACTACCTTGCTGGTGCCTGACAGAGCCGATTTCGCGCCGTCCCATTTCTCGTCGGTGACATCCACGATGCCTTGGGTGACGTGCCGCGATGTGCTCAGAAGCTGCGGCACATCCGATACCGGACGAACCGCGAGAATGCGACAGGAATTCCCGGGTAACGACGCCGTGATCGTGTCGCGGAACGGCGAGATGAACTGGTCCGCCCAAAAATCGAACGCGACATATTCGTTTGCAGGTGGCAGGCCGATGCGCTCGGCCTTGATCGAAATGTCGTCCGTCTTGTTGCTCCAGTTGTAGAGTGCCACGACATCGCGGCGGGCCGCCTGCCGTGTATCCGTAAGTAGCCAGACCTTGGCGACCTGACTCTCGAACACATCGACGGGCCGGGCCGCGAGGCCGTGCGCGGGGATGCAGCGCTTGATAATTTCGAGGCGCTCCGGCGGTGTTTCCGGCATCCAGTCACTGGTATAGAAAAGCTGCCCGGAAATGGCCGTCCACGCGGCATTGAGCCGAGCTCGATCAAGAGATATACCCTTTCTGACGAACACGCAGTCCGGATCGTTCCACCAGACGCGGCCATTGAGAAACCATAACCGGGAGCCGTGGGGAGAGCCGATGTTTCCACCGGTATCCGGTCCCACTCGCATCGCATCCAACAGGCCGAAGGATCCCCCGAAGGAACGCATGTTCTGAGAGACGCAACAACCTAGCAGGAACACACCAGGCCCGGCGGCCTTGCGGACGAGGCGGGTGCCATCGCGCAGGGCCTCAATGTTAGTCTTGTCGGGGTTGTGAAATTCGGCGTCGCCGATGCCGTCCTCGACATAGCCGTCGTTGACGTAAGCCGGCCTAACGGCGCTGCCAGTCGAGTAGCCGTCCATCTTGAAAAGCCGGTATCCCCAGTCGTGCGAAATGCGATGCACGATGCTTCTGACATACTCCTGCGTTGCAGGGTTCGTCATGTCCAGGCAGGTGCCGCCCCATGCGGTTTCGTAGGGTTTTCCCTCGGGGTTTTTGGCGAACCAATCTTGGTGATCCTTGAAACAGGGATCTTTGAAATTTCCTGCGAAGGGCATGAACCAGATGCCGGGAACCAGACCGAGCTTCGAGATGTTGTCCGCCGCCTTTTTCATCCCATTTGGGTAGGGTCCGTTAGGCGCGTGAGTCGTGAAGTTCTTCTTCGGACCGTTGCCCGCCACACCCTCCTGCCACTGGTCGTCTATCTGAATAAACTCGAAACCGAATGGCTTCAGTTCCTTTGCCGCAACCGCCGAAACCTCTGGCAAATGAACTTCATCACACGCACCCGCAAATTTTTCCATATACCACGTGCAGAATCCCGCTTTCTGGCGCGGCAAACTGACGGAATATACTTTGGCGACCGCATCCGCATACGATTCCAAGCCGATGCGTGCGTCGTCGAACCATCCCAACGCAAACGTTTCTGTGACGGCATCCGCACCCGGCTTGATCCGCAGACGCCCGTAATCGATCTGAGCCTGCATGCGCACCGCGCCATCCTTCACCGGCGAAAATACAACGCCGCTCCCACGATCGTGGGTGACCCAACCACCGACCAAACCGCTCCGGGATGCGGGGTCCGCAATGGATAGAAATGCATAGCTACCAGGATTCTTGTCAGGGGGAAGGAGTCCGCCGGTGCCGAGGGTTCTGACATCTGACAAAGTGGCGCCGGTGTTCACTTCGACGGAAACCGTGCGGACCTTGTTGTGAGTTTTGGGCTCGGTGGAGCCATTGTGCAGGCTGCCGCTGAACAGCACGAAGGGCAAGCTTGGACAAAGCGCGATTCTGTCCCTATTTCCGTTAGGACAGATGATTTCGATCCCCTGCCCCTCACCGAATGTTTTGTCCTTAATCGGCATGATCACAGCCTTTCCGCCGCCGATTTCCAGCCTGCCATTCGTCGCAAATGTCTTTCCAGACGGCTTGTGAATGATGGTGAAATCCGCCGAAGATGCATGGTATTCGACCGCGTAAACCGCAGTTTCAATTTTTAAATCCGACTCTGCCGCAAATCCATCATGGGTAGCGGCGAGTTGGATGGCGCATAAGGCGAGTAGGTAGGTAAGTAAGCGTGATTTCATATTTGTTATTCAAAATCCAGTCTGACGGGGCCCAACAATCCTGAGACTGGCGAGCCGCGATACATCGTCGGCACCGTGCTGTAATGATTCGCCAGGGTGTTGTACACCAATACCTCCACCTTGTTTTCTCCTCCCCTGACGAGTCCGGAAATATCCACCTTCCACGGTGGCGATACCTTTACCCCGGCCAATTTTCCATTGACGCGCACCTCAGCCGACGCAGCCACAGAGCCAAGATCTATCGTCACGTGCCCGGTCGCCTGAGCCTTGGTGAGCGCGACCGTCTTCCGGTACCACGCACCGCCCGAATAACTGGCCAGCCCGTCAATCTTCGACCAGTCACCGAGCGCGATTTGCCCGATTCCACAATCTAGCAGGATGGGCTCCGGCAATGTCGAACCGCCGTAACATCCCCGCGACTGCTCGATTCGCAACGCGACCTGCACCGGTCCTGCCGACGGCTTCTCGATTACCGCCTTGTACGTCACAGCTTTCTCACTAACATCTCCAGCATACCCCGTATTACCCGTTATCGTTTTCATTTCCTTTCCGTCCACCCAGACGGCCACACTGCCGCGTGCCGTAATGGTCAACCCCTTCAATCCGGGCGGCGATACAAACCGGTACCAACCGATCGGCTGCTTCTCGCCTGGCCGCGTATCGAATTTCAATACTTCACTCTTGTTATACCAGCGCATCGCAAGGTCGCTGGACTTGAATTTCGGCAGAGCTGCAATCGTCTCTTGCAGCTTCGGTGGCCCAGTCGGATGCTTCGCCCATAAACTCTCAGGAAAACTGGAAATCATTTCCGCCTTCGTCCAGCCCGCGTCATTGAACGCAATATCCTGCCAGCCTTTCGCCTCATTTTTTGCGCACAGCCAAGTGGCGTCCGTCCCGACACGCTGACCGCCCGCGTTATACTCGGCAATCAACCCCATCTCGCCGGCGCTGTTATGCGCCTTTATCGCTATGATATTGGAACCGACAAGCAGCGATTTGCCCAGATCGTATTCCTGCACACATTGCCAATTGGTTCCGCTTCCGATCTCTTTTCCATTAACAAAAAGCGTGTAGGCATCGTCGCACGTAATCCTGATGCGCGCCTTCACCGGCATTTTTGCGACCTCTATCTTCTTCCTGAAATACCGGTCAATCGTTCCATCCTTGTTACCAGAACACCATATCCATGAAGCCGCGTCGGAGAACACGGCAGCACTTTCTTCCTTCCCCGCTGCGTTTTTCGTATCAAAAACAAAGTACCCGCGTCCGATCGTGTCGTAGCGCAGCAGGACTGGATTGGCACCATCGGAAAGCTTCACCGACTCGGGTATCTTTTCAACGCGTGCATTATTCAGCCAGACAGCAGCCGGCTGCAATCCACCGGATAGAACCTGCGGCTGAGTGATGCCTCCAGACATCACGGCCGTCCAGAGGTAATACCTTGTGCCGCCTGCTTCCTTCCCCCGGTTGTAGCTCGGCATTCCGTTACTCACAGTGCCGAGCCCTATGAATTCATCTGCAACCTGTTCTTTCAAGCCATGATACCCCTGATGCGCCACATCGTTCTCCATGCCAAACCGCCATGAAAACTCGTACGGTGCCCAGTTATACTTCCGGCCATCCAATTCCACCGGAACCGCAGGGTCAACCCGCCGCAGACCTGCAAGCTGCTTCTCTAGCACACTCACATCCGCAGTCTCAGGCAGCGGACCGAGCTTCCAAAACTTCGCGCCAAATGAATAGGTTTCACGGGACCACTTCGAATCATCAAGTTTAGGGTCCTGCCAGCCCGGATTGGGTGTGGCTTCCTCAGCATATTTGATCTGCCTCATCTCCGCCCCGATCATGCCATGATACGCGGGCCAGCGAAAATCACCGAAACGGTTGTTGCAAGTTGGCTGCAATTCAAACTCCCAGTCGCTGCCGAGAACCAAAGCTGGAAGTGACGTCACTGCAGCAGGCACTGTTTCAACCTGTGGCTTACCCGGCGAGAATACAATCAACTGGATTTCCTTTTCTGTCAGAGGCAACCTGAGTTTTGTCCCTGCGGCAGTCTGCTCCATCACAGAAAGAGGGCGCGTTTTGCCGCTCCATGGATCCCAGAGTTCCACCTTGCCGGTGGCACGGAAAAAACACACCGTATCTTTGGGCGCGTTGTAAACGGCATATAGGTCACGCGGACCTAACTTGCGGTGCTGAATATAACCGGGTCCTTCATAATCGCGGCCCGGCACATTTGCGATCACATCGGTGACAACACCACTCGGGAACAATTCCTTCACCATCGCGGCAACCTCGGGATCGTCGCGGCCGATGCGATCACTGGCTTCCGGCAAGGCTCCGACGGCAAGTACGATTCCGCCGGCTCGGTGAAACTCAAGCGCCTTCTGCAGTGTGGAGTGCCGTACCGCCTTCATGGCAGGCAGAACCAGGACGCGATAGACTTCGCCGGACACGTGAAGTTCCTTACCGACAACTTTTGCGCGAGCCAATGATTCGAAATCCATGAAATCGAAATCGATGGACTTGGCATAGAGTTGGCCGGCTGTGCCGAACGCCGCGTTAACCGCCTCCTGTCCTCCCATACCTGCTTCCATCGGTGCGACCGGGTACAGAATAGCAACATCGCAGCGGTGATATCCCTGAGTGAATAGGTAACTGAGGCGCTGCACACAGTCCATAAAGCCGCGCATGTGCTTCCAATACGGCATGCGGAACGTATTGTCCGGCGGCGCCCACTCCCACCAGCCACCATGCGTTGCATAGTACATCCCGTGAAACGATAGAAGATTGTAGCCCATCACGAAATCAGCGAAACATGCATCAACAGCTCCGGCCGACGTTGTACCCCAGCCGCTGCCGTACCAGCCCTCTAACCAGACGCGAGGCCGTTGGTAAAGGTGTGCGATCGAACTCGCGACCTTGGCCTTGATGAGGTCCTTGCCCAGACCCGGCTGGTCGGCACCCGGTCCCTGATTCCAGCGCTGGGTTCTGAAATAGTCACCGAACTCGGTCACATCCCTGCCGCGCCCCCCGTGGTCACACCCCATCGTCATGCCGCGCTGCTGGTGCCAGTTGAACACCGGCTTGAAGAAACCGTCCTCCGTCAACGCCACTTTGACATCACTGTAATCCAGGCGCACCTTGGGCGTGCGGGGTCCGATATCCATGAACAGCGCACGTAACTCCGGTACGATGTCGTAACCTTTTCTCTTCTTGAACTCCTCGGCAAATCGAGCGGTCCAGAGATTGCCGCCAACACCAAATCCAAGTTCATCGGAGAAAAAGAAATTCAACCCCTTGCCGCCTGTACCGGGAAAATGATCCTCGAACTTGCCGAAGAAATGTTTGGCATACTCCGGTCCCGATAGAGGATTCATCGGATCAATCGAAAACGGCACTTTCGAAGCACACACCGCAACGCTCTGGAGTTTTCCATCCGCACCGGGCACGTTCGTTACGACAAGCGCGTCCGCTGGCGGATTGCCTGTTACCAATTGCAGAACCATGCCGCCGACATCCGGGTGCTCACGCAGCATTTCGTCCACGCACCATCCCTGACCTATGCCAAGCGTGTAGTCGCTCAAACTGATGCCAGCTCCCTGTTTCTTCGCTTCCTGCATGAACCAACCGGTTAGCTTCCACCAATCCTCCGAGAAAAGCGCTGGATCGCTCGGCATTGTCAATCCATAGCTTCGGCCACCCTTATCAGAATGGGCGTAGTTTATCTGGTAACCGGCGACGCCCATGCCCGCCATCTGCTCCAGTTCCCAGCTTAGGCGATCCTTCGTCAGCGGATCTCCCAGCCACCAGAAAAACGGCACCACTCCGAATCCTACCGGTGGTTTCTGAAATCCAGGTGACACATCCAGGTCCGCCGTTCGGACTGCCTGACCAACGGCCCAGGCCGGCGGCGGCAGCACGTTGGCCGGATCACTGAAGGACAAGTCTTGCGCATGGACTGGCACGGCCCATATCCCGTATATGCCGCATACCGCTCCAAAACACATTATTTGCAGCAACCCATGGGTGCCGCCGTGATGTTTCAAACGCAATGTCTTCAGATCATCGATGATATTCATAAGGAAAATTGGACGTTATTTCATTAGATCTGCGTTTGCTGCCAGCGTCCAACTGGCGAGCATCATTGTCAGGTTGTGTTTCATGAATTTCATTTATTTCAGCAACAGCGGAAGTGCGTCGGCCTAACTTTGATAGCCGTTGTCGGTGGGGTGGCAGAAGTCAAACGTGATGTCACTGGTGAGCGAACCATCAGGCTGGGCGAGCATCGGTCCGATGTCAAGCAGTGTGATGCCGGGCGTGTTGCTACTCCGATGGGGTCATCCGATGGGGTCAGTCCTCGCATGGTAACATTATGCTTGTCCCGGTCGGGATTCCGGGGGAGATACAGGTGTGGCTAGCCCCTTGAGATTCGAGTATGCGGGGGCTGTCTATCCTCAGAACTCAGTGTTCGACGTCGTTTGCGACAACAGAGCGAGCAAGTCTGATTCCCTACGTGTCGGCTCCGCCCCGCAGTGGGCAAGCCCACCCCCTCCCAGGCGGTGGCGAGCCACCGCACTCCTAGGCGAGTGGACCCTCTGAGGTATCTTGTAGCGGCGCGTCTGTGACCGCCGATGTGCATGAGATGACGCTTATGGAGTCGGCGGGGTCATTGGCGATTCAGGGTCATCGGCGGTCATAACACGCCGCTACAACCGACAAACATTATTAGGTGACAGATAAATAGTAGATAGTCAGACAACAGAATTTTTGGGGAAAGAATGTCTTCATAAGGAAAGCTCTAAAAACTGATTATCGGGATAAGGTGGATCGGTTTGAAATGCGGGAATTCGATTTTCATATTAATTCACGGGCATATTTTGAAGTCGTAGGTGCCTGAGCCCATTTTGAAGACGGCGTAGCCTCCCTGGGTGCGCAGATAGGTCAGATCATGGGTGTTCCAATGGTTTCCGTCGGCGGCAAAGATTCGCTGGCCGGCTGTGGTCACGTTGGTGCCGCCCGGCGAGATCGGGAAGAAGATTTCAGCGGTCGTATTGGCCGGGATCTCGGTGTGATAGGTTAGTACGCTATCGCTTTTCTTCCAGTTCATGACAATGTCGCCACGGACCGATTCCAGACGCGTTGATGCGTGCGTCTGGCCGCCGCCGGTGTATGGCTTGAGCTGGATTTTCTTGTAGGCGGGCTCCATGCGATCGATGCCACCGACGGCGTTGATCACATATCTTGACACCCCTCCGGCCATGAACGGGTGGTTCAGCGATCCCTCGGTCTTCCAGTTCTCCCAGTATGTGCCCGGGCCATTTTCCACCATGTAACCCCACGACGGAAAGGTCGTCTGCGTCGCCACTTGGTACGCCACGTCCTCCTGGCCGTTGTCGTGGAGCGCGCCGAGGAGCGCGTAGGATCCGAGCGCCCCTACTGTTAGATGCGTCCCGTGCGCCTTGACGTCGGCCGCCAGATGCTTAGAACTCAGTATTCGACCTCAAAGGAGCCACGCTGTCGAGCAAGTAGGATTCCCTCTTTGAAGCATCCTGGAGGGATGGCAGTCATTAGCCCGGGGTCGAGGCCGC
>Ga0073936_10005130_pt1 | contig 17810 bp, 10 predicted proteins | sample AliMusrvi5mmetaG_FD_87041 | JGI IMG/M metagenome (GOLD analysis project Ga0073936, IMG submission 87041) | Freshwater lake bacterial and archeal communities from Alinen Mustajarvi, Finland, to study Microbial Dark Matter (Phase II) - Alinen... | ecosystem: Environmental > Aquatic > Freshwater >... | reverse complement strand
GAATACGGGACTCTCGACACGTTTCTATGGAGCTATGTTGATGGCGCCCCCGTTCAGAACGCCTGGGAACGCATGGCGGATCTTCCGGCGAAAACCAAGACATCCGACCAAATGAGCAAAGATCTGAAGAAGCGAGGATTCAACTTCGTCGGCTCAACCATCTGCTATGCACTCATGCAGGCGGTCGGCATGGTGAACGATCACGTCACGAATTGCTTTCGCTACAAGGAAATCGCCAGAAACAGCCGAACAACCGGCGGACCCCTTGCCAATATCCTCTCGTCCGGTCTGGAAGACTGCTTTCTCGGAACCATTGGCTGACAGGCGGGACGCGCTGTCTTCCCTAACAGGCTGGAAGCCTATTCTCCAACCAGAAAGCGCTAACCTGCCAGTATTGGGCGGGACACCCGCACTCCTTGAGGCGTCCTCGATTCCCGCATTGACGGGAGCCGGAGTGATTCTAAGTTTCACACCAAGTGAATTCACCCGTGAACCGCAAATTTCGCATCATCAAAGCCGCGAAAACGGATTTAAGTCAGGTCTTTGGTTCTGGAAATCCGGCAAGCAAGGCAAGCCGTTTGATCCTTGCCGTTGGCGTGGTGCTGGTGGGGGTGGCCTATTTTTGGTTTGACCGGCCATGGCTGGATTATGCCGGTTCCTGGTGGCGCACCACTCCGCAGCGGGGGAACATCTGCGCGTGGATCAGCACTTACGGGGACTTCTTCCCCTTCAATCTGACGATTTTCGCCGCTCTGTTCGCATGGGGACGATTGAAAGGTTCGCGCTTCCTGATGCGCCTCGCCGTGGTTTCACTTCTCTCAGGAGCGCTGGCGGGTGGCGTGGCGCTGATCACCAAGAGTTTGTCAGGGAGACCCCGCCCACTCACCGTTCTCCGACATAAAGCCACCAATTCAAACGATTTCCGCAGACCCTTCCACGGGGCGGCGTGGGAGAGTTTCCCGTCCGGGCATACGGCCAGTTCCATAGGAGCCGCGGTTCCCCTCGTTCTCGCCGCTCCGGAAATCGGCGTGCCCATCGCGTGCCTGTCCGTCGGCATCGGCGCATCGCGCTTGGCAGGCCTCAATCACTATCCGTCCGATATCATCGCCGGCGCTACATTGGGCCTGTTCTTCGGCTTCCGCGGCGGATGGTCGTTGCGCACGCTTCGCGGCCGGCTCCGCTCGCGGGAAAGATAGAGGATTGTGGATTGTGGATTGTGGATTGAGGGTTGAGGATTGTGGATTGAGGATAAGCGCTTCGCTCTCTTCCATCCGCCATCCGCGATCCAGGATCCACGATCTCCGCGCCTCAGCGGAACGTTTCCCACTCCGGTTCGTTATCGAAGATCCAGCGGTAGTACTCGCCGCCTAGCAGATTAGCGGCGGCGGATTCGTCCACAACCACCCGGCAGTGGGCGTGGAGTTGGAGGGTGGTGGCGGAAATCATGGCGGTGATCGGTCCCTCGACGGCCTTGGCAACGATGTCGGCCTTGCCTGCCCCTTTGGCCAGCAACAGGCAACGGCGGGCGTCCAGGATGGTTCCCACGCCCATGGTGATGGCACGGTGAGGCACCTCGTCGGGGTGGTCGAAAAGCGGCGCGTTCTGAGTTCGGGTCACTGGCGCGAGCGCCTTGACCCGGGTGCGCGAGCGGAAGGCGGAGAGCGGTTCGTTGAACCCGAGGTGTCCGGCGCGGCCGATGCCTAACAATTGCAAGTCAATGCCGCCGCAACGGGTGATCTGCTCCTCGTAGCGCGCGCACTCGGCGTCCAGATCCGCGGCCATGCCGTCTGGCAGGTGGGTGTTGCGCGGGTCGATGTTCACGCGGCCAAACAGGTGGTGGTTCATGTAATGCCGGTAGGAATGCGGGTCCCGGGCGGTCAGTCCGACATATTCGTCGAGGTTGAACGTGCGGCAGAGCGAGAAATCCAGTTGTTCATCGCGGCACATCCGCGCGAGGATGGCATAGACGGATTCCATGGTGCGGCCGGTGGCCAATCCCAGCACCAGGTTCGGATTGGCCCGCAGTTCCTTGGCGATGATGCGCGCGACCAAATCGGCGGCATCCTCGGCGGTGGGACGGATGATGACTTCCATGAAGTTATGGCATATCTATCAGAAAATCAGGCCAATCCGAATTCGGATTTGTTTTGCGCGAAGGAAACAAGCACCGGTTGCTCCGGGAGTTTTGCCTTGAGCATTGCCTGTTCGTCCGCGCCGGCAGCCAGCGGCAGGGCGATCTGGCCGCCTACGGCTGCGGACTGCTGCAATGCGAACATGATTTCCGCGCCGAGGCACGCGTGATCCAGGTTGCACTGGTGGACTTTCGCGTCGTCATCGAGCCAATCGGCCATTTCCTGGATATAGGGCGGCATGTCGCTGTCGTAGTTCATCGCGCCTTCGCCGCTTTGTGCGCCGCAGCTTTTGGTGACCGCGCGCCAACCGCCGTTGGTGAGCACTTCCGCGAACCCCTCGGTGCCTTGTGCGCCGATGCGGTTCTTGCCCCACCACTTGCCGACTTCAGGCTGGTCGGGTGCACCCGCGCCGCATTCATAGATGCCGCGCACGCCGTTGGAAAACTGGACGAACCCCGCGATGTAGTCGGGTGACGGATGGTTGTCTGTCAGCTTGACCTTGCCCGCCGCCTGGCCCATCGCCCACACGCCCGGCGCGTAGTCGTTGAACCACATCGAATAATCGATCATGTGCGACAACATGTGGGTCATCCAACCGGTGGCCGTGCCATATACCGTGTGAACCCGGCCCACCGCACCGCTGGCCACGATTTCCTTGACTTTCTGATAGTGCGTGCCGTAGCGGTGCTGGTGGCTCACCACCGCCTTGGCACCCGCCGCGCGGATCATGTCGCGCATGACGAACATCTCGGCGCTGGTCAGGGCCACGGGTTTCTCAAATGAGATGAGTTTCGCGCCGCTGTCCAGCGCGGCTTGGATCATCGGCGTGCGCAGATTGGGCATCGTGCAGAAACAAAACACGCCCGGCTTCACCGCCAGCGCCAAGGCGGCCGCGTCGGTGCCGGTCTGCGGGTTACCCAGTTTGGCGGCCGCGTCTTCCAGGCGCTTGGCATCGATGTCGCAGATGCCGACAACCTTGAATTTCGGATTGGCATTGAAGCTGGTGGCATGGTGCATGCCGCGCTTGCCCATGCCGACGACGAGAACGGTGTATTGGGAACTCATGATGATGACAGTTTTTTGGTAGATCGGTTCGGTTGCGAAAAACAGGACGCCTGATATGAAATCAGAACGCCCTGCCATTATTTGCTAGATATGTGATTGCGGAGCAGTCCATCAGGCGTTGGCCTGATCCCATTCCTTCACCTTGGCGATGACATAATCCACTTCCTTGGCGGTGAGTTCGGGGAACATCGGCAGGCTGACGCAGGTGGCCGCGTTGTGTTCGGCGTTGGCCACGGAACCGACGATGCGGGCGCCCTTGCCCCACGGATAACCCGCCTGCTGGTGAATGGCGATGCTGTAGTGGGTCTTGGCGTCCACGCCGTTGGCGACGAGAAAATCCACCATTTTGTCGCGGTTTGCGGGTTTTTTGACCTCGATCGCATAGAGGTGGAAGACGTGGCGATAACCCGGCAGTTCGGTGGGCAGCGTGAACGTCTTGCTGCCTTGCAAGGCGGCGGTGTAGCGGGCGGCCCAGGCACGGCGCTGGTCGTTGTAGGAATCGATGTGTTTGAGCTTGGCGCTGAGCACGGCGGCGTGCAGGTCGTCGAGGCGGCTGTTGAAGCCGTACGAGTGGACGTTGCGGGCGGTGGAACCGTGGTTGCGCATGCGGCGGCAGGCGGCATCGATCTCGGCATTGTTGGTGACCAACGCGCCGCCGTCACCGAAAGTGCCAAGGTTTTTCTGGATGATGAAACTGGTGGTGGCGGCATCGGAGAGTTCGCCGATCTTAAAGCCGGGGCCGGCGGCACCGATGGCTTGGGCGTTGTCTTCGATGAGCTTCAGTCCGTGTTTGTCGGCGATTTTCTTGATCGCGATCATGTCGGCGCATTGGCCGTAGAGGTGAACCGGGATGATCGCCTTGGTTTGCGGCGTGATCGCGGCTTCGATCTTGGTCGGATCAATGCACTTGGTGACCGGGTCGCAATCGACCAGCACCGCAGTCGCACCGGCGATCCAGATCGCTTCGGCGGTGGCGAAGAAGGTGTTGGCGTGGGTGATGACCTCATCGCCCGGGCCGATGCCCAGGGCCATCAGGGCGAGCCAGATGGCGTCGGTGCCGTTGGCCAGGCCGACGGCGTATTGGGTGCCGGAGTAGGCGGCGAATTCGCCCTCGAAGCGCTTGAGCATCGGGCCTTGCACATAATTTCCGCTCAACAGCACTTCCTGCATGTTGGCGTCGATCTCACTCTGGATGTTTTGGTATTGGCGGACGTGTCCGTAAAATGCAACGTTCATGGTGAGGCTGTGGTAAGACCCCGGCGCCCGCGCGACAAGCATGGATTGCAAAAAAATCGCCCGGGCTTGCTAGCAAGGTGCGGAAAAAAACGGGAGCCCGTCGAGGTGCGCTACGCCTATGACCATAACCCCGCCGGCTGCAACCCCTAAAAGGACGGCCGGCCGGCCTCGCCGTACCGCTCCGACAAGTGATAAATATGCCCGCTTATCCTGTATTCCAGGATAGCTGGGGTGAAAATTGTTCCCGCTGGCCCGGGCGGCTGGCGTAAAAAGGTCGCGCTTGGGACAATCCATGGCTAGGGTCAGCCCGCCCCTAGCCATCACAACTCCATCGGGGAACCGACCAACCCATTTCCCATGAAACCAGAATCCGCCGCCGCCCACCTGCTCCGCCTTGCCCTTATCCTGAAAAAATCCGCCCTGGCACTGATCGCGATTGCGACCGCCGTTGGTGCCGGGTGGTCCAGTCGTGCTCACGCTCTCACCTATGATTTCAACGATGGCACGCTTCAAGGCTGGCACAACCGGGTTTGGAATGGCAGTGCCTGGACCGATTTGGCCGCCAACGTCACGACCTACTCGCCGCTTCTGCCCACCTCAACTTACAATGGCTTGTTTGTGCCCGGTGGCAACGCGGTGTGGGTGAGCGGCAACACCGACGGCCACCTGAATACCCTGTGGCTCCGCTCGCCGGAGTTCTACCTCGCTCCGTCCGGTGATTTGACCGTGCAATTGGCCAAGGGAGTTTCCCATGCCACCTGGCCGGCACCCATGAATGACGCGGCGGTGCCAAACGCCGCAACGAACGGCGGCGGTTGGATGGGCGTGGCCTTGCGCACGGTCAGCAACAATCAATTCGTGCTGATCAAGCCCAAGACCAGTGGCGGCAGCGACACCTGGTACACCACCACATTCACCCAAGCCGAACTGTCACCGTATGTGGGGGTGGTTTGCACCTTGGACTTGATCAATGCCGACAACGGAGGTTGGGGCTGGATCACCATGGACAATGTCTTCATTCCAGGTGACACCTCGCCGCCCGGCCAGGGCAAGGATATGCTCAGTTTCACGTTTCCAACCTACGGCGCGGCCACCATCACCGATACCAATATCAGCCTCACCGTGCCCTATGGAACGGATGTGACGGCGCTGGCACCCACCTACGCCATCTCTTATGGAGCCACCTGCAACAAGACCTCCGGTTCGACCCAAAACTTCTCCAGTCCGGTGCATTACGTCGTTACTGCCGGCAACAGCACCACCAAGGATTATACCGTGACGGTCAACATCACCCCCGCGAGCACTGCCAAGGACATCCTCACCTTCGGCCCGGGCGCAACCATCAGTGGAACCAACATCACCTGGACCGTGCCCTATGGCACGGATGTGACCAACCTTTCGCCCACTCATACAATTTCCGCCCTCGCCACGGCCGCGCCGACCACCGGGACTGTTAGAAGCTTCGCCACCCCGCAGACCTACGCCGTGACCGCCCAGGACCTCTCCACCAAGGTCTATACCGTGACGGTCAACATCACTCCCGCCAGCTCGGCCAAAAACATCCTGACCATGTATCCGGGTGGAGTCATCACCGGAACCAATATCGCGATCTATGTGCCATACGGCACGGATCTGACAACCGTAGCGCCGACCTACACGCTGTCCCCTTTCGCCACGGCCACGCCCTTTACCGGCACCCCCCTTGATTTCAGGACTCCGCAGACCTACACGGTCACCGCGCAGGATGGCAGCTCGCAGATTTTCACCGTGACGGCCACTGTGCTTCCCGACGCGCCATCGGCCATCAATGTGGCCCTGGGCGGCGTGCGCAGCATCGGCAGTAACAACCTGATGAACGGAACCTTGTCCTATGACGGAGGTCAGGGTGCGGGAAACCAGGCCGGGCCAGCCGCGTATGGCGGGACAACCTGGAACGACGTGAGCGGCATAGCGGCCAGCCAAAGCATTTTGCTCGATTCCAAAGGTGTGAGCACCGCAGTGGCATTCTCGCTGAACGCGGGCGGATACAAGGACGCCCGCAATGAATGGGCGGGAACGGGACGCTTGAGGTTGTTCGGCGCCGGCTGTCATGCGGATAATGGCAACAGCGGCGGCTGGCAGCCCGATGCCAACACGCTGCCCACCCTCACCGTCACCGGGCTCGACGCCACGCATAAGTATGATCTCTATCTGGTGGGTGACGACGTCTCGACCTCGGTCAACCAATACAATATCGGCGGCACGTTCAATTTCACGACCCGGGTGTTCACCGGCGGAACGACGATGACCGCCACCCAGAACCCGGAAAACGCCGGCACCTGGGTGGACGGCAAGAGTTATGTCAAGTTCCCGGGGCTCACCGGCAGTGCATCAATCGCGGTGCAGGACAATGCGACATCAGGTCGTTACATTCTGAACGGCTTCCAATTGCTCGACACGACGCCGCAAGGCAATATCACGGCGTTCACCATTCCAGGCTATGGAGCCGCCACCATTTCCGGAACCAGCATCAATATCACCGTGCCTTACGGCACCAATGTGTCGGCGCTGGCACCCACTTATGCCATATCCTACGGTGCCACTTGCGTTCCGGCTTCCGCTGCCATCCGGAATTTCACCAGTCCGGTGCATTATATTGTTACCGCTTCGGATTTCACCACCAAGGACTACACCGTGACGGTAACCGTCCGGCCGATCGCGGACCCGGCGTTCACTCTAACTGCCCCAGCCGGCTGGGACGGCCGCCAGACAATCACCGTGCAAGCGATCATCACGAACCAGGCCCTGCTGCAAGCCACTGGCGGCACCAATGTGAATTACAACTGGAGCGTGGCTGGGGTGGCCGTGACCAGGCAGATCATCCCGGGCACCCTGACGCTGACGCGTTCCCAGGGCAGCGGTCCGATGACCGTGACGCTGGTGATGGACAACGGCGGATGGGCGGTCAGCCACTCGGTGACGGTCAGTGTCCAGCAACCGGCAAGCGATGCCTGGGTGCAACGCACGCCGGGTGCCACCGAAAAGCCGGTGACAGGCCAGTTTTTCGCGCGCGATGACACGGGAAAAGGCACCATTTATTACAACGGCACCGTGACCGGCACCCCCGACTCGGTGTACCTGAAGGTCTTCAGGACCCCCAATAACGGTGCGGATGTACTCGACTCCACCACCACCATGAGCAAGCCTTTTGCGGGCGGGCTTTATGCCCTGAGCGCGAAAATCGACGCGGGCCTGGCGACTTACCGGGTGGAATTCGGCACCACCACCGGCACGACCAACACGCTCGTTGACAACACCGTGACCAACCTGGTCTGCGGCGATGCCTATATCATCGAAGGCCAGTCGAATGCCGAAGCCACCGCGCCCGGCGTGGACACCACGGGTTATAGCAGCCCGTGGATCCGCACTTATGTCGGCGGTTGGGGCAATGCGGTCCGGCAAGGCACCAACTGGATCGGTTACTGGGGGATGGATCTGGCGATCCAGTTGCTATCGGATTACAACATGCCCATCTGCATCATCAACGGCGCGGTGGGCGGCACCCGCATCGACCAGCACCAGCCGAATCCGGCGGACCATTCGCAGGCGGGCAGCGGCAGCGTCTATTCGATCTATGCCAACCTCTACAACCGGGTGGTGGCGGCCAGGCTGACCCACGGAATCCGTGCCGTGCTCTGGCACCAGGGCGAACAGGACCAGGGAACCGGCGGACCGTTCGCCGGCGACTACGATTACAAGTACTATCAGCAATACTTCGTGGACATGTCCGCCGCCTGGAAACAGGACTATCCTAACATCCGCAACTATTTTATCTACCAGATATGGCCGAACGCCTGTGGTGACACCTCGGCCAACGACTTGCTGCGTGATACCCAGCGGACCCTGCCCTATCTGTTTTCCAACATGCGGATCATGAGTACTCTGGGCATCGTTCCCGGTTCCAGTTGCCACTATGACCCGACGGGTTACCAGAACATGTCCGACCTGATGAGCCCGCTGGTGGAACAGGACATCTATGGCTATTTGCCAGGCGTTGTGTTCACGGCACCGGATTTGAAACAGGCCTACTTCACCACCGAGGCGCGCAACGAAATCGCCCTGGAATTCGGGCAGGGCATTTCCTGGAATCCCGGCGCACCGGGGTTGTTCTTCCTGGATGGTTTGGCCGGCAAGGTGACCTGGGGAAGCGCCTCGGGCAAGGTCATCAAACTCCAATTGACCGCCCCATCCACGGCCAAAACCATTACCTATCTGCAGGGTGCCGATTGGGCATCGGCGGGCAGTGTCCAGGCGAACCTGCTCTATGGCACCAATGGCCGGGCCGCCCTCACCTTCGCCAATGTCCCGATCGGCGCCTCCACGGCGGTTTCCTATGCCTCATGGATCAGCACCAAGAGCCTCAGCGGTGCCGCTGCCGCCGGCGATGCCGACCCGGATCATGACGGGATCAAGAATGCCCTTGAGTATGTGTTGGGGGGCGAACCGAACCCGGCCGCGCCGGGCGCCAACTCGGCCGCCTTGCTGCCACGTTCCACAACCAACAACGCGGGCGATTTGATCTTCACCTTCCAGCGCAAGATCGCGTCGGTTGGAGCCGTGAACCTCTCCTTTGAATATACCACCGACCTGACGTTCCTGGCCCCAAACGCCGTGCCGGTCGGCGCGACGAGTTCCACCGCCGGCGGCATCAACGTCGCCATCACGAAATACGATGCGGCCACCGACACAATCGTCATCACCGTGCCAGCGGCCAAAGCCGCAGGCGGCAAATTGTACGGCCGGCTCCATGCCACGGTGCCGTGAAACCATGCACCTCTCAAAAACATCAAGCCATGAGAAGATCCGTTAGGCTGATCCTGGTTGCACTCCCACTCGTCACCACCCTTCACGCCGCCGAGTTTCACGTTGCCATCAATGGCAGCGACGCCACCCCCGGATCCAAGGCCGATCCGTGGCGCACCATCCAACACGCGGCGGACCTGGCCCAACCGGGCGATGTCATCACCGTGCATGAAGGGGTGTACCGCGAACGCGTCAACCCGCCGCGCGGCGGGGCCTCCGACCAACAACGTATCGTCTATCAGGCCGCCCCGGGCGAAAAGGTCGTGATCACCGGAACCGAGGCGGTCACCGGATGGGCAAACGTCCAGGGCGACATCTGGGCCGCGGTCCTTCCCAACACCTTCTTCGGCGACTTCAATCCCTACAGCGATCTTCTCGGCGGCGATTGGTTCGATTCGCAGGGCCGGGATCATCACACCGGCGCGGTCTATCTGGATGGCGCCTGGCTCGACGAGGCGGCCAGCCTGGACGAGGTGTTGAAGCCCGCGGGTTCCAATCCGCTGTGGTTCGGCCAGGTCGAGGGGACGCGCACCACGATCCGGGCGCAGTTCAGGGGAGTCAACCCTAACACACACCGGGTGGAAATCAATGTGCGCCAAACGGTCTTCTATCCAAAGAAGACAGGTGTGAATTATATCACCCTGCGCGGGTTCACCCTTTGCCGGGCGGCGTCGCCATGGGCGCCACCCACTGTGGAACAGATCGGATTGGTCGGCACCAACTGGAGCAAGGGATGGATCATCGAGAACAATCTGATAAGTTATTCCAAATGCTCGGGAATCACCCTCGGCAAATATGGCGAGGAGGCGGACATGGGCTCGGGCACCGCCAAAGGCTATGCGGGAACGATCACCCGTGCCCTGGCCAACGGGTGGAACAAGCAGACCGTCGGCAGCCACGTCGTCCGCAACAATGAAATCTCCCATTGCGAACAAGCCGGCATCGCAGGCAGCCTCGGGTGTTCCTTCAGCACCATCACCGGCAACTCGATCCATGACATTAACGTCAGGCGGTTGTTCGCGGGTGCCGAGGTGGCGGGTATCAAGTTGCACGGACCCATTGATGTCGTAATCCGCCGAAACCATATCTATCGGACGGTTCGCGGCATCTGGTTGGACTGGATGGCCCAGGGTGCGCGCGTCACCGGCAACCTTTGCCACGACAACGGCCCCGGCCACGACCTGTTCGTCGAGGTGAACCACGGCCCGCTGCTGGTGGACCACAATATATTCCTGTCGCCCCCGACGCTGGAAATCGATTCCCAGGGGACGGCCTATGTTCACAACCTGTTTGCCGGGAGCATTCATCTCAACTTGTTCGATGGCCGCAAGACACCCTTCCACAAGCCCCATTCCACCGAGGTTGTGGACTTGCACGACAATCCGTCCGGCGACGACCGCTATTATAACAACATCTTCGCGGGAAGCTGCGACTTGAGCGTTTACAACGACGCGAAATCCCCCGTCTGGATGAGCGGCAATGTCTTTATCCAAGGTGCCAAACCATCCGCCCATGAGAAGAATCCGCTGCTCCAACCGGAGTTCGACCCGCAACTCAAATTGGTCGAAAAGGCCGACGGCTTTTATCTCGAAATGACGGTATCCCAGGCATGGCGCGAGCAACAACCGCGCGGCCCGGTGACCGCGGGTTTGCTAGGAAAGGCGGCGATTCCAGACCAGTCCTACGAACAGCCGGACGGTTCGCCGATCCGCCTCGACACCGATTATGCGGGCAGGGAAAGAACTGAAAGGAATCCCTTTCCGGGGCCGTTTGAACTTTCCGGTGAGGGCAAACAGGTGCTCCAAGTCTGGTAACCAAGAAATTGACATGAAACAAAATCCATTGAAGTTGTGGGGTCTGACGGCCTTGGTAGTTGCAGGGATCCATGGAGTGGCATGCGCTGCCGCGCCGCCGGTCGTGCCCGACCTCACCAAGGGGGCCAAGAATGAAGGCTTCCAGGAATGGAACATGGGCCCCACCGGCATCCGCGGCGGGGCGTTTTGTCAGGGATTCGACACCTCCGCGTCGCGGCAAATCCTGGTGGGCGAGGTCGTGAAAGCCTCGCCTGCCGATGGCGTGCTGGCCGTGGGCGATGTGATTCTGGGCGTGAACGGCAAACTCTTTGATCACGATGCGCGCCGGTCGCTGGGTGAAGCGATCACCTCAGCCGAAGAAGCCGACAACAAGGGCCAGCTCAAGCTGGTCCGGTGGCGCGCCGGAACCCAACAGGATGTGACGCTTCCACTCCGCGTGATGGGCAGTTACAGCGAGACCTCGCCATACAACTGCGATAAAGCCAAAAAGATCGTGGCCGAAGGGTGCAAAGCCATTCTAAAGCGCGGGTTTCCCGGCGATGCCCTCAACGGCGCGGTCAATGGCGATTGGCAGCCATCCATCGAAAACTCGCTCAACGCCCTGGCGTTACTGGCCAGTGGCAATCCGGAATATGCCGACGCCGTCAAGGCGCAGGCCCGCAGAATCGGACCGCCGGACCTGAAACTGAAATTGCAGGACGGCATGTTCACCTGGCCATGGAGTTATGCCAACCTGTTCCTCACAGAATACTATCTGGCCACCAAGGACGACTCCGTGCTGCCGGCCATCCGCGAGTTCACCGTGAAGATGTCCATCGGCCAGGGAGTGACCGGCACTTGGGGCCACGGGTTCCGGGTGGACGGCAACAATGGCACCCTGGGCGGCTACGGAGCCATCAACCAGTCCGGGCTGATCTGTTGGATGTCGATGGTTCTGGGCCGGAAATGCGGGGTGGATGATCCGGTTGTGCGGCAGGCGGTCGAGAAATCCCGGGAGTTCTTTGGATTCTATGTTGGCAAGGGATCCGTTCCTTATGGCGATCATCCGCCGTACACGGTGCTGCATGACGACAACGGCAAGAGCAGTTCCGCCGCCATGTCGTTTGACTTTCTCAACGACCAGCCTGCGGCACAATTTTTCTCGCGCATGGCCACCGCCGCTTATGGGGAAAAGGAGAACGGCCACACCGGCAATTACTTCAGCTTCCTGTGGGGCGCGTTGGGTGCCAACCGCAGCGGCCCGGAGGCGGCCGCCGCCTATATGAAGGAACTGCGCTGGTATTATGATCTGGCGCGCCGCTGGGACGGATCGTTTTTCACCAACGCACGCGACAACTATAACTATGACATGACGGGACTGTTTGTCCTGCACTATGCCATGCCACTGCGAAAACTCGCCATCACCGGCAGGGAATTGCACCCGGAAAACCGCCTGACCGGCAAGGAACTGCGGGATGTCATCGCCTGGGGCAAAACCTATCGCTATGGCCACGAAAACGATTGTGACAACGACCAAAGCATCGAAACACTGCTTAAGAATCTGACATGCTATTCGCCGACGGTTCGGTTCCGCGCCGCCCGGGCGCTGGCGAAAAAGCCCGATGATGTGGTCCCGCAGTTGATCGGGATGTTGAAAACCGGCGACTTACACACGCGGTATGGTGTTTGCGCCGCGTTGCAAAGTCTGGGCAAACGTTCGGCGGCCGCGACCGACGAACTCATCCTTCAACTCGCGGCCAAAGATTCGTGGCTGCGGGTGCAGGCGGCCCAGGCCCTGGCATGCATCGGCGAACCGGCCCGCAAGACGGTGCCGCAATTGCTGGAAATGGTCGTCCGTGAAAACCCGGGTGATTCGCGGCGGATTGAGGCCAAATACCTTGGTTATGCCTTGTTCCGGGACGAATTCATCGACCAAATGCCGATTGCCAACGGTCTGGTGGCGGGTTCGGTGGATGGCGTTGACCGCAAACTCCTCTATCCGGCGGTCAAAACCCTGCTGGCGTTGGACGATGGTCTGGGCACGGCCGGCATGTCGAGCGTGTTCAAAACAATGAGTACCGACGATCTCAAGACCCTCACACCCAGCCTCGTCAAAGTGGCTGCGGAAACCGCGCCGAGCGGGGAAATGTTCGCCCAGGGTGTCCGGCTCCGCGCCATCCAATTCTTCGCCAAGAACAAAATCCCCGAAGGGTTGCCCGCGATCATGGAATACCTGCGCACCCAGAATGGCTGGGGCAATCAGATCATCAATGTGCTCAAGGAACTTGGCAAATATGGTGCCGAGGCCAAACCGCTGCTGCCGGAACTCAGGCAATTGCGCGACGGCTGGAAGGCCATGGAAAAAGATCAAAAGAGGGAAACCCGGACCAGCACCGCCATCGCGGTCATCAAGATGATCGAAGACGCCAAGTGAGTGATGGAACACGGATTGCCTGACCAGCATGAGAAGAACCGCAATGCAATCGCTGGCTGCCGTTGTGGTCGCGGTCACCGCTCACGCCACCGAGTTTCACGTTACCACCAGCGGCCTTGACACCAACTCCGGCACCCGGGCAACGCCGCTGCGCACGATCCAGCGTGCCGCGGACCTCGCCCAGCCGGGAGATATCATTACCGTGCATGCGGGCACTTACCGGGAACACATCAACCCGCCGCGCGGCGGCCAATCCGCATCGCAACGCATCGTCTATCAGGCGGCTGCCGGCGAGAAGGTGGAAATCAAGGGTTCGGAAGTGATCAAGGGTTGGGAAAAGTCGCAGGACGATGTCTGGAAGGCGGCCATTCCCAATACGTTCTTCGGCAATTTCAATCCTTACAGCGACCTCATTCACGGCGACTGGTTTTCACCCGGAAACCGCAAACATCATACCGGCGCCGTTTATCTCAATGGCGAGGCGCTTTTTGAGGCGGCCACCTTGGACGAAGTGCTGAAGCCTCGGAAAACCAAAACGGCGGCGGTTGACAATCCACGATGGTTTGCCACAGTGGATGCGGCGCACACGACGATCTGGGCGCGGTTCAAGGGGGTCGATCCCAACAAGGAATTGGTGGAGATCAACCTGCGCCAGACGGTGTTTTACCCGGAGAAACCCGGCGTGAACTATCTCACGGTGCGCGGGTTCGTCATGCGGCACGCGGCCACGCAATGGGCGCCACCCACCGCCAGGCAGATCGGGCTGATAGGCACCCACTGGAGCAAAGGCTGGATCATCGAAAAAAACACGATCAGCCACTCGAGATGCTGCGGGATCGCGCTCGGGAAATACGGTGACGAGTGGGACAACCGCTCGGATTGGAAAGCCGAAGGCTACATGGAAACCATCCATCGCGCGCTGGCAAACGGTTGGAACAAGGATACCGTCGGAAGCCATCTCGTTCGCGACAATGATATCTCATATTGTGAACAGGCCGGCATCGTGGGCAGTTTGGGGTGTTCGTTCAGCACCATCACCGGCAACACGATCCACGACATCTATGTCCAGCGACTTTTCGGTGGTGTCGAGCTGGCGGGCATCAAATTCCACGGTGCGGTTGATGTCGAAATCAGCAGGAACCACATCTATCGGACCGATCAGGGGATCTGGCTGGACTGGATGGCTCAAGGGGCCCGCGTTTCGGGTAATCTGCTCCACGACAATCTCGAGCGGGATCTGTTCTTCGAGGCCAATCACGGGCCGTTCCTGGTGGATAATAACATCTGCCTGTCGCCGGTTTCGCTCTGGGCATGGTCGGAGGGCGGGGCCTTTGTCCACAACCTGATCGCGGGGTCGATCTCCACCCACGCCAACGACGAGCGCATGACTCCGTTCCTCAAGGCCCATTCCACCGCGATCGCAGGGTTGCGCAAAATCCCCGGTGGCGATGATCGTTACTATAACAACGTGTTTGTGGCACAGGGCGATTTGAGCCCCTACGACAAGGCGGAACTGCCTGTAACGATGAGTGGCAATGTGTTTCTCAGGGGAGCCAAACCCGCCAAACAGGAATCCGCGGCGCTGGTCAAACCGGAGGCCGATCCGGCACTCCGGTTGTTAGAGAAGGCGGACGGATTCCACCTCGAAATGAACATTGACAAATCGTGGAGCGCCGCAGGCACCCGGCTGCTGGTGACCACCGAACTACTGGGCAAGGCGGTCATTCCGGATCTTCCCTATGAACTGTCGGATGGCGCGCCGCTTCGCATCAACACCGACTATTTTAGGAAAAATCGGCACGAGGCAAATCCCACGCCAGGTCCATTCGAGAATCCGGGGGCCGGGCCGCAAACGCTCAAGGTGTGGTGACAGAACGGACGTTGCTTTCCAGTAAAAAGGTAACACCCAATGCAAGGAATCAATGAACTGTGAAACCATGGACGCATATATTACCACCAGTCTACACTTAGTTTGGGTTAGTGCCGGGGCCGGAGACCAACCCGATCGCCCGATTGCCACCGGGCCATTCAAACCCGGCTCCCCATCACTGAAACCACAAACCTTGTTCAACAAGTCCGCCGCAGCGCTCACCGCGGCACTCATGACGGCCGGAATCGTCCTGGCCGCCGGCTCCGCCAAGGCAGTCGAGGTTACCTGGTCACAACATGATGTGACATCGCCGGGCGACATTCTGGGTGGTGCGGCCGGCGTGCTGCCCGGTTCCGCCAAGGTGGTTGACTCCACCGCAACGCTGAACGCAATCACCTACGAGTTGTTGCCCGCGGCCAGGCTGGGCCTCAATTCCGGGGGATTTCCCCAAAGCGATATCGGCGATCTCAGCGATGTCGAACTCAACCGGCTGTTTCGAAAGAGCGGCTATGGCGCGGGCCCGGTGAGTTATAGCATTGCCGGAGCGAAGCCCGGGCAACGTTACCGCGCTCAGTTTTTCGTGCTCAATCAGTCATGGGCGAAGACCGCCACCATGACCCTCACCTTGGAAGGCTCCGCCTCGCCCGCCTGGGAGGTGGCCACGAACGGCAGAATCCCCGATACCGGGAGGCTGTTGCAGGCGGAGTGGACCCAGGCCGCGGGTGACACCACCATCGATTTCACCCTGACACAAAACCCAGGTGGTGGCGGAGTCCAGCTCGGGGGCTTCGTGGTTCACGCGCTTGGCGCAGGCGGCGCGGACCCGGCCGAGGTGCGGGTCAAGCGGAGTGGTGAAACACCCGAGCAGCGCGCCGCCCGCATGCAATGGTGGCGTGAGGCGAAGTTCGGCATGTTCATCCATTGGGGTTTGTATTCGGTAACTGCCGGAGAATGGAACGGCAAGGCGGACTATGGCGAATGGATCATGTGCAACTGCAAGATTCCGGTGAAGGAATACGCGGATTTGGCCACCAAGTTCAACCCCGTGAAGTTCGACGCCAAAGCGTGGGTGAAGATGGCCAAAGATGCCGGAATGAAATATATCGTGATCACCGCGAAACACCATGACGGATTCGCCATGTTTCATTCCAAGGCGGACCCGTTCAACATTCATGACGCCACGCCGTTCAAGCGGGATCCCTTGAAGGAACTAGCCGACGAGTGCCGGACGCAGGGCATCAAACTCGGGTTCTACTACTCCCAATCCCAGGACTGGCATCAACCCGGCGCGGATGCGGTCCTGGGCCGTTGGGATGCGGCACAGAATGGCGACTTCGATGTCTATCTGAAAAATATCGTCCTGCCGCATCTGAAGGAACTCATGACTAACTACGGGCCCGTCGCGGTGCTCTGGTGGGATACGCCCACGGGATCCATGACTCCCGACCGCACGGACCAGATGAAGGCGATGCTCAAGCTCCAGCCGGGCATTATTTCCAACAACCGTCTCGGCGGCAGGAATGGCGGTGACACGCAAACTCCCGAGCAGGAAATCCCCGCCAACGGCATCCCCGGCAAGGACTGGGAAACCTGCATGACGATGGGCACCCATTGGGGATATAACAAAAACGATGTGAATTTGAAATCATCGGCCGAGCTGGTCCGCATGTTGATAGATATCGTCAGCAAGGGCGGCAACTTCCTGCTCAACGTGGGCCCGACCGGGGAAGGACTGTTCCCCGAGCGCAATGTCCAGCGGTTGGCCGAGATCGGCCAATGGATGAAAGTCAACGGCGAGGCGATCCATGGCACAACCCCGGGGCCATTCCCCAAGGCGCCCACCTGGGGCCGCGTGACCCAGAAGCCGGGCAAACTCTATCTGCATGTCTTCGAGTGGCCCAAGGACGGCAAGTTGGTGGTGCCCGGCCTGACCTCCAAGCTCAAGACCGCATATCTGCTGGCAACTGAGAAACGCACGGCATTAACAACCACCGCCACTGCCGGCGGCGTGGAAGTGGCGGTGCCTGCCCAGGCACCCGACGCGATCGCCTCGGTAGTCGTGTTGGAAATCGAAACCCATCAGTAACAGGACGGTCTTATGTTTATGAAATGGCATTCCCCGATTGGCATCACGACCCTGTTGAGCGGATTCCATCTGTTGGTTTTCGTTTCGTCCGGATCGGCCGCCACTAACACGCTGGATCTCATGGTTCAAAGCCGTGCCCAGGTAGCCGACGGAAGCTGGCAGGTCACCCACACCGTGGAAAAACTGGATGCGGCCAAAACCGCGATTGTCGTGATCGATATGTGGGACTAGCATTCCTGCAAGAGCTTCACGGCCAAGCTGGGCAACATGGTTCCGCGGATGAATCCGGTGCTGGATGCCGCCAGGAAGTTGCACCTCCAAATCGTCTTTGCGCCGTCGGACGTGCTGGGTT
>Ga0073936_10005127_pt1 | contig 17814 bp, 8 predicted proteins | sample AliMusrvi5mmetaG_FD_87041 | JGI IMG/M metagenome (GOLD analysis project Ga0073936, IMG submission 87041) | Freshwater lake bacterial and archeal communities from Alinen Mustajarvi, Finland, to study Microbial Dark Matter (Phase II) - Alinen... | ecosystem: Environmental > Aquatic > Freshwater >... | reverse complement strand
GGAGGAATGGTCGCTCCGGATCACCCAGGCGTCGGCCGACGGCAAGCTCTGCCATTTCACCCTTTCCGGCAGCAGCACTGGAGAGGATGGGGAGGGCTCCAGCACCAACCGGTTCGTCTCCAAATCCGGCCGAATCGTGTTGGAGCCGGATGATTGGAACCTCGCTTACTGCGTTCAGGTCTTTAAGCGCCCCTTGCCCGAGACTCACACAGTCACCTGGAGGGCCATTCTGCGCGGTACCGACACCGCTATGCCGCCGACCACGCCAGCGGGCACAGAAGCCTGCCTGACGATCGCGCAGGGACTTGCCTCCAGCGCGCATGTCCTCGAGCTGCACGGAGAAGGATTGGCGGAATCAATCCGAGCGGTGAGATTCTATAGCCCGCCCGGCACGCCAGGAGCCACAGCAACATCAAAATGAAATCGGGTGTCCCTACGTGCGCAGGACGGATTTCTTCCAAGCAGTCCCGATGTAGTTCTGGCTATGCCTCTGAGGCGCCGAAGGCGTCACTCATACCAGCCCAGGGCAATCGCCCTGGGTTCATCGCCCCGAGCACGATTTCCAGCGCTGAAGGCGCGACTCATCGTTTCTCCACTAAGAGCAACCGCCTCAATGCTATGAAGCAGGCCGTTGGCCTGCACTGGGAAAGCGGGGCCATGAACCCAGGGCGATTGCCCTGGGCTGGTATGAAGCAGGCCGTTGGCCTGAAAACAAAGGCGTTTCCCCCCGAGCCCGGATTGGGCAACAGGGTGGTGGCTCTATGAAGTCGTATATACTTTCCATCTTCAAAAGGCGGCCCAATCCCGCCCTATCGCGATTGTTGAAGAAATTCGTCCTGGGCCCTGTCCCTACTATAAGAACCATTCTATGAAATCAAAGAACATGTGTGCCAATCGTCCGAGCCTCAAGAAGTGCTCGCGTCTTGCCCTCGTGGGCCTCGCATCCTGCTCAGCAACCCTTTCGTGGGCTAGCCCATCCGGCGAGACCAACGGGACCGCCGTCCTTCCACTGCCTTTGCGCGTAAATGCGACCACCCGTATGTCGTCGCCAGCCTGGCCCTCTCCCGGACTCACGCTCCATGTGGCTCCACGAGGCAGTGACGCCGGGAACGGATCCGAGAAGACGCCATTCGCAAGTCTTGAGCTGGCTCGGGACGAAATCCGCGCGCGGCGTAAGAACGGTTCGTTGCCTGGGGGCGCTGTCACCGTCCTCGTTCATGGCGGGACTTATCAGGTGAGCCGAACCTTCTCGCTTTCGGACAGCGACTCTGGCACCGAAGCCCAGCCCGTGCTCTTCCGGGCAGCGCCTGGCGAGAAGCCAGTTTTCAGTGGGGGAGCAAGGCTGGCGAGCTGGCGCAAGGTGTCCGACGCTGATGGGTATGCCCAGTTGCCGGGAGCGTATCGATCCAACATCTGGATCATGGATCTGCGGGCACAAGGCATCACCAACCTGCTGCCGTTGAAATTGGGTGGGTTTGCCAGCGGCAACGGATTCCGCACGCATCCGGCACACGAGCTGTTCTTCAACGGGCAGGCCATGTCCTTGGCCCGGGGACCCAATGAGGGTTTCTTGCACATCAGCCAGGTCGCGGTCAAAGACGGCACGAAAGGCTACGATCGCGAAGGGAGCAAAACGGGCAAATTCCACTGTGATAGCGATCGGCTGCGCCGATGGGCCAACGAGCCGGACTTGCTGCTGTACGGCTATTGGTTCTGGGATTGGGCTGATTCTTACGAGCGCGTGGCCAGCGTGGATCCGGAACAGCGGTTGATTACCCTGGCCCAGCCCTGGCACACCTACGGCTTCAGCGTCGGTGCGCCCTTCTATGCCGTCAACGCCCTCAGTGAACTGGATACGCCAGGCGAATGGTATCTGGACCGCAACCGTGAACGGGTGCTCTTGTATCCGCCCTCCGATCCACAGAAAGCCATGATCGAGATCTCCCGGTTCGACGCCCCCATGGTCCATCTGGAGAACGTGTCGTGGGCGAGCTTTACCGGCTTGACCTGGGAACTGGGCAGCGCGGACGCCATCCGTGTCCGTGGTGGCGCACATTGTCTGTTGGCCGGTTGCGTGGTACGTCACTTCGCGGGGAACGGCATTGAAATCAACGGCGGCCAACACCACGGATTACGTTCCTGTGACATCTACTCGATGGGCCGCGGAGGAACGCTCATCTCCGGCGGCAGCCGCAAGACCCTCGATCCGGGCGGTCATTTTGTGGAGAACTGCGATATCCATGACTTATCCCGCATCGACCACACCTACACGCCAGCCGTCATCCTGAACGGAGTTGGCAACCGGATTACCCACAGCCGTTTGCACGACATTCGCAGCAGCGCCATGCGTGTGGAAGGCAACGATCACCTCATCGAATACAATGAAATCTATAACGCCGTGACCGAGTCCGACGACCAGGGTGGGGTGGACATGTTCGGCAATCCCACTTACCGCGGGAACGTCTATCGCTACAATTACTGGCATCATATCGGCAACTGGCGCAGCGCCGGCGACCAACCCAAATGCGGCCAGGCCGGCATCCGCCTCGACGACGCCATTTGCGGCACGCGTATTTACGGCAATGTCTTCGAGCGCTGCTCGGCGGGGAAACTGGGCTTCGGCGGGGTGCAGATCCACGGTGGCAAAGACAATGTGGTCGAGAACAACCTCTTCATGGAGTGCTCGGCGATGGTGAGTTGCTCGCCCTGGGACGAAAAACGCTGGCGGAGCTATGTGGAGAAGGCCCTCGATTCCTCGGAAATCGATCGGGCCCTCTACGCGCAACGCTATCCCGAAATTGCCGATCTAGCGGAACACGCCAACCGGAATCACATCCGCCGAAACCTGGGCTGGCACTGCGGAGAATTGCTCCGGCGTGCCCCTAAGAACATCGATGCCACGGAAAACGCCACGCTGGACGACAAGGAGTTCACGTGGGACCCAAAGCGCTTTCAAATGCATCGCCAGGGCTTCGACCCGATTCCATTCGAGGAGATCGGCCTCTATCGGGATGCTCCTTTTCGGGTGCGATAATACCTGTTTACATTCTCCGGCGGAGGAATAGGCTCGGACTGATAGTTCAGGCTTATGACGCGGTCTATGAAAACAAGGTTCCTTTTCTCATTGGCGTTCTGCGGGCTGAGCATTTCGATTACCCGTGCGGATACGATCACCCTCCAAGTCGGCAATCCTTCGATGCCACCCCAAGTCGGTCTGCACTCCCAGATGGCCTTGCCCGTCAGTTCCATGTACCCGGAATACACCATTCTCCGCAGCACGAACCTGATGGATTGGGAGGCGGTCGCCGGGCCCATTGCCGGCAGCGTGGGTGTTTCGGATGAATTCCTGCGTCAGGCTGTCCCCCTGGCTGGCAGCCATGCCTTCTATCGGGTGGTGGCCCGGGTGAAACTCGCCTCAGCCGACACACCGGTCGGCGACGCCGTCTTCGGCTACGGCACTGAGTTCGCGCGGCAGCTTCAGGCAGTCGGCCAGTTGCCGCTGAACGAGTTCGTGGCACTATACGCCCCGACCAATCAGTGTCAGTCACAGATTACTTTCGATCCCACCACGGCGGACTATTGGAATCAGTTCAATCTCCATGGCTTCGCGCTCGACACGAATGAGCTCCCTATCTTCCGGAAAAACGGCTTCGTGGTCAGCGGGCGGTTGGGCAGCTACAGCTTTGCCGACTCCTTCTACAAGGTCTTGAGCGCCGATCTGCCGGTGTTCTTCTCGTGCGATGCGGCCCTGCACGCCTGGCACCGCTCTTATATGGGGATGCTGGAGGAGGTGGAAGAGGTGTTTCTCTCGACCAGACTGCAGAGTATCCTTGAAAACATGGACACGCAGGTGCCCGCCTTGTATTCGCAAGCCTCGGGGACTGCTCTTTCCGACGGTGTGTTGGATGCTGACTATTTCATCGCGGTGGGGCGGTCCCTCCTTACCGGGACAAACAACTACGGGTCGCTGGGACAAAGTGACCGCGTGCTGGCAGCGCTGACGGCGGTCACCAACCTCCAACCCGCGACGTGCTTCAAACTCTTCGGCGACCGTCGCTGGGTTGATTTCTCCCAGTTCCAGGTGCGCGGCCATTACGAAACCTCCCAACGCTTGCAACGGTATTTCCGCGCTATGACCTGGTGCGGGCAGATTGACTTTCGCTTCACAGGTCCCACCATTGATTTTTGCTCCACCAACGACAATTCCCTGCGTGAATTGTCCGGTGCGGTGGCCATGCATTTCCTGCTCGAGAAGTCCGGCCAGTTCGACAACTGGAAACTGATGGACGACGTAGTGCGGATGTTCGTCGGCGTGCCGGACTCGCTGAATTTCGCCCAACTCAGTGACCTCATGACAGCGGCGGGCATCGCGTCCCCTGCCGGCCTGCCGACTCAAGCTTCCCTGCAAGCCCTGCAATCAAAGCTGATGAGCGGCCAACTGGGCGTGCAGCAGATTCAGAATGGTTACTTCTTCTCGCCGCTCACCCGTGAGCAGATCAAGCTCCCCCGCTCGTTCACTGTCCTAGGGCAGCGCTTCGTGCCCGATGCCTGGGCTATGCACAATTGCGTGTTCGACAGAATCATTTGGGACGAAGATGGAACTCCTGGTTTTGAGGACAAAGTCATGCGCCGCGTGCCCAGCGCACTCGACATCGCGTTCTCCGTTTTGGGCAATGACCAGATCGTGCCGGACATCGCCGCGCGCATTGCCAACACCAACGGGCTCGCCTGGCGAGACGGTTATCCATATCAGCACAACCTCGTGGCTGTCCGGCGTACGGTGGATCTTCAGGACCCGTCCGTCTGGACGAACAACATCTACAACTGCTGGCTGGCTTGTTTGCGCGAACTCTCCGCTCCCACGACCGGCCCGGAGTACCCGGACGCCCTGCGCACGTGTGCTTGGGGGATGAAGACGCTCAACACCCAACTGGCTTCCTGGACGGAGCTTCGGCACGACACCGTGCTTTACGTGAAGCAGCCATACACCGGGGATGTCGCGTGCTCCTACCCTGAAGGGTTCATCGAGCCCCGAGCGAGTTTTTGGGGTCGAATGCGCGACATGGCGCTCCGAACTAAAGATCTCCTGGCCACCTTGCCCAGCACAGGCCAGTTCACTTTTGAGCCGAATGGACAGTATGACTACTCTTCGTTCACCGTCTCAATTGGAACGATCTATACCAACCGGATCAGTTTCCTGGATACCTTCGCCACGAACATGAGCCTGCTCCGGGACATCTCTCTGAAGGAACTCAATCGCCAGGCCCTTTCGAGCAACGAAGTGTTCTTTATCCAAAGCCTGATTGAGGATCCATACGGCTATGGCAGCGCCCGAAGATTCAGCGGATGGTATCCGAAGCTGTATTACAATAATGCCCGAGCTACGCGGTCGGGAATGTTTTCCAACTGCGACATCTGGGACGCCCTCGTGACGGACGTCCAAACCGATCCGAAAGACGACATGGTGGGCGATTCAGGCTGCATCCTCCATGAAGGAGTTGGCGCCGTGCAAATGCTGATGGTGGCGGTGAATTGGGGCCAGGGCGATGCTGGGGTCTATGCCGGACCCGTCATGAGTCACTACGAGTTCCAGCTCGGCCCTACCACTCGTCAGACTGATGCCGAATGGAAGGCCCAAGTCCGTGCCGGTAATGCTCCACCCACGCCAGAGTGGACTCGCGGCTATTGGATCCCCGGGACATTCACCTTCCCCTATTGGGTCCCTTGACCGCAGGCTAACGAATGTTCCTTGCCTATCCGGTTGTCGCACTTTGAACGGGTAGAAACGCTGAATACAAGCCACGCCAAATGACTAAGTGGTCCCGGTCACAGATCCGGTGACGTACCGTGAGCCAACCCGCTTATAACGTGCAGGTTTACGCGCGGTATCGGCTTCTGGTCGCTCAGGACAGGGGCGAGGGCGCCCTCGTAGCTTCCCAGCCACGGAGCCGGTACGTCCCGATTCCCGAGCCTGAGCCAAACACTTTCCCCACTACCTCCAAGCCACCCTCAGGCCCCCTCCAAGCGTATTACTGGCTAACCGGTAGCGGGCCGGCGCGGCACTGCCGTCGCCGACGCCCGCGGCGGACCGCCATTGGGCCCAAATGGTGGGAGTGAGCTGTGGCCGGATCAGCCCGGCTACGACAACGCGACGGGCTACAAGCCACACCCCCCTGGGTTGGAAATCCGGGTTAGGTTGGGGCTGCTATAGACAGGCCACCGCTAACGATGTTTCAAAGCGTCGGCCCAACTTTCACCATCAGTTGCCCTCAACAAAGGCCGTTCTGGATGTGGGTAATGACAAGCGACCTTAGGCTCCCCTCAGGCTCCCCCTCAGGCTACCCGGAGGCTCGCGAGCCCGGAGTTCTGGCTTTTTGGAGGGCCAAGCTAATTTTCGAGGGGTCACTGAGACGCGGGAAACCGGCAAATAGAGGGGCGGAGCTTCGCGCCTACGCTTCCAGGATGGAATAGGCTTTTGACAAACCGAGACACTGCCAAGATGATCTCGGCCCATGAATCGAATCACCTGCGGCCTCTCGGCCTTTATCCTTCTCTTCGCGTGCTATTGCCAGGCCGATCCCAATAACCCGAACACCGATTGGTTCAAAGACGCGAGGTACGGGGCCTTCATGCATTTCCTGCCGGGGGATGACCGGCAACTGTCACAGGTTAAGGATTTTGATGTCGCGTTCCTCGCGAAGCAGTTGGAGGAGGCTGGGGCCAGGTATTTCGTGATCACGCTTGGACAGAACTCCGGTTACTTCATCTCTCCCAACGCAACCTATGATCGTTTTACTGGCTACGCCGCGGGCGAGAGATACTCGACCCGGGATCTGCCGTTGGACTTGTTCAATGCGCTCCAGCCAAGGGGGATCAAGCTGATGCTCTATCTGCCCTGCCAGGTTCCTAACCAGGACGCTCGAGCCCAACGCGCGTTCGGCTTGCGAGAAGGCCCCGCTGACCAACCACTCTCGATCGAATTCGCCCGAAAGTGGGCCGAGGTCATCCAGGAGTGGGCCGACCGGTATGGCGACAAGGTCGCGGGATGGTGGTTCGACGGTGGCTACCAACACATCCATTTCAACGAGGCCATCGCCCAAGTCTATGAAAAGGCGGTCAAACATGGGAACCCGAAAGCGATCGCGACCTACAACCCGGGGGTCAGAGTCATCCATTACACCGATGCGGAGGATTACACCGCGGGGGAACTGAACGAACCGTTGAGTGTCTTCCCGGATTCCCGCTGGCTGGCTGGCTCGCAGTGGCACGCGCTGACTTACCTGGGCTCCTCCTGGGCGCAACGCGATACACGCTACTCCACCCGGCAATGGGCGGATTGGGTGAAAGCCGTGGTTGCGCATGACGGAGTCGTTACCCTGGACATGGGACCCAATTGGAGCCCGGATAAGGGACCGATCGGTTCATTGGCACCCGAACAGTTGGCGCACGTTCAGGGCATAAAGGCGGCGGTTCGCGGCTCCTCTTCTACCGGAAATCCCAAACGTCTGAAACGAGCCGACAGTTTTCTGGGGATACACTTCGACTTCCACGCGGGGCCGGACAACCCGGAGATCGGCCGAAAGACGACGCCGGAAATGATCGAGGCGATCATTGACGCCGCGCATCCCGACTATATCCAGATTGACTGCAAAGGCCATCCTGGCATTTCGAGCTATCCCACGAAGGTCGGCAACCCGGCGCCGCACTTCGCCGGTGATCCGTTGCGCGTCTGGCGCGAGGCGACCGCCCGGCGTGGCGTGGCTCTCTATATGCATTATTCCGGCGTCTGGGATTCCGAGGCCATCCGCCAGCACCCTGATTGGGCGGCGATCAACGCCGACGGCAAGACCAACGCGAACGCCACCTCTTTCTTCGGCCCCTACGCGGATCGTCTGCTGATTCCCCAACTCCGGGAACTCGGCAGCGACTACGGGGTGGATGGGGTCTGGGTCGATGGCGATTGCTGGGCGGCGGTAGCGGATTACAGCCCGGCCGCCCGCAAGGCTTTCACGGCCGCCACGGGATTTCAGGAGTTTCCCCGCCAGCCCGGTGACCCGCATTGGTTCGAGTTTCTCCAGTTCCATCGCGAGGCCTACCGCGGCTATCTCCGTCACTTCGTAACCGAAGTCAAACGCACCAACCCTGACCTGCAACTTTGCAGTAATTGGTCCTTCTCGGACCATATGCCCGAGGAAGTTTGCGCGCCGGTGGACTGGATTTCGGGCGATTTGACCCCCGAGGACGCGGTCAATTCCGCCCGGTTCTCCAGCCGCTACCTGGCGCGCCAGGGCAAGCCGTGGGATTTGATGCCTTGGAGCTTCACCATCCATGGCCAACAACGCAACGGCTCCAACCAAAAGGCCGCCGAACAACTGGAACGCGAAGCCGCCGAGATCCTCGCCCAAGGCGGGGGATTTGAGTCCTACTACGGGCAACGGCGCGACGGCTCCATTCCCACCAACCATCTGCCGGTCCTGGCGGAAGTGGCCGGGTTCTGCCGCGCCCGCCAACCCTTCTGCCAGGGCGGCACACCGGTGCCACAGATTGCCCTGCTCTATTCCACGGCCTCCCATTACCGCGAGATCAACGGCCTCTTTAACCGCGACCTCACGCGCCTCAGCGGCACGCTGCAGGCTCTACTGGAAAGTCAGCAAACCGTGGACGTCGTAGGCGAACACGTCCTGGCCAAACAGATGGCGGAATACCCGCTGATCGTGGTCGGCGAATGTGACTACCTCGATCCCGCTTTCAAAGAGCAACTTGTCCGTTATGTCGGAAACGGCGGCAGCCTTCTGCTCATCGGTCCCGCCGCCGCGGCGCTTTTCGCCTCGGAACTGGGCGTCGTTCTCGAACCGGGAGCTAAAGAGGCCCAATCCCTGGCGTGGGGTGGAACGTTGATCCCAACCTCGGGCCCGACCCGGATGGCGAGACTCGAATCCAAGGCGTTGCCCTTCGGCCAGATGCAAATCGGCGGGCAATCCACCCCCACCAACAGCGCCAGTCCAGCCACGCAACCCGCAGCTTCGATCACTGCCTTGGGCAAAGGCAGAATTGCCGCAACCTATTTCTCGTTCAGCCGCGGATACCTCAATCAGCGCTCGCCCCAAATTCGGGCGTTCCTCAGCGACCTGACCCATCAGCTCTTTCCGAAGCCAATGGTGGAGATCAAAGGCTCGGCAGATGTGGACGTATCCGTTAGTCGCGTGCATGGCAGGCTGGCGGTCCACCTGATCAACACCTCGGGCTCTCATTGGGACACGGAGAAGCCGTTGATCGATACTATCCCCCCAGTGGGCCCGTTGGAGATTGCCGTGCACGCCTCCGTAAAACCCGCAAGAATGCTACTGGAACCCGAAAACCAACCACTGGCCTTCGACTACCGGGATGGAGTGGTGCGGTTGACCCTGCCTCGGCTGCATATTTACAGCATCATCATGGTGGAGTGAACCCAGTTTGCCGGGCACGACCTTCGGTCTGCGCAAGCTGCAGGATCGCATAAGCTTCCTTTGAAAACGTTCCGAGAAGATTATATGAGAAAGTTACTACTGCTGAGTGCGGTTTTGGCGGCCTCGCTGGTGGCCTGTGGCGCCGAAGACAAGCTGGCGTCGCTCCAGGCTGACCTGAAGTTCTTTGCCGATGACAGTTGTTGTGAGCTGAAGGAGAGCGTCGGGCTGAAGGATTTGGATGGCTTCAAGAGCGAACTGCTCAAGACGGCGGCAGCCGGCATGTTGAACAAGACGTATGACAGAACTTACCGGGCGGCCAGTTACGAGGCGTATCCCTCGACACGCGAACTGGGCAAGACCCTGAAGCTGGGCGACGGCTTCAGCCGCTACGAGAACATCACCGGCATCTACCTTGAGGCAGGGGAACACGTCGTGTTGGTGGGGCCCACGTCCGGCAAGGAGATCTCACTGTTGATCCCGGACTGGATGCGCAAGCCGGCGGAAGGAATCGAGCCCACCAAAGATCCCAATGGCTGGGGTTTGCGCAAACAGAAGATCGTGCTCAAGCAGGGCGTGAACGTGATCCAAGTGAACAAGAGCAGCAATGCGTACGTGAGCTACTTCGATGACGATGCCGAACATGCCCCCAAGGTACGCGTGCACTTCCTGACGGGGCAGGTCAATGGCTTCTTCGATGCCTCAAAGCAGACCAACGAGGACTGGGACCGGCTCCTGGACCAGGCAGTGAGCCCGATCATGGATGCCCGCGGGCAGCATATCCAGGTGGCTTATCCGGTGGAATGGTTCAAGGTTTACACTCGCGGCAAGGGAGTGGAACTGATCCGCAACTACGATGCGATGCTCAACCACCACTATTCGTTCATGGGGTTGGTGAAGTACAAACAGGTTCCGAAGAACCGCATCCTGGCCCGGGTCAACTTCAACTATTACATGTTCCGCGACGGCGATGGCGTGGCGTACCTCGGCGACCAAAGCACGATGCGTAAGGTGGCGGATCCGAGCGTGGTGATCAGGGGCGACCCGTGCTGGGGCTTTTCCCACGAGGTCGGGCACGTTCTGCAAATGCGACCTCAGATGAACTGGGGCGGCCTGGGGGAAGTGAGCAACAACCTGTTCTCATTGTATACGGGCGGTAAGATGGGGAACCCGAGCCGGCTGAAGGCCCAGAAGAACTTCGCGTCAGCACGGAAGAACATCGTCGAGGCCAATCCCAGACTGTCCTATCTTGCGGAAAAGGACGTCTTTGATCGGCTGGTTCCTTTCTGGCAGTTGCACCTCTATTTTTCACGCAATGGCCGACCCGACTTTTATGCCGATGTCATGGAGCAAATGCGCCGCCGGCCGGATGCGGGGACAGGCAACAATGCTATCCGGAACCAGTTCGAGTTTGCGAAGCTTTGCTGTGAGGTGGGTGAGACCGACCTGACCGACTTCTTCGACAAATGGGGCTTCTTCTGGGTCGGAGAACTCAACGTCGATGATTACGGCAAGTATCGCTACACCATCACCCAGGAGATGGTGGATGAGACCAAGGCGTCGATAGCGAAAAAGAACTACCAGAAACCGTCGGAGGATATCACCCTGATCGACGAGTAGTCTTGGCAGCCTGCCGGAGCCGCAGCATTAGGGACGCGGTGAAACGCGTCCCTACTGCAGGTGTCAAGCGCTCGCCGGTTCCCGGGTCGCTCGTTTGGATCGGGCGCGCGAGGGCTCAGCGGCAGGGTAATCGGGGAACCAGCAGAAATCTTCTATCGCAGCTTGGATCGCCTCGTCATCCAGGCTTCGGCCGTAGCCTTCGTCGCGGGAGGTTTGGGCAACCTTGAAGGCGATCAGGCGACTGACTGTGCGCAGTTCTTGGAGGCTCGGGTAGAGGCAGCCTTCGCTCGCCGCATGATCCCGGGTAAACTCGGCCAGAGCGCGGGCGGCGGCCAGGAACATGGAGTCCGTCACATGACTCGCTTCGCTGATGAGGACACCCAGGCCGACGCCCGGGAACACAAAGGCGTTGTTGCACTGGCCGATGACGTGTTTGCGGCCTTTGAAGACCACCGGGTCGAAGGGCGAGCCGGTGGCGACCAAGGCGCGGCCGTCGGAGTTCTTCAACGCTTCGGTGGGGGTGCACTCGGCTTTGCTGGTGGGGTTGCTGAGGGGGAAGATGATGGGCCGTTCGCAATGGTCGGCCATGGCGCGAATCGCGGCCGGGGTGAAGTCGCCTGGCTGCCCGGTGGTGCCGATCAGGACCGTGGGACAGACGGCTTGGATGGTCTTTTCGAGAGACTGGGGCGGCGGGTTGGTTAACCCAACGGCGGCCAATTCGTCCTGGTGCAGGGCGATCTCGCGTTTGTGCTCCTCCAGATCCGGGCGGCCTTCCCAGACAAGGCCACCCGAGTCAATGAAGATTTGGCGTTGGCGGACTTCAGTGTCGGTGAGGCCATCGGCGCGCAACGCGGTGCGCACCAGCCGGCCGATGCCGACGCCCGCAGCGCCCGAACCGGCCATCAGGAAGCGTTGTTCGCGCAAGGGTTTCCCGGTGATGCACAGCCCAGAGAGAATACCAGCCAGTGTGACGGCTGAGGTGCCCTGGATGTCGTCATTGAAAGTAGGCAACCGCCCGGCGTAGCGTCCAAGCAGGCGGAAAGCGTTGGCCTTCTTGAAATCTTCCCACTGCAACAGCGCCCGCGGAAAGACGTTCTTCACTGCTTGCACAAACTCCTCGACGAAGGCGTCGTACTCTGGGCCGCGCAGCCGGCGCCCGCGGAAGCCGAGATAGAAAGGATCCTCGACCAGGGCGCTGTTATCAGTGCCGACGTCCAGGCTGATGGGCAGCGTGAGGGACGGATGGATGCCCGCGCCCGCCGAGTAGAGGACGAGCTTGCCGATGGGAATGGCCATGCCGCCGGCGCCTTGATCGCCCAATCCCAGGATTCGCTCATTATCGGTGACCACGATGAGCCGGATGTCGCGCTGCCGGAAGTTGCGGAGACGCTGGGCGATTTGGCCGCGGTCGCTGGGACAGATGAACAAACCGCGCGGGCGGCGGTAAATATGGCTATAATGCTGGCACGCCAAACCGACGGTGGGGGTATAAATGATGGGGGTGAGGCGTTCGAGGTTCTCGACCAGCAGCCGATAAAAAAGGACCTCATTTCGATCCAGTAAGGCGATCAGGCCGATATACTGCTCCAGGGGATCGCGCTTCTGGAAGATGTGCTCCAGTTCCATGGCGACCTGTTGCTCGATGGTGAGCACTGCGGGCGGCAATAATCCTTCAATCCCGAGCTGACTACGTTCGGCGCGAGTAAAGGCGACATCCTTATTCTGGGATGGGTCACGAAGAATCTGCTCGCCGCGCGACCAGCGGACGTTAAGGGCGGGTTTTTGGTCCATGGCTCAAGATCTAATACGCTATTCTGCTTTGTATTGCGGCCGGAGGGTTGGCCCCCTGTGAAACGTTGTCAACCCGCCAGGCACACTATTATGTACCCTGAACATTGGCCACCTTTTCGCCCAGGCTGACTACTCGCGAATTGTCATTCCCTTCGCTTTTTTTGTCGGCACCTGAGGCACTTTCGCTCTCGTCCTTTCAAAGCGGCCCTAAACCCGCATATTTCACACCCTCCGGAGCGCCGGTCTCCGACCCGGCGCCTCACAGCCAATTGGCCCCGACGCCGGGTCGGAGACCGGCGCTCCGGCCTGAAGGCATTTCAATCAGGCGCTGGCGAAGGGGGCATAAAGGGGGACAAAATGCTCCCCTTCGGTCGTGGCGCGAGTCGAAAGACAATCGTCGCACAGACGAACGCTGGCGAGCGTGTCCGGGGCGAACCATTTATCCTCTATCTCGTAGTCGTGGGCAGGGGAACCCCCACACTCGGAGCACACCTCGAGTGTGCCCGCCGATTTGATTATCTGCTTAGTATGAGCCGCTTCCTGTGGGTTGACTTTCGCAAGCGCCGCTAGCCATTCCTTTGAATGAGGTGTTAGTTTTCTCACGTTGCCTCCAATCAGCGCATTGGCGCGCCGGGTTGACGTTTTTGACCGCTGCAACTTCCACGAACCCACTATACCACAATCAAGGGATTACATCAAAGAAGAACCGATACGCCGTCAAAGGAGTATTGCTTCGCCTCGCTGATGCAGTAACCTCGGGCCGCTTCATCGTCTCATGAGTAACGGATCGCCACTTTCCTCGGGCACGCGCGCACGTGACATCTTCCTCGCCGCGCTGGATAAGAAGCCGACTGACCAGGCGGCGTTCCTCGACGCAGCGTGCGGCGGCGATCTGACACTGCGCCGCCGCGTGGAGGACTTGCTGCGCTCTCAAGAATCGGTCAGCAACTCCCGGCAAACCGTTGCAGTCACCGGCGCCAAGAGTGCCCAGGCGGGGCCAGCTCCCGGCCTCGGCGATACCAGCGTCGAGGCGAACGTCAACGAAAAGCCTGGCGACTGCATTGGACGATACAAATTGCTCCAGCAAATCGGCGAAGGCGGCTGCGGCGTCGTTTACATGGCGGAGCAGGAGGAACACCTGCGTCGCCGTGTCGCCCTCAAGGTGATCAAGCTCGGCATGGACACCAAACAGGTCATCGCTCGCTTCGAATCCGAGCGTCAGGCCTTGGCCCTGATGGACCATCCCAACATCGCCAAAGTACTGGACGCCGGCGCCACCGAAACGGGCCGCCCCTATTTCGTCATGGAACTCGTCCGCGGGGTGCGCATCACCGAGTATTGCGACCATAACCGCCTTTCCACCGCGGAGCGCCTGAAGCTGTTCATTCAGGTTTGCCTGGCCATCCAGCATGCGCACCAAAAGGGTATCATCCATCGCGACATCAAACCCTCTAACATCCTCGTCACCCTGCACGACGGCACGCCCGTCCCCAAGGTCATCGACTTCGGGATCGCCAAGGCCACTGAGCGACGGCTCACCGACAAGACCCTCTTCACCGAGTTCACGGCCTTCATCGGCACGCCGGCGTATATGAGCCCGGAACAGGCCGAAATGAGCGGCCTGGATATTGACACGCGCAGCGACATTTATGCCCTCGGCGTCCTGCTCTACGAGTTGCTCACGGGCAAAACGCCTTTTGACGGCGAGACCCTGCTTCGAGCCGGCTTGGACGAATGCCGCCGCACCATCCGCGAGCAGGAACCCGTGCGGCCTTCCTCCCGCCTGGCTACACTCCTTGGTCATGACCTGACCACCGCCGCCCAGCAGCGCGGCCTCGAGGCCCCCAAACTCATCCACCTCCTCAGCGGCGATCTGGACTGGATCGCCATGAAGTGCCTCGAGAAAGACCGCACCCGCCGCTACGCTACCGCCAACGACCTCGCAAACGATATCCAGCGCTACCTCGATGGCGAACCCGTCCTGGCCCGGCCGCCCAGCAATGTGTACCGCTTGAAAAAGCTGGTCCGCCGTCATCGCCGGGTCTTCGCCGCAGTGACCGCCATAACGGTGACTCTCCTAGGCGGGATTACGGTCAGTACCTGGCAGGCCATCCGGGCCTTTAAAGCCGAGCGCAATGAGGCGCAGTTGCGTCACTTCGCCGAGCAGGAGCAGAAGCGAGCGGAGCAAGAAACCACTCTGGCCCGTGGCAACGAATACGTCGCCCACATGAATCTCGCCTGGCACTCCTTAAAGGACGGTAATTATGGGCGTGCTTTCAGACTCCTCGAACAGCATCGCCCGCAGGCCGGCGAGCCCGACTTGCGCGGCTTTGAGTGGCGCTACCTCTGGCGACTCTGCCAAGGAGATGAGCACATCGCGCTCCCCGACCAGGGCGGCCCCGTGGATGCGGTCGCATTCTCCCCCTCTGGTGAGCTTCTGGTGGTTGGCACTCGAGACAAGGTCAGCATCTGGAATGTTCGAACGCGTTCCTTGGTCACTAGCCTGGCGCAGGGGGCCTCTTCCCTCGCCTTCTCGCCCGATGGCAAAACACTCGTGACCGCCAGTCGAGGCGTGCGGGTGTGGCGCGTCTCCGATTGGACGGAACAAGCTTCCTGGCAAACCCGTCAGGGCCCGGGCTTCGGCTTCGGCCCGGGCCCGGGATCAGGACCGGGCTTCGGATCCGGCCTCATCCTTTCGAGCGATGCTTCCCATCTGGCCGCGCCAACTCGCGAAGGGATCATCGTTCGCAACACCGCGTCCTGGAAGGAAATCCGCCACCTCCCCGGAGTCTCAGCGCCCGCCGCTTTTTCACCCGATGCCAGCACACTCGCCACGGACGCCGACGCCGGCATCACTCTGTGGCCGCTGCAAGGCGCCACCAATGGACTGGTGCTCGAGGATTCTACGAATGTCTTCATCCGCAGCTTCGGGCCGGGCATGATGGCGGATCGCGCGATGGCCTTCTCGCCGGATGGCAAGTCATTCGTCGCCGCACGAAACACCCTCTCCGCCAAGGGCGTCTTCGTGCTTAGCATCTGGGACACGACCACCGGCAAAGAAATCGCTGTCATGCCAGAAGATCCCGAGCACATTGAACACACCGGCATCATTACCGGCCTCGCCTTTTCGCCAGATGGAAGGACGCTCGCCACGGCCAGCATGGATCACTCAGTCCGCCTATGGGACTTCCCGAGGCGCCAACTGATCGCCGCCCTCCAGGGACATCTGAATGAGGTGATGGCTGTCGCATTTGCGCCCGACGGCCGATCACTCGCCAGCGGCGCCCGTGGCGGTGCCGTGAAGATCTGGCCCACCCAGATCGAACACAAGGACGACTTCCTTCCCGGCTTCGGACGCCCGCTGGCGTTCTCCAATGACGGCCAGACTCTGGCTTGCCTTTCCCAGACCAATTCCGTCCTCTTTCTCGACCTGAACACGGGCGTGGCCGAGCGACAGTTGCCTTTGGAGACGCAACGCCTGCCAATGAACGGCCCCCGGATGCGTGGGCCCTCGGCTGTCGCTGTCAGCGGAGACCTCCGGACCCTGGCTCAGGGCCTCGAGGACGGCAGCGTAAAACTCTGGAACACCGAGACGCTTGAAGCCAGCGCCCTGAAGACTTCGGATCGGCCGGTGGAACTCGTCGCGCTTTCGCCCGACGGCCGAATGTTGATTACCGGCTGCCGAGGCGGCAAGCTCCAGGCGTGGGACCTTCGCAGCAACACTAATTCCCCGCTGCCAATCGAGGCAATGCACGTCTTGTTCTCGCCGGACGGACGGACGCTCGCAGCCTTTCAACGCTCATTTCAGGCCGGTCTTCCGCCGGGCATGGGGACGCGAACCCAGTCCTCGACGCCTGCGACGAATTCAATTCTGCTCTGGGATTTCCCCACTGCGTCGTTGCGGACGAAAATAGCCCTGGACACCCAACTCGGATTCGGTGCTGCCTTCTCGCCGGACAGCAGCCTCCTGGCTACCGCCAACTTCGATGTGATTCGTCTCTGGGATGTAGTCAGCGGTAAGTCGGTCGGCGCCTTCACCGGTCACAAGCAGAGTGTGTGGGCCGTTGCCTTTGCCCCCGACGGCAAGACTCTGGCTTCGACCAGTGACGACAGTACGCTCAAACTCTGGAACGTCGCCACTCAGCAGGAACTGCTCACGGTCCGCCGACTCGGTGGCACACTGCGTAACGCGCTGTTCTCTCCCGATGGCCGTTGGCTTGTTGGCAGCTCAGGCTTTCCCTCCCAGGACGTCGGGCTTCGCCTGTACCAAGCCCCGCTCCTCATCGAAACAGACTCCGTCAGAGCGGCTAGATCTCTCAAGCCTTAGTGGGCTGTATAACGCGGGGAACTTGCTGGCGCAGGGACTGGCCTTTCGGCCTGTTCGGGCCTCTGCCCATCACCCCCACCCGAAACCAGAGGATTAGCGCGGCCGCTCGAGCTAATTCCCCGCCGGGCCCGGAGGGTCGAACTTCATGCCCAGGGTAAGATTGATGGTCCGGCCATCTGGGCCAAGTTGGGGAAGGCAATCAAGGCTCAGCCCCTTTTGTTGATTCGAGGGGGTAACTTCACCAACGAACAGGCTAGCCGGTGTTCCGTCGGAGGTTTGGATCACCGGTCGGTTGAGGATGAGGCAGTTAGTTTGGCTGGTCAGGGAGGCGATCAGACTATCCGCCTGTTGCTGGGACACAAGACCGCTCTGTGAAGCGAGCTGGGGATCGGCTTTGATGTCCGCCAGGCCGAGCCGGCCCCAGACCTCCGGGGGCACTTCCATCAGGGTCGTACGAATCACCACCTGGGCGTTGCTGCCGCTGCCGGCCTGGACAGCCGGATAGACGAACGCCACGGCGCGCTTGTCGGCCCCAATAGTCCAGCCGCCGAAGGCCAGGGATTGGCCTTCAGGGATGCTGGTGCTCAGCTTCGTCTCAAAGGCCCCGCCGACTTCGTTGGTAATCGCCGGCGT
>Ga0073936_10005124_pt1 | contig 17815 bp, 10 predicted proteins | sample AliMusrvi5mmetaG_FD_87041 | JGI IMG/M metagenome (GOLD analysis project Ga0073936, IMG submission 87041) | Freshwater lake bacterial and archeal communities from Alinen Mustajarvi, Finland, to study Microbial Dark Matter (Phase II) - Alinen... | ecosystem: Environmental > Aquatic > Freshwater >... | reverse complement strand
TGCTGTATATACGATTGGTCTGAATATCAATTTTTAATATTTTTAAAAGCTATAATTATGAAACTGATACTCAAATATATCAAGTTGTCCTTGTTTATAATCGCATTACTTGGAGCAACAGCATGTCAAAAACGACTGGATGAACTTGCAGAAAATAAATCCTTTACGTCACAAACGGATTATACAATATCAACAAATATGGATCTGCCATTAAAGGGTCTGTATTCCGTGATGTATAATTTTTCATGGGAAAATTTCCCTCTAATCTCAGTCAGGGGTGATGATGTAAATGCAGGTGGTCTTGGTGATCAGCCTGTACTTGCCGCCGAAGACTTGTACAATTACGACAAAGGTTCGTGGATGGCGAATTCAGTCTGGCAGAATTTATATCACAATGTTTTTGTTGCCCATTCTGCAATGGAACAAACTGTTTTATACCAGAAGAATGCTTCAAACAAGGGACTTGGTGACCAGTATATTGCCGAAGCAAAAGTATTCAGGGCCTGGTCGCTGCTTATCCTTTCAAGAGTCTGGGGACCAGTGTTTCTCCCAACCAGCTCCGATCCGTCCGGATTACTCGTCGCTCAATTATCTACCAAAGATGAGGTTATGAAACATATCTCGGCCCAGATGGATGAGGCAATACCGTTGCTGCCCGATTTGCATCCTAACCAGCGAAGTGATATCCGTGGTGGAATTACCAAATACACCGCCCTTGCTATTAAGGCTCTTGCAAATCTTGAACTTAAAAATTATCAGGTCGTTGCAGATGTTTCTGGTCAAATCATCGCCTCAGGTAAATTTTCTCTGGAGAGCGACTATTATAACCTCTTCAAATTAAAGGGGAAGTTAAATAATGAGAACCTGTTTGAGTTTCAATATTCAGACTTTGGTCAGGGATCGGGAGATGCCATAAGTTACCTCTATGCTTTTTTTGGTCCGCAGGGCTGGACGCCAAAGGTTACCGGTGCAGGTGATGGCTGGGGGTTCTGGGAACCAAGTATGAAGTATGTTAAATTTATGCTTGACAGGGGAGAAACAACCCGTCTTGAGACAAGTGTATTGTTTACGAACCGGGGTATTCAGGAGATCCAGAAAGATGCCAAATACGCCACACTCCCTTCATGGATTTCAAACACTACAAGGTCTGGTGACCGGATTAATGATTTTGCACGGGAGATGTTTGCAAGTGGAAAACACTATTTGCCTTCAGATCTGCTTACTCCCGGACGTACCGATTATGGCACAAACAAAAACTTTACAGTCATTCGTTATTCTGAAATATTGCTCATGTACGCCGAAGCGTTAACCCAAGGGGCCACCGGTACAGCAGGTACTGCAGATGCCGCTGTTAACCTGGTCAGAAACAGAGCCGGCCTTCCAGCAATTTCAGGAGTAAACACTCAGACAGTTATGGACGAGAAATTTGCAGAATTGGCTATGGAGTGGGGAATCCGCTTTTATGATATGGTAAGGCTTGGAAAATCTGCTGAATTAAGCTATGATGGGAGAACCTTTACCGCTGACAAAGCATTTTTACCTTATCCTCAGAATCAGGTTGACCAATTACCTGGTCTGAAAGGCAAATAATCCAAAGTACTGATCATTAAAATGAAAAGAATATGAAGACTTTAAAGTATATAGTAACTTTTTTAATGGGCATTGTTCTTACAATTGCCTGTAACAAAGGGATCGACCCCCTTACACACATCAGTCCGGGAGCAGATCAGACAGCCCCTGTAGTAACTGTAAAATATCCGGGTGAAGGGGTGAAGATCCAGGTTCCCACGCTACTGGCTACAATCAATATCCAGTTTGAAGTAACCGATGATATTGAACTCAAAGCGGTCTCCTTGTTAATGGATGGAGCTGTATTGCAGAATTACAGCGGTTTTAAAGATTACCGTCGGGCAGTTGAAGCATTTACCTATGATAAGCTTACAAACGGAATCCATATCCTGACAGTCAGGGCAACAGACCTTTCGGGGAAAATCACCAACAAGGATGTTAGTTTTGAGAAGAAGCCTCCTTATGTGCCAATTTTCTCAGGAGAGTTGTTCTATATGCCGTTTGACGGAGATTATGTCGATAAGGTAAGTTTTATCGCTGCCACAAAGGTTGGGAATCCCGGTTTTGCAGGTGAAAGTCTTAAAGGTTTAAATGCCTATGCCGGCGCAACCGACAGCTATCTTACTTTCCCATTGGCAGGATTGAAAAATAATGAATTCTCGGCCGAAATGTGGTATAAACTGAATGCTGTTCCTGACCGTGCCGGGATTATTGCAATCAGCCCGACAGGGACAACAGACGCTAACTTTGATGCCAGCAGAACAAAAGGGTTGCGTTTCTTCCGTGAATCTTCTGGTTCGACACAGCGTTTTAAGCTAAACGCAGGAAACGGTACTGCAGAATCGTGGTTTGATGGCGGTTCAAAGGCAGATGTGCCAAATAACATTGGGCAGTGGATTCACCTTGCATTTACAGTTTCGGGATCACAATGCGTTGTCTATGTCAATGGAGTGGTAGTCAGTCAGGGAAGCTTTTCTGGGATCGACTGGACCGGATGTGAATCGATTTCAATAGGTTCCGGAGCGCCCTACTTTGTTACCTGGGGTCATAAGGCAGACAATAGTTTTTACGACGAGTTAAGGATTTTCAACAAAGCCCTTTCTCAGTCTGAAATTCAGGCGATTATCCAGCATGACTCACCCTATGTTCCTAAATACAACGGTGAGATCCTCTATATGCCTTTCGAAGGTAATTATAATGATTTGGTCTCAAATACCGAGGCCACTAAAGTTGGATCTCCCGATTTTGCCGACGGGAAGCGAGGAAAAGCCTATGCAGGAGCAATCGATTCGTATTTGACATTCCCTGTTACTGAAATAGTCAAATCTAACCAGTTTAGTTCCGTTTTCTGGACTAAAGTAAGTCTTAGCCCGGCTAATGCAGGAATTATTGCAATCTGTCCAACAGGAGCCGCAAATTTTGATGCCATGAGAACCAAGGGATTACGGATATTCCATGAAGGGAGTCTGACTGCACAGCGGTATAAGTTAAATGTTGGATTTGGCAGTGGCGAAAGTTGGAATGACGGTGGTTTAATCGATCCAACGTTAGGTGAATGGGTTCATGTTGCCTATACCGTTTCGGCAACAGAGAGTAAAATCTATATCAACGGCATACTTACGCGTGCAGCTTCCACTTTTGCAGGAGGTATAGACTGGACCGGATGTAGCTCAATGTCTATTGGATCAGGTGCTCCGCTGTTTGTAGACTGGGGACATTTATCCGACACGGGTCTGATCGATGAATTGAGAATCTTCAATAAAGCGCTTACCGAGACTGAAGTTCAGACTATTATGAACAATGAGAAGTAACCGGAGTAATTATTCTGGATTTTAAGTTGATTTAATATTAATACTAAATCAGGTTCATTCCAAATTTATAGGGTTGCCCGGGATTTTTTCCGGGCAACCTTTAAAAGGTGATCTGGCCTGAAGATTCAAAACCAAAGAATGTTAAAATTAATTCTGCCTGTACTGTTACTTTTTTTGGTTTGGAATTGCAAAAAGGAAAAAACCGCTGAAAATGTACCGGTTAGCCACTCCTTTAATTATACCTCACTGACCGTAAATGGAACTTTCTCAGGTTTTGAGTATAAAGGTGTCAGTAATACATCGGTCTTAAAATTGACTTTTGGATCTGATCTGGACCAGTTATCAGCCGCAACTTCAATCATTCTTTCCGATAAAAATGCCTCAGTCGTCCCAATCAATCTGGTCTTTGGTAATAAGGATAGTTCAGTTACGGTTCAGCCGGTTACTCCAATGAGTTATTTATCAGGATACACCCTGGCAGTTTCAAGTATGTTAAAGTCAAAGGGGGGGGGCTTTTTGTTAACCCCTTTATCGGTGAAATTAACAACAGCGATAGATTCGGCAAATAAATTCGAGACTATTGCCAATGAAACGCTCCTGACGCTTGTGCAGCGACAAACTTTTAAATATTTCTGGGATTTTGGACATTCGGTTTCCGGTTTAGCCAGGGAACGGAATACATCAGGCGATATTGTTACAACGGGCGGTTCCGGATTTGGAATGATGGCCATCCCGGTGGCTATAAACCGGTATTTTATTTCAAAAAGCGATGGGCTGGCAAGGGCACAAAAAATAGTTGATTTTCTAAAGAATAAAGCCCAGCACTTTCATGGGGCTTATCCCCATTGGTTAAACGGAGCAACGGGGGTTGTAGTCCCTTTCTCAGCAAATGATGACGGGGCAGATCTGGTGGAAACCTCCTATCTGATGATGGGTTTATTAACCCTTCGTCAATATTTTAGCGGGTCGGGTACGGATGAAACGACCTTAAGAAGTGATATAAACCTGCTGTGGAATAGTGTTGAATGGGACTTTTTCAATAAAGACGGAGGGAATAAACTTTACTGGCATTGGAGTCCAACCAAAAACTGGGTTATGAATATGCCTATTCAGGGGTGGAATGAATGTCTGATCACCTATGTTCTTGCAGCCTCCTCCAACACCCATCCGATTTCGAAAATTGTATATGACAATGGATTTGCCAGGAATGGGGCGGTCAAAAATAATGGTAGCTATTATGGTTATCAACTACCTCTTGGCGAAGCATATGGCGGACCACTGTTTTTTGAGCAATACTCATTTCTCGGTATAAATCCTACCGGATTGACAGACGCCTATGCAGATTACTGGAAACAGGCGGTGAATCACACCAAAATAAACTTTGAATATTGTAAGCAAAATCCACGGAAATACTATGGCTACAGCGCTCAATGCTGGGGGTTGACCGCAAGTGATATTAAGGATGGATATACGGCGAGTTCTCCCACCAACGATCAGGGTTTTATTGCACCCACAGCTGCGATCTCTGCGATGCCCTTTGCACCAGCCGAATCAATGCAGGCTTTGAACTTCCTCTATTATAAACTGGGAGATAAGATATGGAGTCAGTATGGTTTTGTGGATGCATTTAATTTGGATATTGTCTGGTTTGCCGATTCTTTCTTAGCCATTGATCAGGGACCTCAAATCGGGATGATCGAGAATTACCGAACCGGTTTGCTGTGGAATTTATTCATGAGCTCTGCGGAAATCAAAACAGGGATGAAAAATCTTGGATTTCAGGGGCCTAATTTGTAAGCACTATGAAAATATATACCCCTTATCTTGTATTTGTATGCCTGCAGATTTTTTGCAGTTGCTATCCGAATTCGCATAAAAAAGGGACCAATACCGGAAAGATATCTGAAATGCAACCTATTTCAGATGATTCTTTACTTACACTTGTTCAGTATAAGACATTCCAATATTTTTGGGATGGAGCTGAACCTGTTTCAGGACTTGCCTGTGAAAGAATTCATACGGATGGCGTATACCCGCAGCATGACAAATCGGTTGTCACTACCGGAGGATCCGGATTTGGAATTATGACAATCCTTACCGGAATTGAAAGGAAGTTTATCACAAGGGAACAGGGATATTTACGACTGAATCATATCGTCAAGTATCTTGCAAAGGCTGACCGTTTTCATGGAGCATGGCCTCATTGGATTGAGGGAGAAACAGGAAAGGTTAAACCATTTGGAAAGAAAGATAATGGCGGTGATATTGTTGAAACGGCTTATTTGATCCAGGGATTATTAACTGTCCGTCAATATTTTGCAAATGGTACAGATCGTGAGAAAATCCTGAGTACAAATATCGACAACCTTTGGCGAGGTGTCGAATGGAACTGGTTTACGCGGGGTGAGGATGTTCTCTATTGGCACTGGTCCCCCCAGTATTTATGGGAAATGAACTTCCCGATAAAAGGATATAATGAATGTCTGATCGCCTATGTTCTCGCTGTTTCGTCACCCACTTTTGGAGCTGATCCCGCAATTTATCACAAAGGTTGGGCAAGGAGTGGTGGAATTAAAGGAAAACATCAAAAGTTTGGATACACACTTAATCTTAATCATAATGAGGCGGAAAAATCCGGAGGACCTCTCTTTTGGGCTACTTATTCTTATCTGGGACTTGATCCCCACGGGCTGGAAGATCGTTACGCCAACTATTGGGAAGAGAACAAAAATCAAACCTTGATAAACAGGGAATGGTGTGTGCAAAATCCAAATAAATATGCAGGTTACAGCGGGAAATGCTGGGGGTTGACAGCCAGTTACTCCATTTCCGGTTATGCCGCACATGCACCTGACTCCCTGAACGATTTGGGGGTTATCTCTCCTACAGCAGCACTCTCTTCGTTCCCCTATACCCCAGACTATTCCCTTGAGGCAATGAAATTCTTCTACTTTGGTTTAGGAGACAGAATCTGGGGCAAGTACGGCTTTTACGATGCATTCTCAATCCAGAAAAACTGGTATCCTAAACAATACCTGGCCATCGACCAGGGACCAATTAGTGTAATGATCGAAAATTACAGAACAGGACTCCTTTGGAAACTTTTTATGAGTTGTCCCGAGGTGCAGAAAGGTTTGCAGAGTCTTGATTTCAACTCCCCTTATTTAAAAAAATAGCCTGGATGAAAAAAATATATAAATTGTGGATCCTTATGTTTTTGCTGACAATATCGTCGAATATTTCAGCACAAAAAACCTATTGTAATCCCATTAATATCGATTATGGCTATTGCCCGATTCCAAATTTTACAGAAGCAGGTAAACATCGCGCCACTGCCGATCCTGTAATTGTTACGTACAAAGGTGATTACTATCTCTTTTCCACAAACCAGTGGGGTTACTGGTGGAGTTCAGATTTAAACCACTGGAATTTTATCTCCAGGACTTTTCTTAAGCCATATCATAAAGTGTACGACGATCTTTGTGCTCCGGCTGTTTGGGTTCAGAACGACACGATGTTTGTTTTCGGTTCTACCTATTCTACTAATTTCCCGATCTGGATGAGTACCAATCCCAAAGGGAATGTTTGGAAGGAAGCGATTGATTCATTGGCAATTGGTGGATGGGATCCCGATTTTTTCAAAGATGATGACGGTAAATTATATCTGTATAACGGCAGCAGCAATACCTATCCCACCTATGGAATCGAGCTTAACCGAAAAACCTTTGCACCCCTAGGCGCACGGAAAGAACTTTTACTGCTTGATGATGACCGTTATGGATGGCAGCGATTCGGCGAATATTCTGACAATACCTTCCTGAAACCGTTTATAGAAGGTTCCTGGATGACCAAACACAATGGTAAATATTACCTCCAATATGGAGCTCCGGGGACTGAATTCAGTGGTTATGCCGATGGTGTTGCAGTTTCTGATAGTCCCTTGGGCTGGTTTACCCATCAGTCGATGCCATTTTCCTATAAGCCGGGAGGGTTTGCCCGGGGGGCAGGGCATGGCGCAACATTTCAGGATAAATGGGAGAATTACTGGCATGTTAGCACAATTGCAATCTCAGTAAAGAACAGCTTTGAACGCAGACTGGGGCTTTGGCCGGCAGGGTTTGACAAGGATGATGTGATGTATTGCAATACCGCTTTTGGGGATTACCCGCTCTATTTGCCTGAAGGCAAGGCTGATCATGTTAAAGGTCTATTTACCGGCTGGATGATTCTGAACTATAATAAACCAGTAACGGTCTCTTCTGTATTTGGCGGCTATGAGCCCAATTATGCGGTCGATGAAAATATCAAAACCTATTGGTCGGCCGCTACAGGAAATCCAGGCGAATGGATCTCCTCCGATCTGGGCTCTGTTTCAACAGTCAGGGCCATACAACTCAATTATGCCGATCAGGACGCCACTTTTTTAGGAAAACAAACCAATATCTACCATCAATTTAAACTCTGGTCCTCCCTTGACGGGAAGAAATGGAGGTTGCTTGTCGACAAGAGTAAGAACTCCACCGATGTGCCTCATGACTATATTGAACTTGAAAAACCTCTTGAAACCCGTTTTATTAAATTGGAGAATATCCATGTACCGACCGGGAAATTTGCCATTAGCGGATTGCGGGTTTTTGGTAATGGTCATGGGAATAAACCCGATGCAGTCGAAAAATTTGTGGTGCTGCGAACCGAAAAGGATAAACGGAGCGCCTGGATTAAGTGGGCCTCGGTTGACAATGCATTCGGATATAATATTTATGTAGGAACCGCTCCCGACAAGCTATATAACTGCATCATGATTTATGGTGCTAATGATTACTGGTTCAAGGGGATGGACAGAACAATTCCGTACTATTTTACCATTGAAGCAATTAACGAAAACGGGGTTTCGGTGCCATCTAAGATTGTTAAATCTGAATAAGTTTCAGTAAAAAACGTCAATAGTTTCATAATTTAAATACAATGAGCGCAAAAATTATCCTTCTTTCGCTAATAATAGGTAATCTGGTTGCCTCTTCGTTTGCTCAACAAGTCTCAGATCCGAAAATGAATCAATTCATTACGAACCTGATGAATAAGATGACCATCGATGAAAAGATTGGTCAGTTAAACCTGTCGGGTGCTGGCGATATCATTACTGGTCAGGCTAAGAGCTCAGGAATCAGCAAGAAAATCAGGGAGGGTAAGATAGGCGCAATTTTGAACCTCAAGACATCAAACAAAATAAGGGAAGTTCAAAGAATTGCCGTTGAAGAGAGCCGTCTTAAAATTCCGCTGTTGTTTGGGATGGACGTTATTCATGGTTATCAGACAATTTTCCCGATTCCGCTGGGACTATCGTGCAGCTGGGACATGAGACTGATTGAACAATCGGCCAGAATTGCCGCGCAGGAAGCGACAGCAGACGGTCTTTGCTGGACCTTTGCCCCTATGGTTGATATCTCGCGTGATCCCCGCTGGGGACGCATGTCTGAAGGTTCGGGAGAAGATCCATACCTCGGAGCTCAGATCGCCAAAGCGATGGTTCACGGCTTCCAGGGGGATGATCTTCGGAAAAACAATACGATCATGGCGTGTGTCAAACACTTTGCATTGTATGGAGCTGCAGAAGCCGGCCGCGATTACAATACAACAGATATGAGCCGAATTCGGATGTACAACGAATACCTTCCACCCTATAAGGCTGCAATTGATGCAGGAGCCGGAAGCGCAATGGCTTCATTTAACGAGGTGGATGGAGTACCGGCAACGGCAAACAGGTGGCTAATGACCGATGTGTTGCGCAAACAGTGGGGGTTTAAAGGTTTTGTAGTAACTGACTATACCGGGATTGCTGAAATGATCGAACATGGAATAGGTGATTTACAGGAAGTTTCTGCCCGGGCGCTCCATGCGGGCACCGATATGGATATGGTCAGTGAAGGTTATTTGACGACCCTGAAGAAATCGCTCGAATCGGGCAAAATTACCACAGCGGAGATTGAAACCGGATGCAGAAGGATTCTTGAGGCCAAATATAAACTGGGACTTTTTGATGATCCATACAGGTATTGTGATGACAATCGTGCAAAAACAGAAATATTTACCCCGGAAAATCGGGAGGTCTCGCGTGAAACTGCAGCCCGGTCACTTGTTCTTTTGAAAAACAACAACCAGATCCTCCCACTAAAAAAAGGGGGAACTATCGCCGTCATTGGTCCACTTGCCGATAATAAATTCAATATGACCGGCACATGGAGTGTTGCCGCAGATTTTTCAAAGTGCGTTTCACTTCTATCGGGGATCAGGGCGGCAGTAGGGGATGAGACTACGATACTGACCGCCTGGGGGACCAATATTCTCAACGACTCAATCCTTGATTCGAGGGTGAGCGTTTTTGGCAAACCCACTCTTCGGCAAAGCCGATCTCAAAAGGAGATGATTGATGAAGCTGTTGAGGTTGCCCAAAAAGCGGATGTGATCTTGGCGGCAGTTGGGGAGTCAGCTGAAATGAGCGGGGAGTGTTCAAGCAGAACCGACATCGGATTGCCTGAAAATCAGCGAGAGCTTTTAAAAGCGCTGATCGCAACGGGCAAACCGGTTGTTATGGTCCTTTTCAATGGGAGACCCCTGGCATTGCCGTGGGAAAACGCCCATATTCCGGCAATTCTGGAGGTCTGGTTTTCGGGTACCGAGGCGGGAAACGCTATCGCTGATGTCCTTTTTGGGAAGGTGAACCCTTCGGGGAAACTGACTGCAACCTTTCCGCAAAATGTAGGTCAGATACCTATTTATTACAGTACCAAAAACACAGGGCGACCTTTGCCTCAGGGGGCGTGGTTTATGAAGTTCCGCACCAATTACCTCGATGTTTCGAACGAGCCAGTTTATCCCTTTGGGTACGGATTAAGCTATACCACCTTCAACTACGGTGATTTGAAATTAAGCGCTTCCCGGGCAAAGGGAAATCAATCTGTTACTGCAATAATAAATCTCACTAATAAAGGTAATTACGATGGGGAAGAGGTGGTTCAGCTTTATATCCGCGATGTCGTCGGATCGGTTACACGCCCATTGAAAGAGCTAAAAGGTTTTCAGAAAATCTACATAAAAGCGGGGGAAACAAAATTGGTTTCATTCACCGTCACGCCTGAAGATTTAAAATTCTACAATGGCGATCTTAAATACGATTGGGAGGCTGGCGATTTTGTGATTATGATTGGGGGGAATTCAAAAGATTTGAAATCGGCTAAAGTAACCTGGACGAAGTAAAAACGGGTGATGCGATCTTTAATCACATTATAAACCAGGAAACTGGTTAATTCAAAAAAAAGTTGGTTTGGAGGGGGTAAGATCTTACTTCGCTACTTTCATTGGTCATCGCTGGATTTATTTCTCAGACCCTTCAATGAGTTTAAGTTCTGATTTATTATTCGTCAGAATAGTATGGTTAAAATATTCGTTATTTGGAAGTTGCAGGGTGTAATTCCGAACATAGGCCACCGATACCTCTCCGCTTAAGATTAAGCAATTCAGCAGGTGACCACCCTTCGTTTTGTCTTTTGAAAGAAAGTGGAAATGGTAAGCATCCATATTGACCTCCTTGAGGTATTTGGGAAACTTATAGCCAAGCAGCACTCCATCCTGATCTGTTAATGTAAAAACCCCCTGCTTCTTATACGCCTCGATCAATCGTTTATAGGGCTTCTCCTGTTTTGGAACGCTTCGAACGACAACCGAATCAAACTTGCCGGAAATTTGGTAAGCGTAGATCATATTGGGCCTTGCAAGGATACTATCCAGGTGGTTCTCAAGGTCCTTTATTTTTACCGGATACTTAATCCGGATGACCGTATCAGCCTTGAAATTACAGATTGCGGCGAAAGGAGTCTTCACAGAATCGGTCATCGTTAAAATCCGGGAATCGGATGTCGCCTTGTAACATTGACCCTCGAAGAGGATTAATTCACCATCAAGGGCATTAAATGTTCCGATCCCGAAATTGCCATGCTGCTTCAATTCTCCAACGGTCAATTCTCCGTCATATACCCCCTCCAACAAGGCGCTTAGTGTGGAATATTGGAAAATTGAATTTGATTTCAACCCGACCGGATGATTTTCGCGGATGCAACCTGAGAAACCAAAAATTGTGATAACGACCAGAATATTTGCGATAACGAACCTCATTTCATTGACTTTTAGAGGTAACGAAATACAACAGTAATTTGTTTAACGTTTATACTCAGAAATGAAAGTCAGTAGCCGGGAATTCTTAAAAATCTATCGGGATCTTATTTGATAGAATGAGGTTCCAGGCTGCAATAAATCCGGCTTCATCAGCGATCTGAATCTTGTTTTTCCGAAGGACTCTTTTGGCAAGTTTTTGATTCGGCTTACTAAATTTTGAAAGCAACGAACTTCGGGTTAATTTAAGTGGCAGATATCCCTTTTCAGGAGAATAAGCATAGTATTTAAAAGAGGACTCATAATTTAAACCTGATTTACTAATTGAGGTGTCACAGGTCTCCAGATCTGCCTTCCGGTAACAAAGTAACGATATTCTTCCTCCGCTCAATACTTCGAAAAACCGTTCTTCGTGCAGATAACCATCATAATATTGCCGTCTGAATACCCTTTTTATCCCATCTTCCTGGGTGAAGGAAAATCCTTTAAGACTGATTTTATCGATGATAATATGACTTGAATTGGCGTTGTTAAAATAAATTATCTCGTCGCGCAAACTGTTGTATCGCAGCTTCAGGTTCTCAATTTTTGAGCCGTCGTTGAATTCAATTTCGCCGCTGGCGAACTTGTCATTTAAAAATGGTTTCCCGGGATAAGAGGCGAAAGGGGTAAAGCGGGCACCCTTAATTTTTTCGGAATTCAGGTTGTTTGGTACCTCTTCCTGCGCCACAAGTACTGTGGACACCAACGACAGGATCAGGGCAATTAGAGTTGGAATTCGGATAATCATATTATTTAACTTCAAAAAATTGTTCTTTACAATAAATTTCTCCATTAGCTGATTTTCCCCTGATGACCACCTTGTAATGTCCGCAGATATCGGAAGTTTGAAAGTCCATTTCAAGCTTACCTTCAGGTTTTAAGGAGGGTTTCCATAACAGTACCTGACGCAGGTCTGGTTCGTTAAACGGAAGTTCGGAAGGGGTGTATGAAGTGGTCTGGAGCTGAATGGCATCCAGATTAAGTTTGATCAGTTCATCAGATACTGCAGGACGTGAATAATCGGGTTTCGAGCTGCGAATTGCAATTACACCAGGGAAACTGAGATCGCCGAAAAATCTTTCTGATTGGCAGATTTCAACGTTATCAATCTCTTTGGATCCCATCGATTTAATTAAGTTTAGATCATGTATTGGGATTCCGTCAAGCAGCAAAAGCGGTGGCTGAAGAAAGAAATTCTGCTGAGCACTATTATTAACCAGCAGGACAGGTATTCGGTTGTAGGTTCGAAATTTCACTCCGGGTAACAACTCGCGTGACACTTCGCTAAAATCTGGCAGATCGGTAAATAGCTTTGGAAAGACAGTTGTAGTGGCTACCCCATAAAATGGATAAGGATCAGGTTTATGCAGCGGTGCCATTTGGATGGTAACCTCCGGCTGATTAAATATTTTGCGAAAAGTTACATTACTTGTATTTTGACTGATGCACCTTCGGAATTCGGTCGAAAAGTTTCGTGTTTCGAAGGTGAGAAAATCAACAGGGATTGTTGCCGGCTCGTTTAAAGATATCCGAACTAATTGCCTTTCCGCTTTGTCAAAGGCCTGAATAACAATCGGAACCTTTCCATGGTAATCCTTCAAAAGGAAGTAAAACCGGCCATCTGAACCCGTAATGTAATAGTTAAATCCTGGAATTGAATCTGGAATAGAGAGATAAACGACCCCATTTTTAAATGGATGATCACTCTGGAGTTCCCGGACCACCCCTTCGAGAATAATCCCTTCTTTGTCGGTGATCGGGCTCACAGGGGAATTGCGGTTCACGAAAAAATTCTGGCCGTTATATTCCTGAAGAGTTGTTGCGATGGTCACGGATATCCCTTCAGTGGATGCCGGGCGACATTCATCCGGTAGTGCGATTGTGAAATGCCCCTTTTCCCGTGGTTTATAGCGCGATTCAATACCCTGGATCCTTAGGCCTGGAATTGGCTTTTCAATCCTTTGTTGATCCACGACAGGTCGTGAGAAAGCATTGGATTCGGGTAAGTCGGCAAACCTGTTTGCGATATAGATTTCTTTGAGTGTATGCGTTTTATTCGTCCGTGTTGAGGTGCCAACAAAATAGCAGCCAGAGCTCAGGGAATCTGGAATATAGATAAATCCATCTGCCTGATCACCGGTGATCTTAAGGATTGCATGGGTAATCCTCATCCCTTTACCACTAAGCAGATCAATATTCACGACACCCGATTGCTCCGCCTCAGGGGCAAATACTTTAAGTAAAAGGGTTTCACCACTTGCATAAACATCGCGGTCGGTAAAAAGGGCAAACTTCTCACTAATCTGAGGAAAACCATTAAAGCTAGTGAGAACCAGAATCACAATAATTATTTTTCTTTTCACCTTATAGCGTTGTTTGTAAAGTAACTGAACTTGTAAACAATCAGATTTGAAATTTAAGAAGCTCAACAAAAAGATTTCCTATTCCCACCAGGAAGGTGGAATGGTATCCCTCCTTCCATCAAAGGGGATATCGGGATAGCGTAATATTTCCCGCTGTACACCCTTAGAATCTGGTCCATTAAAGTATAAATAATAGCGATATTGTCGGTATGAGTTTAAATCAAAATATCCGTAAGCTATTTTGGCAGGATCTGTTTTACAGGTGATATTTCCGTAGATCTGGGTTTCAATTGGATCGAACAGATTACCGTCAGCATTAAACTGACTATTAAGCTTCTGGTGAAAGTCGTACGAACCCTGGGAGATCCCAAACTGATCCATGATGACGATCCAGCCACTGAAGATAGAGTCAGCTATTAGGGCTTTTGTATCATAAGTTAAAAACATAAGTGGTTGTTTCTCAATTGTACCGGTTTGAGTGAATTGCTTTGATCCTGCCAGATTGAAATTTCCACCTGCATAATAGGTTTGCCATCCGTAGTGGGTAGGAGGCGGAGGCCCCATGCCTCCTGGTGGATAAAATACCCATTCCATAACGGCTCTAGTATTGAGACGGTAATGAGCAAGGTCGGCAGTTACAGGGAGGTCAACATAAAGTTCCCTTCCGGTCTCTACATTGGCAACAAGAGCGCCAAATCCATCGAGTGAATATGTTTTGTTCGTGACGGTTTTTGAGTAAAGATCTGTAATTGATGGGTTTGGAGGCATTGTTACTATCTCTGATTCATAAGTGTCATTGTTATAAAGTATCTGCAGCTTATAATTCTGGCCAATCTCAGGGATAGTGCTGAAAGTGAAATATCCGGTTATCGTTTCTTTGCCTCGCAATATAGCACCGTTGGTGCTGATAAGTTTTATCGTTGCACCCGAAACGGGTTCACCCAACTGACTGCTGTAAAACCCTGTTGTTTTGGTCAAACGGACAAAATTTTGGAACGGATCGTTTGTTATCCTTGCCTCCACCACCAACTGACCCTGGATGGTCTCTATCTTTGGAGTGTATACTTTTTCGCATGATGTAAGGAACATCAGCAGAAGCGTGAGGTATAGGAGATTCTTAGCCATTAGAATTTAAAATTGTAGGTGATCGATGGGACGGGGACCCCTATGATTGATAGTTGGTAGATTGAATACTCCGTTTTATCCATCGTTTGTACCGAGGGATCTTTTCGGTAAAAGACTGAGTAAGGATTTTTACGTCCGTAAAGATTGTAGATAGAGAATGTCCAGCTCCCTTTCCACATCCTTTTTTTACGAAGGTTCTCATCCAGTGTTATACCTACATCCATCCGGTGATAGGCAGGCATGCGGTATTTGTTTCTGTCGGAATAGATCACCACTTCATTTCCCCCGTAGGAATATTTTTGCTCCGGAAGGGTAATTGGACGTCCGCTTGACAAAACAAAGTTCCCTGAAAATCGCCAGCGGCGGCTGATCTTGTAATTTATTACCGCGGAGAAGTCGTGCGGTTTATCATAGACCGAAGGGTAAAAGGCTCCGTGGTTAATTTTTTCATCCGCAAACTGACCATTGGCTTGCTGGAATGCCCTAGAATAGGTATAGCTCATCCAACCGTTCAAACGTCCGGAACTCTTTTTCAGAAGAAATTCAAGGCCATAGGAATAACCCTGTCCGGTTAAAAGGGCTGATTCGATATAATTATTCATAAGTAGCCGGGCGCCGTTTTTGTAATCCAAAAGATTCTGAAGCTTTTTATAATATACTTCAACAGAAGTCTCAAACAAGGCATTTGCAGGATTCTTGAAAAACCCAAGAGCAATCTGATCGTTAATCAGCGGGGCCAGATTTCTGTCGGCTGATTTCCAGTAATCGGCAGGTGAAATTACTGCAGTATTCGAAATCTGACTTACAAACTGATGTATTCGCTGATAGCTTAACCTCACTGACCCTCCATTATCCAGATTATATTTTAAAGCCAGCCGCGGCTCCAGACCATTGTATGCTTTTATAATAGCTCCTGATTTATATACAGTTGAATCAATAATCGAGGCAGGGCTTCTCGATATTCCCGGAGCATAATTGTATGCAACTCCTGCACCGTAGTTCATGAATTGCGTGAATCGGAAACCTGCATTAATGACGATTTTTTCGGAGAGGGCAAAATCATCGTCTGCAAACAGCGCCAGTTCAGCCGATTTTTCGCGGCGCATAGTTGTCTCAATAACATTCGTGATGGCATTGGCAGCATTGATCTTTCCAGGGTTAATCCAATACCCAATGGCCTGAATTCCTGTATTAATCCGGTGTTTTTCATTAGGATAAAGGGAAATTGTATATTTAAGACTGCCATATTGAATGTTTGATTTCAAGGTATAATCGTTGGCAGGAAGTACCGGATCTTTCTGGTTCACCTCCAGATTGTATTTCGAGTAGGCCAGGCTTAGATTCGAGAGCGTTTTTTCTGACAGGTTTAATTTCCAGTTCAGTGAGCCGAGTGTATTCCCGTAATTATAGAGTGAGCTGGTGTTTAGATTAAAGATGTCAGCGCTTATGTAACCCATTAATTTCAAGTGATTTCTAGGACTGAATTCGATGTTTGCGCTGCCATTCAGATCATAAAAATGGGCTACACTGTTCAGAAAGGTAGGATTCTTTGTCTGGTGGAGTAACCAGTCGGAATAGCTGCTTCTTCCTCCGATGAGAAACGTGCTTTTTTTCTTTTTAGCTAATGGACCCTCTACAGTCAGCCGACTACTAATCAGGCCTAACCCGCCATTGATCTGAAGGTGGTTGTTGTTTCCGTTTTTTAGCTGAACATCCATTACCGAGGAGATCCGTTCACCATAGAATGCAGGAATTCCCCCTTTGTAAAGTGTCACATCTTCAACTACATCGGGGTTTATCATCGAAAAAAAGCCAAATAAATGAGTCGTATTGAAGACCGGAGAACCATCCAGTAAAACAAGGTTCTGATCGGTGTTCCCCCCCCGGACATTAAATCCGGAAGACATCTCACCAACACTCTGAACTCCGGGCATCATCACGATACTCTTAATCAAATCGGCCTCACCCATCAGCACCGGTAGCTCTTTGATCATAATGGCAGACATTTTTATCATGCTCATCTGAGCCTTCGAAGCTTTGGAATTTTCTCCCACTACAGTAACCTCTGCAATGGCATGAGTCTGCTCAAACAGCTCAAAATCGGCCTTGCCATCCTCGATAAGATTCAGTTTCTGAACCTCATCCTCAAAACTCATAAATGAGACTTTAAGATGCATCTCACCTGTTGGCAGTTCGATTGTATACCGACCCTTCTGGTCAGTTGCGACCCCAACCTTGGTTTCCGGATTGTAAACCACTGCCCCCGATAACGGTTCTCCGGTCTTCCCCTCTAAAACGCGGCCACGAAGTTTGGCCCGCAGGTATCGCCCCTGGTTCAGGGGATCTCCAATGGTAAGAAGATGCAACTTCCCTTCCCCTTCAGTCATACCAGCCTGACTATTTGACGGGTATACAACTACCGAATTATCCTGAAAGAACTTGAAATTTAACTTCTTGCCTCTAAAAGTCTGGTTTAAAACCTGGATAAGGGGCAACTCTTTGAAGGTTCCGGTGACTTCAATTGATTTAATCCACTCTTCCTTATAGAAAAACCGGATCCCAGAGGATTGCTTCAATGAATTGAAAAACTCAGGTAATGGTGTATTGTCAAAACTGCCGGTAATCTTCAGCTCCTGAATCTCTTGCGATTCGCCCTTCTGAGTAGCAGAAATGATCGTAATAAGCAGAATTAGAGTGTGATATAAATATCTAAATTGAAAATGCTTCACAATTTGGGGT
>Ga0073936_10005120_pt1 | contig 17819 bp, 18 predicted proteins | sample AliMusrvi5mmetaG_FD_87041 | JGI IMG/M metagenome (GOLD analysis project Ga0073936, IMG submission 87041) | Freshwater lake bacterial and archeal communities from Alinen Mustajarvi, Finland, to study Microbial Dark Matter (Phase II) - Alinen... | ecosystem: Environmental > Aquatic > Freshwater >... | reverse complement strand
CGGTAATCGAAACCTGCCGTCAGCAAGGTCGCAACACCTTCACGTTCGTGGCCGACGCCGTCCGCGCTCACTTCGCCGGTCATACTACCGCTTCGCTACTCGCCGGGGGGTAAACGGTTACGCCACAAGCTGACCGTAGGCTTTCCGGCTGATTGGGAGCGACGAACGCGTCTGATCCGGCGTTACCTGCTTCACCACAGTTCATAATTCCGAACGACGTCAACCTGGCTCCCTGGGATTGCTGTTCGGCTGAAAGCCTGGAATTCAGAAAGGAATGTCGTCCGTGCTGGGACAGGTCATGGCTTCCGCCAACTCCTTGAACTTCTTCACGCCACCCAACTCTTTGATGACCTCCAGGACTTCGAGCACACGCTGGATGCCGCCAATCGACCTGACCGTACCAGCGACCTTCTTGACCTGCTCCAGCGTGATCGTGTCGCCATTCTTCGTCGGCTTCTCCATGACTGCCGGTACTGTAGCCACAGCTGCCGGTTTCTTCGCGGCCTTCTTCGTGGCGGTTTCCTTGTTGATCTGGGTCTTGATATTGGCCACATATCCCGTGTTGATCTTGATGCCTTGTTTGGTCAGAGCAGCGGCGATCTCTTTGCTCATGGTTCCAGGATGGTCCTTCAGGTAGGCACGCACGGCTTGGGTTTTATTGAATTCGGGTTTCTTCGCCATTTCTCTATCTCCGTTACTGGGTTACGACTGCATGAACAATTATTACCCTCAGAATCAGCGGAACAATCCACAAGGCATCGCCAAAGGCCCCATTCAGTGACATGGATTCAGGATATGCTGAATAAGCCGATAAACAGGGACGAATCTGGCATCTTGGCGGGAGTTTCAGCAGGTTTGACAAGGGTCGCCCAGAATCAAAGCGATGATAGGCTTATGAGACTGTTGCCGTGTTCCCATGGCCGGTAGTCGTTGGCAAACTCGATCCGCTGGCCGAGACTTGGATGGCTGGCACGCCACAGCATGAAAAGCATGCCGGGATTCGGATTGCTAAGGTTCTCTCGCTGTAAGCGGACGAAGGCCGTGGCCGCTGCGTGGTTGTCGTGGGTCATTTCCAGGGCAAAGCGGTCCGCCTCGTGCTCCAGATGGCGACTGAAGGCTAGGCCCACGGGCATGAGAGCAAGCGAGATCGCCTGCACCAACAGCAGAATCAACGGCAGCGATGTCACGTCGGAAAGACGGTCGAAGCCGAACCGGCGCTTGTATCGCTGAATCAGCACGGCGGAGAGCCGGTAAACCAAGTAAAGTCCGACAAGGATGCCGCCAAATCCCGCCAGGATGCCCAGCACGACGTGGTGTAGTACGTAGTGCCCCATCTCGTGCGCCATCACAACCCGGACCTCTCGGGCATCGAGTTTGGCCAGCAGCGTATCCCAGAGCACGATCCGTTTCGTGCTCAGGAAACCGGTGACGTAGGCGTTCACCGCGTTGGTGTCCACGCTCTTGTCCACCTCGAAGACCCGGCCATCCTCGATTCCCGCCTCTTGGGCGAGCGCAAGGATCTGAGATTCCAACGCTTTGTCCTTCATGGGGCCGAAGCGATTGAACAGGGGAGCGACCCAGATCGGCTCCACCAACATCACAAAGAACACCACGGGGAGCGACAGTAACGCCGTATAGAACCACCAGCGGCGCGGGCTGCGGTGGATCAGTAAGTACGGCAGCCAGAGCAGCAGGCCGCCGAAGATCAGACCGACCACCAGTTCCTTGAGGGAATCGCCCAGCCACTTCTGGAATGTCTGGTTCGACAGGCCGTAGGCATGCTGGCGGACGTACCCGGCATAGTAGGTGAGCGGAAGTTGGAGTGTGTATTCGAGCAGGCCGTAGAAGACAAAGTACACGAGAACCATGAAGAACCAGCGGCGCCCGATGCGACGCGCCAAGATACCCATTCGGACCGACAAGCCAGTAAACAGCATCAAGGAAGGGATCGCCAACGCGATCATCTGAGACACGATCCACAGGACGTTTCCGCTGTGGTAATACTCCATTGCCTTGGGAGAAGGCTCGGGAACGGCCACCAGGGTATTTTCCGTCCTTGGAGCGCTGCCGCTGGAAAAAGTCTCGCCGATGACAATAGGCTGACCGGCAGCGGGTTTCGGATAATAATTGGTGCCGGCGCTGAGCGTTAGGAGCAGCAGGATGGTGGCGATGTGCATGGCGATGATGGCTACTTCGCCATGTCTTTCAACATCTTCAAAGCCCGCACCTTGACCTTGCTACAGGCGGGCTTGGCGGGACGATCCATCAACTCTCCGGGCTTGAAAGGGTTGGGCACGCCCTTCTCGGCCTTGCGGGCCGGAACCTGCTTCTTCTCGAGCTTCACAAGGCCGGGGATCGCGATCGCCCCAGCACCCTTTTTGCCGAGGCTCGTCTGGATTTCGGCGGCCAGGGCATCCAACACTGCGGCGACCTGCGTCTTGGGCAGTTCCGTGGCTGCGGCAATGTTGGCCAGCAGTTCGGTCTTGGTCAGGGGTTTCTTTGGGGTGGCATCTTCGGCCATGGTTCTTTTCTCCGTGTGGGGCGATAGGTAAAAAAAGTTACCCATTCGTAGGGAACTGGGATGATTAAAGCCTGTTTGGGCGGGAAATACAAGCCCTTGGCCCCTGGTCATCGGCGGCCTGGCTCGCGGTTAGGATTTACACCCCCGAAGGGCGACTGGCGACTTTCGCTGAACAGCGACTTTTGCTCGTGGGGGAGTGCGCAACCGCTGCGCACCCCGGTACGAGCGTACCGTCCAAGATGGCCCGGAAGCAGGTCAGCCTTGATATTGTCCCGTGGAGGTTCGGCGTGAGTGTCAAATTGTCTGAGGGTCAAGAAAAACCGCCAGGTTCCTGACTTTTTGACGCTGGCCGAGCCGCTTCGCTGCGGAGGATCAGGGTGACCGACGCGTTCTCAGAAGGGGGGTGATGGCTCCTTGCTATCAGCATCCCACGGTCCGCCCACCAAGCGGCGACTTGCGCTGCCGCCGTGCCTTGTTGGCTGGGAAGTCGGGGCGTGAGCATAGTACAGAACCTAGGCCCTGTGCTCGACCCCACGTTCTTCGTGTGCTTTGATCAGGTCTGTGGCGGTCCGACATTTAGGACAGGCCCACCGTTTCAACGAATCTTCTTTGTGCCTTCTGCCTTTGTTTCTCTGTCTTGTACGCCCGTGAGAGTGAATGCCTTATTTCCCGTCCTTGTATCCCAGATAACGATGGAAGCCAAACCGGAAGTAGAAGCTAACTGAGTTCCGTCTCGACTTAGCGCAATGGCCCCGAAACTTGGTGCTTCCCCCCGGAATGTGCGAATCTCCTTCCACGTTTGTGCGTTTAGGATTACCACCTTCCCATCGCGACAACCGAGCACTAATTCCTTTCCATCCGCGCTAAACTCGACCGCATCAACAATACTATTCCTCGCCGTGGGAGACGCAAGTTGCTTGCCGGAAAACGAATCGATGACGAAAACGCCCCAGCCCGATTCAAAAGCCAGCCTTTTGCCGTCGGAACTGAACGAAATGAACCCTATGTTGCCACGCTCTGGATCAAGTGTGCGTAATAGCTCGCCAGTCTTTGCGTCCCAAATCATGATTTTGTGATCGGCACTCGCCGTCGCCACCGTCTTGCCGTCGGGACTAAACGCCAAGCTATTGATACAGCCTTTGTGTCCCTTCAACGCATGCAACCGCTGCCCCGATCTTATGCCCCACAAATCTAGATGCCAAAAGAAACATGTACCGGTCGCCAAGGTCTCGCCATCAGGGCTGAATGCCAGACAAGTGACTTCTCCCGCATGTGGCCGAAACGTGCGTATTAATTTGCCTGATTGGGTCTCCCAAACGATAGCCGTGCCATCATCCGAGCCGGTTGCAATAGATTTCCCGTCTGGGCCAAATACCACGGAAACGACTGATTTCTCGTGCGCGGTGAGCATACGCAAGGCCCGTCCCGTCAAAGCGTCCCAAAGAATAGCCGCCGACGGTGTGTCGCCGGCCGACACCAGATACTTGCCGTCAGGGCTGAATGCCAAGCCATGAACTCCCCATTGATGGGCAATTTGCGGGACGCGACCAGCGTTGGAAGGTTCCTTGGGTTCTTTCGCCGAAATCAGCGACGGTAGCGCCAGGTACAAACACACCGTCACGAGTAATCGTTGCATAATGCACCTTCTCACGGTTCGGCCAACGGTCAGGACAGCGGTCAGCGAAGCTGATCCGGCGCAGCCGGACTTTGCCGTTCGTCTGGTGTTGGCACGACTGGCTCCCAATGTATGTTGCAGTTCGGCAACGCATGCTGAAGCCGCTTCACGCCAGCCTCTGTGACGCGGGTGTTGTTGAGGTACAAGTCGTGGAGTTGGGGCAACCGCTTCAGGTGCTCCAGACCAGCATCGGTCACCAAGGTAGAACAGAGTTCCAAATCCTGAAGGCGGGACAAGCTCTTGATATATCCCAGTCCAGTGTCCGAGACCATGGTAAAATTGAGGCCCAACTTTCTAAGTCGAACCATGTTTTTGAGGTGCTCCAAGCCCGCGTCGGTGACCGCCGTGCCGTCGAGGTACAATCCTTCGAGTGCGGTCAGACATTCAAATCGGCTCAATCCTGAATCGGAGACTTGGTCGCCCATGAAGCCCACGCGAACAACCCGTGCAAAAAAGTCTTCCCCCAGCAGATTGTGCGACCATGCGGGCCCCGGCAGTTTGGCGTTTGGCAAATAAACATTATCATCTAACTGCCAATCGTAGAATACGCATCCTTGCATCTTCCCGATCTCCTCCACCGTCTCCCGCTGCCCCTTCGCCCGCTGAAGCCTCTCGGCAAGCCATCGCATCCCGTCCTTCGCTGCGGGGTCGTCATGCAAGACATAGCCGCGTAGCACTTGGATGATCTGGTCGTTGGTCTTGCCAGGGAAATGCACACGCAACTGGCTCAGGACTTGCTCGACGTCCGCCGACGCAGTGGTCATCGAGGCCACGACCGGCACTTGCCTTGAGGCGGGACAAGTGCATAGGCGATGATGCCGCCTGGGCCAGGCAGCGGCGTCCTGGGTGAAAATCAGAACGATTCCAATCGCCGCCAGCCAGTACAACGTCCTATGTTGCATCACGTCATGTTCCTTCAGGTGCCGCCAACGGGTCGGCTGGCCGACGCCGTTCTCTCCGAAGCCAGCCACGCCCGAACTACGATTGATTCTATCAGGGTTTAGTATATGGAACTACCGACAGAGGCACATTTCTTGGCGGTTGCCAGGGCGTAACGCTGAAGTTGGCTTGCCTGCGGAGGTGGGCACACCACCGCAGACAATCGCCATAGGACAGGCTGGCAAAATCCTGCGATTCAAATTGCTTGCGGGTCAAGAAAAACCGACAGTTTTCTGAATTTTTACCGCCGGCCGAGCCGCTTCGCTGCGGCGGATCAGGGTGACCGACGCGTTCTCAGAAGGGGGGTGACGGCTCATTGCTACCCGCCTCCCAGAGCCCGCACCTACGCTTCGGGCTGCGCACCGGCTCCGCTCGCTCCCCTTGACTTGACTAGTCCGCCGGAACTCGGGAGACACGGAAGCCCAGGATGATGAACCGGAACACAGGCGTGTCCCTGCCACGGTACGGCGACCGGCAGCGCCCGGCGCTGCCTTCCCAGCCGCCGCCGCGAAGCACGCGGCCCGAGCCCGTTGTAGGACCACTAGGATCGTCCACCGGTGACTTCGCAAAGTAATCCCCGCCATACCAATCCGCGCACCACTGCCAGGCATTTCCGTGCATGTCGCTATTGGCCCACGCCCGTTGGAATCCCCGCCCAAAACGCTACAATTGTGTTCGAAATTGAAATTCCCAATTTTCTCAAGCTGGTCTGAGGACACAATCAATGGATACCGAGTTAACCAGGCAGTTCTTCGTTCTTTTTGCAGCTCTGCTTTGCGGCGGCGTGTTCTACATGGCAATGCAGTTGCGGCGGATTGCTGCGGCTTTGGAAGAATCAAACAGGCTCCAAAATCGGCGGAGCGTAGGTTAATTTGCCATGCATGCATTGCCGTGCATGTCGTATAGCCCAAAGGCATTCGGCTGAAATGAACCCACCGGCGACGTAAACACGTAGCCATCGCTGGCTTTGATCGTCCATGTCCAATCAGGGAACTTTGCCTTGGCCGTGGCATCCGCCACGTTACCAACCTTTACCAGCGTCTCAGGGTCATCGCCGCTGGAATACCGCGTGGTCGTCCCCGCGCGGCAGGCATATTCCCACTCTGCCTCCGTCGGCAGTCGGTAAGTCTTCTTCTCCTTCTTGCTCAGCCAATCGCAGAATGCCTTCGTGTCGTTCCAGCTTACGTTCACCACCGGGTGCTCGTCGGTCTGCTCGAATCCCACGTTCTGCCAGGAGTATTTTTCGTTGAAGCCGAACTCCTTCCGGTCAGGATTCCAGCCCCAGACTCCAGGATTTTCCCCCTTCTCGGCGTCGGTTTTGTGCCCCGTGTCGGTGACAAACTGCCGGAACTGGCCCCGCGTGACGTGGTAGGTGCCCAGGTAGAACGGCTTCGTGATCCGCACGCGGTGCTGCGGATGCTCGTTCTTGAACCACTCTGCATCCGAAAAATCCTCGCCGTAGGTCTTCTTGAAGAAGGCTGCCGTGGCCTCCGCCGACTCTTCACTACCCATCTTGAACTCACCCGCCGGGATGAGCGTCATCTTCAGCTTCACCCCACCGCCCAAGTCCACCGCAAGCTTCTTCGGCGGCTCTTTCGTCTCGCTCAAAGCCGTCCCCGCCATTGCGAGAAGCACAAAGCAACCAATCACGAAGTTTCTCATTCCATGCCCTTCCATAAGAGATTATGATCGAAAGCTGCGCCCTGATATTATCACCGACGCCGGTTACCGGGAAGACTCCGCGGAAAAGCCGCCTAATGCCCCGTAGAGAATTGAGCCATTTGGCACTGCCCGACGCGGCCGTTTTCCTCGGGAAGCGACCCCTCTCCCCGACGGTTGAACGGTCAGCGGAGCGGTGCCCTTGCGCGTGGAGGTGGGGCAGCACCGCCGTAGACAATCGCCATAGGACAGGCTGACAAAATCCTGCGATTCAAATTTCCTACGGGTCAAGAAAAACCGCCGGTTTTTTGACTTTTTGACGCCGGCCGAGCCGCTTCGCTGCGGAGGATGGGGTGACCGCCGCAGGCCATATTTCAAATATCCGCAAATGTGCCATAAAACACGGCATATTCTCGCATTTTTGCGGGTTGCTTGCAAACCACTTGACACCCGACTAGACACCTGATAGGATAGAAGAGCAAAGAAACGGCGTCCACCCGGTTGGACGGATGGACGCCTAACACCACCCCGCTTTTAACCGAAAGGTGGCATTACAATGCCAAATTCTACCAAGTCCGCGAAGGTCTCTAAACCCCGCCCAGACTTCCCGTTGTTTCCCCATGCCACTGGTCGCTGGGCAAAGAAAATTCGGCAGAAGCTTCACTACTTCGGCAAGACGGCCGACGACCCCGAAGGCGAGAAGGCCCTTAACCGTTGGCTCGACGAGAAAGATGAGTTGCTTGCTGGCCGCACTCCCCGCAATGGCGTAGGAGTGACCGTTGAAGAAATCTGCAATCAATTCCTTGCCCACAAGGACGAGCTTCTGAAATCCGGCGAAATTGCCCGGCGGACTTTCAGCGATTACCAATCCACCGGGAAGAGGATCGCCAAAGCGTTCGGCCACAAGACGCCGATCACCGCCATCGTGGCAGACGACTTTCGGAACCTCCGCGCCGGTATCGCGGCAGTCTGGGGGCCAGTTCGGCTGGGGAACGAAATCCAGCGGGTTCGCGGCGTCTTCAAGTATGCCTATGACTCGGGAATGATCGCCCAGCCCGTACGGTTCGGCCCGGACTTCACCCGGCCGAGTAGCAAGGTTATGCGGTTGGCCAGGGCAGGGCGCGGCCTTCGCATGTTCGAGCGGGAGGAGTTGCTAGCCATCCTGGCCGTGGCCCCCGTGCCGATCAAGGCAATGGTCCTGTTGGGTGCCAACGCTGGAATGGGGAATACCGACTGTGCCCACCTACCCACTGCGGCCGTGGACCTGCCCCGCGGCTGGATCAACTACCACAGGCCCAAGACCGGCATTGATCGGAAAATACCGCTTTGGCGCGAGACCATCGCGGCATTGAAGGCCGCACAGGCCGAGCGGCTGGAACCCAAAGACCCCGCCAACGCACGGCTATTCTTCATCAATCCATCGGCCAGAGCCTACACGGGCGACTGCATAGGGCGCGCGATTCGCTTGCTGCTAGAAACAGCCAAGATCGAGTCAGGCAATGGCAAGGCCAAGCCCGTGAATCGCAAGGGCTTGACGTTCTACGCTTTGCGACACACCTTTCAGACCATCGCGGAAGGTGCCAGAGACCTCGCGGCGGTTCAATCCATCATGGGCCACAGCCCCAACTCCCGAGATATGTCCGCCACCTACCGGGAACGGGTTGACGATGAACGGCTGAAGGCGGTCACCGAGTACGTCAGGACATGGTTGTTCGGTGCTGAAAGCCAAGGGGATAAGAAGTAGAACGAAAGAGGCGGGCTGGTCCCATGTGAATATTTACCCTCGGGGCTTTGCGGCTAGCACTGCCCGTCGCCTGCAATTAAAGTAGTTTGGAAACATCGGAACGGCCGGCTTGATCATCGGCCGCATGGCCCGAGCCGGCGCGGCGAGTTCGCCTTTCACGTCGCGGCCGGCTCGGGCTTATCGAACAGATTGTGTACGCGATAAGTGCTGTAAGCTACGAGATATATTCTGATGATTTGCCAGAAACTTGGCAAAGCCTAGATGACTGTCCAGAGCCGCGAGCAATCGAAGAAGAGCCTAAAGAAGAAGACGAAAACGAATAAGCCGTTTCATCGTTCCATCTCGTAACCCGCGCTTGCATTCTATTGCAAGATTTTGCGTAAGTCTAATTGTGGCTTGCCTCTAACGCACCTTCGTTCCATCTGTTCCATCTTGTTTCGTCGCATAGATGGAACGTTTTCACCTTTGTACAGGGCCGATTGACGGTTCTTGGATACAAGGGACACAAGCATGAAAACGATAATTCCAACCGTTCCGACAATCGGGGTAATCGCTCGCCGGACAGGTAAGCCAGTCCATTGCGTGGACTACGTGATCAAGACGCGGAACATCAAACCGATCGGCCGCGCCGGTAATGCCAACATCTACTCTGAAGCCGACGTTGCCCACATCGCTTCCGAACTTTGCCGCATCGACGAAGAACGGCAGTGGGTGCAATCATGAGCATCACTCGCACAAAATTCACGGTTCCCCAGCTTGCTCGCCAGTGGGGCATCGACAAGGCCAAGGTAATGACTTGGATTCGCTCCGGGGATATGAGAGCGATCGATGGGGCCACCAAGCGTGGTGGTCGCCCACGCTACCTGATCGACATTACCGACATCGCCGCCTTTGAGCAGGCCCGCGAAGTCATTCCTGCCTGTCCTCGGCCCCGCGCTCGTCGCGCTCGTCGATCCACAGTCAAGCAATACGTCTAGACGACATTTGAAGGATTATTTTGTAGTTTTGTTTATTCAAATTGGAGGAAAACCAATGGCAATGTTTGCACCGGCCACACGCCGGAAATTGAAGTTGAGGCTGGCGATTTGTGCGCCGGCCGGATACGGGAAGTCGTGGAACCTGCTGCAATTCGGCCAAACACTGGCCCGGCTTGCGAATACCAAAATCGCGGCGATCGACACGGAACACGGTGCCTTGAGCAAGTATCAGGGCTACACGTTCGACGGAATGCCGCCCGTCGATTTCGATACATGCCAACTCCAGCACTTCGCCCCCACCGCTTACACAGCGGCAATCCGTGAAGCGGCGGCGGCTGGCTACGGAGTCCTTTTGATCGACTCCCTTTCCCACGCCTGGTCGGGTGTTGGCGGGGCACTCGCCCAGGTCGATCAGAAATCGGCAGGTGGCGGCAACTCCTTCACCGCATGGAAAGACGTGACCCCACAACACAATGAACTCGTGGAAGCGATCTTGTCCTATCCCGGCCACGTCCTGGCCAGCATGCGCACGAAGATGGAGTACGTGCTTGAAGAGGAGGACCGAAAGGGCCGTAAGGTGATGGTCCCCAAGAAGATCGGCATGAAGCCGATTCAGCGCGAGGGGATGGATTATGAATTTGACATCGTTTGCGATATGGACGAATCCCACACGCTCATCGTGGGCAAGACCCGCTGCCCGGCAATCGACGGCCAACGGGTGGTCAAGCCGGGCCCGGAATTCCTAACTCCGGTGATTCGCTGGCTGGATGAAGGTGTAGACGCCCCCGTGGAAACCAAGCCGGTTTTCGTTCCCGATGTCATTGTGACAGCGAGCGACGTGCAGGTTTCCGAGATCCAGGTTGCCTGCCAGACACTGGAGCTGACCGACCAACCAGGTGCAATGCTTGCCAAGCGAGGCGTGAGTCGGCTGGAGGATCTGACCCACACGCAGGCCGACGAAATCCTGGCGACACTCCGAAAGAAGATCCAGGCCCGGAAGGCCGAACTCGATGCTAAGCTGGCGGAGGCCGAGAAAGCGGAGGCGGCGGCCAGCAAAAACCCTACGTCTGCCGCGACGGGCGACCATGCGGCCCCAGCGGCTACTGTGGGCGCGACGGATGCCCAACGTGTCAAGGAGTCCCATTCTGAAAACCCTACGGTGGCTACCTCCACCCCGACCGGCAACGGATCCGAGAAATCCGCGTGCGAATCCAGCGGGCCTGCGACCGGGCCTGCGACAAAGACCGTAGGCATCGAAACCCACCCGGCCCCCGAGTTTCCTGACCGGGTTGGATCGATCCATGATGACGACGCCAAGCGGATCGCCGCCTACTGCCACAAGTTGCAAATTAGTGATTCGGACCTGGCCCGCATCCTCGCCAAGCGGATGACAAATGGCAACCCGCCCTGCCCTGTGCGATCGGTTCCGGATCTGTCCCACAGTCAAGCTCAGGAGATGATTGCGAATTTGCGGGCGGCCTTGCAAAAGAGGTTTCCCGACACCCAGCCCTTTTGACGCTGCCATCCTTGGCGGCGAACGACTGACTCGTATTTTGAAAACCTACACAGAGGCCGGGATTCTGCGGAGCGGCTCGGTCCTTTGTACACCCAAGATGTTCCGCGAAAACTACCAATTTCAGTTCTAACCAGAAGGTACAAAAACATGAAAGCATCAGCCAAGGGCTATCAGTCAGAGAGCGACGTGAAGGGCAAGCCCGCCCCCGTAGATGGTCATTATCACGTCACCATCAGCAATGTCAACGATTCCCGCGCCCGAAAGGATGGATCGCCGCTCAATGCAACCATCGTTGAGTTCGAGGTACTCTCCGGCAGCGTCCCGGGGCAGGAGGGGAAGACGGTCAGCCAGTGGTACAACCTGAACGACCAGGGCGTCGAAACCGCCGAGTATTGCGAGAAAATTTCGCGGCTGTGCATGGCCGCCGGCATCCTCAAGCCGGGAGAGGAGAAGGACGTTGACGCGACGGACCTGGAGAACTGCCAGGTCATCATCAAGGTCCAGAACTATGCCAAGAAGACCGGCGGCACGGGCTGCGGTCTGGCCGACTATGGTTTGGGCGTGTGGGGCATCAACCACCCCGACGTGGCCTCGGTGCCTAAGAACCTGGACGCAATCCGACTCTGGAACGAGGTTCGCGGCGTGAGCAGTAATGGCAACGGCCAGGCGGCGGCCTATGCGAGCGGGAACGGTCACGGAAACGGCCACGCGCCGGTGAACGGTGGTGCGGCAACCGCTACGGTCTCCGCGGACGACATTTAGGCGGCGAGTGTTTCCAAGCCATGCCGGGTGAGGTGAATACTTCTCGCTCGCCCGGCTTTTTGATCCTTTCCGTCCAGCCGCCGGTGTGCGCGTTGCGTAAGCTACCTACCGGCGGCTGGTTTTTGGCTCCGCATGATCCAAGGTTGGCGAGTTGGATTCCAAATCCGACTGGGAAGGTTCGATTCCTTCCGGGGTCGCTATGTGACAGATCGAGCTTTACCAAGATGAGCAAACGAGTTCAAAGGATTTAGAAAAAATGGACTTTCATCCCTTAGCTGCAATTTTTCCACTTCTTGAAGGTGCGGAACTGACTGCTCTTGCCGACGACATTCACGTCAACGGACTCAGGGAAGCGGTGTGGCTCTACCAGGGGAAAATCCTCGACGGCCGCAACCGGGCGGCAGCGTGTCGGCAAGCTGGTGTAACGCTCAAGACCAAAGAATTTGCCGGCACAGAAGAACAGGCCATAGCGTTTGTGTGGAGTGAGAACCGGCGACGTCGGCATCTTGTCTCCGGCCAGATTGCCATTGCAACCGCCAAACGCGACCGGATGCAGGACGACGCAAGGAAAAGGGTCGAGGGGCTGAAGGAGGATGCCGCGAAAAGGCAGAGGGCAGCGGGTGGGGATAAAAAGAGCGAAGCGGCAAAAGCAAAAGCAGAATCGGTTGTGAAACAAATTTCACAACCGATTCCCACAGTCGAAGAAACCAAAACCCGCACCATCCGCGCCAAGGCCGAGGGGACCAACGCACGCTACATGGAAGCCGCCGACAAACTCGTCGAGCGGGCAGAAACCGAACCGGCCATTGCCGCCAAGGTGTCGGCGGTCGAGAAGGGGCAGAAAACGCTGTCCCAGGTGATCCGGGAAGTGAAGCACGAGGAATGCAAGGCGAACAACGCCCCGCTTCCTAATGGCAAGTATCGCATCTTCTATGCCGATCCGCCATGGAACTACGGCAACAGCGGCAGCGGACTCGATCAATATGGCCCAGCAGAGCGGCATTACCCAGCAATGACGATTGCTGAACTCTGCGCATTGGACATCAAGGGAATTGCGGGCGACGATGCCGTACTGTTTCTGTGGGTCACTTCGCCCCTCTTGGATGAATGCTGGCCGATCATTAAGGCTTGGGGGTTTAATTACAAGACCTCTTTTGTGTGGGACAAGGTGAAGCACAACTTCGGACACTACAACAGCGTTCGCCATGAACTCCTTCTGGTATGCACGCGAGGAAGCTGTACGCCTGACGCGAAGGAGTTGATTGACTCAGTTGTAGAAGTGGAACGCAGCAAGGACCATAGCGGGAAGCCAGAGCGGTTCCGGGAGATCATTGACCAACTCTATCCGCATGGCAAACGGATCGAGCTTTTCGCACGGAAAAATACCAAAGGATGGGAAGCGTACGGAAATGAATGTTGAAGAAGAACGCATTAGAGAAGACGAGCGTCAATGCATGGCGACCAATCGCTACAAAGACCAGCAATATCGCAAGCTGTTGGAAGAGGCTTGGGAGTTCCAAGATTTCATTTGCGCGGAATGCGCCAAAATCGGCATTTTCATCCATTGCTTCCAAAGTAAGCAATACCAGAACCAGGGTGAAGGTATCACTGGCATTGAAATCAAGCTCGACAAGAAGATGGAGTCCGGCAACCTCTATATCGAATTTTGCGAAAAGAAGACGGCGACAAACAAGGACTATGCCAATTCTGGCGTGTTCCGAGACGACAACACCTGGCTTTGGATCATCGGCGATTACAAAAAAGTGTTTATCTTCTCGCATGCCCAACTCAAGCGAGTTGTGGAAGAAACACAGACTGGAAAATTGCCTTTTCGGCAAGTTGAAAACAGGACGGGCACTTCGCACGGAATTTTGCTGCCAATTTCCCACCCCGAAGTAGAGCGACTAATTATCCGCACAATCGTCTTTTAGCATCATGCACACCAAACCCGAAACCCTGACTGCAATCTACCTGGAAGAATCTCACAGATGGGACACCACGGCAATTCTCCGGTGTGAGGTACGCGCGGAGAAGAAGCCGCATCGAGACTTATTGGTTACAGGGGCGGTTTCGCGGGAGGAACTCAGCCATGCCATGGTCGGTGATTTTGCTGACGATGGCTTTCTCGACACCGACGATGAAGTCGTAACGGTCAAAGCCTACGACTGCGAAGAGGGCGAATTTGAAAGCGGAATGCCGTACACATTTTACGGCAAGTGGGAGGAGTACACCCGCAAGGCCAACAAGTGGCACCCCAAGCCTAAGACAGACCTCCAATTCCATGCCCGCAAGTGGCGCAAGGTAAAGCCCTACGACAAGACGGGCGTTATCAAGTGGCTCAAGCAATGCCCTGGCATCAAGGAAGGCATCGCCCGCCGGCTATGGGAAGCCTACGGGGCGGACGCGATTGCACGGCTGAAGGACGCGCCGGAGGAAGTGGCGACGGAGATTGGCGGCGGCTTCACGGTTGAACGGGCGAAGATGGCTTCCGCTCATCTTCAACAAAATGACGCGATGGAGGCGGCATTCGTGGATCTCGCGAGTTTGCTGGACGGCCGCGGGTTCCCCCACAACTTGCCGAAAAAACTCGTAAGGGATTATGGGGCCGATGCTGCCCAGGTGGTGAAGAAAAACCCGTGGCTGTTACTCCGCTACAAATCCACCGGCGTGGCACGGGTTGACAAGCTATTTTTGGACCTGGGCGGCAACCCGGCCGCGATCAAGCGGCAGGCCATCATCCTGTGGAAGTGCCTGCTCGACGCAGGCAACACGACCGGCGATACCTGGCAGCGGGAGGCCGCGGCGGAAGAAATGCTTAAGGGCCGAATCGCGGGGGCCATGGTCAAATTCCAAAAAGGGTGCGAACTGGCGATTCGCGGGAAGCTCGTCGCCCGGCGCTGGACCGATGATTTTCAGGTGTTGCTCGCGGAAGGAAAACGAGCGGGGCATGAAAAATTCATTGCGGAAAAAGTGGCCGAGATGATGCAGGAACCGCGCCGCTGGCCCCTCATTACTACCGACGCGGTTCTCTCTGACGAGCAACTTTCCAGCCTGAACGAATCGACCAGGGCGGCTATCGGGGCGCTGACGGGCGGACCCGGCACGGGCAAGACCACGACCCTGGCGGTCCTGCTGCGGGAAGCGATTCGACAGCACGGCATAAGCAACATCGCGGCAGCGTCACCAACGGGCAAGGCCGCCGTCCGCATGGGCGAATCGCTTCAAGAGCGTGGCATCGACCTACGGGCCACCACGATCCATTCCTTACTTGGCGTGGCAACAACCCCGGAAGTAGATGGCTGGGGGTTCAAACACGATGAAAACGACCCACTGCCCCACAAGTTCATCTGCATCGACGAATCGAGCATGTGCGACGCCTCGCTGGTCGCAGCACTGCTACGGGCCACCGCTAAGGGCACCTGCATCCTGTGGGTAGGCGACTGCGGCCAGCTTCCGCCGGTCGGCCCCGGCGCTCCTCTACGCGATATGATCGCGGCGGGTGTGCCCACGGGCAACCTTGAAAAAATCTTCCGAAACTGTGGAACCGTGGTTCGCGCGTGCAAAGCGATTCGTGACGGCACGTTCAGCCGGTTTGCTCTTGACGACCGATTCCAGCTTGAGCCGAGCGACACGGACCCCGACAGCCCGCATAATGCGAAGATCGTGCCCACCAGGGGCAACGCGGATAGCGCGGAAAAGATCATCGAATTTCTGCGGGCGCTGCGGGGTAAGACAATCCCCGTCAATCTGAAAGACCCCACCGGTCCCCGCCGGCCCATCGACGTGGTGCGCGATGTCCAGGTCATCGTGGCAACAAACGGGATTCGCAGCGGCATCAGCGACCTCTCGCGTAAGGAAATGAACGCCCGTCTGCAAAAGGAACTAAACCACACCGGGGCGACCGTAGCGGGCAGCACGATTCGGACGGGGGACAAGATCATCGGGACCAAGAACGGCTGGCAACCGATTTGCGACGAGGATTCGCCGTACTACGATCCGGCCGCCAACCAAGTCGATTTGGACGACACTGGCGAGCGGGTGCGCGTGGCAAATGGCGAGATCGGCTGGTGTATCGGCCAGGAAGAGAAGATTATCTACGCCAGGTTCGAGTGCCCGCTGAGAATCTTCAAAATCCCGCGTGGCAAGCCAGCCGAGAATGGTGACGACGGCGGGGAAGAAGAGAAAACCACAACGGGATGCAGTTTTGACCTTGGATACGCGATTACTTCGCATCGCAGCCAGGGCAGTCAGTTTCCCATCGTCCTATTCGGTATCGACGAATCGGCGGGGGCGCGGATGGTTCTGAGCCGGGAAGCGGTCTACACCATCCTGAGCCGTATGCAATGGTTCGTCGCCATGTTCGGGAAACGGGCGGTACTTGACGGCTTCTGCAAGCGGCTGGCACTAGCCCCCAGGAAAACATTCTTAACGGAATCCATCACCGAGGAAATCGAACGATTGGAAAGGGAGAGGAAATGAAACCAGGCGTTACGCTTAATCGCCTACTCGGCATCGTACCAAAACATCACCGCACCCGCGACGTGCTCGCCATTGTCGCCCACGGTGAGAAATGGATTTGGATTTACGACGCGGGGATGATAAGCCACAAAGTACGGCAGATAGCGTGCGAACGAAAGCACAAGGAGAAGAAATGAAAACTACAACAGGATCGAAAGAAGTATTGGAAGGCATCCTCGATGAGGCCATCCGCATCACCAGCGGCGACCGGCAGCGGGATTACGATCATCCCCTTCCGAATCACGAGCGGATCGCGGAACTGTGGAACGCCTACCTGAACATCCGCAAGAAGCCCGAGGGATTCATTGAGGCTGAGGACGTTGCGGCCATGATGATCCTACTGAAGCTAGTGAGGAACGCCCACACCGCCAAGCGCGATAACAGCGTGGACATCGCAGGCTATGCACGTTGCCTGGCTAGAATCCAGGGGTTTGAAGAATGACCGCAACCACCCTCCCTCGAAAGCCACACCGCAAGCATGGTGAACCAGAAACCCTCCCGTTCACCGTGGCCGTCGATACCCGTGAACAAGCCCCCTTCACATTCACTGGCATGATTGCCGACAAGGGCCACCCCCTGGTCGTGCCGACGCGATTGGCCACGCTCGGCACGGGTGATTATGGCATCGTGGGGATGGAATCGCTGGTCTGCGTCGAAAGAAAATCGGCTAGCGATTTATTCAGTACCCTCTCCTCGGGCCGCGAACGGTTCGAGGCGGAGCATGTCCGAATGACCGCATTCCGACGATCCGCCGTAGTCATTGAGGCCGACTGGCCTTCCATGCTCCTTAATCCACCGTGCAACAGTAGGCTTTCCCCGTTGTCTGTCCAGCGAACGGCCGTGTCCTGGCTCGTGAAATACGGTATCCCGTGGGTCGCATGTCCAGGACGGCGGTATGCGGAACTTTGGACGCTCGACTTTTTGCGTAAGTTTTTCGATCATCAACAGTCTCTACTTGAAAAGGAAATTTGACCATGCGCGTTTCATCAATAGCGGCTACGGCCGCCAACAACAGCACCAACGGCAACGGACACCCTCAAAAATCGCCGGCCTTGGATCAATTGCGGGCAGCGATCGAGCCAGACGCCCTGGCGGGCGGCAACCAGGCCGCAAGCGATGCGGCAACCGCCGTTCTGGAAGCCGGAGAGGATAACGACGGCGACGAAGAAGGCGGCGACCATGACGATGCCGGTCAAGATGTGGAATTTGTTTGCATCGGTCAGCCTGACATTGCGACCGAGACAATGGACGCGGCCCAGGTCGCTCCGGTGATTGACAAAACGGCTATGTCCTCGGTCCCTGCGCCCGCCCCCTACGACCCCATCGCGGACGTTGAAGAGGAGATTTCCGAGATCGGCGAACGGATTGTTGCCCACAGTTGCAAGATCGTAAGCGTCCGAGTTAGGCATGACCTTCGGGCGGGGGGCAGCGCAAGAGAACGGCGACGAGCGATGGCGAGAGAAGGCGGCAGGCCTGGCTTACCGGGTTCCTGCCGCATCGGTTACTGG
>Ga0073936_10005119_pt1 | contig 17819 bp, 16 predicted proteins | sample AliMusrvi5mmetaG_FD_87041 | JGI IMG/M metagenome (GOLD analysis project Ga0073936, IMG submission 87041) | Freshwater lake bacterial and archeal communities from Alinen Mustajarvi, Finland, to study Microbial Dark Matter (Phase II) - Alinen... | ecosystem: Environmental > Aquatic > Freshwater >... | reverse complement strand
GTCGAGCGCGAGTTGGACGGCGAGCGGGTTCATCCCGTCCACCTTCAGACCCGGCATCCCGTAGGCCAGCGCTTTTTCGTAGAGGTTCTTCGCCGAGCACGACTGGTTGAGCGGCGTGCCGACAGCGTACTGGTTGTTCTCGATGAAATAGACCACCGGCGCTTGCCACAATTTGGCGAGGTTCGACGACTCGTCGAGCACCCCCTGATACATGGCGCCGTCGCCAAAATAGGAAATCGTCATCGCGTCGCGGTGCTGCATCTTGTCCGCCCACGCGAGGCCGGTCGCGTGCGGCACGCCGCCGGCCACGATGGCATTGGTCCCGGCCACGCCGCCGGCCTTGTGAATCAGGTGCATCGAACCGCCGCGCCCGCCACTGCACCCTTCCGCCAACCCCATGACCTCGGCCAACAGCACCCGCACTTCCCGGTGCATCTCGGCGGTCAGGCCATCGCGCAACGGGTTGTAATCCGCGCCCGGCCGGCACGCGCTCAGCACTTTCGCAAGATACTGGTGGTGGGCGCGATGGGTGCCGGTGATCTTGTCCGTCACGCGCAAGGCGCAGCCCATGCCGGCCGCGATGCCTTCCTGGCCGATGCTCGTGTGGACCGGGCCGTGAATGCAATCCGCCGCTTTGAGTTGCAGCAGCTTCTCCTCAAACCGGCGGATCACGATGATCTGTTGGAGCAGCCAGAGCAATGACTCCGGTGATTGCGCATCCCAATCAGCATCGTCGGTAACGATCTCGATGAGCGGCGTGGCGATATGCAGCGGTATCGTCGTCATCTTGAACCCTTGGTCATGCCCCCACTCCGTTCACGATGTTCGGAAGCTTTTCCCCACGCAGGGCCATGGCGGCGATGCCGGCGGCGTCGGTGCGCAACTTCTTGACCGCCTGCGGCGTGGCCGAGGCGTCATGCGGTGTGATGACCACGTTGCTGAGTTTCAGCAGCGGATGCTCCGCGCCCGGTGGCTCTGGATCGGTGACATCCATGGCCGCTGCCGAGAGTTGGCCGCTCTGGAGCGCCGCCACAAGGGCGGGCGTCTCAACCAAAGTGCCGCGCGAGGCATTGACGAGGATCGCGCCCCTCTTCATCTTGGCGATGGTCGTGGCGTTGATCATATACTTGTTCTTCTCCGTGCTCGGACAGTGCAGGCTGAGCAGATCGCTCTGCGCCAGCAGTTCGTCGAGCGTCACCGGCACGCAGCCGGTCTCTTTGACTGCGGCGGCGGGCACAGCCGGATCGAACACCAGGATCCGGCACTTGAACGGCTTCAGCCGGGCGGCCACCTCGCGCCCGATGCGGCCAAACGCCACGAGACCAACAGTCATGTATTTGAGGGCATGCAAAGCCGTCAACGGCACCGGCAACTTCCACTGCCCGGACTTGATCGTGCTGTCGCAAGGCACAATCTGACGCGTGGCCGCGAGGATCAGGGCCAGCGTGTGGTCCGCCACCTCGTCGATGCAGTAGTCCGGAATGTTGCAGACCGGAATGTTCTTCGCCGCCGCGGCCTTGAGGTCGACATTGTCCACGCCGATGCCGTAGCGCACGATGACGCGGCACTTCTGCATGGCGCCGATGATGGCGGCGTTGACGGGCGCGAACTGCGTGATGACCGCGTCGGCGTCCTTGACCAGGTCGATCAGCGCCTGGTCCTTGCCGGACTTCAGCGATTCCAGCCGGCAACCGACCGGCGCGAGCGCCTCCCGTTCCAGATCAATGGTATCGAAAGCATAATCGGTAATAACAACTTTCTGCATGGCGTTTCCTTCCTGTGTTCTTTTCTGACACCTGAACCCTGACACCTGAAACCTGGAATCACCCTTCCGCAACAATCGAATTCTTCAACGTCCCGATACCTTCTACCTCGACCTCGAATATGTCGCCGGGCTTGAGGTAAACTGGCGGCTTACGGGCAAAGCCCACGCCCGCCGGCGTCCCGGTCAACAGCAGCGTGCCCGGCAGCAGCGTCATGCCGTGCGAGAGGTGGCTGATCAGGAAGGGGATATTGAAGATCATCAGCGAGGTCGAGGCATCCTGCATCGTCTGACCGTTCAGGCGACCTTGGACACGCACATTGGTCGGGTTCAAGTCGGTCTCGATCCACGGCCCAATCGGGCAGAAGGTCTCGAACGATTTCGCTCGTACCCACTGTCCATCGTTGCGCTGGCAATCCCGGGCGCTCACGTCGTGGGCGCAGGTGTAACCGAGCACGTACTCGAGAGCGCGGCTCTCGGGCACATGCCTGGCGGTCTTGCCGATCACCAGCGCCAACTCGGCCTCGTAGTCCACCTCGGCGGGCGCGATCTTCGGGATCACGACCGGTTCCTCCGGCCCGATCACAGCGGTCGTGGTCTTCATAAACAGGATCGGCGCCTTCGGTAGGTCGTCGCCGCCTTCCTCCACGTGCGCCTTGTAGTTCCGGCCGATGCAGAGCACGTTCACCGGTTCCACCGGCGCGAGCAGTTTCACACCCGCCAAAGGCACAGACGCCCCCGTGCGCTTCAGTCCCTTGATCGGATCGCCCGTCGCGACGGCGATCTTATCCCCTTCGATTATTCCGTACTGTGCCTGATTTCCCGTATTCTTGAATCGAACGATTCTCATGTATCCCTCTCTTCGCGTTATGCTTCATTCAGCACGTTCCCTTCGCCCTCGAACTACCGATACTTGATGTAGACGGTCTTATGCCGCGTGAAGAACTCAATCCCTGTTCTTCCGGCTTCCGGCAAGCCAACCCCGGACTGCTTGATGCCCCCAAAGGACAGTTGCGGTTCCTTGTACGCCGTGGGCATGTTGACGTGCGTCAACCCCACATCCGTGGCTTCCACAAAGCGCAGCGCCTTCTCCAGCGAGGCCGTAAACACGGACGAACTGAGGCCGAACCCGATATTGTTGGCCACGCGCACGGCCTCGTCGAACCCGGCCACCTTCATCAGGCACAGCACCGGCCCAAAGATCTCCTCGCGAGCAATGGTCATGTTCGGCGTGACGCCGCCAAACACCGTCGGCTCGACAAAACAGCCGCCATTTCCAATCCGGTGTCCTCCGGCAACCAGGCTTGCGCCTTCCCCGATTCCCGTCTCGATGTACCCCATGATATCCCGCGCCTGCTGCTCGCCGCACACGGGTCCCATCGTCGAGGACGGGTCCAGGCCGTTTCCAACCTTGATCCGCGCCACGCGCTTCAACACCTCCCGCTGGAAACGGTGGTAAACGTCCGCCTCGACAATCGCGCGGCTGGTGGACGTGCACCATTGACCGGCGCACGCATACGCCGCGAGAACCACGGCCTCGGCGGCGGCTTCCACATCGGCGTCGGCCAGGACGACGGCCGGATTCTTGCCGCCCATTTCGAGTTGGGTCCGGGCCAGCGTGGCCGCCGCCTTCTGGTGAATACCCATCCCCACCGGCGTCGAACCGGTGAACGAAATCGCCCGGATCGCCGGGTTGACGACCAGTTCGTCGCCGACCGTGCTTCCCGGTCCCGTCACGAAGTTGATAACGCCCGGCGGCAGCCCAGCCTCCGCCAGCGCCTCCACGAAGCACGCGGCGGTGCGCGGCGTCAGACTCGCCGGCTTGAGCACCACCGTGTTGCCGCCCATTAGCGCGGGCGCGCACTTGCGGCACACCACATTCAATGGAAAGTTCCATGGACTGATGACGCTGACCACGCCGAGCGGCTGCCGGATCGAGTACGCGAACACACCGTCGCGCTCCGACGGCACGACCTCGCCGAACAGCCGCCGGCCTTCGGCAATCTGCCAGTCCAGTTCCTTGAGGGCCGCGACAACCTCGGTCCGGGATTCGGCGAGCGTCTTGCCGTTCTCCCGGGTGATCGTCTCCGCGATCTCCTCCTGGCGCCGCGCCAGCACGGCCTGCGCGCGACCGAGGACTTCCGCTCGCTGTGACGCCGGCCGGGCGCTCCAACTGCCCAGTGCCCCCTCGGCGGCCGCGATCGCGGCGCGGGCATCCTCGCGGCCCGACTGCTGGAACCGGCACGTGACCACCGCCAGATCGGCCGGGGCGCGCTGTTCCGCCACCGTTCCCGTTACGGCTTCGATCCACGCGCCGTTAATGTAGTTTCGTAAGAGAGGTGTATTCATAAGTGCCTCACCAAACCGTGTATCCGCCATCGACCAAGAGCGTGCTGCCGGTCATGAAGGACGAGGCGTCCGACGCCAAAAACACGATGGCGCCTTTCAACTCGTCAATCCGCCCGTAGCGTTTCATGGGTGTGTTCTCAATGTTGCGCTTGAGCGCCTCCGGAATCGCCGCCGTGGCTGCCGTCTGCTGGGTATGAATGTAGCCCGGGGCGAGTGTGTTCACGCGGATGTTCTGCGGCGCCCACTGTGCCGCCATGCTCTTACTCAGGTTCTCCACCGCCGCCTTGGCGGCGCAGTAGGTCGCATTGTAGCGAGGCGCAATGTTGCTGATGACGAACGCGTTGATCGAAGCGATGTTGACGATGCTGCCCCCCGCGCCGGCCGCCGCCATCCTCGCCGCCGCGCGTTTTCCAAAATAGAACACGCTGGAAAGGTTCGTCTCCACGATCTCGCGCCAGAGCGCGTCATCCAGGTCGGCCAGGGCGCAGCCTTCCGACGGCCGCGCCGCGTTGTTCACCAGAATGCGGATGGGGCCCAGATTCTCCTCGACCGACCGGATGAACCCGTCGATCGGGTCCGATTGCGTCACATCCACCTTTCCGAACCACGCCCGCACCCCCAGCGCTTCGATCTCGCTCCGGGTACGCGCGCCTTCCTCTTCCAGCAGATCGCAGATCGCCACATCCGCCCCCGCTTCGGCCAGCGCCAGCGCATGCTGACGCCCCAGCCCACGGGCGCCACCCGTGACGATCGCCACGCGGCCATTCAGGCGAAATAGGTCGAGAACATTCATCAGGTCAAGCCCCCGGCCAAATCCGTTCGCCGAACGCTTGCTTCCAATCACCCATGAACCCGTTCAGCCGCTGATCCGTGTACGGATGCTCGAACAAGAGCTTCAGAAACTCGAATCGCATCGTGCAGATGTCCGTCCCCGCCTCCGCAAACTGTCCGAAGGCGCGGGGGAACCGGCCGCAGGACAGGATCTTGGTTGTGAAGCCATAGTTGGCGTAAATCTTCTTCACAGGTCCGACCATCTCCACTTCCTGATCCAGAACCTGATCGAGCGGCCCGTTGAAAAGCGCTACGATGTCCGCGCCGAGTTTGCCCGCCAGATAGGCCTGCGCGACCGAGGCGACCAGCGTGATCGCAACCTTGATGTCCGGCGATTCCTTCTTGAGATCCTGCAGCGCGCGCAAGCCGGCCTGACTGGGCGGCAACTTGACCACGATCTTCCCGGAAAACCGGTGCAGCCACCGCGCCTGCGCCTTCAGCGGCGCCGCGTCGCGCCAGCCAACGGCCTGGCACAGCACGACCCCCGGCGAAGCGTCCACGACCTTGCGAAGCGTCGCCTCCATGTCCGGTCCGCCCTTCGCGATCAGAGTCGGATTCGTCGTGACGCCTTCAATGAACCCCCATTCGCACGCCTGCCTGATTTCGTCCGAACTCGAACTGTCGATGAACACTTGCATATTCGACCTTTCTCTCTTTGCCCGAAACGGGCCACCGCCCGCAACCCAACTGGAAGGCCGCCGGCCACGGCGGCCCGGCCAGCGAGGCCGCTGACCCTCCAAAGAAGATGCTCACTCAAACAAATCCTTCGCCAGCCCGCACAGGCGCGCGGCGAGCCGCCCGGTGTAATCCCGCTGAAAGGCGTCCGGCAACGCATAGAAGCGGTCGCGGTTCATGAACCGGCCGGCCTTGTCGCGACGACCGACAAACGCAAAACTGAAGTGGTGAAACACGCGATGATGCGGTGATGGCGCCGGCTCGCCGACACCGTCCGCCAGCAGACACTCCGCAGCAAAGGCCGAACCGGCCTGCGCTTCGCGCCTGGCATAGGCCCGCGCGTCCTCCCACCACTCGTGAAACAGCCGGGGATCGTGATCCGCCAGCGTCGCGGCGAACAGCAGTTGCAGCGACGGCGAGATCTTGTAATGAACCCGGCCTCTGGTCGCGCGCCGGATGACGCGGCGAACCGGCCGCGACAGATCGTCAGCCGAGTGGACGTCCAGCATCACGCCGAACGCGTCGGCCATCGCGGCCTGTTCGCCCACGCGCTTTTCCAGTCCGGCCAGTCCGTCGGGGCAACGATAATCCCACCCCTTCTCCTGCCCGAAGTTGGGGGCAACGTGCGTCACCGGAAGCCCGCGACGCCGAATCTCGCGGAGGACAAAGCACAGTTCTTCCGCCGTGGTCAGGCAAGCGAATGCCGCGACCTCGGGCGGATGTTCGTCGATGGTGAATTCCAGATCGAAGGCCTCCCCGCCCTTGAGCCGGCTGATGTGATCGCCCAGTTCCGTCAGCGCCTCCAGGGCGTCCCAGTACTTGCCAATCAGTCGACCCACGGCCCGCTCGTCGAGCGCGTGCCGGCGGTGTCCCATACGAAGCGGCTGTCGGTGATAGGCCATGACCATGCGCTGTTCGCGACTGTCGGACAACCGGCGCTCGCGCCCGCTGTAGTCGAGGATATCGGCCATGTCGAGCGTGTAGAAGGTGTAGTAGCGCGCCGCCTTTGCCAGGCGTTTGGCGCGGGCAAATCCGCTGGCTCCGCGCTTGACCTGCAAGTGGTCGGCATCCGCGCCGTAGCGCACGGGCATCGGATTCTGCAACGCGGCCAACACACCCGCCACCCAGAGTCCCTCCCACGTACTGCCGGTGTAGCCCGTCTCGATCGTCCCGAACCCGCAGGCGTAATTCGCAGGCGCCGGCCGGGCCGCGCGCAGGTCCGCCAGGAAGTTCAATTCGCGGACGGAGTTCTGGATCGTATTCGCGGCGAAGTTCCCGCGGCGCATGGCCTCGAACATGCCCGGCCAGACCGAGGTGGTCATTCGACAACCGACGCCGAGCCGGGGCGTGGCGCCCAGGGCGCGCGGACGGTTGTGCGGACGCAGCACACGGCAATAGCGATCCACCACCGCCGCGTCGGTGGGGTAGGCCGCCACGCGCAAGCCATTCTTCAGCGTCAGCTCACCCAACGGCTCGCCGAGCGCCGCCCCGCCGCGGCCCAACTCGACGAAGACCTGTTGGCCGTCAGGCAAACCGACCAGCAGAAACGTCGCCGAGCCCCGCCGAACCGCGGATCCGCCGTACGCCGTCACACCCCCGCCGACCGATCCGCCCTCGCGCGCCGCCGCCCAGCGTTCGCCCGTCCGTTTCACGGCGCTCCAGGCCGCGGCGCGATCCCACGTGGCCGTGTCGAGCACGGCCGGATTGCGCGAGGGATCGAAAACCGATGTTCGGTGTTCGGTGTTCGGTTGTCGCCGATCAGTCATGCGCGTTAACCTTCTCGATCCTTCCCTTCACCGCATCCAGGAAACGCGCCGCGGGCGCGCCATCCACGATGCGGTGATCGAAGGTCAGGCTCAGCCACAGGCGGTCACCGACGACCACCTTCTTCCCTTTCACTACCGGTTCTTGCGTGATCCGCCCGGCGCCCAGCACGGCGCACTCGGGCCAGTTGACGATCGGCGTGAAAGCGTCGATTCCCGCCGTTCCCAGGTTCGTAATAGTGAAGGTTCCGCCGCTCATTTCCTCCGCCGACAGGCGGCGTGTCTTCGCCCGTTCCGCCAGGTCGCGCGTGAAATCCGCCAACTCCTGCAACGAACGTTTCGGCGCGTCGCGAACCACCGGCACCACCAACCCCGCTTCCGTATCCACGGCGAACCCGATGTTGACGGCATCCGGAAAGCGAATGTGACCCTCTTCCCACCGGGCGTTGAGCGCGGGGTGTTCCACAAGAACCTGCGCCACCTCCCGCATGATGATGTCGCCGTAGGCGGGCACGTTCTTGTCCTTGGCCTTCTTCTTCATCCCTTCGCGCAGCCGGACCAGCGCGCCGGCGTCAACCCGCGTCGTCAGCGTCACCGGCGCCGTCAAGGTCTTGCTGCGGTGCATGCGTTCGGCGATGGTCCGGCGCAACGTCGTGACAGGGACATCGCGTCCGGGGATCGGTGGCAGGGATGGGGCAACGGCCGCCGGAGACACGGCTGGCGTGCCGGGCTTCCCCTTCAGCGCCGCCAGAACATCGGCTTCCCGAATGCGGCCGCCCCGTCCGGTGCCTTGGACGGCCCGCAGATCCACGCCTTCCAACAGCGCCCGCTTGGCCGCGCGGGGAGTCACGGGAGGAGCTTGCCGTTCGCCTGCCTTTTGGAGGGCCAGCGGCCTCGCTGGCCTGGCCGCCGGGGCCGGCGGCCCTCCAGGGGAATCTGCTTGCCGTTCGCCTACCTTTTGGAGGGCCAGCGGCCTCGCTGGCCTGCCCGCCGGGGCTGGCGGCCATCCAGGGGTGTCTGTTTGCGGTTCGCCCTCTTGCGCGAGATACCCGAGCACATCGCCCACTTTCACCGTGTCGCCCTTCTTTGGACCGTTTGACGCAAGGCGAAGAATCCCCGCATCCAGCGATTCGATTTCCTGCACGGCCTTGTCGGTTTCTACCGAAAAAATGGGTTCTCCGGCTCGGACCTCATCGCCGTCCTCCCTGAGCCACTCGACAAAGACGGCCTCTTCCATGGACCACCCCTGCCGCGGTAATGTCACTTCAATAGCCATCGTTATTCCTCCAGCAAGTCGCGCACCGCCTGCGCGATGCGTTCGGTATTCGGGGCCATGACGCTCTCCAGCGTCGGGCTGTAGGGCACCGGCGCAAAGGCGCTGTGCAAACGCCGCACCGGCGCATCCAGATCGTCAAACCCCTCCGCCGCCACAGCCGCCGCCACTTCGCTCGCCAGGCTGCAAGGCGCAAAATCCTCGTCCACGATCAGCAAACGCCCGGTCTTCCGCACGGACGCCAGGATGGTCGCCGTATCCAGGGGCGCGACGGTGCGAGGATCGATCAGTTCCACCTCGATCCCCTCGCCCGCCAACGCCTCGCACGCCTTGCGCGCGTGATGCATCATCATGGCCAGTGCCACCACGGTCACGTCCCGGCCCTCGCGCACGACCGACGCCTTCCCGAACTCGATCTCGTAGTCCCCCTCCGGCACCGGCCCCTTGAAGCCGATCAGTTCCCGGTGTTCGAGAAAGAGAACCGGGTCGTTGCAGCGCAGGGCGCGCAGAAAGAGGCCCTTGGCGTCGTACGGCGTCGAGGGCACGGCCACCCGCAAGCCGGGAAAGTGCGCGAATAGCGAACTGTAGTTGCCCGAGTGGTGCGTCGCCGCGGAGTGGCCGATTCCGATGCAACCGCGCAGGAGCACCGGCATCTTGAGCCGCCCGCCGCTCATGTACTGCATTTTGGCGATCTGGTTGACGATCTCGCCGACGCCATCGAGGATGAAGTCCGCGAACATGAAGTCCACAATCGGCCGGGCCCCGGCCATGGCCGCGCCGCAGGCGAGGCCGGTGAAGCCGCGTTCGCAGATCGGCGTGTCGCATAGCCTCACGCCACCGTACTTCTGGAAAAGCCCCGTGGTCGTCGCGAAGTTGCCGCCGCGCACGCCGATGCCCTCGCCCATCACGAAAATCGCCGGGTTGCGGTCCATTTCCCCGGCCAGCGCTTCGAGCGTGGCGCGGATGAAATTGATCTCACGAGTGCCGGTCGACAATTCAGGAGCGGGCGCTGGCGGCGACTCGTCAAATACGTGCCGCATGGCGCTGGCCGGCGCCGGCCAGGGATCGGACTCGGCCGCCTTGAGCGCCGCCGCCGTCGCCTCCCGGCGCTCGTTCTCAATGGCCGCGAGTTCGGCCTCCGTGGCTGTGCCGTCCTCGATCAGGCGTCGCCGCAGGGACTGGATCGGGCAGCGGGCTTTCCATTCCTCAACTTCTTCGCGCGTGCGGTAAGTGTAATCGCCCATCCCTTCGGAGTGCGGTCGCGTACGGTAGGTGCGGCACTCGATCAATGTGGGACCTTCGCCGGCACGCGCCCGGCGCACGGCCTCCTCCGCGGCGGCGGCGACGGCCAGCACGTCGTTGCCGTCCACGGCCACTCCGGGAATATTGTAGGCAGCCGCGCGCTCCGCGATGTTCGGGTTGGCGCCCGAATAGGAAATCGGAATTTCGGTGGCAAACTGGTTATTCTCGCAAACGAATATCGCGGGCAACTTCCAGATGCCGGCCATGTTCAGCCCCTCGTGGAACGCGCCGTTGTTGGAAGCGCCGTCGCCGAAAAACGCCACGCCGACCCGGCCGTTGCCGGCCAGTTTGGCAGCATAGGCGGCGCCGGCGGCCTGGAGAATGCACGGGCCGACGACGCCGCTCGTGCCCATGAGGCCGATTTCCGGGGCAAACAGGTGCATGCTCCCGCCGCGCCCCAGCGAGCAACCCGTGACGCGGCCGAGCAGTTCGGCGATCAACGCGCGGGGCTCCAGACCCTTGGCCAGGGCATGCCCGTGCCCGCGGTGGGTGCTGAAGATCGCGTCGTCCGGCCGCAGGTGCGCGCACACCCCCGCCGCCACCGCCTCCTCGCCGATGTAGGTGTGACAGGCTCCGTGGATCAGGCCCCGTTGGTGCGCGCGCACCAGTTGCTCCTCCGTCAAGCGGATGGTCAGCATCGTCCGGTAAAGGGCCAAGTCCAGTTTCGGGCTGATGACACCCGTGCCTCGTGTTCTTTGTTTCTTCGTCATCATCCTTCCTTTCCGGCTCCCTGCTCGTCAGATGTTTGCCCAACGGCGTCAGGCAATAATCTTCAATAGTCACTCTTCAATCTTCAATCGGCTAGAAATCCCTCGAATACCCCGCCGTCCAACCGCCGTCCACGGTCAGGACCGAACCCGTGATGTAATCGTTTTCCGGCGCCACGAGGAACAGCGTCGCATTGGCGATGTCGTCGCACTTGCCGAAACGGTGCAGCGGAATATGCGACAACATCGCCTCCAGCCGGCCCTTCATAACCGGATCGCTGCCGGCAAAAAGTTTCGGCCCGCCTTCGAGCGGGATCGAACCGGGGGCAATGGCATTGACCAATACGCCGCGCTCGGCAAACTCCAACGCCATGGCCTTGGTCAAATTGATCACGCCGGCCTTGGCCGCCACGAAAGCGCACTGCAGACGCGCCGGCACCAGGCCGAACACGGAGGCGATGTTGACGATGCGCCCGCCGCCCCGCGCGAACAGGGCCGGGGCAGCGGCATGGGTCACCCGGTAGCAGCCGGTCAGGTCCGTATTCACGATCCAATCCCACTCTTCCTGGGGGAATTGTTCGAGCGTGACACGGTGCTTCATCGTATTCACGCCGGCGTTGTTGACGAGGATGTCGAGTCCGCCAAATTCCCGGACCGCCCACTCGACGCCCGCCGCAATGTCCGCGGAATCCGTCACGTCCAGTCGTCGCGCGGCGCAACCCGGTTTGCCCTCCGCGGCCCGTTGCGCGCCGTCGGCATTGATGTCCGTGTAGGCCACGCGAGCGCCGTTGGCGGCCAGCGTGTCGGCGATGGCTTTGCCGATCCCTCGCGCCGCGCCGGTCACCAGCGCCACCTTGCCGGTCAGATCCACTTTCATACGACCTCCGTGGTCACCGTTGTCAACTGCCGGAGGTTGTCCGACACGGGACACCGTTCGTCCACCTCCCTGAGAAACTCCAGTTTCTGCTCCTCGGTGAGGTCGGCATCGATCTTCGCCCGCACCGTGATACCGGGGAATCCCGCCCGGTTCTGTTTCGCTTTTCCGAGCAGGACATCCACGTCCAGTTCGCCGCTCACGCTCACCTCCATGCCCCGAAGTGCGATCTTCTTCTGGTGCGCCACAATGCGTCCAACGGACCCGATACACCCGGCCAGCGCGCAGAGGAGGTACTCCAGGGGCGTCGGGCCCGTATCGGTTCCTCCGCCTGTCCGAGGTTGATCGATCAGCACGACGTGCTGCCCGGCACGGCACTCGATCTTCATGCCGGGGCCCAGGGTTGCCCGAATTTCCACCTTCTTCATCGTTGCCATGTTCACCTCCAAGGCGCCGCTGCCCGCGGCGGGATGCCGTGCCACTTCACGGTCCCCTCATTCCACAATTCTTTCGATGTCGACCCCGAGCAAGACGCAAGCCGCTTCGCTGACGGCATCGGCCGCGCCGCGAAACGCCCAGACCCGCGATTCGTCGCGCCCGGTGTTGGCGCCCGCGGCGGCGATCGCGGCCGGTGCATGGTATTCCAATTCATTGAAGCGTTCGTCGCCGTTGCGGACGCAACAAGCCTGGAAACACCAGCCGGTCTCGTGCGGCGGTTCCCACAGCGCATCCACGTAGTTGCCGCCGGGATCCACGGCGAACTCTCGGATCACGAGGTCCCAGATTCCCGATGTCGCGGTCTGGCGGAGGTATCCGGCCCTGCCCGTCAACGACGGCGCCTTGATGGCAATCTTCGCGTCAGGACCGGGCGCGGCCATGTGCCAGCGCACGAGGCCCGCCTCAGCCGCGAGTTCACCGGCAACGCACTTGCCGAAAACCAACTGAGGACCGGTCGCGGTCCGCGTGGGGATCAGCATCGTGCCGGGCTGCGGCAGTTGGAGCAGATTCCAGATGCCCAAGGCGGGCTCTGCCCGCAACCCAACTGGAGGACCGCCGGCTTGCCCTGAGCCCTGTCGAAGGGCCTCGGCGGCCTGATCGAGTTCAACGGTTGTCACCTGCGTGTAGCCGGCGTAGTGCAGGCCGGACTTGGACAATGGATTCGCGGCCGCGCGGTAGGATTTGCGCAGACGGACATCGATATCCCGACCCGACCTATGCAGGCGCACCCGGGTCGAATTGGTCAGACACAGTTCCGCGTCGGTGACGGTCTCCAGCGTCCAGTGACCGGGATCGAGTGCCGGCTGGACCTTGTACGTTTCCCAAGGCCGCTTCAGGTCGCCGAGGAAGAGTTCGATCTCCGGCGCGAGCCAGGTCCGGTCTCCGCCGGGATTCGGCCAGCCGGCGCGGTTGAAATACGCGGTGGCGGACTCTGCCGTTGCCAAGGCCGGGTTTGTCCACAAAACGTTCTCATCCGTTTCTGGCGTAAACAGCCCCAGCAGGCGGCCGCTCTCCGGCAGCACCAACAGCCGACTGCCATCAGGAAAAGCCAGCGGCACTGGCACTCTTCCAGCCCCCTTTAGACTATTGATCCAAGACACCATCGTCACCATTTCCCTTCAACCATCCACCATCAACCATTCCCCTTCACACTCCCGGCACGTAGCCCTGACCGAACTGCGCGGTCATCGGTTGCTTGAACTGCTCCCCGAACGGCATCCACGACGTGGTGCCGCCATCCACCACCAGCGTCTGGCCGACAATGTAGCGGGCGGCCTCGGAGGCCAGGAAGACGGCCACATTGCCGATATCCCGCGGCGTGCCGGCGAAACCCGCGGGAATTCCCTTGCCGAACTCCTGAATCGCTTGGGTCATATCCACCCCGGGCGTGGACTTGAAGTGACTCTCCACGGGCACCGCGCCGGGCGCAAGGCCCACCACCCGCACGCCGCGCGGCGCCAGTTCGATGGCAAGCTGGCGGGTGAACGAGACAATCGCGCCCCGCGTGCCGGCATACACCGAGTGTTCGGTATGGCCTTCGTAGGCGTGGATTGAGGAGATGTTGACGATGACGCCGTGGCCCTTCTCTAACTCGGGAAGAAGCGCTTGGATCAGAAAGTACGGCGCGCGCACGTTCACCGCGTAAAGCGTGTCGAACTGCTCCACAGTGGTCTTCGCGAGGAGCCGGTTCATGGTGATGCCGGCGCTGTTGACCAGCACGTCGAGCCCGCCCAGAAACCCCACCGCCTCGCGGGCCATGGCCTGCAGCGGTGTCACCTCGCGGAAATCCGCCTTGAAAGCCGCCGCCTTGCCGCCCGCGGCGACGATCTCTTTGACAGTCGCCTCGGCGCCCGGGGCGCTCTGCGAATAATGCACGGCCACCGCCGCGCCCTGCCGGGCGAATTCCAGCGCAATACCGCGCCCGATGCCGGTTCCTGCGCCCGTCACCAGCACCCGTTTGCCACTCATGTCACAACTCATGGTTCCACCTTGCTCCCGGCGTTCGGTTCCCGGCCATCACGATCGGAGAACCCTACCGCATCCATTCGCGGCCTGCTCCACATCCCTTTCGATGCACTTTACTTCTTTTTCGATTCTTGCTAAACATAGGCCCTGATGTCAACCCACCGCCCAAGGCGGGCTTTGCCCGCAACCCAACTGGAAGGGGTGTTCTTCCGGCATCTGATCGAGGCCCCGGAGTTTACCGAGTTCGCCCTCATCCTGAAGCGGCTGACCGGCCTCTCGATGGCGTTGAACACACCCGATGTGGGGGTCTCCCAGATTGGACTTTCCGAGGATACGGGGAATCCGCTTTGCCTGATCATCCGGAACACGACGGAAGGCGCGCGCCGCTGCGAAGGCTGCGATCGGCGTCACCATGCCGAAGCGGGGGCCGACGGCCAGGCCAAACTCTACACCTGCCACGCGGGATTTTTCGACATGGCGATCCCGATCCGGATCCAGGGCGAACACGTGGCCACCATCTCGAGCGGCCAGGTGCTGCCCGAGAAACAATCGCCCGCCGCCTTTGCGCGCCTGTGCCGCCGTCTTCGCTGGCTCAAGATCCCCGGCAGCCGCCTGCGCGCGGCCTACGTCAAGGCGCCGTGGATGCCTCGTGACCGCCTGACCCAGGTGATGTGCCTGCTGGAAGTCTTTTCCCGTCAGATGTGCGGCAGTGCCTGGCGGATTCGCGAACTGGAAGCCAAACTCGAACGGCCGGCCATCCGCCAGGCCCGGGCGCTGGTCGAAGAGCGGTTCCGGGAGCCCGAGTTGCAGCTCGCCGAAGCCGCCGCCCGGGCGGATTTGTCTGTCGCTCATTTCTCGCACCTGTTTCACAAGGAGACGGGGGTGACCTTCACGCATTATGTCCAGTCCCGCCGGATCGAGGAGGCCAAACGCCTGCTGGCCGGCAGCGACCGGAGCATCACCGAAATCTGTTTCGCCTGCGGATTCAACAGCCTCACCCATTTCAACCGCGTCTTCCGCAGCGGCACAGGCTGCAGCCCGAGTCAATACCGCCGCAACGGGCCTGGTCCCTCGTCTGCTTGACAGGTGCCTGGATTACGGCCCGATCAACAAGTTCTTCACCTTCGCGCTCTCCGCAACCAAAACCGCCGGCTTCCCATCCGTCACCTGCTGATGCAGGCCGTGGATGTTCAGTGTGTCGATCACCACGCCGTCGCCGATCTCGACGGTCTGTACGGTATTCAGGTTTTCCGGCGGATCGGCGCGGAAGATGTTGCGGCAGACGACGGTGCCGATGTGGCGCAAATAGGGCTGAAACCAGATGATGCCGCCGTGCCCCTTGCCGGATTTCCGGCAGGAGTAGGCAAAGATGCCGTCCAGCAGGATGTTGTCGAAGCGCCCGTAGTCGGCCGTCTCCGGATTCGGCCCCCAGTGGGTAAAGGACACCCCATTGTACTTGTAGCCTCCGTGCAGGTTGCGGATGGCGATATTGCGGAGCGCGGCTTGCCGCGAGAGCAGGCGGACGCCGGTCCAGCCGTCGCTGCCGCCGTAGATGTTCTCGATGGTAATATTTTCAATGTCGCAGCACTCGCAAATAAAATCCCCTTCGTCGCTGTTGAGCGCGACCATGTCATCATGGGTTTCGCCCTTGAGATTGCGGATCAATCCGTTGCGGGCAAAACCGTTCACGTGGATGCCGTCCATATTGCCGCGCAGCTTGTTGTAGTCGAAGAGAATGTCTTCCACGGTAAATTCTTCGACGGCCGTCAGTTGCACGCCAAAGCTTTCCGGGTCCTTGAGGGTCAGGTCGCGCAAGGTCAGGTTCTTGACATAGGTAAAGACCATGAGTTGGCCCCCCAGGCCATCCATGCTGCTCGGGTATTTGTCGCGTGCCGCGTATTTGTCGCGCTGTTGCCCCAGGTTGTTGCCGTCCCAAATGCCCCCCTCGATGGTGATGTTGCGGGAAAAGATACGTCCCTGCGCGACATTGCCGATGAGCGGACAATTCGCGCCGTCGGCCAGGCGGAGCGTGGTTCGCGGCGAGCAGATAATTTTCGTGTTATCGGGAATCCGCAAGGTCTTGGCGACCACATAGTCGCCGTCCGGAATAACGATCGTGCCACTCCCACTGTTCAGCAGGTTCTGCAGCCACTCGGTCTGATCAATAGTTTTCATTCGCGAATCCCAATTGGTGTTGTTGAGTAGAGTTTCTTTATCCCAAATGGTGCCCATCTTGACAAATGAATCACAATGGGTACACAATCTGCCCTGATCGAATCCCCGGTGCTTCGCCTGCTGGGCGAAGGGGCCGGGTACTGGAGCGCGTTGCGCGGCCTGATCCTCAAGGGGAAAATCACGGGCACCCGCGTGCATGATGCCAGAATCGCCGCGATCTGCCTTGAACACCGCGTGCGTTGCCTCTGGACGGCGAATCGTGATTTCACACGGTTCCCGGCGCTCAAATGCCGGAATCCGCTGGCCTCTTGATGGGGGTGAGGTGTTGTATCTCTTCAGATTCATAGGCATCGTTTCTCCATGCTTTGTCCATCCGTTCAGCGCAGTCCCGTTCGCCGCTCAACGAAACACAAGCTCGCATCCGCCGCTGATCTCGTGGTGTTCCAGCGACCAACGCGCCAGCGCGCGGCCATTCCAATGCGGGGTCGGCAGCACGCCGTCGCGTGCCTGGTTCACGATCCGCAGCGTCTGGCCGCCGGGGAGATCGATCTCCGCCTCGCGCACACGCGGCACCGAAAGCCAGTAGCGCGTGTCGCCCATCACCGGGTACAGGCCGAGCGTCGTCGCCATCAGGAAGGTCGCCTGGCTCCCCATGTCCTCGTTATCGGGCAGGCCGGTGCGGTCGTTCCGGTAGTGCGCCCGCTGGCGGGCAATCGCCTGCATCACCTTGTCCGGCCGTCCGGCCTCGTGGTAGAGGTAGGGCGTATGCAGGATGATCTCCTTCATGCCCCCAGCCGCCTTTCAGGATCGCCCATCCCTGGCAATCGCGGGGCGAGGTCCATTCGACGAACCCGAAAAGAGGCCGGCAGTCGGCGGCGCCGCCATTCACCATCGCGCTTGCATCCAGCACCAAGCCGTGCGGACCGCCGGAGGCAAAGGTGCTGCGGTGCAGCGCCGCACGCCGGCTGCAGGTGAGTTCGTGCCGTATACCGCCCTCGAGATCGGCGCGGTAATAGCCGACCCGCGCCTCCTCGGCCAGCAGGGCCCGCCCGGCGTGCGCCTGCTCCGGCGCGCCGATGAACGGCATCAGGCTGACATTGCCGTAGCGCCCCTGCCCGCCGGTGCCGCTCACATGATTCTGGCTGAAGCGGGCGATCGGCCGTCCCGGCTCTAACCCGTTGGTCGAGTGCGGCACCAGCGTATCCGGCCCCGGCCGGGCGAGACCGAACGGCAGTTGCGGCCCCGGCAGACAGTTGCCGCCGCCGTGGATTCCGAAAAAGGGACTGATGTGATCGATGATTGGCATGACTACGAATCTCCTCCATACACGGCGATCTCCGCCAGGCCGATCCAGTCGGTGGTGGGCGTCACCTCGGTGACGACGAACAGCAGCCAGCACGTCGGCCGCGGCGGGAAGCGCACTTCAAACGGCGTCTTCGCGTCTGTGGGCAGTTCACCCACGGCAAAGATTGAGCCGTCGTCCAGGATGATCCGCCCCGCGAGAATATGGTCAGCCACGTTAGGCCGGTCGAACAGCAGCACGCGGCCGATGGTGACCGGTTCCGGCCACTCCAGCTTCAGCCAGGCGCCGGTCTTTTCCCGCACGCTGGCCCACTCGCGCCGATTGTCGCCGGGCAGTCCGTCC
>Ga0073936_10005110_pt1 | contig 17833 bp, 20 predicted proteins | sample AliMusrvi5mmetaG_FD_87041 | JGI IMG/M metagenome (GOLD analysis project Ga0073936, IMG submission 87041) | Freshwater lake bacterial and archeal communities from Alinen Mustajarvi, Finland, to study Microbial Dark Matter (Phase II) - Alinen... | ecosystem: Environmental > Aquatic > Freshwater >... | reverse complement strand
GACTGGTCGCGGCGGCTGATGGAATAGACGTGTTCCACGCCCGATACCTGCCACAGGAGGCGTTCCAGTGGACGTGTGACCTGTTCTTCGACTTCGGCGGGCGAACGACCGGGATAGGAGACAAACACGTCCGCCATGGGGACAACGATCTGCGGCTCTTCCTCCTGCGGCGTCAGCAGCAGGGCGACCACGCCGACGACGGCCGCGGCAACTAGAAAAAGCATCGAATGCGGGCCGGACAGAAACTTGCGCGTGACGCAGACGGTGAGGCCCTGCGGTTCATCGGTGCGGCATTCAATTTCGTTGCTCATGGGTCAATCCGTTGCGCTTTGTCAGTCGTTGGAGCCGGCTTGGAAAAGCGATGGTCCGCGTGTGTGCGCTTCATGGCACGTTGATCCAGCCAACCTGCGTTGCTGGTTGGAAAAGCATCGTATTCCGGTACGTACGCTTTGATGTCCAGCAACGGCGTGCCGTCCAGAGCATCCACGCCCCCGATGGTCAGCACGTTTCCCTCGATACCCAGCAACCGTACGCAGGAGAGGCCGAGCGGGTTTGGGCGGCAGGGCGCCCGCGAGGCAAACACCCCCCGCTCGAGCGTGTCACGGAACGGTGTAACCCGCAGTCGTGCCGGTGGCGCAAGGTGGAACCAGTATAGCAACCAGATCCGCTCGAAGCCGTGCAGATCGTGAAGTCCGTCTGTAAATTCCGGCAGAATCTCGACGGTGCCCATTTCCGTTTCGTCAAACACGGGTTGCAGCAACGTGCCCGCCGGTTCCTTGAACCGGGAATGAATGGTACCGATCTGTTTCAACTGCATGTGCATTTCGCTTGTCGCTTTCCCCAAATCTGCCGTTTTCACGCTACGCGCGCGGTAACCAGAAATACGCCGTATTGACGCGCGCCACCCTTGGGGTCAGGACGCACGATGGTGTGTGCGTCATGTACCGTAACATTCCAGAATCCGGCATGCTGCAGCCATTGGGATACATCGCCGCGGTCGAGCCCGTTATGGAAGACGCCTGTTTTGTCGGGGTGGAATGAGCCATCCTCCGTGTCGAGGTCGGCCAAAGCGATCCAGCCGCCGGGACGCAGACAGGGGCGGAGACGTTGCAGCACAGGCGGCACGTCTGGCAGGTGGTGCAGAACCATTGAGCTCACTACCAAGTCGAACTGATTGACCGGCAAAGGCGCCCGCGAGATGTCGCATTGGAGCGTATGCACGTTGTCGATCCGCAAGGATCGGAGTTTTTCGTCCAGCACGCGCAGCATTTCACCCGATGCGTCCACAGCGGTCACGCTTTTCACGTTGGCGAGCAGACCGAGCGTCACGAGTCCTGTTCCGGCACCAAAATCCATCGCCTGCATCTCCGCGCGCAGCGGGACGGCGGCGCGGATTGCATCCACCACGGCCCGCGCGAGGGCGACGCGGGTCGGGTTGCTGTCCCAGTCGGCTGCGACTTGATTGAACCGCGCCTGGACTTCCTCGTATGCCTTGTTCATTCGCGGGCAGTCCTTTCCAGACTCCTGCCGGTCACGGCGTCCAGGTTCTCGATGTTCAGTAGGTTGTCGATGCGGGAGATGACCAGACCGGCGTCGGCCTTGACGGTCTCGTTCTGCGCCTCGTTCATGCGCGTGATGCCGGCCGTGCCGCCGACATACTCCTGCCGCACGAGGTCGCGGATCTTCCGGGCGCGGTCGAGCACGCGCGCCTGGATGGCGAGTTGCGCGCGGCTAGCGTCGAGCGCGGCGAGGTTCTGCCGAACCTCGGCGGCAACCTGCAGCGTGAGCGCGGATTTCATCCCCGCGGCGGCGCGCGCATCGGCCTGGGCTGCTTCGCGCACGGCGGTGTCGCGTCCGCCGCCGAAAAAGTTCCAGGTGGCTTGTACGCCGATGGAGAGGTTCTGGCTGTGGTCGGCCTCGAAGCGCAAGTCACGGTCGCGGGCCAGACCGCTCTGGGCCACGGCCTCGACGCGCGGCCACCACGCGGCATCGGCACTGCGCGCCTGTGCGTCCGCGGCCTGCGCCTGCGCTTCGGCGGCCTGCAAGTCCGGGCGATGGGCGGCGGCGGCGGCGAGTGCGGCCTCCGGAGACGGGATGTTGGTGGATGTGCTGGACGGCAGGGTCAGTTTGGTCCCTTCCGGCAGCTCGCCGGCGGGGAGGGCCAGCAGCGCGGCCAAGGCGGCACGCGCCACGCGCCAGCTCTTGGCAGCCTCGACGCGCTGCCCCTCGGCCTGGTCGCGCCGGTTCTCGAAGGTCAGAACCTCGCTCAGTAGTGCGACGCCAACGGCATAACGGTTGCTCGTATCGGCGAGCAGTACGCCGGAAAAATCCTCGTCATCCTGCGCGATGCGCATGGTTTCGCGGGCCAGCAACGCGTGGCAATAGGTGGCGGCCACGGTTTGCAGCATCAGCCGCTGGGCGTCGGTCAGCGCGTTGCGGCTGGCGTTCTCGCCCTGCTGCGCGGCCAGCAGGTCGAAGTCCCGGCGAAAGCCGTCGAACAGCACCCAGCCGGCGGTGAGGTCCACGCCATAGGTGGAATAGGGGGTCATGTCGATCTGGCTGGCGAAAGCCGCTGGCATGCCGGCATAGGAGTGCTTCTGGATGCGCATGGCCGAGGCGTCGGCGTTGAGCGTGGGCCAGTAGGCGCTGCGCGCGACGCGCACCGTGGCGGCGGCTGCGGCGACGCGCTGGCGCATGACCTCCAGCGAGGGGTGGTCGCGCAGGGCCAGGGCCTTGGCTTCGTCGAGTGTGAGCGTTTGTGCCGGCGCGGTCGCCGGCGCGTTGGTGGCGGCGATATCCGCCGCGCAGACAATCGCTGCCGGCAGTGCTACAAATACAGCGAGAAACAATATCCTGTTCATGTTCGACCTCCGCTTACTGCTGGACTGTTTCCGCCCGACATGCCCGTGTACGCATCAAACAGAGAATGGTTGCCGCGCCCGGTGTCGCGAGTGTATACCAGACTTCCCTGCCACGGCGTTCGGCCTGAATAACACCTGCGAGGCGAAGTCTGGATAAATGTTGCGAAAGCGCGCCTTGCGCGCCACCCAAGGCGGCCAGCAAGCCATGCGCAGGCGCCGGACCACGCAGGGCCAACAGTTCCACAATGCGCAACCGGTAACTGTGGCCCATGACCCTGAGTACGCTGGCGATTCGGCGCAGAAATGCGCTTGGCAACCGTTCGGTCTGCATTTCAGCACTCCTGGCAAGTGGAGCAGTTGCCGGATCCTGTTTCACCCTGTGGCGCGGTCGACACAAGGTCAGCGGCGGTGCGGACACATTCTTCGCAGGCGATCCGGTGGGCGCGCAATTCGCGGCAGCCGGTTTGTCCGTGAACAGCGGCAAAACGTTTCCGCAGGTTTTCGGGGTCTCCCCCCAGGCGCGTCGCCACCTGACAAGCTGCAAACAGTGCGCCACACTCCCCTTCCGGTGCTTTCCCGCCGCCGTGGGCGGCATGCTCGGCGATGGCCGCGTTGGCCGCCGTTTCGTCGGATGCCCAGGCATGCGCCACGGCCTGGGCGCAATTCAGCCGGTGCGGGGGTTTGCGAAAGACATGGACGGCTTTGGATCCCGGCGTTTCCGTTTCATGAGACATGGCGCACACGCTCCGGTTGATGGATCCATTTCGCGAACATCATGGCTTCCTCTGTGGCGGGATTGCAAGTGCGGACGTGATAGCGGCGACGAGCGCATCGGCCTCCGTCACACCCACGAATTGCTTCACCGGCACGCCGTTTCGAAAGACGATCAGTGCAGGAATGCCATTGATGCCGAATTTCTGCGCAATCGCAGGCGCAGCATCCACGTCGAGTTTGCCGACCATTGCCCGGCCCTTCAGTTGATCGGCCACCTGTTCCACAATGGGTCCTTGCTGCTGGCAGGGGCCACACCACGTCGCAAAGAAATCAACCAGCACAACGCCCTGTTTGGTCTGGGCAGCAAAGTTGGTGTCGCACAACGTTACGACCGCCGATGATGTCATGGTTTCAGCCGTTGTCTTCGGGTTCACGGCTTTACCGCACCCGATGGGCAACAGTGCCACGAAGGACAACAGAAAGGCACCTGCGACTATGGTTTTCATTGTGTTTTCTCTCCTTATTTCCGGCGCGCAAGGGACTGCGCGCCCTACCTGGTTGCGTGCCATCACTTCCCAGCCGCAAGCATGGCCCCCATGACGATACCAAAGATCGTGCTGATCCACGGGTTGGATGTGATCGGGCAGGTACCGGATGAGCAACCGATGAAGCGGTAGACGCCGTAGCCGAGCAGGCCGCCGATCACGGCGCCGATAGCAAGACGAAGAGTCATGACACGCCTCCTTTACGCCGCCGCGGCGTCGAGTTTGGCCAGGAGAATCTTGGCCGGCGGGACGCCGACCATGGTGTCCACCACTTTGCCGGCGCGAAACACCATCAGCGTGGGAACCCCTTGAATCCGGTACTTTGCCGCCAGTTCGCCGGCATCATCCACGTTCACCTTGACGACCTTGATGCGGCCGTCGTAGGTCTTGGCGATGGCTTCCAGTGCAGGGGCCAGCGCCCGGCACGGGCCGCACCAGGGGGCGAAGAAATCCACCAACACAGGCTTGTCTGATGTCAGCACGTCATTCTGGAAAGTCGCCTCAGTAACCTCTTTGACTCCGTTCATGGCTTTCTCCTTGCGGACATCTCTTGTGGTCCGTACAGGGATTAGAGCCACGAGGGGCGGAAAGGTTACAAGAAATCGGCGCCCCTGGGTCGGCGGTCCGGCGGCCTCGCCCTTGCCTGCCCGCGCCGGGACGGCATGGGCTACCTGTCGGACATGATCAGGATTTGCGGGCTGTCTTCTTCGCAACAGGTTTCATCTTCCGGCAATCGCGAATGGCGGCGTGCAGGCGGTCGCGGAACGCAAGGGGGAGTTCGCAGGGTTCGTCCTTGCGGTAGAGCGTGATGGTCTTCCGGATGTTGTCCACCACTACCCGGCAGGGGTTGCAGCCGGCGAGGTGCCCCTCCAGCGACTTGCAGATGGCCGGATTGACGCCGCCGTCCACATACTCGTTCAGAAGGGCGAGCAGTTCGGCACAATTCGCGCCCTGCGGGCCGCCGATGGTATGGGGCGTGGGTTTCTTCTTAGGCATGGGGAGCCTCCTGACCTGAAAAGAGGGTTGAATGGTCGTGAGCATGCGCGCCCGGTTCGTAACGGTGCGCGGCGTCGCCGAACGTGCGTGTGAGGTGTTCGCGCAACTGCAGGCGCGCGCGCAGGAGCCGGACCTTTACGTTGGCCTCGCTCATGCGGAGGACCTTGGCGGTGTCCCGGACTGAGAGGTCTTCCACGTCCCGGAGAAGGAAGACGGCACGGTGGCCGGGACCGAGGGCGGCAATGGCGGTGTCGAGCAGTTGCCGCGTTTCCGCCCGCTGCAACAGTTGATCCGGCGTTTCCCGCCAATCCGCGATGAACTCCGGATGCGGAATGTGGCCGTCTGCCGCCGGTGCGGTAGCCTCGTCAAGTGAATGTGTGGGCAGGCTGCGGCGTTTGCGGACCACTTTGAGGGCGGCATGGGTGGCAATCGTTGTCAGCCAGGTCGAAAACGCCGCTGTCTCGCGGAAGCGGGAAAGGTTCCGCACGGCGCTGATGAATGTTTGCTGGGTAACGTCCTGGGCATCCTCGACAGAACCGGTCATGCGCCGCGCCAGTCCATAGATGCGGCGCTCATGGCGCGAGACGAGCGACTCAAAGGCTTCCATGTCGCCATGCCGGGCGGCGCGAACCAGCGCGGTGTCATCCGGCGGATTCGCGGTCGTATCTGTGACTGTAGGAGCGACCATCATTTGAGGCCACCTGCAACGACCGTTACCACCACCTTGGTGTGGTCTGGCAGTAATGATCGTACTCCTCGCCGAATAGTTGCGCCAGTCGACATTCCTCGCGCCTGACCGCGCCATAATGGATCCACACGGCAACAGCAGGCAGCAGCGCCAGCGATCCAAGCGCGCTCATGGCCAGCGCCACACCCGCATACAATAGGAGCAACGCCAGGTACAGGGGATTGCGGGTCCGGCGGAAGGGGCCGCTGGCGACCAGAATGCGCGGGCTGCCTTCGGGGAGCATGGTGGTACGCGCGCGGTGCAACGTAATCTGTGCCGCGACATACAGCACAATCGCCGGTACGACGAAGAGTGCGCCCAGCAGGATTCCGGTCCAGCGTGGCAGTTGCGGCAACGGGTAGACGTGCTGCAGGGCCAGTCCGACGACGAACGGCGCGATGAAGATCAGCGGCGGTCGAACGTGCATGCGGTCTGTCTGCATGGGGCGGTTATACCTTGCCCGTGTACCGGCCGTCGAGTAGGTTGCGCGCCTGACCGACGATGACGAGGGTTTCCAGAAGTTCGTCGACGCGGTCTGGTTGTGCGCGTTTGAAGCGGCGGTGAGGATTTCGGCGGTGACGGGGCCGGCGGCGGATTCGAGGGCGGTGCGGAGCGCGCGGACTTGGTCGGGGAGCGCTGGAGGCCAAGGTAACTGTCGGGCGGTTGGGCGCTGCTATCTCTACTCTGATGTGACTCCTTTTCTGATGTTCTTCGCCTTCGCTATCCTCTTCTTTGACTTGGGCTGAAATGGCGAGTACGCGGGGACGGGCACTTTAGGATCGATGCGCCAGTGGTCGATTTTAACAACGGAAGTGTCTAGGTATGCGGTGCCGTGTCGAAGTTTTGCCGTCCCACGTGACGTTGTGTTGTATGTCTCCGTTCGCTGACTTCCTGTCTTTTTGTTGACCTTGCTTCCGACATACTTCCAGTCGGCGTTCCGTTGGCCTTGCCCGATCAGGTCGGCAAACATGACGTGAATGAACTGAATATCACCCGACTTCTCATCTATCTGGAAACAAGCAACAACATGCCAACCCGAGTGGCCGTTGTGGCTCTCCCCTCCCTTACCGATCTGAATGGTTGATTTGACCTCCAATCCACCAATGTGCCTTCCTTTGGTTTCGCAGACTAAGTCGGGATACTTCTGCCCGTGGAAGTGTTTGTATGGTGTCATGGTAGAGAACGAATCGGTCAGGATATTTGAGACAATTCCGCTGAAATTGTTCCCCTGAATGTATGACGGCAGTGGTCGCCCTGATGTCTTGATGAGTGCGGCGTTTACCAGGCGCATGATCTCATGCGTGTGGTTCAGTGCGGTACGAACGTGTTCCGCCGTGAGGAGGGGTGGCAACTTGGCACCTTTAATGAAGTACTTGGGATCGACAGCGGGGACCGGTCTGGCGTCTGAGTAGGCCTCCTCGATGAGGGTGTCAACGCGCAACCCAAGGGCCGTGGCTATTGACTGAAGAACACCGACCGTGAAGTTCTCCTTGCCATTCTCAACCGCTGAGAGGTATTGATAAGTGATTGTGGCTTTTTCCGCGAGTTTCTCTTGGGAAAGTTTTGCTGTCTCGCGAAGTCTGCGAATTGCTTCACCGATTATGGCATTGGCATTGTCTGTCATGCGCGTATAGTAACAATTGACAAAAGCACCGTCTTTCAACTATAGTTGAAACCATGAAGCAGCCAAAGTTGATTCTTGGCGACTGCATGTCCGTAATGGCGGACATGGAGGACGCGTCGATTCATGGCGTTTGTACCGATCCGCCATACGGTCTTGTTGAGTTTTCTCCCGGTGAAGTGGCAAAGCTCCGAGCGGGTAAGGGTGGCGTGTGGCGGCTTCCGCCAAAGTGGGATGGATGCGAGCGCAGGCCCCTTCCGCGTTTCACTGTCTTGAGGCCGGAACAGAAAAAGGAAATTGAATGTTATTTCACCCGATGGGCACTGGCGTTATTTCCAAAGCTTCGCCCTGGCGCACATGTTCTCATTGCCGGGAATTCCGTCCTGCAGATGTTTGTTCAAAGCGCAATGGTTGCGGGTGGTTTTGAGAACCGTGGGACAATCCTGCGACTTTACCATGGGTTCCGAGGTGGTGACAGGCCGAAGAACGCTGAGCGTGAGTTTCCCGATGTGTGTGTCACTCCGCGTGGCAATTACGAGCCTTGGATGTTGTTTCGTAGGCCTATTTCCGAGCGAACGGTGGCGGAGAATCTCCGTAAGTGGGGAACTGGCGGGTTGCGTATGCTGGCTGGGGGCAAACCTTTGCCAGATGTAATTCCCAGTTTCAAGACACCAACGCGTGAACGGGAAATTGCAGACCATCCATCCTTGAAGCCGCAGCATTTCCTTCGCATTGTTGTGCGCAGTCTCTTGCCACTCGGCGATGGAGTTATTCTTGATCCCTTTATGGGAAGCGGATCGACGGTCGCAGCTACTCTTGCCGTGGGTTATGAAGGTATTGGCATCGAAATGGATGATGAATTCCACTCGCTTGCGGAAACATCAGTACCGCGACTTTCTGCGCTTTATCCGCGGATGACTGGCGAGTCGCTCGACTACACAGATACCAATGGTGCTGCAGAAGAACTCCATGAGCAACTAATGTTGATGGAGTCATCCGGCAAATACTCTGTCTAGTTGCGCCGAAATGAACAGGCAAAAACTAATTAGTGCCGCCAGTGTACGACCGGTACGCGGGAGCGGCAAGACCTGAAAGCGCCGGCATTACACGCGACGGGCGGTTATCGCTCCACTTCGCCGGCCCAATGTTGCACGGCCACGGCGGAACCGTCCAGACAGGAGGCGGCGTAGAAGGCGGTCCACTTGCCGGCTGCAAGGGCGAGAACCGTGAGCGGGGTTGCTGCGTTATATGCTCTGCGATACCCGCCGATGTTCACTTGTCGGGGATGGTCATCTCGACGATCACATCGCTTGGAAACTCATTGGAACGCACTTGCATCTGACGGGAAAACAGGGTACTTTTCCCGTCATGAAACCGGTGCCATCAGCGGCCCAATCTGTTGAACAACAAGTTCGCAGCAGCATCTACGGGCATGGAAGGGGCTGGGTATTCACCCCGAGGCATTTTCAGGGCGTTGGCAGTGCCTCGGCGATCGATTCCGCGCTGCGACGCATCAAGGCCGCCGGGATCATCCGGCAGCTTTGCCGGGGGCTCTACGACTACCCGATGCAGCATTCTGTGCTCGGGACGGTGGCACCATCCGCAGATGCCATCGCACGGGCTCTCGTCGTCCGCGATGCAGTCCGGTTGCAGCCGTCCGGCGCCTATGCGGCCAATGTACTGGGACTTTCCGATCAAGTGCCGTCCCGCGTCGTATTTCTAACCGATGGTCCGGCACGCAAGGTGAAACTCGGCAAGCGGGAGATCATTCTCCAGCATACAACCCCGCGGAACATGGCTACCGCCGGCCGCAAGGGTGGTTTGATCATCCAGGCGTTGCGGTACCTGGGACAGGAGCAGGTCGACGACGCAGTTCTCCAGACGCTACGCCGCCACATCGGCGATGCAGGGCGCGAGTCCATCCGCAAAGATCTTTGTCATGCGCCGGCGTGGATCGCTGACCTTCTGCGCCCGTTCACCGAACTGCAACAGGAACCCTGACCCATGGACACGTTCCTCCACCTCCCTGCCGCCGAACGCCGTCTCGCATTCCAGCAAGTCGAGGCCACGATGGGGTTGCAAGCGGTGAGCGTAGAGAAGGACTTTTGGGTGTGTTGGACGCTTCGCGAACTGCACCGCATGGCCGGCGTTGGCGACAACCTCACCTTCAAGGGCGGAACCTCGCTCTCCAAGGTGTGGAAAGTCATCCAGCGCTTCTCCGAGGACATCGACCTGATTGTGGACAAGAATGCCCTCGGTTTCGGTGGTGAGGCTGCGCCGGAACGTGCCCCCAGCAACACGCAGCGCCGCGCCCGTCTGGAGAAACTGATGGATGCGTGCCGCGACTGGGTGCAACAAACACTCCAGCCCGCGCTTGCCGTGCGGATTCCTACCAGTCTCGGGGGTGCGGGTGGGAAGTTGGACGTGGATCCCGACATGCCGGATGGGCAGTGCCTCCTGTTCCATTATCCATCCGTTTTCCCGCCGGGTGCCGCCGGTTATGTGCGCCCCATCGTGAAGATGGAGTTTGGCGCCCGGGCAGATGACTGGCCGCATGTGGAGAAGACCGTCGTGCCCTATGTTTTGGAGAGTTTTCCCGCGCTTGACCCGAGCCCAGCCGTCCCTGTGCGTGCCTTGGCGGCGGAGCGTACCTTCTGGGAAAAAGCATGCCTGCTACACGAGGAGACCTTCCGCCCCGCCGACAAGCCGCGGAAGTTGCGCATGGCCCGGCACTACTACGACCTTTGGTGTCTCTTGCGTGCCGGCGTCGGCGAACGCGCGCTTGCCGACATGGCCCTTTTCCGGCGGGTCGCCGAGCACCGGGAGTTGTTCTTCCGCTTCTCGTGGGTGGACTACAGTACCCACAAACCAGGCACCTTTCGCCTTGTTCCGCCCGAGGGTCATCTGGCGAACTGGCGGGCCGACTACCAAGCCATGTTGGGGCCGATGTTTTTCGGCGAGGTTCCTGCCTTCGACGAGTTGTTGCTGGGTGTTGGTGAATTTCAGGACCGCTTCAACCAACAGGTTTGAAAGAAAATCTACACTGTTTTTCTTTCAAAAATAAGTGGCTTTCAGGCAGTCACGTCCGGCATGGTGGCCACGGCATTCTTGAGGGTCTTGGCCTCAATGTGCGTGTAAACCCTGCTGATGGCCTCGGAATCATGCCCGATGATTTCACGCGCCACAACATCCGACACGCCGGCATTCTTGAGCAGGCTGGTCGCCGTGTGCCGCAGGCAGTGAAAACTCAGACCACCTGATGTGCGACGCGCGTCCCTACCCTTTCCTACCTTGCGATGCGGTTTGCGCGTCACCAGTCCGGCGCGCGCCAGGATCTCGCCGAACTGACGGGATAAGGTGCCGCTGCCACCGCTGTCCAGCGTGGCGTGGATATCGGGCAGGACCGGCGCATCCGACGTGTCGGCGGACGGTCTCGCCAGCAGGTAGCGATGCAATGGTTCAGCAAGCGGTATCTGCATTGGTCGGTCGGTCTTTTTCGTTGTGAACGATACGACCCTGCTTTCGAGGTCCACGCAACCCCACGTCAAGCCGGCAAGGTCGCCCAGGCGTTGGCCGGTGTAGAGACCCAGCAGGACCATGCCGCGCCATTCGTCGTTGCAGTATTCCAGAACTTTTTTCAGTTCCGGCATGGTCAACGGCCTGCGCTTTGCACCGGATTTTTCCTTGAGTTCAAGCGAGGATGGAAAGACGTTTTCAAGCGTCAATGCGGCTTCTTTGGCCTGCGTCCATGCGCCCCGCAGGATGCGGAGCGTCTTGTTGACGGATGCGGGGCCGATCCTCTGCGCCAGGGCGGCGCGAAAAGCCAGGGCATCATTGCGGGTGATGGCGTCAACAGGGCGGTCAGCTTTTATACCAAGCATCTCCAGCAACGCATTAGCCGGTCCGGGACGCTGAGCGATCACCACAACCGCGGGAAGTTCCATTATTCCTGCCAACGACAACCCCTCAGCCATCAGCGCAAAGCCGCCACCGCTGGTCGTTGCGATCGCGGGCACGCCCGCATAGGTGGCTCCGCACACCATGTTGATGGCGGCAATTTCGTCTTCAGCCTGCTCAACCAAAATGCCATAGTGGTCGGCCTGTTCTGCCAGCCAGGCGAACGTCGCCGTGCTGGGACTCATCGGGTAACCTCCCTTTTCAACCTCCGGTTGGAGGCGGCAAGAGCCTGGGTGCGCTGGTTCAGCGTCTGGTTCAAACGGGTCAAGTTGGCGTTGGCCGCCAACGCCGTACGATGCGTTTCCTCCATCGGCAGAATGGCCGCGGCAAAAAACACCCCTGCCTGCCGGATCATGCGATCGCGGTCGGCAAAAGCGGGGATGGGGGCCGTCTCGACGATCAATGCTTCTTCATGAATCAGGGCCAGGTCCAGCGTCTCCAGCTCCAGCGTAACCGCCAGGCGACCCAACCTCGCCGCCAGATCTAGATTCGTCGCCGCTTCTTGCGTCAGGTGCCGGTGCAATGCAACCTGATAACGCCGCGCCAACTCTCTCGTCTTACATTTTATGCTGGATGCCGAATTCATGCGTGAACCCTTCGACCCTTCGGACAAACTGTTTCACCATTTGTTGTGTGTTGGCAATCTCTTTTGTGAGGTTTTTCGTATTGGCCATGGCCAATGTTTTCAGCAGCAACATCCGGAGATTGATGGCCAGCAGGGTCTGGGCGATCTCATCATACAGCCGACGGCTGACACTCTTCCGGTCATGCTCCTGCGCCAATAGACACGCATGCGTCAGATGCCGCAAGTGCTCCTGCAAACGCTGCGCCTTGGCCAGCAGTCCGGCGTGTCGTTCTCCGCTTTTTTTAAGGGTTGCCGTCACCGCCTGGCGCCGGATGATGCTTTGTTTCAAGCGACTGGCCGCGGCAGACGATTCCACGGTACGCCGGCGCAGTGCCTGGGTCAATCGATTGATACAGGCGTCGGTTCCCTGGGCGGCGCGGTGTGTTTTTTCGATCGGTAGGATGGTCTCGGAAAAAAACGCATTCGCCCGCGCAAACATTCGCGGCGTGGCCTTGTGTGATCCGCCCGGCGATACCCAGGTCATCAGTCCCTGTTCATGAATCCGGGCCACGTCCAACGGCTCCATCCCAAGAGCGACCGCTCGGTTTCCCAGTTTGGCCGCTGGCCGCAGACTCACCTGTGTGCCCTGTTGGAGGTGCTGACGCAACGTTGTCTGATAGCGTCGGGACCAGCCTGCTATTTCAACGGTTAATTTCACTATGCACGTCGTTTGTGTTCGAGCGCTCTTACACTGGGCGTTGTGCTTACATGATCCGCGCCAGCACCACGACAAAGACAATCACACGCAGGAGGTGAATGATCCCCGACGGTGTAACCGCTCACCAGTAGTGGTTCTCTTCTTCCTTCTTGCTGGCAAGATACTACATGCCGGGTCGAACCTTGGCAGTGGGGTATAACCCTACCTGTCCTGGGCAGGGTTTCACCCCATGACATGCCGGACGAATGCTGCGGTATGATTGTGCCGGTTATGACCTGCCGGGCACGACGGGATAGGATCAGCAGTGCGCGACCGTGAAGGCGTTCCACTTGCCGGCTGCCAAGGAGAGTACTGTGAGCGGGGTTGCTGCGTTATATTCTGTGCGATACCCGCCGATGATCACGGTTTGGCCGACGCGAGCCAGGCGCGGCCTTTGTCGGTGAGACGGTATTTTTGCAGGCGGCTGTTGGGCTTGTCGGGGATGGTCATTTCGATGAGACCGGTATGCAATGTGGGCAGAAGATACTCTCGGGCAAAGTGCATCCGATCCCTGAGATGAAGAACACCCATTAACTCAAATCGAGTCATCTCACCCATGATGCCCCGAATGACGCTCTCGACTTGCGGGGTGACTTGACCTGCGACTGGGCTCCCCGCCTGTACCCCGACTGGCGCGGACAAGCCTTCCGGCATTGTGGCCTGAGCATGAATTGGCAGGGCGTACAAAATAGAATCCCCTGTAACCTGACACAATCAGTAGGCGGGTGAGGTCATGCGTTGATACAGAAAGCCGAATCACCACTTGACATTCATGTAAAACGGAAGATAGAGTGCCGATATGCAAGAGCCAATTCCCAGAGAACGCTTGGTCGGCAGGATCCGGAAGTGCCTCGCAAAATCGCCCGTCACTGTTCTGCTGGGCGCCCGTCAGATCGGCAAGACCACGCTTGCGCGCATGGTTGCCAAAGGACGGAAGTCCGTGACGATGTACGATCTGGAGCGGGCGGCCTCCCGGCAGCCACTCCTGGATACCCCCGAGGCGACGCTTTCCGACGCCAGCGGGTTGGTCATTCTGGACGAGGTCCAGCGACTGCCGCATTTGTTTGAGGTGTTGCGTCCGATTTGCGATGCCCCCGGACGCAAGGCTAACTTCCTGCTGCTGGGCAGCGCCTCGCCTGACCTCGTGAAAGACGTTTCTGAGACGCTGGCTGGTCGCGCGTACTTCGTGGACGTCCCCGGGTTCACGTTGGAGGAAATCGGTCCGGAACACCAGAACCGACTCTGGTTGCGCGGCGGCCTGCCACGGGACTACCTGGCGAAAGCGGATGCCGATGCCTGGGATTGGATCGAAAACTTCGCGCGGACCTATTTGGAGCGCGATGTGCCGCAACTCGGCTTGCGCGTGCCACCCGAAACCCTGCGCCGCTTCTGGACCATGCTGGCGCATTACCATGGACAAATCTGGAACGGCGCCGAACTCGGGCGATCCCTTTCCGTAACCGCGCACACGGCGGTGCATTACCGCGATATCCTGGCAGGCACTTTTATGGTGCGGGTGCTCCAACCGTGGTTTGAGAACGTAAAGAAGCGTCAGGTCAAGTCCCCCAAGGTCTACCTGCGCGATAGCGGCTTGTTGCACTGGCATCTGGGCATACGGTCGATGGCGGAGTTGCGCGCGCACCCGCGCTACGGCGCCAGTTGGGAAGGTTTCGCCATGGAACAGGTCCTGGCGTTGACTGGCGATCGCGACGCCTATTTCTGGGCCACGCAAAATGGGGGCGAACTGGATCTGCTGTTGCTCCGCCGCGGCAAGCGCTGGGGGTTCGAGTTCAAGTGCAGCGATGCGCCGTCGATGACCAAGTCCATGCACATGGCGCTGGCGGACCTCGGGCTGGAACGGATATGGGCCGTGTATCCCGGCAAGCAACGTTACCGAATGCATGACCGCGTCGAAGCGCTGCCGCTTCTGCAAGTTGCCGAGATCAGCAAGGATCTAGAGTGATATAGGATGGCATGGAGACTGACCTGCCACCCGCGGCAGTTGTTGCATTTCTTGCAACAGTTGCCTCCGATGATAACTCGCTGGTGGCAATGCGCATATGCCGCGCGATGAGGGACTCATAATCGCAGCCTGGTCGAGCACCTCCGGGGGCGGCGTCTGGACCTCGGCCTGACCCGGGCCCAAGCTGCCCACGCCATGGGCGTGAGCCGGACCTGAAGTCTTCGCCGTACTGACAACGGCGCTACATGTTTTTGCAGCTACAGTATTAACCGACATCATTCGATCACGGTCCATTACCGTGCGTAGTGATCCGGTAGAAGACCGGCGCATTGGCCGGCAGGCTGGTATCCCACCAGACGTTGGTCCCAGAGGCGTTGTTGGGCAACCCGGTCGCCTTGGTGCTCCACCCGGTTCCGCCCAGGTTGGTGCGGGCTTCCACGGCAAAGAGGTTGATGTGGCCGGTATTGGTCGTGCCGCCGTACCACCATACGCCGTTGGATCCTGTGCATGGCACGATCTGCAGCAACTTGAAGGTGGACTTGGGGTCATTCGGGTCCATGCCCAGCAAATATTTCTGCCAATTGTTCATGCCGACTTGCAGCGGATCGTCGGTCACACCGGCGCCCGCCACATTGGCAAAGCCAAAGTGCGCCACACGCCAGGCATCAAACGGATTCGCGGCAAGCGCCGCAACCTCATCCGCGGAAAGGGCGCGGTTGTAGACACGGGCATCGCAGACCGCCCCGCAAAAAGCGGAACTGCCCACGCCCGGATACGGCGACAAGGCGTCCCAGCCAACACGCCAATAACCGCCGCTCGGATAACCACGGGTGTCCCCCGTGACATTGGGGTTGGATGCGACCAGCGCGCCATCCACGTAGAGTTGCATGCCGGCGGGCGACAGCGAAGCTGCCGCATGGTGCCAGGAACCATCCGCCGCATAGCCCAGGGGCGAAGCAATGCTGAGAACCGCGCTTGCATATAGGCCAAAGACCACTTTGCCCGCGTTGTTGATGTAGAGGTGGCGATCATACGTGCCGCTAACCCCCGCATTGGTGTTGCCAAATCCGATTAACCGGCCTCCGTTGCTGTCAGCCGCGCTAAACCAGATCGCCAGCGTGAAGACCTGCGGCACCGCGCTGGCGGGGGTCACAGCAGACGCGATAACATAATTCGTGATGCCGGATCCGGCCTGCAGGAAGAGTCCGCCCTGCGGCGGCAATCCATTGGTCCAGACCACTGTGGCCCCTTGCACATTTCCAGTGTTGTTGCACCCGGAAGAGTCCATTGCGTTGCTTCCGCCGGCATCATTCAGTTTCCACCAGATCTGCATCAGGTTGCTTACCGTCAGCCAGGCGCTGCTGCTGGTTACACTCCCCATATAGTTGCTGACCACCACGCTGTACGCTCCAGCATCCGCGAGCGCCACACTGCCGATGGCGTAGCTGCTGGCTGCCGCGCCGGGAATGTTCGTGCCGCCCTTCTGCCACTGGTAGTACAGCGGGCCCGAGCCACCCGCCGTCACCGTGAACAGGGCCGGTGAGCCCACCCCCATGCTCAGGTTGGTCGGTTGCGAGGAGATGGATGGCGCCTGGGGTGAAGCTGTCACCGTCAATAAGGCGCTACTGCTGACAACCGCGTTGTACACGTTGGTCACTTGCACGCTGTAGGAACCCGCGTTGGAATAGGCCACAGCAGGAATAACATACGTGGCTGCGGTCGCACCGGAAATATTCGTCCCGTTTTTCATCCACTGGTACGCCAGCGGCGCGGCGCCAACCGCTGTGACGCTGAACACAGCCTGGGAGCTGACCGGAGCCGAGAAATCCACTGGCTGTGCCAGGATCGTGGGCGCCGCCTGGATGGTCAGCGACAAATAGGCCAACCCGCCCCCGTTGGCGTTCTGTGCGCCAATCATCACCCGGGTTGTGCCGGCAGCAGTCCAGAGTGGCGCACCAGAGATGAGACCGCTGGCGGTGTTGAGCGTCAGACCAGCCGGCAGGTTGGTGACAAAGTAGCTGGTCGGTGTTTGACTGCCAATGATCTGATACGAGAACGGCGAACCAACCATGCCGATTGCCGTCAATGCGCTCGTAACTTTCGGTGCGTTCCCCGGGTTGACAATGATGGTGAGGATTTCATCATCCTCGCCGCCATCGTTACCGGCCGCGATCGGAATATGGAGCGTTCCGGTGTTTTTAAAAAAACCCTGGTTAAAACTGCCGACCCAGAACGCAATCTGGGGCGACGTGATGATTCCCGTCGCGGGGTCAAACGAGAAATACGCGGGGGGCATCCAGGCGTCGAACCAAGTGGGGTTGTTTGAAGCCATGATCTGGTAAGTGAAAATGTCGTTGGTCGAGCAGGTCACGAGCAGCGGACTGGTGATTACCGGAGGTGCGGGCAATGCGCCATTGACCGTCAACAGCGCCGGATCGGAACTCGCGCGGCCGGAGGCGTTCGACACCACGCAGCGGAACTGCGCCGTATTGTCAGCCAGAACGGTTGGGAAGGCATAGATGTCATCCGTGGCCCCCGGCACATCACCCCATGTCACGCCGCCATCGTTGGAACGCTGCCACTGATAGGTGGAAGGATTGCCATCCGCAATGACATGGAAAGCGGCGAACTGCCCCGTCTGGACCGCCACATCCAGCGGTTGCACCACCAGAGAAGGCGCAGCGCCGTTTCCAAAGAAGAACCCGCATGGCGCAGCACCGCCGCTGACAGCCGTCACCTGGATCTTCACGTGCCCCTGCAGATCCCACACCAGCCACTTGCCGTCTACAAAGTGCGTAAGTGTCCTGGAGTCCAGCAATGTGCCGTCGCCCGCGTCAACCACGTCGACCCGTTGCACCCAGGAATCGTTGGCGGAACTCCACCCCAAACTGTACATGGCCACGCGGTGCATCTGCCCATCCGTAAAGTTGAAATCGTTGGTAATGCATTTCCCGGGTGCGGCCGCCCAGTAGACCGCAATGCGGTTATTGTCATCCAGCGTCGGATACTGCAAGGCCCGGGGATCCGGCGTCGGGAAGGCCCACGCGCCTGTGCCGCCACTCGTACCGCCACCCCGGTCGCAGAACCTGAACCCGTCCATAGCCACACCAGAAGACAGAACATACGG
>Ga0073936_10005104_pt1 | contig 17856 bp, 12 predicted proteins | sample AliMusrvi5mmetaG_FD_87041 | JGI IMG/M metagenome (GOLD analysis project Ga0073936, IMG submission 87041) | Freshwater lake bacterial and archeal communities from Alinen Mustajarvi, Finland, to study Microbial Dark Matter (Phase II) - Alinen... | ecosystem: Environmental > Aquatic > Freshwater >... | reverse complement strand
GCAGTGTCACTCGCCAGCAAGCTGGCTTGGCCTGGCGACAGCAAGCTGTCGCACTCCAGGGCGGTGTCACTCGCCAGCAAGCTGGCTTGGCCTGGCGACAGCAAGCTGTCGCACTCCAACGGCCGCACTCCGCCGGCGCACACGATGAATCTCGCCTGCCGGGAAGATTACGATTGCCGCCGGGCCCGCTCCGCTCTTAACTGGGCGCGCCTGTGGAAACGGCAGGCCCCCATCGCATGATCGAAAAAATTCACAGATACAAGGGACTGCTGGTCTTCGGGCTGGTGCTGGTGGCCGCGGCATTCGTGTTCGGCGACTTTTCCAGAGGGCGCAGAAACTCCGCTGGCGGCGGCACAGCAATCCTCCGAGTGGCCGGCAGATCCTACAGCGACAAGGAATTTAACCGGCTAGGCAGCGGTCCCGTAAGCCTGGCCCAGATGATTTTCGGCGCCGGCGATTATGCTCCCTATCAGTTTGTGATGGAACTCTCCAAGGGCTTCACCTCCGAAAATGACTTGCCCGAGAAATTTTTCGTCGGCCGTTTGCTGTTGCACGATGCCAAAGAGCAATTCGGCATTTATCCGGGTGCCGAGGAGGTGTCCGCCTTCGTCCGCTCGATGAAAGCCTTCGCTGGCACCGATAAGAGCTTTGATGAGAAAAAATATCGGGCCTTTATCGATAAGAGCATGGGTCGGCTCGGTCTAAGCGAAAACGACTTGCTCGATTTTGCCGCAGACATTTTAGCCGCGAAAAAACTCAAGGCGGTCCTCAGCGCCGGGTTGGGAAGCGACCGGGATGCCGCCGCCAAGACCTTGGCTCTCTCCAAACAACAAATCAGCGCCGACCTCGCCTGTCTCGCCCTCGGCCCGTTCGAGGATAAAATTCAGCCCACCGAGGAGGAAATTAAAAGCTATTGGGAGCCCGTCAAGGACGGTTTCCAAACCACCGCACGCCGCAAGTTTTCCTACGTCCTCGTGACCCCAGAAGCAGCGGCTGACGACGCAGCCGACGAACCGGAGCCCGCCGAAACGATTGCCGAAGCCGCCGCTACTGACGAAGCCAAGGCCGCTGCCAAAAAGAAAAAGGACGAGGCCAAGGCGCTCAAGGCAGCCGCCGTGGCTGAGCAACGCCGCAAGAAGCAAATCGAAACCGATACCAAGGTGGCGGATTTCACCGACCAGCTCGAAGATGATAAGGGAGCGGGATTCGAGGAGCTGGCGAAAAAGAACGGCTGGGAAATCAAGACCACCGATTTCTTCACGCTTGCCGACGCGCCCACCGATCTGGCCATTAACATTCGGGCCTCGTCGCGCGGCGGCAAGGCCGTCGATGAGCTTTTCCATATTCGCGAAACCTCCGATCCCATCTCAAAATTCCACCAGCCCATCGCCGTGGGTGAAAACCAGTGGCTCATCGCCCGTCTCGACGGCGAGGAAAAAGCCCGCGAAAAATCCTTCGGTGAAGCGCGTGCCGAGGCCCGCGCCAAATATATAGCCGAAAAGGCAGCCGCCGACCTCAAGGCAGCCGCCGAGGCCGCGTCTGCCAAAATCAAGGCGGCCTTGGCCGAAGGCAAAACCTTTGCCGAGGCAGCCAAGGATGCCGAGCTAACCGGCATCAAGGCCGTCACCAACCTCACCAGCACCTACAAAGCCGACGGAGCCACCGAGCCGCAAAACCTCTTCAAAGCGGCCTCCAACGTCGATCCCGGTGCAATGGCCGACGTCATTATTGAATCCGACCGCGCGTTCGTCCTCCACGTCGTCAAACGCGAGGTGGTCAAGGATCCCAACAACGCCACCAGCATTGATACCGCCGTGGCCTCCGCCGCTACCCAAAACGAAATGTTCGTATTCGATTCGTGGCTGGCCTCCCGTGTCGAGGACGCAAAGGTCGAGCAGTTGTATAAGAAGCGCTGACAGAAGACAGAAGATCGCTGCGCTCCCAGACAGAAGACAGAAGACAGAGGATCAGAAATTGCCCAGCCCATTCTTTTCTTCTGTCTTCTGTCTTCTGTCTCCAAGTCTTCTGTCTTTGCCCCCCATGTTCTACCTTACCACAGCTATCGACTACACCAACGGCGCGCCGCACATCGGCCATGCCTACGAAAAGGTGCTCGCCGATGTGATCATCCGCTACCGCCGGATGCGCGGCGAGGAGGCGTACTTTCTAACTGGTGTGGACCAGCACGGCCAGAAAGTCCAACAATCCGCGGAGCGCGAAGGGGTGCACCCGGCCACATTTGTCAAACGCACCACCAAGCAGTTTCTCAACCTATGGGAAAAACTAGGTGTTCATTATGATGGTTGGGCGGAGACCACCGATGCACGGCACAAGGTCTGCGTACAGGGGATCCTCAACGATCTCCAACAACGCGGTCAGCTCTACAAAAAATCGCACTCCGCCCCCTATTCGGTGCGCCAGGAACAATTCCTACAGGACCGCGACCGTGATGAAAATGGCAACTTCGGCCCGGAGTGGGGCGAGGTCAACATTGTCGAGGAAGAGAACTGGTATTTCCGCCTCAGCGAGCACACCGGCTGGCTCAAGACATTTATCGAGAACCAGCAGGATATCATCACCCCGGCCTTTCGCAAAACCGAGTTGCTCAACGCGCTGGAGCGCTCCGGCGACACCGACCTGTGCATCTCCCGCCCCAAGGAACGCCTGCGCTGGGGGATCGAACTGCCCTTCGACGCCAACTTCGTGACATACGTCTGGTTCGATGCGCTCATCAACTATATCTCCTTTGCCGGCTATCACGCCGAGCCCGCCGCCGACCTGCCCGATTTCGAAAAACTCTGGAACGTCGGTGGCAGCCGATCCACCCATCTGATCGGCAAGGACATCCTGGTGCCCGCTCACGGCATTTACTGGCTTTGCATGCTCCATGCCATGGGCTTTCCCGATGCCCAGATTCCCCGCCTCCTCGTCCACGGCTTCTGGAACAGCAAGGGCGGCGACAAACTCTCCAAGTCCACTGGCAATATCGTGGATCCTAACGCTCTCGCCGACCAATTCGGCGTCGATGCCCTGCGCTATTACCTCGTGCGCGACATCGTCACCGGCCGTGATTCCGACTTCGATCTGGAGCGGCTCATCATGCTCTACAACACCGAGCTGGCCAACGAACTTGGCAACCTTTGCAACCGTGCCCTCAACATGAGCCAGCGCTTCACCGGTGGCGTCCTCCACCACGGTGCCCCACCCACCGCCGACGATCTCGCCCTGCAACGCTCACTCAATGATTCGCGCGACGCCTATAAATCCGGGATGGACGAATTCGACGTTTCGCGCGGTCTCGAAGCTATCAGCCGCCACGTGGTGCATTGCAATGGCTATGCCGAGCGGATGAAACCCTGGGAACTTAACAAGGATCCGGTCAACCACGAGCGCCTCGCCAGCGTGCTCTATCACCTCGCCGAAAGCGTCGCCCACGCCACCGTGCTGCTCTCTCCGATCCTGCCAGACGCTGCCGCCAAACTCGCCGCTCAGCTCAACCTGCCAGCCCTAACAACCATGAGGCTCGCCGACCTGCATTGGGGGCTCCTGCCCGATGGCCACGCCATCGGCAAGCCCAAGCCGGTGTTTCCGCGCATCGTCGTGGAGGAGTCCGCGCAGGCGTAGTTTGCCAAAGCAGCAGAGTGGGGCATCAGTGGGAAGCACAGGCATCACGGCGGTGAGGGAAGACAAGCGCTTCCGCCTAAAGCTGACAATTTAGGAGGATAGGCATCCTGCCTGTCATGGACGACGGGCTTCCAGCCTGTCGTTTGATGCGCAGACAGCCTGCAAGCGCAGTCTTCCATCACAGGCAGGATGCCAGTTCTCCGATCCTCAAAGCGCCAAGGGTTGGATGCGGGCCCGGATGCGTGGGGCCTGCTCCAACTCGACGCGGCGCAGCTCGTGCTGGCTTTGTAGATTGAGCCAAAATTGCCCGCGCATGTCAAAGAACGTGGCCAAGGCGAAGGCGGTTTCGGCATTGATGGGACGCTTGCCCATATTTTGGGTTGTTTGAAAAGAGGAGCCGGGCGTTCGGCGAGCTCAGCCCCCTGCAGGATGCCCGGACCACGTGGTGCGGGCATCCTGGCCGCCGCCTCTTCTTGTTTCGTTTCTGCATCGACTCAGTCAACAGTATTGGGCGGGGCCGCCAGTTCTCCGCGCTCTGGAACAAATCCCCACTTTGCCACCGATTGCGCCACACCGGACGGCGAAATCCGCTATCTTCCTACCGCAAGCCGCAATTACTCTGATTTCCCGAAATATCTGGTACCCCCTGCCCGTATTTTATCGCACATGAACCAGAACACGCAGACCCATGCTGAGATCATTACGGAAACCTTCGGCTCGCTCTGGTGCCGGGCGGTTCCCAAGGCCGGCTGGACCGAGTTTTTGTTAGGTTCGGTGCCGGAGTCCTCGGCCTCTCCCGCCCGTTGGCTGGCCGACTTGTCCGGCTTCCAGGAGCAAACTGGTGCCTCCCTGGTGGAACTCGATGGGTTTGGCGATGAGCACTTGATGGCTGAACTGGCTGCGGCGCTGGCTGACTCGTCATTCTCGGAGTTGCCGGTATCCTTGCTCATCAATGACAGCAACTGCGGCCCGTTGGCTGGCGGCTTGTTAGTACGGGCGCTGCTCGGAGTGGAGGTGGAGCCCGTCATCTATCAAGGTGCCACCATCGGATTCAGCTTCGAGGATGAAAACGCGGAGTACTGTTATCTGGGCGGGCTGGTGTCGGCGGATGCCACGCAAGACGGTGCGGGGCAAACGACGCAAGTGATGACCCAGATCAAAGCCGCCTTGCAATCGCGAGGCATGGTGTTCCGGGATGTGGTGCGCACTTGGTATTACCTAGACGGCATCTTGTCATGGTATGACGATTTCAACCGCGCTCGCACCGAGTTTTTCAAAAAGCATGACGTGTTTTCCTTGCGGATGCCCGCGAGCACCGGAATCGGCATCGCCAACGCCTCGGGCAAACTCGTTCTGGCCAAGGTGCATGCCATGCGCCCGAAACACGATGGACTTGACGTGCGGGTGGCCGAATCGCCTCTGCAGGGTTGCGCCTATGCTTATGGCAGCGCCTTCAGCCGCGCACTGGAATTGCGCACATCAGACAGCCGCACTTTGCACATCTCCGGCAGCGCCAGCATCGCGCCCAGCGGCGAAACTGAATTTGTGGACGACGTCCAGGCGCAGATCACACGCACCCTGGATGTCGTGGAAGCCATCTTGCACAAGGCCGGCATGGAGTGGTCGGATGCAGTGCGCGGCATCGCCTATTTCCGCGATTCCAAGGACATGGTGTTGTGGAATGCTGCCCGCCAAACCCTCGGTCTGCCGCCGCAAGTTGAAATTGTCGTGCACGCCGACGTATGCCGAGACGACCTGTTGTTTGAACTCGAACTGGAAGCATCATCGGCATGAACCGCCTCGCATCGATCCTCTGGGCGTTGAGTGCGGGTGTTTCCCTAGCTGCGTCTCCATCCAGTGCCTCGATGCCGCGCGAACCGTTTGAAGCCACCTCATTTTCCGTTCCCCTGAGCCGGATCGACACGCTGGTGTTCGCCCGCCTCGCCAAGGACGGTTTGGCCCCAGCCATGCCGTGTTCCGACGCGGTGTTCATCCGCCGACTCTTCATCGACATAATAGGCACCTTGCCGAGTGCCGATGAGGTGGCCGCGTTTCTATCCGACAAGGCGTCAGACAAGCACGCCAAGCTGCTCGAAACACTCTTCACTCGCGATGAATTCGCTGACTTCTGGGCGCTTAAATGGGGCGACCTGCTCCGCGTGAAAGCCGAGTTTCCGATCAATTTGTGGCCCAATCCGGCACAGGCTTATCACCACCTGCTGCGTGATTGCGTGCGCGACAACCTGCCACTGGACCGCTTCGCCCGGGGCTTGCTCACCGCCACCGGCAGCAATATGCGGGTGCCTCAAGCAAATTTCTATCGAGCCGTGCAAAGCCGCGAGCCTCGAGCGTTAGCCGCTGCGGTATCGCTCGCATTCATGGGTGTGCGCCAGGAGTCTTGGACGCCGGCCGAACTCGACGCGCTGAGTGTGTGTTTTTCCCGCGTCGGTTACAAATCCACCAAGGAGTGGAAGGAGGAGATTGTGTTCTTCGATGAGGACAAGCCAGTCACCAAGACCTTGGTCAAAATGCCTGACGGCCAGTTGCTCAGCCTCCTGCCCGAGATCGATCCACGTGCCGCCTTCACCGAGTGGCTGCTCCAGCCTCACAACCCGTGGTTTGCCCGCAACCTGACCAACCGCGCCTGGTACTGGTTGCTGGGCCGCGGCCTCATCCACGAACCCGACGACATCCGCAAGGACAACCCGCCGTCCCATCCTGAATTGCTAGCCTATCTGGAAAAGGAATTCATCGCCCATGGCTACGACATGCGGCACTTGTTTCGGCTCATCGTCAATTCCCGGACCTATCAACTTTCCTGCATTCCGGCCGGTGCCAATCCGCGAGCCATTGAGTTATTCGGGGCCTATCCGATCCGTCGACTCGATGCCGAGGTGCTCATTGATGCGATTTGCACGGTGACGGGCACCAGCGAGGCGTATTCGAGCGTCATTCCGGAGCCGTTCACCTTTTTGCCTGATGGCTCGCGTGCCATCGGTCTGCCGGACGGGAGCATCAGCAGCTCGTTTCTCGAGTTGTTCGGTCGGCCGGCACGCGACTCCGGGTTGGAGGCCGAACGCAGCTCCAATTCCAGTGCCGCGCAACGGTTGCATTTCCTCAACTCGTCGCAGATTCGTGCCAAAATCGAGCAGAGCACCATCGTGCGCAAACTGCTGCGCAACGCCGCCTCGCATAACAACATCGCTGGCCAGCTCTACACCGCCATCCTGTGCCGTCAACCCACAGCGGAGGAAGCCACGCTTGTTCGGGAAACCCTCGGAGCCACGCCTAACCGCAAGGACGCACTCGTCGATCTTATTTGGGCCTTACTTAACTCCACCGAATTCCTATGTCGTCACTAAATCCATTTCACAACGCCTTGGCATCTCACGGGTTGCCGATTTCGCGCCGCCTCGCCTTGCAATACGTCTTCGGTGGCGGCGTGTCGGTGCTCTTTTCCAATTCTCCGTTGTTCGGCGCGGCAGCGGCTCCTCCCGTCACTTCGGCCGGATCCACGCCACGAGCCAAGTCGGTGATCCAAATCTGGCTGTGGGGCGGTCCCTGCCACCTCGATACCTTCGATCCCAAACCCGAGGCCGGCGCGGATTATTGCGGGCAGTTTACCAAGCCGCTAGACACCAAGGTGCCTGGCATGCGCATTAACGACTTGTTACCGGTGCTCGCTTCGCAAGGCGACAAGCTGGCCATCCTGCGCGGCATGACCCACGGCCTCAACGGCCACGAGACTGCGTCCTATGTGGTACAAACCGGCCATCCCGAGGGCGGGCGCATCGTCTATCCGTCAGTTGGGGCGGTGGTGTCGCTCTTCAAGGGCCGAGCTGCGGGCTACAAGAACGAGATCCCGCCTTACATTGTGCTAACTGAACCGCAGGGGCGTTTCTCCGAGGCGGGCTTTCTCGGATCGCGCTACAAACCGTTCGCTACTGGAGGCAACCCGGCCAAAACCCCCTTCGCTGTCGAAGGGATCGTCGCCGAAGGCTTTAGCGACGAGCGCCAGCGCGCCCGCCGCGAATTGCTCCACCACATGGATACGCTCGGCAATGCCGTGCCCAAACATCCGGCGGTGGCTGCCATGCACCGCGCCGAAGAGGAAGCATACGACTTGATGCTGGGCGACGGTGCCAAGACCTTCGATCTCAACCAGGAAAAAGCCGACCTGCGCGATAAATACGGCCGCAGCACCTTCGGCCAGGCCTGCCTGATGGCACGCCGCTTGGTGGAAATCGGCGTCCCCTATATCACAATCAATTACAAAGGTTGGGACACCCACAAACAACATTTCCAAATCATGCGCCGCCAACTCCCCGAAATGGATAAAGGCGTCGGCACTCTCATCGAAGACCTTTCCACCCGCGGCTTGCTCGACAGCACGATCGTGTGGTGGGGCGGTGAATTCGGCCGCACCCCCAAAGTGCAAAACGAATCCCCTTGGAATGGCGGTCGCAACCATCACGGCAAAGCTTTCTGCCATATGGTCGCCGGCGGCGGTTTCCGCGGCGGCCATGTCGTAGGTGCCACCGACGCCCGCGGCGAGGAAGTCACCGAGCGCCCAATCTATCCCTGGGATCTGGTCGGCAGTATCTATCAACTCATGGGGATCGATACCGAGGCCACCCTGCCACACCCGCTCGGCCTCACCGCCCGCGTCATCCCCGGCAAGGACGAAAAACTCCAGAGCGGCGGCAAATTGCTGGAAATCATGTGAGATTTACGATCATGCCCCGAATCCCTAACACCAGATCCGACCGATCCCCGGCTTTTCGGCTCACACGCCGCCTGGTTTGGCTACTGACCTTATGGTTCGCCTTGCCTGCTTGGTCCCAGCAGAAAGGCCAAATCACTCCGGTCATCGGATATGCCTTACCGGCCGGTGGTCGCCAGGGCACTCGCTTTGAGATGACTGTGGGCGGCGCCAACCTGGGCGGCGCTACCGCCGCCCTGATTTCCGGGGCCGGAGTTAGCGCCGAGGTGGTGAAAATTTTCAAGCCGCTAGACGGACAGCGTGAAAAGGCGATTCGCGAGGCGCTGCAAGCGGAACGCGAGAAGATGAAGACCGGGAAGCGCCAGCCTGGCTACGTGCGCGAGGAGGATTTACTCGCCCAAATTGCCCACAAGGCTGGCTTTTCCGACGACGAGGTTGCGGCCTTTCGAGAAGTGGTGATGCAGCGGCGCGATCCCAAGCACCAACTTAATCCACAACTCGTTGACCGCGTCACCTGCCGCGTAACGCTCGCCGCCGAGGCCCTTCCCGGGAACCGTGAGCTGCGCTTGCTCACAACACTCGGCCTATCCAATCCAATGGTTTTCCAAGTCGGGGTGCTGCCAGAGGTGATGGAAACCGAGCCTAACGACACCCCCGGACAAGTGGCCGCCACTCCCGTCACCTTGCCCATCGTCATCAACGGGCGCATTCTTCCTGGCGACGTGGATTGTTTCGCGTTCGATGCCCGCAAAGGCAAACATCTGACGGTCGCTGTGGCTGCACGAGAGCTTATCCCTTATCTGGCAGATGCGGTGCCGGGGTGGTTCCAAGCCACCATCAGCCTGTTCGACCCCAAGGGGCGCGAAGTTGCCTTCAGCGATGACTTTGGCTACCGCCCGGACCCACTGATGTGCGTGACTATTCCGGCCGACGGGCGCTACACGCTGCGCATTCGCGACACCATTTGCCGCGGTCGTGAGGACTTCATCTATCGGATCAGCGTCGGTGAACTCCCTTGCCTCACAGAACAATTCCCCACCGGCGGCCGGATCCACACACGGGTGGACGTGCGGGTGGCCGGCTGGAATTTGCCGGAACGCAAGCTGCCGGTGGACGCCGGAGACACTCCCGGATTGCTCAACATCGGTTTGCATGCGCCTGCTATTGGTTTCGTGCAGTTTGAAGCCGGGCGATTTCCCGAGTTTTCGGAATCGGCGGATGGCAAAGCTCCGTTGGATCTGAGCTTCCCATGCACGATCAACGGTGTCATCAGCCAGCCTGGCGAACATGATGTCTTCCCACTGCACTTGCCCGCCGGCGGTGAGGTGGTGGCCGAAATCCGCGCCCGCCGCCTCGGCTCACCCCTGGATTCAATGCTGCGGGTCACTGACGCCGATGGCAAACTCATCGCTTCCAACGATGACTTCGACGATCCGTCAGCCGGCTTGGAGACCCATCACGCGGATTCGCGCGTCTCTTTCACCCCGCCGCGGGACGGAATCTATCAATTTCATGTCTCCGACACCCAAGGCAAGGGCAGCCTGGCGCATGCCTATCGGCTGTCAATCGCGCCGCCGCAACCCGATTTTAAATTGCGCATTGTGCCGTCGAGTATCAACGGGCGGGCCGGCAGCATGGTACCGATCACAGCGCAGGTGCTGCGGCTCGATGGCTTCAGCGGCGAAATCTCCCTGTCGTTCAAAGACGCGCCGCCGGGCTTCGAACTGATAGGTGGCAAGGTCCCCGCTGATACCGACTCGCTGCGGATGACCGTGAAATTGTCTAACGAGGAATCCAGCGTCCCGGTCGCGCTGGCAATCGAGGGCCACGCCCGCATCAACGGCGCGGAGGTCGTGCGCCTAGCAGTTCCGGCTGAGGACCGCATGCAGGCATTTTTCTACCGCCATCTGGTGCCCGCTGAGGAATTGTTAGCCTGGGCGCTGCCCCGACCGCCGGGCACCAAACGCGCCCCGGCCACGTCGGCTGGTATCGAAAAATTTCGCAGTGCGTGTGCGGCGGGGGTGACCATTCCAGCCGGAGGCATGGCTACCCTTCGCTTGCCAGGTCTGGGTGCCCTTGCTAACAACCGCCCACTGAAGTTTGCACTCAGCGCCCCACCGCCGGGCATCACCATGGAAAGCGTGCCCAACGGCAATGCCATCGACTTTATTTTCCGGGCCGACGCCGCCAAGGCCAAACCCGGGCCGCTTGGCAACCTGATCGTGAGTGTGTTCACCGAGGTTCAAGGGCGCAAGGTCGAGGGCAAACCCGCCAGACCCGCCCAGTCCATCCTTGTCGCCACCCTACCGCCCATCCCCAGTAAGGTGAAGTGAGGACTGCGTGCTCCAGCTCAAGACGCGCCATAAGCGGGCGGTCCGCCCAATACTGTTGTAATTTTGCTTCATGCCATATTTTGTCGATGTATTTGAGGTCGAATACTGAGTTCTGAAGCTGCCAAGCCGTTGCTCTGCGCATGGGCAAATGGCGGAAGGGGGCCCACCTCTCCTTGAATAAAAAAACTCCGCGCACGGACTGGCCGTGCGCGGAGTGTGAGTTACGGAATCATTTGTATGGCTCAGAACGATGCCCGCAGGCCGACGTTGAGACCATTGTAATCGGCATTGTTGCCACTGGTGGAATACTCACCTAGATAACCGATATCCGCGAAACACGATTCGCACAATCCGATGACGACCCCACCACGCAGGATGAAGGAATCCGCAGCGAGGCGAATCGGTGAATTCACATTGAAGGAAGCGCCCTGGAAGCTTGCCTTATAGCCATTGCTTTCGCCATCAAACTCGCGGGCCCATTGAGCGCTGAGGTAGGGGCGCACCTTGGTATTCACGGTGAACTCTGCACGCGCACCCAGCAACGTGCGCAGACTCCTCAAGGTGCCTGAAGAAAATGCCATAACAGGCAACCCGGCTCCCGGAACGAGGCTGCCATTCAACGTGGACTTCACCATTTCCACACCGAATGTCGGTCCCCATGTGCAGAAATTCTCTTCCATCATGTAGGCACCGGAAAGCAAGGCTTGGAAGCTGTTGCCATCAGGGTCGAAGTTGAGCGTACTGTACAGTGGCGAGTTGGAAAATGCGGCGGGCGTTGCTCTGGTGGACGTCTTGTTATGAGAACCGCCGATATAGCCATTGAGCTGCCAGCCGGTGGGGGCACCCATGCCGACATAAGCACCGTATGCCAACGTATCAATGGTCGAGCTGCTAGAGAGATCGGCATTGGCATAGGAGAGCAGAGCACCGAAATGGAACGTGTCAATGGCGTTGCCACCCACCCCCATGGTGTAACGACTGGCGGTACCTGTGTGGGAGTAATTGTTGTAGTTGTAATTGGCCCACACATGGTTGTTGTTTGGGAACATGCTGTCACCCAGGTTTTGCTGTTCCACAATGCGATGGATTTCCCGCGCACTCACATCCGAATACGCCAGAGACGCTTGGAAATCAGTAGGCCTATAGGCATTCATCACGCCGACCACCGTGCTGGCGGATGGGCTGTAGTCGAGGTAGCCCATGAAATCTGCCAGGATCGGGTTGGTTAGCGAGTAGCCAATCTGGCTATTGAGGAAACTACCGAACTGCCTGCCAAAAGAATTTAAACCGGGGACCGTATCATAGTTGTGCGTCACCGTGACGTAGCTGTCGTTGGCATTCTGCCCCAGCAGTACATTGCCGGGGGTTACGCTCAGTGAAACAGTGGAGCTAGTGAAAACTCCGTTAGGTGAAGGCGCGGCGACAAGTGCACCAGTATCAACGCGACCGGGCTCGAGATAGAAGGTGGCAGCGTACTGGCCGGTGCCCGTGCGGGTGCCGGTCACTGCGAGCACGCGAGTACTTGCTAGCGGTGCATTGAGGGTGGTGGGAGATACCAAGACCGTGGGGGTACCGATGATGGTAGCTGCACCGGTGACTGTGAGCAAATCGCTCGTCTGGTTGACGGCGTTCACGTTCACCAACAGACTCCCGCCGTTGACGGTGAGACTGGAGACGCTGAGGTTGCCGATGGCCAACGGCGCTGAACCGGGGGAGATGATGCCATTGTTCTGAGTGACTGCTGTAGTCCAGATGCCAGTACCTACCAGCATCTCTTGGCTGGCGGCACCAAGCACCCCGAGGCTGATAGCTGGGGCGGTGAGGGTGGCAGCAGTTGGGTTGTTCAGTGTCAGGGAACCGTTACCTGTCACTGCGATGCCCCCAGTGGCGGTAGTGCTGCCATTCAGAATCAGGGAAGCCGCATTGGCCGTGATGGCTCCGGTGACAGTGGTGGTGCCATTGAAAATGATGGAGCCGCTATTTGACGCAGCGATGGCACCTGTGATGGTGTTGGTGGTACCATTCAGATTCAGGGCAGCGCTGTTTACCGTGATGGCACCGGTGGTATTGGCAGCGCCATTCAGAGTCAGGGAAGCGCTACTTGTCACCAAAATAGTACCAGCGGTGGTGCCGCCATTCAGCAGCAGGGAACCGGCACTGACCGCAATGGCAGTGGCTGCGGCGGTGCTGCCTGTGATGGTCGCTACCCCGGCACCGGTTTTTGTGATGGTTTCAAAGGTCGTCACATTGCCGTTGATGGTGGCGGTGTCCCCGGTGATCCCGGTGAGGTTGAGTGTATCGTTCCCTGCGCCGCCGTCCACAATACCGTTGAGGGTACCCGCTTTAAGATTAAAGATGTCATCGCCAGCCCCTAAACTCACCGCATTGGTGGCAGCTGTGATGGTTCCGGCAGTCATTGTGAGAGTGTCGTTCGAGGTTGCGGCGCCAAAGATTACGCCGTTGCCAGTACTGGAGGTGATCGTACCGCTGTTAGTGACCGAATTGACGGATCCCGCCCCACCGGTAAACACAATCCCGTTGGTGGTGCCATTAATGGTGCCGGTATTGTTGACGGTGGTGACGCCATTGATGCCGCTGGTGAGTTGCACGCCACTGGAACTAGCGGTGATGGTACCGCTGTTAATGATGCTTGCGCCCGTAGTCGCCGTCACGCCAATCGTACTAGCGGTGATGGTACCGCTGTTGGTGATGCTTGCACCCGTGGTCGCGGTCACGCCCGGGCCACCAGTGGCGGTGATCGAGTTGCTGTTGATCAGAATCAATCCATCGCTTGCGCCGACCCCGGCGGTGACACCGGTGATGGTGCCGGTGTTGGTAATTGTCGAGCCCGCTCCCGCAGCCAGCAAAATCCCTTGAACAGTCCCGGAACTGATCGAGCCCGCGTTAGTGATGGTAGAACCCACTCCCGCAGTCACCGAAATCCCTTGGAGAGTTGCGGAACTAATTACGCCGGATGATTGATTATTGATGGCGGTAGTGGCAGATACCGCCACGCCGGCGGATGAGTTACCGGTTAAGGCAGTTAAACTGCCAGCGTTGTTAGTGGTATAGCCGACCAAAGTGATGCTCAGCGGGGAAGCTGTTCCTCCATTGCCGGTGAGCGTGCTACCCAAGACCACGGTGATTGTCCCGGTGCCGGAATTCGTCGCAAGGGTATCGGCCAACGGCGAGCCTACTACTGTGGAGTAATTGCCATTCACAGGGGTGGTGGCCGCATGCGCCACCGTGAGAGTCGCGGTTAAGGCGAGAGCCCACAGGGCGAGTTTATTGGTGTTTTTCAGTTTCATCGATGGTTATGTTGGATGTGTTGGTTCGTCTTGGAGAGGGGGGTGACACGAGAAAGCCGCCGCCTATGTGCCACCGTTGCCGACGGCAGGGCGGCGGCATGCGGTGCAAAATGGGGGGCAGGGCGTGGCTCATCGGCGGAAATTATTGGCGCGAAAGTTGCGCGAAAGTGGCGGGTGTACCTGGCGACGTCAAGGAAATTGTTCAGACAGGCAAACTTTGCCCGTCGGACTGGGTTCAGGCCGACGGCCGTGTCAGTTGTGGGAGGTTCCACCCTTGCCTGGGGGATTGGCGAAATCACGACAGTCAGGACGCGTCTCCTAATCTTGACGTGCCACGGCGGGGGGGCTAGCTTGCGGGTGTTCCCGCTAGGCGGGAGCGTGATCAACCATGAAAAAGTGCCCATACTGTGCCGAGGAGATCCAAAATGAAGCGGTGAAATGCAAGCACTGCGGTGAGTTTTTGGACGGTTCGGGCCGCGGGCGGGTTGCGGCGGGGAAAAGCGGGCCATGGTATTGCGGGCCCACGATGCTCGTGTTGTCATTGATAACCGTTGGCCCCCTGGCCTTGCCGCTGGTCTGGCTCCATCCGCAGCTCAAGCCGGTGTGGAAAGTGACCATCAGCCTGTTCGTACTGGGGCTGACGTGGTTGCTGCTTCAGAGCATCGTCAGTTTGTTTAAGAGTCCGGAGATCAGTGAATACATGAAGATGCTCAACGAACTGGTAAAACCGCCCGAACTGAAATGACCCCGGAACTCAGCGTTCTGTGCCATGTGGCGGATTGGCGCTTGCGCCCGGGTTGGGTTCCGACACAAGGTCGGTGCCGCTGATGAAAGAATTGCTTGCGGAACTTGAACGCTGGGGATCGGATGTGATCTTTGGGCGCGCCAAGGGCTTTCGAGCCGCAATCACGCGCCTGCTCATGCGCACCCTCTCCGGGGCATTCCGACTGATGGTCCAAACCCGCCTTTGGGCGTTCCGCAATGGCTGGATCACCCAGCACCACCTCGGCACACTCGTCGTTTCCATTGGCAATGTCACTGTCGGCGGCACCGGCAAAACCCCAGTCGTCGAATTGTTGGCCAAGGCGCTGCACGAACGCGGCCGCCGCGTCGCCATCCTCTCGCGCGGCTACAAAAGCCGCAAGCTCGATAGCCCCCAGCACTGGGCTGGAGCCGACGGCCGTCCGCTGCCCGCCGAGGAGTTGCCCAAAATCGTCTCCACCGGCAGCCAGTTGCTGCTCGCCTCGAAATTTGCGGGTGATGAGCCGTACATGCTCGCCCGCAACCTCACCGGGGTGGCCGTCATCGTTGATAAGGACCGCGTCAAGGGGGGCCGTTTTGCCGTGAACCAGCTCGGTGCCGACACCCTGCTGCTCGACGACGGCATGCAATACCTGCGGCTGGCCCATGCCATCGACATTGTATTGGTGGATGCCCGCGAGCCGTTTGGCACCGAGGCCTTGCTGCCGCGCGGCACCTTGCGGGAGCCTCCGGGCAATTTGCGCCGCGCCAGTTACATCTTGATAACCAAGTGCGATGGCGGCTCGAATGAGATGCTGGTATCGCGCCTGCGCCGCTACAACCGCACGGCCGAGATCATCGAGTGTACCCACGGGCCAATCCATTTGGAAAACCTGTTTACCGGCGAGCGTCAGCCACTGGCTTTTCTCAAGGACAAGTGGGTGGCTGCCATCAGCGGCATTGCCATGCCCGAAAATTTTGAGCGTGCACTGGAAAAACTGGGTGCTCGTGTGGAAATCCGCCGCCGGTTCCCTGATCACCACCGCTTCCCCCGCAAGGAAATCGACAAGTTCATGCAGCGCTGTGTCGAACGCGACATGGAACTCATCCTCACCACCGAAAAAGACGCCGTGCGTTTCCCTCGCCCCACCGAACTGGACGTGCCGGTGTTTTTCCTGCGCATCGAAGTGCAAATCCTCAATGGCCAACATGCTTGGGACGGCTTGCTGGAGCGCCTCAGCCAGCCGCCGCCTGCCCTTGACCACGTCCTGCGCCACCGCGACGCCTACCGGCCGTGAATGGGCGCGGTTTCACGGGATCTGAGGGTTCGAGAGGCACTCAAACTCGAACGTCTAATAAGTGACTACCGGTGCCATACCTGCCCGCCGGGCACTGGTTTTGAGCCGGGTGATCACAGTGCTTGGCGAGGGCACTAAGTGCCGAAACTCGCATTGGCTACGCCCGTCAGGGTGCCAGGCCGTATTGGGTCAAGTTGCCGGAGTCGCCTATGTTGCCGGCAAACCTTTGCCGACATCGATACCTTCGAGGGCACCTGCATCAAGGCTGCCGCCTGGCAGCTCACGGCATCACGAACGGGTTCACCCGCGAACACCGCTGCGACTCGTTCTTCCCCAAGGATCAAAAAAATTGTAAGTGCGCTCCCTACGATTCGGTTGCCAGCCTGCGGAAAACGACTACAGTGCCCGTCCGGCCGCGACTTGGCCGGTTTTCCAATATGAATCCTCCTCATGTGGCGATCGTAGGTGCGACGGGTGCCGTCGGCGAAGAAATGCGGCTATGTCTCGAACAGCGGAATTTTCCGGTGGGCAAACTCACCTTGCTTGCGTCCGCCCGTTCGGTGGGCAAACGTTTTCCGTTTCGCGGCGAGGACATCGCCGTGGAGGAACTCACTCACGCTTCTTTTGCGGGGGTGGACATCGCACTGTTCAGTGCCGGTGGCTCGATTTCATTGGAGTTCGGGCCCTCTGCGGCGGCAGCCGGAGCTGTGGTCATTGATAATTCCTCGGCCTTCCGGATGGATCCGGACGTGCCACTGGTGGTGCCGGAAATCAATGCCCAGGCCGCTAAAAATCCTCCCCGCGGCATCATCGCCAACCCAAATTGCACCACCATCATCTCGCTCATGGCGCTGGCACCGTTGCACGACGCCTTTGGTCTGGAGGCGGTCATCGCCTCGAGCTATCAGGCGGTTTCAGGTTCGGGGGCACAGGGCATTCGCGAGTTGGAAGAACAAGTCAAGGCCATCACCGCTGGGTTGCCCTTCACCCCCAAAGTCTATCCGCGCCAGATCGCCTTCAATGTGATTCCGCAGGTGGATGTATTCACGGACAACGGTTACACCAAAGAGGAGATGAAAATGCTCCATGAAGGCCGCAAGATCTTAGGTCTGCCGAGCCTCAAGGTTTCCTGCACATGCGTTCGGGTGCCGGTCTATCGCTCGCACTCCATCGCCATCACCGCGCAATTCTCCCGCCCGGTCGACGTGGCCGAAGCACGCGCTGCATACGCTGGCAAGCCCGGCATTGCAGTCGTCGATGATCCGGCCGCTCGCTTGTTCCCTGTCCCGTTAGACACCACTGGCAAGGACGCCTGCCTCGTCGGGCGCATCCGCCGCAACCTCGTCCTGAACAACGCGTTGGACCTGTGGGTCGTCGGTGACCAGGTCCGCAAGGGTGCCGCCCTCAATGCCGTGCAAATCGCCGAGATCCGGTGACGATCTAGTGGATAGAAGATCGCGCCGCTGCTGCGTCTCGCGGCAGGCCCAGTACTCAGAAAACGAGCTCGTTTTTTATGCAACGGAGCGGGCAAATTCAATTCCCTTGTCAGCGGCGTTATAGAAAGCCGATGAAATGGGCGGCTTGAAGCTTCAGAAGCTCGTTTGCTGTTCACAATCCTAAAGTCCTTGAAATGCCAAAGTTGCTGTCGTTAGGTGAAGTTTTCTTCTCTTGGGCGTTCGGCGAGCGGTTCGACTGAGACTTCGGCGAGCGGTTCGACTGAGCTCGCCGAAGTCTCAGTCGAACCGCTCGCCGAAGTCTCAGCCGAGCCGTCTTCAAGTCTTGGGTCTTGGGTCTTGGGTCTGAGGCGCAGCCTCGCTAGTCGTTAGTTT
>Ga0073936_10005097_pt1 | contig 17861 bp, 15 predicted proteins | sample AliMusrvi5mmetaG_FD_87041 | JGI IMG/M metagenome (GOLD analysis project Ga0073936, IMG submission 87041) | Freshwater lake bacterial and archeal communities from Alinen Mustajarvi, Finland, to study Microbial Dark Matter (Phase II) - Alinen... | ecosystem: Environmental > Aquatic > Freshwater >... | reverse complement strand
GGATTAACTATAATACAAAGTGATTTAGGAGAAAGCATTAATGCGCTATCTAATATCGCTCAGATAAGTCAGAAAACAGCCGACAATTCAAGTCAAACGGTATCTGAACTTGAAATCATTATAACTAAGCTTGGTTCTCTTTTGGAATTGGTTCAGGTTTCGACAAGCTCTATTAATGCACTCAATGAAAAAACAAATGAGATTAATTCTGTTCTTAATTTAATTAAAGATATCGCTGATCAAACGAACCTTCTTGCACTTAATGCTGCTATAGAAGCCGCACGTGCAGGAGAACATGGACGAGGCTTTGCTGTTGTTGCAGACGAGGTAAGAAAACTTGCAGAACGTACTCAAAAGGCAACAGGAGAGATCGGAATTGCCATTCAATCACTTCAACAAGATGCAGGTGAAATCCAAACAAATGCAGAAACTATGAGTGGTATCGCAAATGAATCTAGCGGCGCAATTGAAAACTTCCGAGATGTACTTTATGAGTTTAATACAGATGCCATTGAAACTTCACAGGCAGCCAGTATCGTTGAAGGTTCTACCTTTATTACTTTGGCTAAAATCGATCATATCATTTTTAAAACTAATGCCTTTAGTGCACTATTTAATGGAAAAACAACGCATACGTTTGCAGATCACCATAACTGTAGACTTGGTAAATGGTATGAAAGTGGTGCAGGAAAAGCACACTTTGCTCATTTACCGAGTTATGCAAAGTTGAATACACCGCATATGAGTGTTCATAATAGTGTTTTTGCAAATCTTGAATTCATTAAAGATGGGGATCATGTGTCTGAAAATAGAGATGCAGTGATGCAGAACTTTAAATCAATGGAAGAAGCAAGTAACGAATTATTTGGACATATGGATAAATTGCTAGCAGAATCAAAAACATCTGTGAAACAATAAAGTAAAAGCGGATCAAAAAATTTTTGAATCCGCAGACAAAAGACACTTCTATACAATAAGCTTCTATTAACGCTCTAAGCGTTATAATCCCGCCTATAAAAAGATCAATTTTCTTAAAAAAATCAGTTTTCTTGTAAACAAAAAAAATAAATATAAAAGCTTAACAAAGCCCGTCAAATAGGGAATAAAAAACAATGGCATTAGTAGACCTTTTAAACGTATCAAAACATTATGAAGCGCAAAAAATTTTAACAAATATCAATTTCCATGTCGATGAGGGTGAACGTATCGTTATCATCGGTAAAAATGGCAGTGGAAAATCAACTCTTATGAAGATCGTAGACGGTTCTCTTGAAGCCGATAGCGGAGAGCGTATCACAAGACAAAATCTTGAAGTGAAGATGCTCTCGCAGCGTCCTGAATTTAAAGAGGGACAAAACGTCAAAGATGCCGTCAAAGATGGGCTCAAAGAACTCATAGATGCTAAAATAAGATATGATGAGCTCTCCCTTTTACTTGCAGATGATTTTGAAAATAGATCTCTCCTTGATGAATCAGCCAAACTCGGCCATTATCTTGACCACCACAATGCGTGGAGTTTAGATGATAAGATAGAGCGCATCATAGATCACTTTCAGCTTAGAGAGTTTGAAGAAAAACCTGTTTTAATGCTCAGTGGAGGAGAACAGCGACGCGTCGCCCTCGCCTCTTTACTTTTACAGAAACCTGACGTTTTACTTCTTGATGAACCTACCAATCACCTTGATGTTTATATGGTCGAATTTTTAGAAGAGCTCATACTAAAAGAAAAATTCACCCTTGTTTTTATCTCGCATGACAGATATTTTATCGACCGTATTGCGACAAAGAGTATTGAGGTTGAAGACTGCAAACTTCGTGAATTTAAGGGTGGATATAGCGATTATCTCACTCAAAAAGAAGAGATACTTCGTACAATGCAGCAACAGCATGACAATCTTTTACGTCTTGTCAAATCTGAAAATGAATGGTACTCAAGAGGAGTGCGTGCAAGGCTCAAGCGAAATGAGGGACGTAAAGCGCGTCTGATGGATCTGCGTGATGATGCAAAAGTGAACCCTGCAAAAATACGCAAGATGAGCGTAGAACTCGAACGTGAAGCCAAACATTTTAACCGTGATAAAAGTGTCAATAGACAAAAGATGCTTTTTGAAGTTGAAGATCTCGGCATTACTTTGGGCGAAAAAAAGTTGATAGAAAACTTTAGTGCCAGAATACTTCAAAAAGATGTCATAGCAATTGTGGGGCCAAATGGAAGCGGAAAATCAACACTCTTAAAAGCGCTTCTTGGACGTTTAAAACCCACATGCGGCGTCATTAAACAGGGTGAATTTACCATCGGCTATTTTGATCAACACAGAGAGATGCTTGATGATTCCAAAGACCTTATCGAAACTTTCTGTCCAAACGGCGGAGACCGAGTCGATGTACAAGGGCATAACATGCATGTCTACGGATATCTCAAAAACTTTCTTTTTCCACGAGAATTTTTAGATAAAAAAGTAGGCATACTCAGTGGAGGCGAAAAAAACCGTGTAGCACTTGCCCTGCTCTTTACTAAAAAAGTAGACATCCTTATCCTCGATGAGCCAACCAATGATCTTGATATCCCAACTATCAATATCTTAGAAGAAAAACTTACAAACTTCCCTGGTGCTGTTATCATCGTAAGTCACGATAGATATTTTGTCGATAAGATCGCAAAAAAACTCTTGATTTTTAAAGGCGATGGACAAATAGAAGAGAGTCATCAGCAATATTCTGAGTACTTAGAACTAGAACATGAACTCGCAGAATTAGCCGAGATGGAAAAAGAAAGCGCAAAAGAAAAACCAGTTGAGAGGGTGAAGCAAAAAGAGCTCAAACTGACATTTAAAGAGAAAATAGCCTTAGAAAAACTCCCTATAGAGATCGAGGAATTAGAAAAACTGATAGATGAAAAAAACGGCTGTCTTTCAAACCCTGCATGTTATGAAAAGATCGGTATTACAGTTTTAGCCGACGAACTTCAAAAATTAAAAGAGAGTTACGAGCAAAAAGTAGACGAACTTCTTACCATCGAAGAAAAAGCAGAAGAGATCGCATCTCTTTAATATACTAAATTTTTATCACTCGGCCTAAATCTTTATAATCAAAGATTTAAGCCTTACATGTAAGCTATTTTACTTTAATTTTTTTCTCACTATCTTCACAGCCTCCACCATATTTCTAAGACTTTGTCTCACCTCTTCCCATTTTCTAGTCTTTAAACCACAATCAGGATTGATCCACAGCTGCTCTTTTGGCAATACTTCTAAAAGACTTTCTATCTGTTTTACGATCTCTTCAACACTTGGTACTCTTGGAGAATGGATATCATAAACTCCCGGCCCTACTTCTTGTTTATACCCGACCTCATTAAAGATTTTTAGGAGTTCATTACCACTTCTGGCGGTTTCTATTGAGATGACATCTGCATCCATTGCTTCTATAGTTTTTATGATATCGTTGAACTCGCTGTAACACATATGCGTGTGTATCTGAGTCTCTTTTTTTGCACTGCTCACGGAAAGTCTAAAGTTTTCAACTGCCCATTTCTCATATGCTTTTATTTTTTCTATTCTCAATGGATACCCCTCTTTAAACGCGGCTTCATCCACTTGGATGATTTTAATGCCGACGTTTTGCAGATCATCTACTTCATCATTGATCGCCAGAGCTATCTGCTGTGCCACTTCGCTTCTTAGTTTATCATCTCTTACAAATGACCAGTTAAGAATTGTCACAGGACCCGTGAGCATCGCTTTCATAATGAGCTCTGTTTTACTCTGCGCATACGTGATCCAATCAACTGTCATAGGTTTTGGACGGCTGATATCTCCGTAAATAAAAGGAGGTTTCACACATCTGCTTCCATAGCTTTGAACCCAGCCGTTTTGGCTAAAGGCGTATCCATCTAGCTGTTCGCCGAAATACTCCACCATATCATTTCTTTCAGGTTCGCCGTGAACCAGAACTTCTAAACCTATCTCCTCTTGAAATACTACACACTCATCGATATAGTTTTTCATCTTCTGCTCATAACTCTCTTTTGAGATAAGTGATTTTTTGTAAGATGCTCTTGCCTCTCGAACTTCCAGCGTCTGAGGAAAAGAGCCGATAGTTGTTGTTGCCAGATCTTGATATTGTAAAATATCTTTTTGGAGTTTAATTCTCTCTTCATACTCTCCATCGCGCTGTAGTTTTGAGATATTTTGTGCTCTATGAAGGACACTCTGATTATGGATCTTGTTTGAGTTTTTTCTCTCTTCATTTGATTTTATATTTTCATAATAGAGAATTGTCTCATTTTCATCTAAAGCATCTAAGCCTTTAAAATAAAACTTTGATATTAAAGACAACTCACTAAGTTTTTCCACTCCATAACTCAGCCAGCTTTTTATCTCTGCATCTATCTTTTCTTCATATTTTAAAGTAAATGGTACATGCAAAAGTGAGCACGATGTTGCGACAAGAAGTTTTTCATTTGAAATAACACTGCCGATCTTTTCCAAAAGCTTTTGTGTATTTGTAAAACTATTTTTCCAGATATTTCTTCCGTCTACAACTCCGACTATAACTGTTTTATTGTTATGGCTTATCAGCTCTAAAGAGTTTAGATTTTCCTCACCATGTATAAAATCCAGTCCGATTCCCCAGATGGGTGTATGTACCAGTATTTTAGTTGCTTCGCATGAATGCTCAAAGTAGGTTATAACGATGAGTTTTACATTTGTAGAGATTGATGCAAGCCTGTCGTATGTCGGTTTGATTAAAGAGAGTATCTTCACATCCAGATCTTTTACAAAGATTGGCTCGTCTATCTGTATAGTTACTTCATCATCAAGTTTTGCGATCTCTTGGAGTAGTTGAACATAGATATCAACGATCTTGTTTGTAAACTCATAGCTATCCCCACCATCGACTCTTTTACTCAGACCCAAATATGTCAGTGGCCCTATGAGGTTGATCTTTGTCTTTATGCCTAAAGCTTTTGCTTCTTTGTATTCATGAATGATTTTTGTCGCGTTTAGAGTATAGTTATCGTTACATGTAAGTTCTGGAACGATGTAATGATAATTGGTGTTGAACCATTTGGTCATCTCCATAGCGACACGACTTTCATCTCCTCTTGCCATTGCAAAATAGAGTTCTTCATTTTTAAGCCCTTGAAATCTTTGTGGAATTACTCCGAGCATAATTGAAGTATCAAGCATATTGTCATACAAACTAAAGTCGTTTGAACTGATATACTCGATACCTGCATCTTTTTGGTAGTTCCAATGTCTTTTCTTCAACTCTGAAGCTACTTTTTCTACTTCGCTAAATGGAACTTTTTTTGCCCAAAACTCTTCTAATACTTTTTTGAGTTCTCTTTGTTCGCCTATTCTTGCAAACCCTGTTACGTAGTTTTTTGACATGCAAATATCCTTGTTTATTATTTTAATTTTTTTGTTGTGAATGATTAAATGAGAAATTAAAAAAAGACTGGAGGATGCACGCCGCTACGACGAAATGCAAAATATTTACAGTAAAAAGGGCATCTTGGGATGAAAAGATTGATTAAAAGAGAGAGTCTTGTTCGCAGAGAAAATAAAGAATTACAGTAACAAGGCTTTGTATTTAAGATAAGAGGCAATTCAAGCAGATTTGGCGGATCATCCACATCACCGAGTTCTTCATCTTTAAAAGAGAGCTGAGAGTTGATAAGTGTATATGCTGCGTTTACCTGACTTGTAAGGTGCTGTGCAACACTGTATGCAAGAATGGCTGAAAGGGTAAAATAGTTTTTGCCAAATCCCGCGGGTTTTTTCAACTCATTTGCCTTTTTTTTCAGAATTATACCACTATTACCAATTTATTTAGTAACATTTTCAGGGCTGATTCGTTCTAACATTAAAGAAAAAGCAGAAGAGATTCAAAACACTTAATTCCTTTTGGCAAGTTCACTAAAATCAATCTCTTCGCTCTTTTGTTCGCTTTGTTTTTTATCCTCTTCATAACTGCCTGTACTAAATACGGCAGTTGCTCCCTTATTTAAAATACATCCCTTGATTCCCGGTACACAAGGGACTTTTAATAGTTTACAATATCCTTGAAAATCATATTGGCATGTCCAACCCATGATTATTTCTCGTAATCAACTACTCGTGTTTTTTCAACAACTTCCCTGATAATTGCCAAAACTTCCAAATGAGCTGGATGTGTTGCATACACTTTTAGATCCTCTTGCGTCTTAAATGTAGAGTACAAACTCATGTCACACGCTCTCTCACTTCGACTAAAATCAACGCCAATTTCCATCTCTAAAAGCTCATCAATCTTCGAAGGCAAAGCTTCCAACATCTCTTTGACTTTTAAAATATTCTCGTATTTATCTTCCTCTTTGAAATCAAACACTACTATATGTACTATCATTTTTATTCCTTTATAATATATTTTTCCAAAAAAACTGGGCTATTAAAACCACTAAAATTATACCTGCAATATTTAAAACCAAGCCGTACTTCATCATCGTTTTTACATCGACTGCTCCGCTACTCATCGCTATAGCGTTTGGTGAAGTGCTTAATAAGATAGAAAAAAAGTGCTATGTCAGAAGTTATCTCTGTCGTGAAAATGATAAATAATATGATTTTTGTCTTATTTAGTTTCTAAAACTTTATAAACACAGATCTAACACAGAATATTAAAAGTGTATTTTTATACTTTACCGCGAAAGCAAGTCTTTCAAACTCTCTTTTGGGTCTTTTCCTTCTAGTATCTTATAGACTTCTGTAGCTATAGGCAGATATATTTTCTTCTCTTTTGCAATTACATGTAAGGCATATGCTGTTCCGATTCCCTCTGCTACTTCGCCAAGTTCTTCGACTATTTTTTCTTTGGATTTGCCCTCTGCGAGGCCAAGCCCTACTCTAAAGTTTCTTGACATCGTTGAAGATGCTGTTAAGAAGAGATCTCCCGCACCGCTGAGACCAATAAAGCTTTCATCTTTAGCTCCATAGTTGTGTCCAAACCTTTGCATCTCCACAAGTCCTCGAGAGATCAAAGAAGCGGCCGCATTTTTTCCAAGACCAAGCCCTTCGCATATTCCGGCGGCGATTGCAATCACATTTTTATAAGCCCCTGCAACCTCTGCACCCATAACATCAGTAGAACTATAGGTTTTTATAAATGATGGAAAAAAAGAGCCAAATTTTGCACTCAGCTCATCGTTTGTCGAATTAATTACCAACGCGGTCGGAAGCGATTGCATCACTTCTGCTGCAAACGATGGACCAGACAAAAAGCAGATGTTTTCCAGAGGGAGATATTCGCTGTAGATCTCATTTAAGAACTTTCCACTGCTTGCTTCTATCCCCTTGGAAGCCACAAGTACCTTCTGTCCAGAAAATACAAAATGCTCTTTTAGCCACTGCGATATCTGCTGTGCTGGAATAGTGATAATTAAATATTCAAGCTTTAAAATCTCATCAGTAGAGATGAAGTTTTCTACATCTCTGGGAGTTCTTGAACTTATATAAACATCATTTTTCTCTGCAAATGCGAAGGCAAGTGCAGTCCCCCATTTTCCAGCTCCTATAACACCTATTTTCATTCTGTCACACCCTTGTACATCGATTCAAAATTTGCAATATCATACTTAAATCCTATAATCACTAAAATATCTCCCTCTCTTAAAGGTTCACTATTGGCTTTTTTTGTATAGATAAAAGAGGTATCAAGATTTTCCCGTATAACAGCTAAAACAACTAAACCAAACCTGTATTTCCAATCTATATCTTCGATATTGCTTCCGATAAACTCTACATCCGCAGGAAGTTCCCATTGCATAATTTTAAGATCTTTATCTGCATACAAAATATTGTTTAAAATTTCTGTGACAAAGGGGCGCTCTAGCATTTCAGTGATAATGTTGACTGTCGTTTGCGTAATAGGAATGATCTTGTTGGCTCCGGCCATTTTTAGCTTTCTGCCACTCTCTTGATCAGTCGAAAGAGCAATAATCAACAATTTTTCAAAAGTAGCACGAAGAGAAATAGTTAAAAAGATATTTTCTGAACTCTCTTGCAAAGCACAAAATACGATTAAGTGTTCAAGATCATAATCTGTTTCAAACATTGACCAATCATCACTAAGATCAAATTTCGAGACTTTAAAACCTTTATCTTTTAAGAGATTTCTATCACTATCTTCAAGAACAAAAAGCGTGATATCGCTATATTTTGTTTTCAAACTTTGTGCAATCTCTAACGCAAACTCGTTATATCCAAAGATGACAGCTGACTTCATACCCTAACTCTTTTTGTGAAGATGTTTTTTAAATTCTTCAATAAATACATAATCACCCACGATAATAAGCATATCTCCACTCTCTAAATGTGTACTATTTATAGGGTTAAATAAAAATCTTTTCGAAGTACTTTTATAGATTCCAAGCATCAAAAGTTTATATTTTCTACACTCTATTTCACTTAAATCTCCATGATAACGAAGCATAACATCATCCACCAATATCTCAGAAATCTGGATTCCATTGGTTTCAGACCGCAGGGCATGGATCAAGTCAAAGGCAACAGGCTGACCAATGTACTCTTTTGCAATCAAACCGATAAATTCTTGAGAAAAGATGATCTTGCTCACACCCGCCATTTCAAGCTTTTTTCTATTTTGTTTGGACTCTAAAATAGAGATAATTTCCACATGCTTAGACATAGAACGCACCGTTAAAGTCGTATAAATATTTTCCACGTCAGTATCATCTAAACACAATACCGATCTTACCTGAGTTACAAAATCAATACGAAGATCTTCATAAGTATTTAGCAGTCCGGAATCATGCGCAAAGGCCAAAAACTCATCCTTTATAGCTTCTTTTACCAGTTTGGCATCTTTATCCAAAATAATAACTTTTGAACCATTGCTTTTTAATTTCAGAGCAACTTGACGACCTATCTCTTTATATCCACAAATAAGATAGATCCCTTTTAATTTTGCAATATCTTCAATACTTTTGATCTCTTTTATCTCTTCGATCTTTTCTGTAAAGGCAGAAACAACCAGAGAAGTTGTAAATGCCATCACTGCAACTCCAGACATGATGACGATGATAGCAACGACTTTTCCCTCTTCGCTCACAGTTACAACATCTCCATATCCAACCGTACTCATAGTCACAATTGCCCAATAAAAAGCATCAAAAAGAGTATTGATCTTTGAATGTGGATTGTTCGCTTCCATCACATACACCAAAACGGAAGAAACAACAACGATAATTGAAGCAAACATGACAAGGGTAATAAATTCAAAGCGTTTAGCAGAGAGAACAGAACCAAAAGTTTTTATGCTTCTCGTATAGCGAAAAAGCTTAAATATTCTAAAAAGAATAAAAATACGTAAAAGTCTTAACTCATGGAAGAACGGAATAATTGCAAGAAGATCGATAATCGAGCTTATGGAACGTATATGTTTCCATTTAGATAAAAATACTTTAAAGAGTGCACGTCTGAGTCTAAACTTTCTTGAGAGTGTCGTGTCTTTTTCATATTGGGCGATGATAATAGCTGTGGAACTGTCATAAATCCAAAGACGTAAAACATATTCAATCATGAAGATGATAGAAATAATATAGTCATTAAAAAATTTTATCTCTGGATCTATGGTCGATTTTACCTCTTTTATAAGAATAAAAACACTCGTAAAAATCAAAACGATCATCATAAAGTCAATGTATTTTTTAAAACGAAATTGATCGTTTTCTAAAAAATTATAAACAATACGCTTCACATGCAAATACTTATCTGAACCATTTAACGCAAAAATAGTCCCGATAAATAATCGCTTAAAAAACTCCATACTAACCTAATTTAGATTTTAAAAGGTCATTAACCGCTTGAGGGTTTGCACTTCCTTTAGAAACTTTCATGATTTGTCCTACGAAAAATCCAAACAGTTTATCTTTTCCGCTTCTGTATTCTGCCACTTTTTCGGGATTTGCATTTAAAATCTCATCTATCATCGCCTCGATCGCACTTGTATCGCTTACTTGTTTAAGGCCAAGCTTTTCGATTGTCTCATCCACATCAGTAGCATTTTCCATCATATAATCAAGAACATCTTTTGCAGCTTTTCCGCTGATAGTATTATCTTCGATACGCTTCACGATAGTTCCGAGTTTTTTAGCATCAAGAGGCGATGATTCAAGACTCATACCACCTTTTAAACGCCCTTGTAGTTCAACTGTAAGCCAAGTAACAGCATTTTTAGCAGTTATACCCTCTTGCATCATCTCTTCAAAGAATTTCGCCATCTCTAAAGTTGAAGTGATCACAGAAGCATTGTACTCATTCATCCCAAAATCATTTACAAAACGAAGTTTTTTCTCATCTGGAAGTTCAGGAATCTGAGTTGCTATCGCATACATCTCATCCGTAACGACAGCTTTAAGAAGATCTGGTTCTGGGAAATAACGGTAATCCGCTGCTTCCTCTTTACCGCGCATACTTCTAGTTTCTTGTTTTGTTTGATCAAAAAGACGAGTTTCTTGAACGATCTCTTTGTCATAAAGGCCATCTTCCCAAGCCTCACGCTGACGAGCAACTTCAAGTTCTATAGCTTTTTGAATAAAACGAAATGAGTTAATATTTTTAATCTCAACACGAGTATAAAGTTTTTCATCACCTTTTGGACGAATAGACACATTCACATCCACGCGAAATGAACCCTCTTGCATATTTGCATCTGAAATATCCAAGTATCTTACAATCGAGTGAAGCTTTTTAAGATAAAAAATAGCTTCATCCCCACTTCTCATATCAGGCTCTGAGACGATCTCCAAAAGCGGTGTTCCAGCACGGTTTAAGTCCACTTTTGAGATATCGCCGTCATGGATATTTTTCCCAGCATCTGCTTCGATGTGCGCACGGTTGATACCAATGATTTTTTTACTGCCATCTTCAAAATCGATCTCTAACTTTCCATGTTCAACAACAGGAGTATAAAGTTGAGTGATCTGATATGCCGATGGGCTATCTGGATAAAAGTAGCTTTTACGGTCAAAATAAGATGTTCTGTTGATAGTAGCGCCTACTGCAGTTCCAAACATAACCGCTTTTTTAAGCACCTCTTTGTTAAAAACAGGAAGCGCGCCAGGAAGTGCCAAACATGTCGGACATGTATTTGTATTTTGCGTATGATTAAAACTTGTCGGGCATGAGCAAAAAAGCTTTGTATTTGTATTTAATTGTACGTGGACTTCAAGTCCTATGACTGTTTCGAACATTGTTTATAAACCTTATATAAATTTTCTTATCGATGCATATGCAAAAACTCCGCAAGACTCTACAGCTTTTATCTGCTCATCTGTTGTAATCCCGCCTAGTGCGATTATTTTGATTTTTATTTTACCTTGTATTTCTTTTAAAGGAGCTAAACCGGTAGGATTTCCCTTGTTTGGAGAGTTGAAAATCGGGCTAAATGTCACAGCATCTGCTCCGAGATTTTGCGCTTGCAGTATCTCTTGTAAACTATGAGTACTTATCACTACAAATAGACCTAAGTCTTTTGCTTTTTTTATAGCATCAAACTGCGTAGATACGAGATGAACACCAAAAGCGCCCAACACATATGCTAGTTTATAATCTTGATGTAAAAGAGGAATGATTTTTTTTTGCTTACATGTAAGGATGAATGCCTCCGCAAAAATTGCATAATCTGCATTTTTCTTGTCTCGATAGAGAGCAAAGTCAACACTGTTTTTATCGATTATAGATGAAAGTGTTTGAGTAAAAGTGCTAAGATCTGTCCCGTAAAATTCGGGATCAGTTATCAGATAGCTCTTTATCATGAAGAGTTTTTTCCATTCTTTCTAAGATCTCTGTTTGTTTTTTCATTTCATTAAATGAGGCTCTTTTTGTCTCAAATGAATCGATCCAAAGAATAATAACTAAAGAGATAAAGATAAACACAAAAGAGAGTGATAAAGCCGGAGCAAGTCCAAAAGGGGAAAAATAAGTAAAAGTAGCGAAAGTACCCAGCACTATAAAAGCGACTGAGGCACCATGCAAGAAACTAAGAATTTTGTTAAATAAAGATTCTTGCATAATAGAGTTTCTAGTGATCTTCAGAAACTGCGATCGCTCCACCAAGGTAAACATATGTAAGCATCATAAAGATGAACGCTTGCAAGAATGCCATAAATGTAAGTAACGCAAATGGGATAATCGGCAAGAACCAAGGTGCAAGCATAAGGATTACCATTAAGAACATATCATCACCTTTAACATTACCGAAAAGACGGAAGCTAAGAGAGATAATGCGAGAGATATGAGAAACGATCTCGATTGGAAACATCAACCAAGCCAACCACCAAACAGGCCCAAGAAAGTGAGCGAAGTAAGTGATAAGACCATTACGGCGAATACCTTCAAAGTTATAGTAAAAGAACACTAAAAGTGCCAATGCTAAAGTGAAGTTTAATGAAGCAGAAGGTGCTTCAAAACCAGGAATAACACCGATTAAGTTTGCAACACCGACAAAAAGACCGATTGTAGCAACAAGTGGAAGATAACGGCGAGATTCCTCTTTACCCATAACGTCTGCACCCATAGCAACAACGCCGCCAAGGTATGCTTCAAATACATTTTGAGTTCCTGTTGGAATCAAACGTAAGTTTGACATAGCAACTTTTGCTAAGATAAGAACGATCACTGCTGTTAAAAGCATGTGCGTTAAAAATATGAACGTATGGTCTTCTGAAATCAAACCAAAAAAAGTAAATAATTCACCCATTTGAGTATGCCCCTGTCTTGAAATAGTTGTGGGATTATAGTGCAACTTGCATTAAATTAATCTTTTTGCAGCCTTGAACAAAAAATTAAACTCTTTTTACTAGCCATATTTTTAATAATTTTCTTGCATAATCGCTAAATGAATAATTTAAATACCGTACTAGAGTACCACCAAAGAACCAAACATCATCCGAGTCGTTATGCCGCATCTTTAGGCTATATGGACTGGGCAACGCAGCCTGATCCGTTTCGAAGTTACAAAGGTGCGACCAAAGCACAGTTGCCACTGGCGCTAGAGAACACAACTCCGCCTTACCATCTTTTGTGGGAAAAAAATGGCACTCCAACAGCACCACTTTGCATTGAGTCTATCTCTCAATTGTTTCAATTCTCCCTTGCAATTTCTGCATATAAGAGTGCAAATGGAACATCTTGGGCTCTGAGGTGTAACGCTTCAAGTGGAAATTTGCAACCGACTGAGGGTTATATCATCCTTCCTCCACAACGTGGAATCTCTGAAAAAACCACCATTTCCCATTATGCACCTTATGATCATTCTTTAGAAATTTTAAGTGAATTTGACACCTCGTTTTGGGATGAACTGCCACAAGAAAGCTTTTTAGTCTCACTAAGTTCTATCATCTGGCGTGAAGCTTGGAAATATGGAGAACGTTCATTTCGTTACACTCAGCTTGATCTCGGACACGCCTTGCAAGCCTTACATGTAAGCGCAAAAATGCTTGGATGGAATATCTCTTTAGTCAATAATTGCGACATAAAAGATGTAGACACACTGTTTGGATTTGATAAAAAACTCCGCTTTAGCGAAGTGGAAAATGAAGAAAGTGATATTTTAGTGCTTCTCTCAAAAGAAAAAAACCTTAAATGCAACCTAAGAACTTTACTTCAAGATATGAAACCTCATGATAGTACTATCGCTAACAGACTAAGTCCTACACACCATCATTGGGAGATTTTAGACACAATAAACGAAGCAACACACTTTACACCAACTTCACAAACACCTCTACATATAAGCCAAAAAAACAGCAGAGTTCCAAGCAGTGAAGCAAAAGATATTGTCCTTAAAAGACGAAGTGCGCAGATGATGGATGCGAACCGTTCGAAAATCACAAAAGAGCAATTCACAACCATTTTACAAAACGTATATCATGAAAAAGCCGATGTACATTTTGCCATTTTTATCCATAACGTGGATCAATTACAAAGCGGACTTTATCTTTATCTTCGTGACTCTACTGATCTTGCAAACCTCAAAAAAAATCTTGATGAAAGCTTTGTTTGGATCGAGGTTTATGAGCATCTTTACCTTTTGAAAGAGGGAGATTATCGAGCCATCGCCAAAGATATTTCTTGCTCTCAAGATATTGCAAAAGATGGAGCTTTTTCGCTTGGGATGCTTTGTAAATTTTCCTCTGTTTTAAGCGAAGGAAATCCACAAAAATATAAAGAGCTCTATTATGAGTGCGGCGCAATCGGACAACAACTTTACCTTGAAGCCACATCTTTGGGTCTTAGTGCCACGGGAATCGGCTGTTTTTTAGATGATATTATGCATCAGCTTTTAGGCTTGCGAAATAACTCTTACCAATCTTTATACCATTTTACTATCGGCCGAGCCATCGTAGATATGCGAGTGCAGACACAAAAGCCTTATATGTAGAGATAATCGGCTATAATTTCTTTATGAAAAAAGTAGCTATTATCGGAGCTGGCGCGGCGGGTTTGACCGCGTCCATCATCCTTGCAAGAAACAATATCAAAGTCGATCTCTTTGAACAAAACACAAAGAATGGCAAAAAAATCCTTGTTTCTGGCAACGGACATTGTAATATCACCAATAAATTTGTCAGTAAATCTAACTATATTTCTGCAAATCCAAACTTTGTCGAACCTACCCTTAAACGCTTTGGTTACCACGAACTTGAACGCTTTATGAATTCCATCGGGATTTTATTTTCCACAAAAGAAGATGGAAGAACTTTTCCCCTTTCCTTTGAAGCAAAAAGCGTTGTAACTGCATATGAAGAGGCTTTATTACTTTTAGATGTTACTGTTTTTAATGACTGCAAAATAGAATCTGTCCAAAAAGAAACAAACTTTTCTCTTACATGCGAAGTGGCCTCTGGGTGTAAGGTTCAAACATTCAAAGATTATGACGCTCTTATTGTTGCAACTGGACTTTTGGCGTATCCTCAGCTTGGAGGAAACGAAGATGGCCTTCACTTTGCTTCTTCTTTTGGACATTCTCTTATCCCAACCTATCCTTCTCTTGTCGGACTACATCTTGATTCATCTTTGCATGAAGAACTTTCAGGAGTAAAAATCGATGGAGAAGTTACAATTTTTGTTGATGGATTGAAAGAAAAAACGATGCAGGGAGATCTACTTTTTACAAAATACGGCATCTCAGGACTTGCTATCTTTGATATCTCACAAATCGCTTCACAAGCTCTTGTGAACTTTCAAAATGTCGAAATATCACTCAATCTTTTAAAAGATTTTAACGCTCAGTCTTTATCTGCACAAATTTTAAATCTTTGCAAAGCACTTCCTCAAAATAAAATATCTACAGTTTTAGGAGCAATACTTCCTGCGAAACTTGCCTTTATTGCTTTAAAAGAGACTCGGATTGACGCTAATACAGAAGCCTTACACGTTAACACAAAAATGGTAAAAACTCTTATCAATAAACTCCAAAACTGGAAGTTTAAAGTCACTAACACACATGGGTTTTCTCATGCGGAAGTATGTGGCGGCGGAGTGGACACACTAGAGATAGATGAAAAAACATTTGAATCAAAAAAGACAAAAAGCCTTTACTTTATAGGTGAAGTTTTGGATGTTTTAGGCGAGCGTGGCGGCTACAATTTTCAGTTTGCTTTTGCGTCTGGGGTTTTATGTGCTGAGGCAATTACGAAAGATTTTTCATCAAAAAAATGATAGAATAAGCAAAAAAGGAAAAATATGACACTCTTCATTATTCTTGGAGTTATTGCACTTGTAATTGTTCTTATGTACAACTCTTTAATAGGTAAGAAAAATCAGGTAGAAAATATTTTCGCAGGCGTGGACGCAGTTTTAAAAAAGCGTTATGATCTTATCCCAAACCTTATCGCCTCAGTTTCAAAGTATATGGAGTTTGAAAAATCTACCTTAGAAAAAGTAACACAGCTTCGCTCAGAGGCGAATAAACCAAATCTTAGCGACAACGAGAAAGTAAAACTCGATTCTCAAATTAGTTCTGCCCTTGGTTCTATTATGGTTGCAGTTGAGAACTATCCTGAGCTCAAATCAAACGAAAACGTTATGAATCTCCAACACAATCTCACTGAGATAGAATCTCAAATCTCAGCAGCTCGCCGCGCTTACAATCAAGCGGTCACAGACTACAACAATGCAAGAGAGATGTTTCCAACAAACTTTATGGCATCTTTGATGAATCTTCAAAGAAAAGATGTTTTTGTTATCAATGAAGACGAGCGAAAAAATGTCGATGTCAAAGGGCTGTTTCACACATAAAATATGAAAACAATTTCTCAACTTACAGATTTTTACTATAACACCCTTTATCCTCAGATTTTAGAGCTGGAGAAAGAGAGAAAAGCGCTCAAAGAGAGGATGATAAAGTTTGCCATTTTTATTGGTGCTGTAGCATTTATACTTTTTTATTTTTTAACTGATAAGTTACATCGTATAGATAGTTTTGTTCTAGTTTTATTTATAATTCCACTCCTTGGACTCGCCTCTTTTATTTATAAATTTATGACAAAAGATTATGCAAGTTCTTTTAAACTACAAATTATTGAACCCTTAATCAAAGAGATCGATGAAAATCTTCGCTACAATCCTACTTATAAAATCGACCAACAAACTTTTATAAACTCCGAAATTTTTAAAGGGAAGATCGACCGTTACAACGGAAATGACTATGTTACAGGAAGTATAGATGGCGTACAGATCAGTTTTAGCGACTTACATGTAGAAAAAGAGGAGAAGGATTCTAAAGGCAGATCAAACTACCGGACAATATTCCAAGGACTCTTTATTGTCACTTCGTTTAACAAGTATTTTTCAAACTCTACTATAATTCTGCCCGATAGTGCCCAAAGTTTATTTGGTTCACTTATAGGCGGTTGGCTGCAGTCAAATAATTTTAGTAGAAGCCAACTTGTAAAGATGGATGATCCTGAGTTTGAAAAAGAGTTTGTTGTGTATGGAACTGACCAGATAGAGGCCAGATATATCCTTTCACACTCGATGATGCAACGTATTTTGGAATTAAAAAAGAAAACAGCAAAGCCCATCTATCTCTCTTTTAAAGATGAACAGATGAATTTAGCAGTTGCTTACGATAAAGATCTTTTTGAGCCCTCTGTTTTTAGTTCGCTTTTAGAGTACAAAGTAGCGATGGAATATATCAAAACGCTCCAGTTGACGCTTTCACTCGTCACGGAGTTAAAATTAAATGAAAAATTATGGAGCAAACGTTGACAAACGATAATATTTTTATCACCAGTATTAAAGATTTCTTTTCCCTAAAAATGATGAAATTCTCTATCGCTCCATTTTTTATCGCTCTTATCCTTGTTTACACAATAGTTTTTTACTTTGCACATTTGACCATCAAAGATCTACGCCATGCATCTTTACATGTGCATCAATCGCAAACAACTATTGTTGATGGACTAGAAACCATAGATACAACAGGTATTGACTTTCAAAGCTCTTCAATACTGAGTTTTCTTATGAGCCACGCCCTGACATCTTGGATCGTGACTTTTTTAGTCTATACTATGGGCAGTATGCTTGCACTTATTCTAACCATCTTTATATCTCTTATTGCCATCACTTTTTTAACACCCTTTATTCTCAAAAATATACATCAAAAACACTATAGTGATATAGAGATGAAGGGGTATGATAACTTTTTTTGGTCGATCATAAAAATATTTCGATGGTTTGTTATTATGCTTACTATGTTTTTACTTTTTATCCCGTTTTACTTTGTTCCGATATTAAATGTGATTATGTTTAATCTTCCAATGTACTATTTTTTCCATAAGATATTGACGT
>Ga0073936_10005096_pt1 | contig 17867 bp, 15 predicted proteins | sample AliMusrvi5mmetaG_FD_87041 | JGI IMG/M metagenome (GOLD analysis project Ga0073936, IMG submission 87041) | Freshwater lake bacterial and archeal communities from Alinen Mustajarvi, Finland, to study Microbial Dark Matter (Phase II) - Alinen... | ecosystem: Environmental > Aquatic > Freshwater >... | reverse complement strand
GGATTAAGCGTTCACCGCCTTGGCATACTGCGCCTCGACGAACGGCCAGTTCACGATACTCCACCATGCGGTCACATAATCCGGGCGGCGGTTCTGGTATTTCAGGTAGTAGGCATGCTCCCAAACATCGAGACCGAGCAGGGCTTTCTGTCCATCGAGCAACGGGGGATCCTGATTCGGGGTCGAGACGATCTCCAGTTTGCCATCCTTGACAACCAGCCATGCCCAGCCGCTGCCGAACCGCTTCAGCGCGGCGTCCTTGAACTGCGATTGAAATTCCGCAAATGACCCGAACGTTTTCTGGATCGCTGTGGCGAGCGCACCCGAAGGTTCTCCCCCGCCTTTTGGCGACAGCATCAGCCAGAACAGGCTGTGGTTCACGTGTCCGCCGACATTATTCCGCAGGCCGGTGCGGATGGATTCCGGGGCCTTGTCGAGATGGAGCAGCAACTCTTCGGGGCTGAGCTTCGCGAGCTCCGGCTGGCCGGCCAGAAGCTTGTTGGCATTTGTGACGTAAGCCTGGTGGTGCTTGTCGTGGTGGAGATGCATGGTTTCCGCATCAATGGCGGGTTCTAGGGCCTCGAAGGGATAGGGCAGCGGGGGCAGCGTGTAGGGGCCCGATGGTCCGTCAGGAACGGGTGATGCCGGCTGGGCAACGAGACGGTCGCTGAAAAATGCGGTGACTGCGGAAGCAAGACCGAGGCGGAAGATACCGCGACGGGTAAGGTTGGGAGTATTCATGTTTGAATAATAGCCGCTGTTGCCACAGGCGCAAGTGATGGGCCTCGGGCGGTTCGATCCGGCAGAGTTTTCCAATCGAAAATGGAAAACGCGCTTACGAAGTCGAATCGGTTAAGGCAGCGACCCGGGCGTATCGAAAAAGGCGAAACAAGACGCCTCATGTCCCGCTTTTCGGATTTCTGCCAGCAGATATGGCTCAAGGGCAGATGTGGTGCGTGAAAAGGGCTTTCCGGCCAAGGAGATTTGACAAACCTGTGCGGTTGGTGGATGAAGTCACCAGCCATGCAACGTGCTTTCTCATCGGTCGGGCAGATGCTGATACTGGCGTTGTTCATGGGTTATCTTTGTCTGCTCGCGATGGCTTCGATTCCTTCGCTACACCATTTGCTGCATGGGGACTCGGACGAGCACGGCCACCGCTGCGCCGTGACGGCTTTGCTCGATGGTCAGTTCGACCGATCCACAACTCTGCCTGTTGCCGTGGCGCAACCAACTCTGCGCCCCGAAACCGCCCCGGTCCTCGGTTCCGCTCCAGAGCCACTCGCTGCTTTCCTTTCCGGCGTGCGCGGTCGCTCTCCGCCATTGGCGTAGCCTACGACCGACCGTTCGCTGCGACCCGTGAAGGGCTCGTATTTTCCATCAATCTCGCATCCAAACGGATGCCGCTTCATATTTATATTTTTTATGACACCACTGATTCTCCTCGTCGGTTTTCTCGGCTCGGGCAAGACGACCTATCTCCGACAATTCCTGCCGGCTTTGAGCTCACGCGGCATCGACCCGCACGTGATCATCAACGACTACCAGAACGCCCGCGTCGATGCGGAGTTGCTCCGCGAACTCGCCGATTCGATCGTCCCGATCAGCGGCAGTTGCGTCTGCTGCGGATCGCGGGAAGAGCTGCTCGGCGCACTCGACAAATTCGAGCACGCGACGAACCGGGTTGTCGTCATTGAAACCAACGGCACGACCGATTCCGAGGAACTGATCGAGCTGCTGTCGCTGGAGCCGTCACTCGCGCGATTCACGCTGCCGATCCAGCTTTCCGTCATCGACGGGCAGCGCTGGCAGAAGCGTTTCTGGCACAATTCGCTCGAGCTCGAACAGGCGCGCACGGCGGGGTTTCTCTCCATTTCCCGATGGGGGGAGATCGACGCCAGACGCCGGGAGAAAGTCGAGGAATCGCTCGCCCATCACGGGCTTCACGGCAAGCGCGTCGACCCTTCGGCATTTTCCGGCGAAATCGAAACCGTCCTCACGGCGGTGCGCGACATCCCGGACCGGGAGGCCACGGCACACCCTGCGGCCTGCGACTGCGGCCACCACCATGAGCCCCATACATCCCATTCCTCCCATTCGTCGCACCACTTCGCGTCGATGCAGATCGACCTGCCGCAAACGGTTTCTCGCGGCGCGTTGACGGCGTTCCTTGCCGCTCTGCCGCGCGAGGTGATCCGCGTCAAAGGGCTCGCCCGGCTCGCCGACTCGCCGGATGAATTTCACGTTTTCCAACGCGTTGACGACGGGGCAACGCAGTGGCTGCCCATCGGCAAAACGACCCGCCTGAGCCATCCGGTGGCAGTCTTGATCGGTCCGGGCATCGATCCCGAACCGATCCATGCCCGTGCGGCGGAGCTTTTCGGCGGCATGCCGAGCAACCTGTAACGATGGACGGCGCTTTCCACTTCAGCCTATCGGATTTCAGCTTCGCCTTTTTGAGCATCCTGCTCGAAGGCCTGCCGTTCCTTCTGCTGGGAACGATGATCGCCGGGGTCATCGACCAGTTCCTTCCCGTGCGCCTGATGACCCGCCTGCTGCCGCGCAACCCCTATGCCGGTGCTCTCGTCAGCGGGCTGCTCGGAATTCTTTTTCCGATCTGCGAGTGCGGGGTGGTTCCGATTATCCGGCGCCTGATGGCGAAGGGTCTTCCCCCGGCAAACGCCATCACCTACATGCTTGCCGCCCCCATCGTGAATCCCATCGTGGCGCTGAGCACGTATGCCGCTTTTCGCGGCCAGTCCCCGCTGGAAGTCACGCTCCTGCGGCTCGGACTCGGCTACGGGGTGGCGGTGGCTGTCGGCATCGTCGTTCACAACCTGCCCCTGCGCCAAGTGCTGCGGACGAACGTCATCGCGGATATCGCCCAACCGCAGGGCCTCTCGGGCGGTGCCGCGGCAGCGGGGATCCCGGGACGCCTGTGGGGGGCACTCGCCGTCTGCGTCGGCGATTTCCTGAGCATGACCGTCTATTTCGTCCTCGGCGCGGCAGCCGCCGCGCTTTTCAACACATCGGTCAACCAGGACTTCATCGTGCCGCTCGCAACGAACGACTGGCTCGCCACCGGATCACTCATGACCCTCGCCGCCATGCTTTCCCTGTGCAGCACGACGGACGCCTTTATCGCCGCGTCGTTCTCGATGTTTCCGACCATCGCAAAACTGGCATTTCTCGTTTTCGGGCCGGTCATCAGCCTCAAGCTGATCTTCCTCTATTCCTCGATCTTCCGGAAACGCTTTGTCTTCGGCCTGGCCGTCGGCCTGTTCGTTGTGATCGGACTCCTCTGCATGCGGCTTCGCGTCGTTTGGCCATGACTTCCACATTCCACCGTTTTCTCACAGCCGGCGTGCTCATGCTCTGGGGCACGATCCTTCTCACCATCTATTTCACCGGGCGGATTTGCGCGTATTTACACCCGAATTTCCAGCCCTTCGCGCTGGTCGCCGGCTGCCTACTCGTCTGCTTTGCGTCTCTCGTGCTCATTGCGCCAGCGAGCGCGAATGCGCACTCTGGCGCACGCTTGTCCGTATGGAGCGTCCTCACTTCGCTCATCCTCGTGGCACCCCTGCTCCTCGCGTTTTCAAATACCCTGGACAGTTTCGGTGCCAGCACGGTCGCCAATCGCGTCTACGTGCAAGACCTCGCGCAGCTCCCCAGCGCGCAACTGCCTGCATCGGGCCAGCCATCCGGCACCGTCGAGGTGCCCCTGCCGGACGACGGATCCAACACCGCCCAATCCACGAATACCGCACAGGACGACAAATACCTCCTGCCGAGAAACAAGCAGGGCCAGGTTCAGGCACAGATCGTGGACTTTCTCTACGCGGCACAGCTCCCGGAAATCAGAGACCAGCTCGAGGGCAAGCCGGTAGAAGTCATCGGCCAGTTGATGCCGGCAAAAACCAACAACCCCAAAGGCAACCGCCTCGTCGTCGTCCGCATGATGATGACGTGCTGCGCCGCCGACGCCCAGCCGATCGCGCTCCCCATCGAGCCGCAGCAGAAACCCGAGCTGCCGGAAATGACCTGGGTGAGGGTCACCGGAAAGGCGGCCTTCCCCATCGAAGGTGGCCATCGCAAACCGCTCATCCAAAACGCGGCCATCGAGAAAATCGATGCCCCCCAAGACCCCTATCTCTACTGACCCCGGCGCTCGCAAATAAATCGCCCTTGCGCAAACAGCGAACAATGATACTGATAACTTATTATCAGTTGTGAAAAAACTCGCCGCCATCCTTGCCATCTCGATGTTCGCGCCCTTCGCCGCGCGCGCGGATCTCGCCGTCGCGTCCCTCTCGACGGTCACCACCGACATTGCGAAAGCTGTCGGCGGCGACAAAGTCAACGTGATCCCGGTCATCAAGCCGGGCATTGACCCGCACGATTTTCAGCCGACGCCCGACGACGTGAAGCAGATCGTCACAGCCGATCTGGTCCTGATCACGGGCAAGCATCTCGAAGGCTATCTGACAAAGCTGGAGGAATCCGCGGGAGGCGCCGGAAAATTTGTGGACACCGGCGCGGCGTTTCCCTCGCTGAAGCTCGAGGAGGACGGCAAGCTGGTCGAGGACCCGCATTGGTGGCACAGCATCGACAACGTGAAGAAGGCGACCGCCGTTGTGAAGGAGCGTTTCATGGAAGCGGACCCCGCCAACAAAGCCACCTTCGAGAAGAACGCCGCCGCCTATATTGCCCAGCTCAAGGATTTGGAGGCCTGGGCGAAGCGCGAAATCGCGACGCTCCCGCGCGAGAAACGCAAGCTCGTCACCACACACGATGCCTTCCAGTATTTTGCCCGCGATTTCGGTTTCCGGATCTACGCGGTTGCGGGCGTGAGCACCGAGGACGAGCCCTCGTCCAGAAAGATCACCGACCTGATCAACACGATCAGATCCGAAGGGGTCAAAGCCGTGTTCTTCGAAAGCATCGAAAACCCGAAGGTCGTCGCAGAGATCACGAAGGAGACCGGCGCGAAGGTTGGCGGGCAGCTCTACGCGGACGGGCTCGGCGACAAGGAGGCCAAAACCTACCCCGACATGATGCGCCAGAACATCACCACCATCGTGGAGGGTTTGAAGTAACAAACGAATGGAAGGGCGTCCCTGGCTGCGGGTTTTGCTGATCGTTGTCGGGTTCACCCTGGTCGGATGGCCGGTCTGGAGTATCACGCGCCACGCCTCCGTGCCCTCCCCCGCCAAGCCGGCTTCCGAAGCGCCGGCCGAACCCTTGCGGGTGCAAGTCACGTTTGCCACGCCGCCCGCTTCATTCGAGCTCGATTACCTGGGCAAGCCATTGCTTTCCGGCCATGCGCCGGACCGGGAATTTTCGGTTGACTGGAAGGTGGCGATTCCGAAAGAAGGCGTCGAACTGTTTGTGGGTGCCGAATGGCCTCCGGGCACGCCCGCAACCGCCGTGCGACTGACGCTCACGCGGAACGGAAATCCGCTCGCCGAGCAAACTTTCTGGGCCGACGGCAGTCTTGCCGAAACCATGACCGTGCAGGAGGCACAACCCTGAAACATGTCCGGCCACCACCTCACCATCCGCAACGTCACGGTCAGCTACCAGCACGTTCCGGCGATTCTGAACATCAACGCCGATCTCCGCTGCGGCCGGTGCGTCGGGCTGTTGGGACCGAACGGCGCAGGAAAATCCACATTGCTCAAAGCGATCGCCGGGCTCGTGTCGCTCCAGTCGGGGAAGATCCAACTGCACGGCCACGAGCCGCGGCGGACCCGCAGCATCGCCTACCTGCCACAACGGGGACTCATCGATTGGGACTTCCCGATCACGGTCCGCGGCATGGTCGCAATGGGGAGGTTCCCGGATCTTGGCGGATGGAGGGGATTTTCAAGAAATGACGACTCGGTCGTGAGAGAGGCGCTCGCTGTCACCCACCTGACTCCCCTCGCGAACCGCCAGATCAACGCGCTCAGCGGGGGGCAGCAACAGCGGGCGTTTCTCGCCCGCGCGTATGCCCAGCAATCGCATGTCTGTTTGCTCGACGAGCCGTTCGCCGGACTCGATACCAACTCGCAGAAGGACCTGCGCGAAATCCTGCGGGGCATGGCGGAGCAGGGAAAGCTCCTGCTGGTTTCCCACCACGATCTCGCCTCGGTCCCCGAGCTTTTCGATGATGTCCTGATGCTGAACCGCGAATTGATCGCCTTCGGAACCGTGGCGGCGGCATTCACTCCCGCCAACATCGCGCGCACCTACTCGACCGCGCCGCTCAAACCCGTTTTCGCATGAGCTTTTTTCTCGAGCCCTTCCATTACGAGTTCATGCAGAAAGCCCTGCTCGGCTGCCTGCTCGTCGGCTTCACCAACGGCTACCTGAGCGGGTTCATCGTTCTCCGGCGGCACGCTCTGCTCGCCGACGGGCTCTCGCACTCGCTGCTGCCGGGGCTTGCGGTCGGAGCCATCTTTTTTGGGTTGAATCCGGTCGGGCTTTTTCTCGGCGCGCTTGTCGCGGCGCTGCTCGTGGTGCTCGGCGGCAAGATGATCACTCACAGCTCCCGCCTCAAGGACGACACATCGATCGGAGCCCTCTACATCGCGGCGTTCGCCCTCGGCATCATCCTCCTGAAATTCGCGCCGGTGCGCGTGGACTTGAGCCATTTTCTTTTCGGCAACGTGCTCGGCATGGCGAACGGCGACCTCTGGATCACCTACGCCCTGAGCTTTTTCATCGTGCTCGTGCTGACGGTCTTCCACCGCCACCTGCTGCTGACGCTTTTCGACCCGGTCGTCGCGGCGTCATTGGGGCTCAGCGTGGCATGGCTCGACTACCTGCTGATCGGGATGATGGTGATGGCGATGATCGCGTCGCTGCAGGCGGTCGGCGCGGTCATGTCCATCGGCCTTCTCATCCTTCCTGCCGCGACCATCTACCTGCTCTCCGACTCCTACGACATGATGGTTTGGGGAGGGGCTTTTCTCGGCATGGCGAGCGCGGTCGCGGGCCTGTTGCTTTCGTATTGGGTCAACCTTCCTTCGGGGCCAGCCATCGTGATGGTGCTCAGCGCGGCCTTTGTCGCCGCCTATCTCTTCGGCCCTCGATACGGCGTCATCAACCGCCTGCTGAACAACCGCCGCACGAAGCGTGCCTCGGCACCGGCACCCGATCAGACGGGCGTTGATCTCCCGCCCGCAGCATTGTAAATTTGCGCCGTGGACAGAAGCACCAAGCAGAAGCGGGCTATCGGGGCGGTCCTCCGAGACCACCGGAACCCGCTAACCGCGATGGAAATTCTGGGCTTGGCGGTGCAGGAAGTCCCCTCGATCGGGATCGCCACAGTTTACCGTTCGCTCAAATCGCTGACGAACGACGGACAGGTCGTGTCGGTCGAAATCCCGGGGGAGCCCCCGCGCTACGAACGCGCGGACAAAGGGCACCACCACCATTTTCTGTGCCGCACTTGCGGCGGGGTTTTCGAACTCGAAAAGTGCCTCGACGGGATCAAGAAACTCGCGCCCCCGCGGTTCCGTGTCGAAGACCACGAAATCATTCTCTACGGAGCCTGCGAGGGTTGCGCACCGAAAAGCCAGCCCGCCCGGCGGCGCTCAGCACACTGTCATTGACCGGGCAAATCCATGCCTGGTTCCGAGGATAGCGCCCGCCCGCTCAGGGTTTCAGTTCGTCGCCGGTGATGGCGTTCGCGATGACAAACCGTTCCTGGTGGAATGTGGGGTCGGAGCGGAAGGAGAGCCGCCCGGCATACCGGCGCTCGATCTCGACGAGGTGGTCTTCGTCGTCCGTCCGCAGACGGCTCAGAAGATCGGGATGCACGGTGACCTTGATTTCGTGGACGGAATCCTGGTGTTTGCGCATCACCGAGTGCAGCGCGCGCTGGAGTTCGACGCTCATGGTCATCGGGCTCTTGATCAGCCCTTTTCCGTGGCAGTGCGGGCAGGCGACAAAGATCGCGCTGGCGAGGCTTTCGTTGGCCCGCTGGCGGGTCATTTCCATGAGGCCGAGCTGGGAGATCGGCAGCACGTGCGTCCGGGCCTTGTCCCGTTTGAGGTGCTCCTTAACCCGCTGATAGACCGCCTGCTGGTCCCGGCGGCTCTTCATGTCGATGAAGTCGGCCACGATCAGCCCACCGATATTGCGGAGGCGGAGCTGGCGGGAAATTTCATCGGCCGCCTCGAGATTTGTCTGGAGGAGGGTTTTTTCCATATCCCGGACCCCCTTGTTCCGGCCGGTGTTGACGTCGATGGCGATCATGGCTTCGGTTTCATCGATCACGATGTAGCCTCCGCACGGGAGCCAGACCTGCCGGTGGAATGCCGAATCGATCTGGGCCTGGACCCCGAAGCAATCGAAGATCGGCTGGGCGCCGGTGTAGTGCTGGATGGATTTCTTTGCGCGCTTGGAGACATGGCCGACGAGCGTCTGCATCCGCTCGACCGCCTTCGCGTCGTCCACGATGACCGCGTCCACCTCGTCGGTGAGAAAATCGCGCACCGTCCGATCGATCAGATCGGGCTCCTCGAACAGGCACGCCGGCGCATTTTTCTCCTCGAGGCCGGACTGGATCGAGGTCCACTGCTCGAGCAGGATGCTGAGGTCGCGCACGAAATAGCGCGACCGCTGGCCGGCCCCGACCGTGCGCATGATCACGCCCATCCCTTCCGGAACCTCGAGCTCGCGGAGGATTTTGCGCAGGCGCTCGCGCTCTTTCGGGTCATCGATTTTGCGCGAGATGCCGAACTGGTCGTTGAACGGCATGAGCACGAGATACCGGCCCGCGAGGCTGATATCGGTGGTGATGCGCGGGCCCTTATTGCTGATGGGGCCTTTTTTGACCTGGACCAGGATGTCGGCGCCCACGGGATAAATATTCGGGACGTCCTTGTGGGTGATGCGCGGCGCCTTCTTCTTTTTTGCGTCGCCTCCCCGGTTGACCGTCTCGATCCCGCTGTCGAGGGCGGCGGGAATGGCATCCCAGAATTGGAGGAAGGCATTTTTTTCAAATCCGATGTCCACGAACATCGCCTTGATGCCGGACTCGATGTTGCGGACTTTGCCTTTGTAAATGCCGCCGACGATGTTGCGGTCGGTCTCGCGTTCGATCGTGTATTCCTCGAGCTTGTTGTTCTCGAGAAGCGCGACCCGCTTTTCGAGGCGTTCGCAACTGACGATGAGCTTGATGCCTGTGGATTTTTTACGGATTCCCAAAATTCTTTTTACGGTGTCTATCATGTGAAGTGTTTTGTGGTTGGTGCGCTTGGCGCGCGGTGGTGACGGTTGTTCAACGGTGGTTTTGCGGAGGGGGCGGCTGGCGGTTTCCGCCGTCGTTTTTCTCTTTTTTACCACTGAGGAAATTGAAAAATTTCTGGAGGGCGTTCGGCTTGCTCGTCTGGTTTTTGACGCGCCCGCGGTCATCGGCTTCCTGGCGGACATTCGGCTGGGCGGCCGGGCTATTCTCCTGGGTTGTGCCGGCGGCGTCCGTGTTGCTGGCGGCCTCGCCGTCGTCGCCGCCCGTCGTCGCCGCCGGGACGTCTCGCCCGAAGTCGATGCTTTCCACAAAGCGGAAATTTCCTTTCGCGGGCTCGAGTTTGGCCAGCTGGGGAACCTCCCCGCCGTTCTCCATTTTAAAAATATCGTCATAAATCTTCGCGGCGACAGGGGCCGAGACGCCGCCGCCGGACTTGGCCCCCTGCACAAACGTCACGATCACGTAGCGGGGATCCTTGTATGGCGCGAAGGAGACGAACCATGTGTGGTTGTCCTTGACTCCCGAACGCCAAAACTGCGCCGTCCCGGTTTTGCCCGCGACTTCGACGCCCTTGATGCGCGCCTTCCCGGCGGTCCCCCCCTCTTCATTGACGACCTTCCACATGCCGCGCCGGACTTTTTCGATCTGGTCCAGCGTGAGTCCCGCCTCATGGATCAGATCCGTCCGCACGCGGGCGGGGTCCTGCGCGACCACGGTTCCGTCCTGCGCGACGATCCGGTCAATCAGGCGGGGATAGTAAACCGTGCCGCCATTGCCTACGGCTGACGCGATCATCGCCATCTGGAGCGGCGAGGCGAGGACATCCCCCTGCCCGATCGAGGTGTTTGCCGTGAGGCCTGCAGACCAGTGTGCCTGGGGATTGACGCTCGCCAGCCAGCCGGGGCTCGGCAGAACGCCCGGGGCTTCGCCCGAGAGCGGGATCCCGGATTTTTGGCCCAGCCCGAGCATGTTGCCCACCGCGTCGATCTGGTCGATGCCCGCGGCATTTCCGTATTGGTAGAAAAACGCGTTGCACGAATGTTTGATCGCGTCCGAGAGCCCGAGCGTGCCGTGCGAACCGCCTTTGTCGGCGATCCAGCATTTCATGTATTTGTTGCCGTAGGTGACTCCGCCCGAGCAGGTGAACGTGCGGTTCCCCACCCCGGCGCGCAAGCCCGCGAGCGAGACGGGGATTTTGTAGGTGGATCCAGGGGCGTAGGCGCTGATGGCGCGATTCAGCATCGGATTGGTTTCGTCGGTGGTCAGTTCCTTCCAGTCCGAGTTGGCAATCGACGGGATAAAAACGTTGGGGTCATACGAAGGAACCGAAGCCATGGCCAGGATATCGCCGTTCTGCGGGTTGACGACGACCGCCGCCCCGCGCCCGACGGAACGAAGGGCCTGCTCGGCAAAATATTGGATCCTGGCATCGATGGTCAGAAAGACATTGTCTCCCTGCACGGGTTCCCTGCGGCTGACCTCTCCCTCGATAACCCCCTTCACATTGCGCTGCAATATCCGGGCCCCCGGCTGGCCTTTGAGATACTCGTTGAAATAGAGCTCGATCTGCGCTTTGCCCTCCATGTCCGGCTCGTAAAAATTGAAATCTTTGAGATCCGGGAGTTTTTCGAGGTCGTTCGGCATCCCGACATAGCCGAGGAGGTGGGCGGCGAGCGCGCCGTAAACATACCAGCGGACCGGTTTCACCGTGACGTTCACGCCCGGCAGCCCGAGGTTTTTTTCGGAGAAGACCGCCATCTGCCCGAAATCCAGATCCTGCCTGTAGCTGTAGGGAACCTCTTGGTTGGTCCGGTAATGGATCTGCAGGGCGTTGGCGTTGTAGTCCTCCGCGACCCCCAGCTCCTCGAGGCGGGGGATCACCTCTTCGGAGACAATTTTCACGACATCGGCTTCCTTGAGATCCCGGGGCATGTTGTGAACACGTCCCCGGTAAGTGGTCATCGGCACGGGCCCCTTGGATTCGCGGTAGGCCCGCACCATGTCCGGCAAATAAAAATCGACCTCGAAGCTCGCCCGGTTCTCGACAAGCTTGATCCCGTTCCTGTCAAGGATTTCGCCGCGCACCGCGGGGATCCTCACGGAAACCTGGGAGCGATTTCCTATGCGTGCCGTGTAATCCGCCCCGCGCGCGATCTGGACATACCAGAGGCGGAAAACCAGCCCGGAAAGCGCCAGCAGCATGATCAGGCCAATAATCAAGATGCGGGCGGTGGAGCGTGAGCGTTTCATGGCCTAATACTCCCTGGTGCGCCAGGGCGTCTCGGGGATGAGGGCGGAAAAAGGCTTCACGACAGCGTGAAGAAGCGGGGCGAAGAGCCCGGCCAGCAGCCCGGGTGCAAGGATACGCCAAAGGATTGCCGGATCGAAGACGAATCCTTCGCGCCTGAGCGAAATCATGGCGAACTGCATGAGCAGGAAGGACCACGTGCAAATCACGCTCAGCGGAATCACCGGCCACCAGTGGCCGCGCAAAAACGACGGCCTGAACCCGTTGGCGATGCTTCCGTAAATCACAAAAAAGACAATAGAGCAGCCCAGCGCAATTTCAACCCGGCCATCCACCACATTCAGATACATGAGATCGGAGAGCAAGCCGGTGAAGAACGCCGCGAGCAGCATGGCGGGAAATGGGAGCGCCATCGCCGCGTAGCAGAAGATCATCGGCACAAAGACGAAGCGCGCCCCGTGAAGCACGTGAATGGCCGGGAGCGCCTGCTGCAGCAGCAAAGCCACGAACACCCCGATGCAAGCGGCGAGGGCACCGACAACGGCCTTCATTTCGCCCCCACGACCACGAACACGTCCTCGGTCTGCGAGATGTCCACGGCCGGCTCGACGATCGCCTGGCCGTCCAAGGGACGTGTCCGGAATTCTTTGACTTTGCCGATCAGGATGCCCGACGGGAAAACCCCGTTGCTGATGCCGGCTGTATAAACTTTTTGCCCGGGTTCGAGGGCGGCGTTCTTCGTGAGGAAATTCAATTGAAGTTCGCCGCCTGACCCGCTGTCCTGGACGCGCATTCCCGAGAGGATGCCCTGCTCGCGGGTGCCCTCGACCTTGGCGGCCACCCGGCAGGTCTCATCGGTGACCAGAACGACGATCGACTCGTTTTTCGAGACGGTGGTCGTTTTTCCCACGAGGCCGACCTCGGTGAGCACCGGCTGGTCGGTCTCCACGCCATCCTCGAACCCCCGGTTGATCTTGACCGTGTTCCACCAAGTCGAGGCATCGCGGGCGATCACCCGTGCGGCCATGAGCCGGAAGAGCGATCGCTCTCGGAATTCCAGAGCCAGCCGGAGCCGGTTGTTCTCGGCTTCGATTTCGCGGAGCAGGTTGTTCGTCGTGAGGAGGACCCGGTTGGCCTCGGCCAGCTTCCGGTTGTCCGCCTCGACCTCGTCGAGAGTTTTCAGGCCTTTCCCCATCGAGCCGATCTGTTCCTGCACGGCTGTGCCCGTGCGGAGGAACGGCGCGAGGAATGAGAGGAATCCCGCCTGCAGGGATTGCATCGCGCCAGGCGAAAGCACCGAGAGGTAAACGGCCAGCGCGATCACGGCCAGCAGGAGAGCGATGTTGAGCTTCTTCATGCAGGGTCAGGGGCGGAGGCCCCGTGCGATCACGGGCGCGGGCGCTCGGAAGAAACCGCCTTGAGGAACTTGAGTTCCGAGAGGGCGCGCCCGGTGCCTTCGGCGACGGCGCTGAGGGGATCCTCGGCGACATGCACGGGCAGCCCGGTTTCTTCGGCGAGCAATTTGTCGAGCCCCCGCAGAAGCGCTCCCCCACCCGCGAGCACCAGCCCGCGATCCACGAGATCGGCGGAGAGTTCGGGAGGACACCTTTCCAGGGTGATGCGGACGGAGTCCACGATTGTTGAGAGTGGTTCGAGAATGGCTTCGCGCACCTCCTGGGAAGAGATGGAGATCGTCTTGGGAAGGCCCGCGACCAGATCCCGCCCCTTGACTTCCATGCTGACTTCCTTCTCCAGCTTGTAGGCGGACCCGATTTTGATTTTGATTTCCTCGGCCGTGCGCTCGCCGATCATCAGGTTGTAGGCGCGCTTCATGTAGTTGGCGATCGCCTCGTCGAGCTCGTCCCCGGCCACCCGCACGCTCCGGCTGAAAACGATTCCGGAAAGCGAGATGAGGGCGACCTCGGTCGTGCCGCCGCCGATGTCGATGATCATGTTGCCGGCGGCATCCTGCACCGGGAGGCCGACCCCGATGGCGGCGGCCATCGGTTCCTCGATGAGATAAACTTCGCGGGCGCCCGCATGGGTCGCGGAATCTTTCACGGCGCGCTTCTCGACTTCGGTGATCCCGCTCGGGACCGCGATCACGACGCGCGGACGGACCATGTGCCGGCGGTTGTGAACTTTGCTGATGAAATGCCGGAGCATCGCCTCCGTGATTTCGAAGTCCGCGATCACACCATCCTTGAGAGGACGGATCGCCACAATGTTGCCGGGCGTGCGGCCGAGCATGCGCTTGGCCTCGTCGCCGACTGCGAGCACGCGGTTGGTGCCCTGTTGGACGGCCACGACCGAGGGTTCGCGCAGAACGATCCCGTGGTCTTTGACATAGACGAGAGTATTTGCGGTGCCGAGGTCGATGCCAATGTCGTTGGAAAAAAATCCCAGAAGGTTGTCAAACATCAGATAGGAATAAGAATTGAGGTAAAGTGTTGTGTTGGAGCGACAGCCCCGTTCCGCCCCCGTCGCCAAGCGGCGGAAGAAACTGTCGAAGCAGACAACTTGATTTTCCCAAGCCCCCCCGTCAAGGCTATCCTTGACAAACTTTCAGATTTTCGGCCGGAGGGAAGGACGCGGCGGGCCGGGGTCGAGCATCAGCCGCCCTTTTTCCCCTTCACCGGCTCGCGGGGAAATCCATCCCATCCTGCTTCATTCTCGACTCCGACAGCTAAGGAAAATCAGGGCGGGGGATGGAGAGAATGCACCATGAACCCCGCCAGGGCGTCGTGCAGGCGAGGCGGGATGGTGGCGAGGACGCGGGCACCGGTTTCCTCGTAGGTGATGGAGTGGACGGTTCCCTCGCGGTGGAGGCGGGCGAGGAGTTCCGGGCGTTCGAGGGGGAGGAGCAATTCCACGGAGCGCGTCTGGCGGGAGACGAGATCGGAGAGGCGTTCGACGAGCTCGTCGAGGCCCTGTCCCGAATGCACGGAGATGAAGACCGCATCCGGGAAACGCCCTTGCAGCCAGATGCGCGTGGTTTCATCGTCCACGAGGTCCATCTTGTTGAATACGACCAGCGCCTGGCTCGTGTCGGCACCGAGTTCTTCGAGGACGTTCTTCGTGGTTTCATAGAACTCCAGAACCCGCGGGTGAGATGCGTCGAGGACGTGGATCAAGAAGTCCGAGAGCGCGGCCTCTTCGAGCGTGGCGTTGAACGATTCGATCAGGTCGTGCGGCAGCTTGCGGATAAATCCGACCGTGTCGGTGAGCAGCAGCGGCTGCTTGTTGGGAAGGGCGATTTTGCGCGTCGTGGTGTCGAGCGTGGCGAAGAGCTTGTCCTCGACCAGCACGTCGGCCCCGGTCAGGCGGCGCAGGAGCGAGGACTTTCCGACGTTCGTGTAGCCGACGATGGCGGCATTCGGCACGGGGGCGCGTTTGCGGTCCTTTCGCTGGGTCGCCCGCGAACTGCGGACGCCGGCCAGCTCGCGCTTGAGCCGGTCGATCTGGCCGCGGATTTTCCGCCGGTCCTGTTCGAGCTGGCTCTCGCCTTCCCCCTTGGCGCCGATCCCGCCGCCCTGCTTGCCGAGGTGCCCCCAGGCGCGGGTGAGGCGTGGCAGCGAATACGCCATGCGGGCGAGATCGACCTGGATCCGCGCCTCGCGGGTCTGCGCGCGCGCCCCGAAAATATCCAGGATGATCTCCTGCCGGTCGATCACGAGCACCTTCGCCAGCACCTCCCAGTTCCGCTGCTGCGCGGGAGTCAGCTCGTTGTCGAAGATCAGCACGTCGCATTCGAGTTCGCGCGCCCGCTCGCAAATTTCCTCCGCCTTGCCCGAGCCGATGAAATACTTCGCGTGGATCTCCCGCGTGTGGACGGCCATTTTTTCGATGACCGGAATCCCGAGTGTGCGGACGAGTTCATCGAGCTCCTCGAGCAAATCCTCCGCATCCGCCCGGCCGGCGGGATCGGCAAACGCGCCGACGAGCAGCGCGCGCTCCACCATCTTGTCCCGTGGTCTGATCTCGAACATAAGCCCTCACAGCTACCACACTCCGCGCATTCTCACCACGTTTTCAGGCTTGTGCGAGGAAGACCGTGAAAAATCTCCGCTCTGGATTGACTCTTCTCTCGCTATGTGTTCATTTGGACACTATGATTCTCCACCTCGATGCCGACGCGTTTTTTGCCTCTGTCGAGCAGGCGTCGGATTCGCGGCTGCGGGGAAAGCCGGTCGCGGTCGGCGGCTCGTCGCGGGGGGTCGTGGCGTCGGCTTCGTATGAGGCGCGGCGGCATGGGATCACCTCCGCGATGCCGGTCGCGCGGGCGCGCAAGCTTTGCCCGCGGCTGATCGTGATCCCGGGAGATTTTGAAAAATACGAGCACTTCTCGCGGATGATGTTCAGCTACGCGTATGACTTCACGCCGTCGGTCGAGGTGGGATCGATCGACGAGGGGTATGCGGATCTGGGGGGGAACAGGAAAAAACCGCCCGAAGTCATCGCGGCAACGATCCGGCGGGCGGTGCGCGAGACGCTCCGGATTACGCTCTCGGGCGGGGTCGGAGCAAATAAGCTCGTCTCGCAGGTGGCCAGCAAGCTGCGCAAGCCAGACGCGTTGATCACCATCCCACCCGGCACCGAGCGTGAATTCCTCGCCCCGCTCGACAACGGCTGGCTCCCGGGCATCGGCCCCCTCCTCTCGCGCACGCTCCGCGAGGCCGGGCTCCCGCGCATCTCCGACATCGCCGCCACCCCGCCGGACCAACTCTCGCTTTTCGCCGGGAAGTCCGCCCGCGCGCTTTGGAATTTTGCCCATGGACGCGACGAGCGCCCGGTCGTCCCCGAAGCCCCCGCCGCAAAGTCGTATTCCGAGCAGACGACATTCGAGAGCGACATCACCGACGAGGCCTACGCCTTGGCGATCCTGCGCGGGATGGCCGACCGGCTGTTCGCCAAGGCCCGCGCAGAAGGCCAGGCCACCCGCACGATCACCGTCCGCATCCGCTACAACGACTTCGACGAATCCACCCGCAGCCAGAGCCTCGACGAGCCGACCGATCTGGAGACCCAGGTCTATGGCCTGATCGCCGCGCTGCTCCGCAAAGCCTGGGAGCGCCGCGTGAGCCTCCGCCTCGTCTCTCTCAAACTCGGCAACCTCTACAAAGCCTGCCTGTTCCAGGAACTCGATCTTTTCCCGTCCGCCCGGAATCCCACCGTCCTCCACCGCGCCGCCGGTGCCGTGGATGCCATCCGCGAGCGCCACGGAAAGTCCGCCATCCTCCGCGGCCACGACCTCTGGCTGCGCGCAACGCTTCGCGAATGTGAAATGCGGAATGCGAAATGCGGAATGAAAGTCATGCAGCCGGGCTGTCGGGTGGAAGAAACTCCAAATTCCAAATCCCAAATCCCAAATTTTCAGGCGGTGCCGAAGGCGCTTCTGAATTTCCGTTCCTGCTACAGCTTTATGGATTCGCTGCTGACTCCGGAAAAAATCGTCAAGCTGGCGGCGGATGCCGGATGTGAAACCGTCGGGATCTGCGACCCGAACCTCCATGCGGCTGTCCCGTTCTATCAGGCGGCAAAGGCCGCAGGACTGCGTCCGATCATCGGGGCTGAACTCACGGTCGCCGGAAGAAAGATTTCCGCCTATACGCAGAATCAGACGGGATACGCGAATCTCTGCTACTTGCTATCGGAAAAGTCCATTAGTTCTGGCATGTGGGAGGGCCACCGGAGTGGACTTGTTGTCAGAGATCAGGGGCCACCCATCCGCATGGCACATCGATCCGATTCGCTGTCACTGCGAATTCTGCAAAGCATCAGAACGCTCACCCTTCTCGATGAGCCCCATCCCCTGAAAACCGGAGGGGTCTCCTTTGCGGAAGCGCAGGGATCCGGGGAGGTGATCGAGAGCGATTTCGCCTTCGATTTCGAGACCCTCCGATTTCCCCGTTTCGACCCGCCGGATGCCTGCACGCCGCAGGAATTTCTTTCGCGCCTCGCCCACGCCGGGCTGAAGGATCGCTACCCCTCCACCGACCACCGCGCCCAGCTCGAGACCGAGCTCGCGATCATCGCGGAGGTCGGCTACGCGGAATATTTCCTCACCGTCTGGGACCTGCTCCAGGACTGCCGCCGCGCGGGGATCGAGTGGATCACGCGCGGCAGCGCGGCGGACTCGCTCGTCTGCTATTGCCTCGGGATCAGCGATGTCTGCCCGGTCCGGTTCGAGCTGTATTTCCAGCGGTTTCTCAACCGCGACCGCATGGCGTTGAACAAGCTGCCGGACATCGACGTGGACTTCCCGCACGACCGGAAAGACGAGGTCGTCGAAATGCTTTTCGGCAAGCACCCGCCGGGACATGTCGCGGCGGTGGGCGGGTTCAACACGTTCCACGCCCGCTCCGCTCTCGCCGAAAT
>Ga0073936_10005095_pt1 | contig 17867 bp, 8 predicted proteins | sample AliMusrvi5mmetaG_FD_87041 | JGI IMG/M metagenome (GOLD analysis project Ga0073936, IMG submission 87041) | Freshwater lake bacterial and archeal communities from Alinen Mustajarvi, Finland, to study Microbial Dark Matter (Phase II) - Alinen... | ecosystem: Environmental > Aquatic > Freshwater >... | reverse complement strand
TTCGATTTACTGGGCTTCAAGCTGAGCGATCCGCTGTAGCCATCCTCGAGAAATGAAAAACGCGCTTGAACCCTTATGGTTCAAGGAAAAATTGCAAATGCGAAGAGGGGAACGTGCGTTAAAGACAGCAGACAGAAGACAAGAGGAAGAGGCGCAGGGCGCGGTGCAAGGGCTTTGCTGGTGCGGGTTCAGATCGAGTTGAGAAACTCGACCAGAGCACGCCGCAGCGCCTCGTCGTCGATCACGAACGGATGGGCCGGACCGCTGGTGACCGGCTTGCGGTACATCGCGCTGCCGGGCACCAGGCGCAGCGGGTTGAGCAGGTCGTCCAGCGTCGGCACCGAGTGATCGTGCAGGTAGGGCGCAGTCGCGTACAGGCTCATCAGACTCGTGACGCGGATCCCGCCGGAGTCGCGCATCCGGTTGCTGGCGGGCCCATTGGAACCCATGGCATCAAAGGGGATCACGCGTTGGTTGGTGTAAAGCCCGAGACAGGGATCGTGGCAAGTGTTGCAGCGGGCCTCGAAGAACACCTTGCGGCCAAACTCGACCTTGGCCGGGTCCACCTTGGGGTTCTTGATCGGCTTGAGCGTGGTCAGGTAGCAGCACAACGACACCGAGACCTTCAAGGTTGCCATAAACGGCGAGCCCTGCATCAGCCATGCGTTGGAGTGGCGCTGGTATTCCGGCATCGGAACCCCGGCGCTGGACCACAAGCGCATGCCGTGGATGCCGCGTGCCTGCATGATGGCGAGGGGATTGTCGACGCCATCGGGGAAAAAGCGGAAGGAGAGGTCCGCAGTGCCCGCAGGCCACCGCAGAGCCTGCTGGCGCATGTCCTCGGGAAGATTCTCGGCGGTCGCGATGAGCTTGCCGAACTGCAGCGTGCTCGAGGGCAGCCCCGGGACAATCTTGCCGTTGGCCGGATCGCGCCCGGTATGGCAGAAGGCGCACGAGTAACCCACCCGATACTGGCCGTCCATCCCCCGTTGCAGCCTCACCCCGACGATCGGGGTCTTCTTGGAAAACCGGTCGGCCTCGCCCTCATCGACCTCGTTGGCGCGAGGCAGGAAACCGTACTTTTGCCAGCGGGCCGGATCCACCGCGATCTTGGCCTTCGGGATCTGGAGCAGCGATGAGGCCTGCTCGTTGAGCTGGGTCCAGCCAAAGAAAATCGCGTGCCCCAGTTTGATGTTTTCCTCTTGGCCCAGGACCTGGAACGCAATGCCGTTGGAGGCGCTCGGATTGCGAGTGACCGGCCGGAAACTGCCGTTGGGCGCCATCTCGGTGCGCAGGTAGTCCCAGAGCACCACGTTGACGTCGCCGGAGGTGCAGTGGATCGGAACCAGGAAGCGGATCTTGGTGTCGCTCCACTCCAGCACCTCCACCAGGGGTTGCGCCTCGGTGAGATTGAGGCTGACGGCGTTGAGGCCCTGGGTGGCCCCGAAGCCGCGCCCAGTCACCGTCACTTGCGTACCTGGTGGGCCCTCGCGCGGGCTGACGTCCTCGATCACCGGCTCCTTGTCACCAGAGGGCACCATCTCGTCGGCATAGACAGCCCGGATCGCGTCTCCGATCTTGTTCACATCGGTGGGGATGGGGATCACCGGCATCGGTGTCGGAGCCTTGGGGTGGCCCAAGTCCTTGATCCAGTCGAGGGGCCCGGCGTCCACGGTGCCGAAGGTCACCGCCAATACCAATGTCACACGCAGGGCTCGGGTCATCATCATAAACTTGATCTAATAAGAAACCGCTCCTGCCCTCCGGGGCGTTGGCCAGGAGTTTCAAGCAGGAAACGGGCGTTTCCATCGGGCGACTCTGTCAGAAGAGGTCTCGGAAGTCAACAGAATACTCCGGAACTCGGTGGTTGCAACGCGATTCATCGCGGCTATGCTGTGCCTGGTGCGCGAAGGGATTGTCCCACACCAAGCAAAATGCCGCAATGAAAATGAGATGGCGCGTCATCACCCATCGGGTCCCAACCATTATGTTGCTAGGCGGCTTGATGACCGCTTGCGGTCTTTTGCCGCAGGGGGGGAAATCCCCGGGGAATCATGCCTTCATCGCTTATTGGCCGCCGCCGGCGCAAAGCAATGGCCTGCGCTTGGCGGTGAAGGATCTCATCGATATGAAGGGCGTGGTCACGACAGCCGGCTCCGAGCATGTCTCCAAAACCGCGCCGCCGGCTGCGCGGGATGCGGCATGCCTCGCATTGGCGCGGGAGCGCAACGTCCAGTTTGTGGGGAAGACCAATCTCACGGAGTTTGCCGTGGCGGTTTCCGGCGAGAACCCCTATTTCGGGACTCCGGTCAATCGGCAAGGCCGCACCCGCTACATTCCGGGCGGTTCCTCGAGTGGCTCGGCGGTGGCGGTGGCCACTGGCTTGGCGGACGTCGCGTTTGGCACGGACACCTGCGGCTCGATCCGGGTCCCGGCCGCGTGCTGTGGCGTCTATGGCTTGAAGACGACCTACGGTCTGGTTTCCAGCAAGGGCGTGTTTCCGATTTCACCGAAACATTTGGATTCCGTCGGCCCCATGGCCAAGGACCTCCCTCATCTGGTGCAAGGGATGGACTTGCTGCAACGCGGGTTTGCGGGTCGCTACCAAGCCGCCGTTACCGCCCAGCCGACGGCCACCGCGATCCGCGTTGGCCGCCTCTATCTCGACGGTACCGACCCCGCGATTGACCAGGCCATTGACGCCGCGCTGGCCGCAAAAGGATTTAAGATCATCAAGCTCAAGCCAGCCTTCAAGTCAAAATGGAAGCAAGCCCAAACGGATGGCGAAACCGTGGCCCTTGCCGATGCGTGGGTCAATGACGGCAAATACATGGATCAGACCGGCGTCGGAAGCACCTCCAAGTTGGTGCTCGTGAAGGGGTCCATTGAGCATGCGAGCCGGTACCAGGCGGCTCTAAAGCGCAAGGCGGCTTGGCAGCGCGAACTCCGGCGGATCTTCCGCGCGGTGGATTGCATCGCCATGCCAACGCTGCAAACTCTGCCGCCACGGCTTCCGCTCTTCGGCGCATCGGTTGGGTTTGAATGGCAGGTGTTCAACTCGATGAACACGGGGGGCGTTAACTTTGCCGGCAATCCCGCGCTGGCGATGCCCATTCCCATGCCTGCACAAGGCGGAACCAAGGTCCCCCCCACCAGCCTACAGCTTGTCGGGCCTTGGGCCGGCGAGGCGGGCCTTCTAAATGTTGGTCGATTGATGACAGACAGTCCTTGACAAGTCCGCCGAGCGCGACGACAGGGGGGCAACCCGTAATTTTCAAACGATGATCCGTATTTCCTCTTTCATTCAGGCGCTTGCGTTTGGCTCAACCCTGCTGCTGACTTCTGCGGCCAGCCGAGCCGAATCCGCGGCCGAACTCATGGCCAAAGGGGACGTCTCGGATGTCGCGTTCCGACCCACGGAGGCCCTCAAGTATTATTTGCCGGCTGAGAAACTGGAGCCGCGCAATGTCGGCTTGCTGCTGCGCATCGTGCGCCAATACCGCTATTTGATGAGCGATGCGGAGACCCCCGAGGAAAAGCTCAAGTGGGGTGGCATTGCCTTGGCATACAGCCAGAAAGTGGCGGCGCTCGGACCAAATGATTCGGATGCCCAGCTAGCGCCGGCCATCACCTATGGCAAGATGCTGCCCTATCAGGGGTCGAAAGCACAGGTGGATGCCGCGCCGCGGATCAAGGCGGCGGCCGACAAGGCGCTGCGCCTCAATCCGCGCAATGATTCGGCGTGGCATGTGTTGGGCCGCTGGCACCAGGGGCTGGCCAATGTGAGCGGGGTGAAGCGCGCGCTCGGCGGGATTTTCTATGGCACGCTGCCAGAAGGCACCTACGCGGAATCCATCGCCTGCTTTGATAAGGCCATTGCGATCAACCCCCACCGCCTGCGGCACTACATCGAGGAGGGGCGCACCTATGCCCAGATGGGGCAGGTCGCCACCGCCAAGCGCTTGCTTCAAAAGGGCATCGCGATGCCCAACGTCGAGAAAGACGACTCGGAAATTAAACTTCGCGGCCGCGAGGCATTGGCAACCCTCCGTTGAGCCCGAATTCCGGTGGTCAGGGTTGCGCGACCGGGGCGGGGGCTGACCATCGCGGCAGGTCTGCCAATGAGCCGTCGATGAAGGTGTGGTGCCACAGTTGGGTTGCGACGACGGCGACGAGGCCCATTTCCATCGAAAGCCGGGGCAGCGAACCGGGCCGCATCTGGCGATAGGCCTTGCGCCAATGCTGGACCGCCGCGACATCGAAATAGCCGGTGCGCCGCAACGATTCCTCGCTCAACAGCTCGCTGACGTATTTGGGCTCCGGGTCGATTTGGAAACTGTCGAGCGGCGCGCGGAAGATGACCTTGTGGCGGCGCGCAATCTGCCGCGGCAGCCAGCGCTCCGCCACGAGGCGCAGCAGATGTTTGTCGCGGAATCCGCGCAATTTCCAGCGCGGGTGCAGCTTGGCGGTGAAGTCGAAGACATCTTCATCGAGAAACGGGTAACGCACCTCGACCGAGGAATGCATCGCCACGCGATCCCCTTTGGCCTGCAGCAGAAGTCCCGCGAGGGTGACCCGGGCGCCGACCCACAGCCCGCGGTTGAGCGGATGCCAATGTTTCGCGCGCTCCAGATTGAGTCCCAAATCGACCCATGGACTGGTCTGTTGTTGGACTTCCCGCATGGGCGCGGCATAGAGCCGCAACTTCGACAGGGCGAGCACGCCGTAGGAATCGATCCACGCGTTGGGGCCGCCGACGGCCACCTCCAGATCGTCGCGAAAGGCGGAGGGGTATTGCGGCACATGGTTGAGCCGCAGATAGGCGCGGCGGACCGCGTTGCTCAGGCGCAGCCCGGGGATCAGATCGAGAGCGCCGAGGATTTTGGCGACCTTGTACCAAGGATAGCCGGCCAGCCATTCGTCGGCGCCCTCACCCGTTAGAACCACCTTCTGCCCGCAGCCATGGACACGCCGGGCCAACATGAGCAAGGCCGCGCAGGAGGTATCGATGACCGGCGACTCGGCGGCCTCGATGAGTTGCGGATAGATTTCCAGCGCGTCGCTGGCGCGGAAATCCTGCACGATGGGCGCTTGGGTTCCTATATGTTTGGCGGATTGATTGGCCCCGCTAAGTTCGTCGAGGGCGGGATCGTCCACGCGGATGGTATAGGTATTGATGGCCGCACCTTTGAGCCGACAGGCCATCGCGACAATCATGCTTGAATCCAGCCCGCCTGATAGATAAGCGCCCACCGGCACATCGGCACGCAGGCGTTTGGCCACGGCCTTGAGCAACACGTCCTCTAACCCGTCCACCAATTGGCGCGGATCCGCGGTGCGGTCTTCGTCGCCCTGATTGGGAAAATCCATCTCCCAATACGCACGCTCACGGATGACCGGTTCTGCGCTGCCTGCGGTGGCAGGGGTGACTTGCAGGTAGCGGCCGTGACCTAACAATTGCACGCCCTCGAAACACGTCACCGGTCCCGGCATGGCGGCGAAGGTGAAAATCTGGTCGATGCCGCGCAGGTCGGCCTTGGGCGTCACCATTCCGGAAGCGAGCAACCCTTTGATTTCCGAGGCAAACAGCAACCAGTCGCCCTGTCGCGTCCAGTACAGCGGACTGATCCCGAAGCGATCCCGGCCGAGCGTGAGTTGATGGCGGCGCACATCATATAAGGCAATCGCGAACTGGCCGCGCAGGCGCGCGAAGATCCCTTCCTGGCTCTCTTCCCACAGGTGGGGGATGATTTCCGTGTCGCAGTGGGTGTGCAGACGATGGCCGCGCGCCACGAGTTCCGCGCGCTGTTCCGGGAAATCGAACAGCTCGCCATTGAACACCGCATACACGCTTTGATCCTCATTGCAGACCGGTTGCTGGCCATCCGCCAGACCGACGATGCTGAGCCGCCGCGAGGCCAGCGCCAGCCCGGGCCGCTGGAGGAATCCCAATTCATCCGGGCCACGGTGAATCAAGGCCTGAGCCATCCGTTCCACCACCCCGGAGGGGGCCGCCGCCCGTCTCCCGGTCAAGTCCATCAGTCCTGCAATTCCACACATCGGTTATTTGGTAGGTTGGGTGGCTCGCACGGGGTGGTTCAATATTTCCCATCACCGGTTTTGGTGATTCATCGGATCCGCATCGTGGCATTTTCCGCGCCGGCCACTGGGGGGCGCCATCAATCCTCCCGGCCACAATGTCACATATTGGCTTGCCTGCAAGAAATTTGGTGCCATCTTCTGCTTTTCCAAGCTTCTCCCACTAGCCCCTCATGCCCATGTCCAGCCTCGATCGCCTGATTTCGCGAGTCCCGCGATCATCACAACTCATGCACATGGAGAGGAGCAAAGAAGGGATTGCCATCGTTGGCATTGGCTGCCGCTTCCCCGGTGGGGTCAATGATGCGGAGGCATTCTGGCAATTGCTCCTGGAGGGTCGCGAGGTGGTCTCGGAGGTCCCGGCGGACCGCTGGAATGTGGAGCGGTTCTATGATGCCGAGCCGGGCTTGGTGGGCAAGACCGTGGCCAAGCGCGGGGGCTTTGTCGATGGGATCGATCAGTTTGACCCGCAGTTTTTCGGGATCTCGCCGCGCGAGGCGCCTTACATCGATCCCCAACAGCGGCTGTTGCTTGAGACGGCGTGGGAGGCGCTAGAGGATGCGGGCATGGTGCTGGATTTCGAGAAAGGCACCGACATCGGCGTGTTTGTGGGCATTTCGCACAACGACTATCAAGGACTTCAGCACACACCGACCGACCGCACCGGCATCAGCGCACACACGCCCACGGGCAGCGCCCACAGCATCGCCGCCAACCGGATTTCCTATTGCTTGAATCTAACCGGCCCGAGTGTCGCGATGGACACCGCCTGTTCGTCGGCGCTGACGGCGGTGCACATGGCTTGCGAGCACATTCTAGCTGGTCGTTGCAAGGCCGCGATGGCGGGCGGGGTGACGGTGATGATCACGCCGGACGGGTTCATCGGGTTTTCCCAAGCCGGGATGCTGTCGCCGGAAGGCAAGTGCAAGGCGTTTGACGCCTCGGCCAACGGCTTTGTGCGCGGCGAGGGGGCGGGCATGGTGGTCATGAAACGGCTCTCCGATGCCATCGCCGACGGCGATCCGATCTACGCGGTGATCATCGGTTCGGCGGTCAATCAGGACGGCCACACTCATGGCATCTCGCTGCCGAGTCCCGAGGCCCAGGCACGGCTGTTGTGCCAAGCGTGTGCGGATGCGGGCATTGAGCCGTCGCGCATCGGTTATGTCGAGGCCCACGGCACGGGCACGGCGGTGGGCGATCCCATTGAAGCTCACGCGCTGGCGGCGGCATTATGCGCGGACCGTGCGGCCGATTCGCCGCTGGTGATTGGTTCGGTGAAGACCAATCTCGGGCACTTGGAAACCGCGTCGGGGGTGGCCGGCCTGGTCAAGGCGGCGTTGGCGCTTAAGCACGGACGGATTCCCGCCAGTCTGCATTTTGAGACCCCCAATCCGAACATCGACTTTGCCGCCCTGAAATTGCGGGTGGCCGTGGCGACCGAAGCGTTTCCCATCACCGGTGACGTTCGCACGGCCGGGGTGAATTCGTTCGGCTTCGGCGGCACCAACGCGCACATCATCATGACCGAAGCGCCAGCGCGGCCCCAGCCGGCGGCGGCAGTCGCCGAGGCGGACCGCGCGTGGCCGATGGTCCTGTCCGCCCGCTCCGCGGAATCGCTGCTGGCCGCGGCATGGCGCATGAGCGCGTGGCTGGACGATCATTCAAAAATCAACGGCAGCTTGCCGCCAACCTTGGCCGACCTCACGTACATGCTCGGCGCGCGGCGCAACCACCATCCGCACCGGCTCGCGCTGACCGCGCGTTCGCCGGCCGAATTGGTGCAGGAACTCGGTGCTTTCTCGCTGGAGAATCCGAGCCCTAAGCTGCGCACGGCGTTCATGCCCCGGCGCGAGCAAGCGGCGCGCGTGGTCTTCGTCATGAGCGGCCAAGGTACGCAGTGGTGGGGCATGGGACGTGAACTCATGCGGCATGAGCCGGTGTTCCGCAGGATGTTTGAAGCCTGCGACAAGGCGATGCGTCCGTGGGCACGGTTCTCGCTCGTCGACGAACTCGCGCGGCCGGAGGACAGCTCGCAATTGCAGCGCACGGAAATTTCGCAGCCGGCGATTTTCGCCATGCAGATGGCCCTCGCGGAACTCTGGAAATCCTGGGGGGTGCAGCCCGCGGCCGTCGTGGGCCACAGTGTTGGCGAAATCGCGGCGGCATGCGTGGCGGGCATTCTCACCTTGGATCAAGCCGCGAACATCATTGTGCACCGCGGCCGTTTCATGGACCAATGCGCGGCGGCTGGCGGAACCATGCTGGCCGTGGGCATGAGCCCGGATGAAGCCATGGCGGTCATCGCCCGCTGCGGGCCCGGCGTGACCATTGCCGCCTTCAACGGGCCCCGCGCGCTGACCCTGTCAGGATTGAAATCTTCGCTGGAGGTGGTTGCCGCCGAGCTGGAGGCGGAGGGGGTTTTTGCCCGCTTCCTGCAAGTGAGCCATCCGTTCCATCATGCGATGATGCTGCCCGCCGCCGATGCCTTGAAGGCCGCGCTGGGCGAGTTGGTCCCGCAGCCCGAAACGATGCCGTTTTTCAGCACGGTCACCGGCCAGCGGCTGGATGGGGTCTGCTGCGATACGGACCACTGGTCGCGCAGCATCGGCCAACCGGTGCAGTTTGCCGGGGCGATTGGGGCGCTGGCGGAGTTCGGCGTGGATGTGTGGCTGGAAATTGGCGCGCATCCGGCGTTGGTGCGATCCATCCAGGAATGCCTCTCCCAGGATGCAGCCAAGGCCGTCATCCTCGCCTCGGCACGGCGCGAACGCGAGCACGAAGCGATGTTGGAGACGGCGATGGATCTGTTTCTCGCAGGGGTGGAACTCGACTTCACCGCCATTTCACCCTCGCGCCGCTTGCTCGATCTGCCAACTTACGCTTGGGACAAAACCCGCTGGTGGAACGAATCCGCGGACATGCGCGAAGGCCGGCTGGCAGCGGGTGGCCGCGGCTTGCTGGATGTCCGCTTGCCGCGGGCGACGCCGTCGTGGCTCACCCGACTCGATGGCCGGCACATGGCCTACCTGAAGGATCATCGCGTTGAAAATCTCATCATCTTTCCCGCGGCGGGCTTCGTCGAAATGGTGCTCGAGGCGGGCAGCCAGTTGTTCGCGGGCAAACCTTTCGTCATCGAGGATTTCGAAATCCGCAAGCCGCTCATTGTGCCGGATCCAGCGTCGGGTCTGTTGTTAGAGCTGAGCTATGATCCCGGCGAGCGCACGTTTGCCATCCAGAGCCGTTTTGAAAACGCCGCCTCGTGGTCAGTGCATGTCGTCGGCTCGATGCGCGGTGAACGCACCGACTCGTCGTTCGCCACATCCGTGTTAGAGACCACGCCGGGTCTGCAAGCCGTGGAACTTGACACGTTTTACGGGCACATGAGCGATCTGGGACTGCGCTACGGCGAGGAGTTCCGACCGATTCGCCAATTATCGGCGGGTGCCGGCAAATCGGCGGGCCGGGTGGCGTTGTCCGCGGAGATTGCGCAGCGTGCGGCGGAGTACCCATTGCACCCGGTGTTGTTTGATGGCGCTCTGCAAGTGTTTTCGGCTGGAGCGGCGACTGTCGAAGGCCGCACCGCCGGCCTGCGGCTGCCCGTGCGTTTTGCTAGAATCTTGTTTCTGCGCTCGCCGGGAGCCGCCACCCACGTGCGGGCGGGCGTGACGCAGGCCAACGATGAATTGGTCGAAGGCGGCATCGATATCTATGACGAGGCGGGCAGACCCTGCGTGCGCATCGATGGCTTCCGCGCCATCAGCGTGGAGGGCGCACGCCGCACCGGCAAGACCGGCAAAGGCCGCGATCTGGTCTATCACATCGCATGGGAAAAATCCGCGGCCAAAGCGACCCTCGCGAGTCAAGCGCCGGTGCCATTGGGGCGCCTGCTTGAGGTCGCGCAGCATGCGCTCGATGAAGTCCTCGACATGCGCGGACGGAACAATCTGGTCGCCGCCATCACGGCGGGCGACGAACTCACCGCAGCGCAAGTGGCAAGCGGCTTGCGCAAGATGGGCGCAGGGCTCGGCAAGGACGGGTTCTTCAATGCCGCCTCGCTTGGCGTGGCAGAATTCATGCAGGCATCGTTCGTGCAGTTGGCGGACAATCTGGTGCACCTGGAGTTGCTCACCAAAGCCGGCGATGGCTACCGGCCAACGCCCGCGTTCATGCATGCGGCCAATTCCGCGCCTGAAATGCTCAGCGCCTGCATTGGAGGCAATCCGGGCCATCTGCCGGAAGCCCTGATTTGCGATGCCACCTGTGCGGAACTCGGCCCCATCATGCGGGGTGAGAAGGAGGCGGTGCAGGTCTTGTTCACCAGCACCGGCGCGGATCTCTTGGATCAATTTTATGGCGACGGCCTGGTCACCAGCCCGTGGCTCGCCGCCATCGGCCGGGCGCTCGCAGAAGCCGCCCGGCAGTTGCCCGAGGGGCGGGGTTTGCGCATCCTGGAAATTGGCGCGGGCACCGGCGGCTTGGCATCGCAGATGTTGCCACTGCTCGAGCGCGGCCTTCATTCCTATGTCTTCAGCGACCTCTCGGCGGCGTTTTTCCCCGCGGCGCGACAGAAGCTCGCGGCCTTTCCCGAAGTGGATTTCAAGACCTTCGATCTGGAAAAACCCGGCACTGCGCAGGAGTTCGAGGCGGGTTCGTTCGATTTCATCCTTGGCACCAATGTGCTCCATGCGGTGAGCGACGTGGGTGAGGCGTTGCGCAATCTCCATGAATTGTTAGTACCCGGCGGCAGCTTGTTGTTCGTCGATTTGGCAACGCCCAATGTGTGGGTCAACGCGACCTTCGGCTTGACCGGCGGCTGGTGGCGCTTCACCGATCGCGAGTTGCGCCCGCACCATCCGTTGCTGCAACGGTCGCAATGGGAATCGGTCCTGCGCGCTTGCGGATTCGACGAAACCGCTTCCATGCCCGGATTGGTCCGCTCGCAGGGCGGCGAAAGCCTCATCGGCCTGCTGGCACGCAAGGCCTGGATCGAGCCGCAAGACAACGCAGCCACCGCGGTGGAGACGCCGGAGGAGAAATCATGGCTCGTGTTGGCAGACGGTTCCACGCTCGGCGACCAACTCACCGCGCGGCTTCGCGCCAGCGGCGTCCGCTGCCGTGTCGCGCAACGGGGCACCGCCTTCGCAGCGGCCGGCGACGACGCCTTCACGCTGCGTGCCGAGGCGCCGCAGGATTGGTTGGATCTGCTGGAGGCCTGTTCCGACGACGCTCCGGAACGGTTCGTCGTCATGTGGAATCTCGACGAATCCGACCCGCACCCCGGCGACGCCGTTGCCATGTTAGGCACGGACTGCCTGTTCCATCTGGTCCAGGGGCTCGGCGCCATGACGCCGGCGGCCAGGCTGCGCATCGATCTGGTGACGCGCGGGGCGCAGGCGGTCGGACGCAATAACAAGGTGACCGTGGCCCAAGCCGCCGCCATCGGCTTGATGCGCGTGGTTGCCAATGAATATAACAACTTCACCTGCCGCGGCATTGACTTACCGCCCGTATCCTCGGCTGCCGACGCTGTGTTACTATGGCATGAACTGCTTGAGCAAGACGCCGAGCGCGAGGTCGCCTTTCGGGGCGAGGCCCGCTATGTCCGGCGCATCAATCGCGGCTTGCAGACCCGCCAACAAGTCCTCGCCAGCACGGTGCCGTTGCGGCTGGAGTCGCGCGAGCGCGGGCTGTTAGACGCGTTGCGCCTGGTGCCCTTTGCCCTGCCGTCCTGCGCTGCGGGCGAGGTGCTCATCGAAGTGAAAGCCGCGGGCATGAATTTCCGCGATGTGCTCAAGGCGCTGGCACTCTATCCGGCCGAGACGGCGGACGCGCGAATCTTCGGCGACGAAGTGGCCGGGGTGGTCAAGGCGGTCGGCGCCGGCGTCACCCATGTGGTGCCGGGCGACTCCGTGTTCGGCCTCGCGGTGTTCGGGTTGGCGACCCACTCAATCGCGCGGGCCGGCGACGTGCGTGCCATCCCTAACGGGTTGTCGTTCGAGGAAGCCGCGACGCTGCCAGTGGTTTTCATGACCTCCTGGCATGCGTTGAAAACCGTCGCGAATTTGCAGCCGGGCGAATGCATCCTCGTGCATGCGGGTGCCGGCGGCGTGGGCATGGCGGCTATCCAGATCGCCCATCACCTCGGCGCGGAAGTCATCGCCAGCGCCGGCAGTCCGGCCAAGCGCGCATTGTTAGAATTGCTCGGGGTGAAGCACGTCGTGGATTCGCGCCGTGGCGACTTTGCGGCGGAAGTCATGGAACTCACCGCGGGCAAGGGCGTGGATGTGGTGCTCAACTCACTCTCCGGCGAAGCCATTCCAATGGGCCTGGCCTGCCTGGCGCAGTTCGGCCGCTTCATTGAAATCGGCAAGCGCGATATCTATCAGAACTCCCGCATTCCCCTCTGGCCGCTGCGCAAAAACGCCTCGTTCCATGTGGTGGCCATGGATGCGATTTTCTGCGGCGACGAAGCGCGGACACGAGCTTTGTTAGAAAAGATTGCGCTGATGGTTGAGCAGCGCGTGCTGCATCCGCTGCCGTTCCGTGCATTCCCGGAGTGTCGCATCGATGCGGCCTTCCGGCTCATGGCCCAAGGCAAACACACGGGCAAAGTGATTGTGTCGTTCCCCGAACCCTTTGTCGCAAGACGCGGCGAGCCGCTCGCTCCCGCCTTCGAGGTGAAAGCCGATGGCTGTTACCTCATCACCGGCGCGTTCGGTGGCTTCGGCAAGGTGCTGGCCGAATGGCTTGTCGATTTGGGTGCCAAACATCTCGTGCTCACCGGTCGCAGCGGTGCTGCCACTGCCGAAGCGAAAGCCTTCCTGGAGAAGCTGCGCGCCCGTGGCACCGACGTGACCGTGCTGCGTGCCGATGCCGGCTCCCCGGCCGATGTGCAGCGATTGCTAGATGATATCTCAGCGGCCGGCCGCCCGCTCAAGGGCGTATTCCATCTGGCGATGGTCATCGACGACGCGCCGATCGCCGCACTCACCCGCGAACGGATGAGCAGCGTGCTCGCGCCCAAAGCGCAGGGCGCCTGGCTCCTGCACCAAGGCACGCGCCACCTGCCGCTCGATTGTTTTGTGATGTTCTCGTCGGTTTCGAGCATCTTCGGCAACCCGGCCCAAGCCAACTATGCGGCCGCCAACGCCTTCCTCGATGCCCTCGCCCATCACCGCCAAGCGCTCGGTTTGCCTGCGCTGGTGATCAACTGGGGCGCGCTCGGCGGCGATGGCTATGTGGCCCGCAACCAACGCGTGGCAGAGTATCTCGCCCGTCAGGGCACCACGCTGTTGTCACCGGGCGAAGTGGTCGTTCTGCTGGAATCCTTCCTCCATGCCGGCACCACCCAGGCGATGGCCATTCGGGTGGATTGGTCGAAATGGCGCCAGGCGTTCCGCAGCAGTCAGGACAGTCCGTTGCTGGAGCAGGTTTTCGCCGCCGGCATCGAAGGACCCGAAATCAACGGCGCGAAAAGCAATTGGCGCGCCAAGATCGAAGCGGCCGCGCCGGCCGAGCGCATCGAGGTCATCGGCCACGCCGTGCGCGATGTGGTCGGTTCGGTGCTGCGCGTCAAAGCGGAAAGCCTGCATGCCGAACAGCCGTTGATCGACTTGGGGCTGGATTCCCTGATGGCCGTGGAAATCGAAAACTCGCTAGAGAGTTCCATCGGTGTCGCCTTGCCACCGGCGAGCTTGATGCGGGCACGCACGATTGGCCAAATCGCCACCTTGATCGCCGAACATATGGGTGGCAGCTCGATCACCCCGTCCAAGGTGACGGCAATACCGGAGTCCCCTGACAAAGTGGACTTGGACGCGCTGTCCGATGAACAGATCGATCGTCTGCTCGGCGATGCATCCGCTGATGCAAGCAGCGAACCGGTGCTGGAAACCCGAGCCTGAATCGGCCATGTCACAGGATCAGCGAGCCCGTTTGAAGGAATGGCTGGAAAGCGGTGAAATCCGCCTGCAGCCATTGACTTTTCCGCAGCGGGAATTGTGGGAAGCCTCACCGGTGCCCGCCACAGATCAATCTAACAACATCTGTGCGATGATTCATATTCGCGGCCGCTTGACCCCGGAGGGCGGCGAGGCGGCGTTGCAAAAAGTGGTGGACCGGCAGGAGGTGTTCCGTTTGTCATTTCTTCCGGGCAAGGGCCAGCCGATGCAGATGATCCGGCAATCCGGCAAACCGGCCTTGTGTTTCAGCGAGCTACCGGCATCACAACGATCCCCCGAAGCGATCGAGGAACGGGCCGGCGAAATCTTCGACGCTCCGTTCGATCTGGTGCAAGGCCCGCTCTATCGGGCGGAAGTGTTGCGGCTTGCCGCCGATGACCACGTGCTGGTGTTCGCGATTCATCATGCAATTGCCGATGGCTGGACCTTGGGCGTATTCGTCCAGGACCTGTTCACCGCATATCTTCAAGTCGTCAGAGGCGTGACCTCAAAACTGCCTCCCGTACCGCTCTCCTACACCGACTGGGGCGCCGCCGAGCGCGCATTCTGGCAACCCGCCGAACTCGCCCAACGGGCCACGTTTTGGAAATCCAATCTCGCCGCCGCGCCCCGGCTTTGGAGCCCGCCTAACGACCCGGATGCCGCCTCCGGCAGGCCCCAACGCTGGGTTTCGCACGTCCCGGCCGAGCTGGGCCGGGCGCTGCGTGAGCTGGCCCGCCGCCACGGCGCCACGCTTTTCAGCACGCTTCTAACCGCCTTTCAAATCACCCTGGCGCAATGGACCGGCTCCGATGACATCGTCGTCGGCACACCGGTGGCCAACCGCAACAAACCCGCCATTGGCGAAACGATGGGCTATTGCTCGGGCATCGTGCCGCTGCGCGGCCAAATCGATCCGGCCCGCAAGTTATCTAACAGCCTCCGGGCGGTGCACCTGGCAACGCTGGATGCCTTCGCCAATGCGATGCCCTTTGCCGAACTGGTGCGGGTGGTGGGCGGCGCGCCGGCAGCCGGATCCAATCCGGTTTTCGAAGTGCGGTTTGCCCTGCAAAACCATCCCGTTCCGGATGTGGAGACGCCGGGGCTGTCGCTGCAACTGCGGATGCGCTCGACCGGCACCGCCCGCTTCGCCATCGCCTGTGAGATCAGCGAAGAAGGTGACGCGCTTGAAGTCGCCTGGCTGTTCCGGCCGCAGCTCGTGCCACTTGCCGATATCCAAAACCTTGGCCTGATGTATATTGCCGCGTTGGCCGGTGTCTGCCAATCACCGGAAAGTTTGACATCCACCCTCATGACAAGCCTGCCATGAAAACGCCAACCCTATCTAACAGTGTGAACGATTTGCCTGAACCAACCTGGGTCAGCCGCTCGGCATTCCAGATCGTAATCATCCTCTTCATCGTCGCCGAGATCGCGCTGGTGGCGGTCTTGCGCAGCGGCGCGTCGCTGTGGTTGGCCGTGCCGCTGGTGCTGGTGGTGAGCCATCTGATGCACGGCGCGGCGGTCGGGTTGCACGAGGCGTCCCACGGCCTGCTGCGGCACAACCGCCGCTTCAATGAATTCGATGGCTTGCTCATCGGCCTGCTGAGCTTCATGAGCTTCAGTCTCTACCGCGCGGCCCATCAATCGCATCATGCCCATTTCGCCACCGAGCGCGACGAAGAACTCTGGCCGTTTGTGATGACCACCACCCCGCGCTGGGCGCGGATCGTTGCGGCGGTGCTCGAACTCTTCGCCGGCCTGCTGTACTTGCCGTTCTTGTTTCTGCGAACGTTCCTGCGCGAAAATTCACCGATCCGCAGCAAAAAGGTGCGGCGGCGCATTTGGGCCGAACTGCTGCTCATCCTCGTGGTGTGGACCGGCATTCTAACCGCAGTCGCGCACTTCCACGTTTGGACCTACTTTCTATGGATGTATCTGATTCCCTCGTATGTGGCCGGCAACCTTCAAAGCTGGCGCAAATACATCGAGCATGTCGGTCTAACCGGCAATACGGTCAACAGCTCCACGCGCAGCATCGTGGCGCACGGCTGGCCGGGCAGGCTGTTTGCGTTCTCGTTGTTGCACGAACCTTTTCATGGTGTGCATCATCTGCACATGGCGCTGCCGCACGCCGAGTTGCCGCGCCGCGCCGCGGAACTCACCCCGCAGACGCCCGAGGAAATCCACCCGTTCCCGAATTACCGCCGCGCCCTCGTGCATTTGCTCCTCGCCTTGCGCGACCCCCGCGTCGGTGCCCAGTGGCACGTCGCCTCTAACCAATCATGAATCCCCCTCCCCCAGACTCCGCTCCCGCCGCACCGAACGGCAGTGTGTTCGTGCTCAAGGGAATCCAAAAGCAATTTGATGATGGCAGCGTGCAGGCCCTGCGCGGCGTGGACCTGTGCATCTTCCCTGGCGAATTCGTGGCCATCACCGGCCCGAGCGGCTGCGGCAAAACCACCTTGATCCAATTGCTCGGCGCGCTCGATGTGCCCAGCGCGGGCTCCTTGCACTACCGCGGCACATCACTTGCCGATTGGCCCGACCCGGCGGCCTATCGGGCACGCGAAGTCGGCATCATTTTCCAGGCCTTCCATCTGCTGCCCACTTTCACCGCGCTCGAAAACGTGCAACTGCCGATGTTTGAAACCGATTGGCCCGCGGCAGAGCGGAGCAAGCGGGCCGTCGAACTCCTCACCTCCGTCGGCTTGGAGCAGCGCCTCGATCATTTCCCGACGAAACTCTCCGGCGGCGAACGCCAGCGCGTCGCCATTGCCCGCAGCCTCGCCAATGGCCCGTCCGTATTGCTCGCCGACGAACCCACAGGCAATCTCGACAGTGAGAACGCCCATCATATTCTCGATCTCATCGTCCGTCTCCACCACGAGCGGAGCATGACGTTGGTGCTGGTCACCCATGATCTAACCATCGCCAGCCGCGCGTCGCGGACGATCAAGATGTTAGATGGACGCATCGTTTCCGACCAACCGACACCCCCCACCCAATCGTGACGTGAATTTCTTCACCATCATCGTGCGCGGACTGCTGCGGCGACCGCTGCGCACCGGACTGACCCTCGTCGGCATCGCCATCGGCATCGCCGCCGTGGTGGCGCTGGTTGGCATCTCCCGCGGCTTCGAGCAAAGCTGGGCCACCGGCATGAAGGCGCGCGGCACCGATGTGGTGGTTAGCAACATGGGCAATGCACTCGCACCCAAACCGTTCGCCATCAGCGTGCGCGACCGCATCGCCGCCATCCCGCAGGTCGTCGAAACGTGTGCGATTTTCGTCGATCTAACAAGCATCGAGGAGTCCTCGATGATGGTTGTCTCGGCCCGCGAGTGGGGCAGCTTCTCGTGGCTGAACCTCAAGCTCGTCGCGGGACGCATGCCCAAGGACGCGCTGGAGCCCGTCGTGGTCCTCGGCCAGAACGCCGCGGAGGTGCTCAAGAAGAAGGTCGGCGATCCGATCCAAATCGAGGCCCGGGAACTATCCGTCGCCGGGATCGTCGATGGCGGGGCCTTGGTGGAGAATGCCTCGGTGATCCTGTCGTTGTCGCTCTATCAGGAAATTTCAGGCAACGAGGGCAAGATCAACATCATCGATCTGCGCGCCGCTCCCGGCATGAACGTCGACGCGGTGAAAAAGCTTTGCGCGCAGATCAACGCCCAGGTTCCGGAAGTGCGCGCCATGCCGGCGGGCGAGCACATCGGCAACAGCGAGGCCTATCGCTTCATCAGCGCCATGAGCTGGGGCACCTCGCTGCTGGCGGTGATCGTCGGCGTGCTCGGCGTCATGAACACCATGATGATGACCGTGTTC
>Ga0073936_10005093_pt1 | contig 17868 bp, 14 predicted proteins | sample AliMusrvi5mmetaG_FD_87041 | JGI IMG/M metagenome (GOLD analysis project Ga0073936, IMG submission 87041) | Freshwater lake bacterial and archeal communities from Alinen Mustajarvi, Finland, to study Microbial Dark Matter (Phase II) - Alinen... | ecosystem: Environmental > Aquatic > Freshwater >... | reverse complement strand
CTATTATATTAAGGTATGCACTTTTCAGAACCGGTTTATCACTTAAAAATTTTAGGCGGACTGTTTCCGCCACCCAATCATAAGGAGGAAATATTTTGAAAGTCTACAATGCAAAGAATATCAGAAACATCGCTGTTGCCGGCCACGGCGGCAGAGGCAAAACCACTCTGGCCGAGGCTATGCTTTTCCTCGCGAAGGCGACGGACAGGCTTGGCAGAGTTGCCGACGGCAACTCCGTGCTGGACTATGACGCCGAGGAAAAAAGGCGCAAGACTTCCGTTTCAACGGCAGTCGCCCCTTTAGAGTGGAAGGATGTCAAGATTAATATAATCGACACGCCCGGTCTTTTCGATTTTGCGGGAGGCATCAGCGAAGGTGTCCGCGCCGCGGAGTGCGTGCTGATCGTAGCCGCCGCGGGCTCGGGCTACGATGTCGGCGCAGAAAAAGCTTTTAAAGCGGCAAGCGACCGGGGTGTCGCGAAAATGTTCGCCGTTACCCGCTGCGACGCGGAAAATACCGATTTCTATAAAACCTTCGACGCGTTGAAGGCGGAGCACGAAGCTAAAATCTGCCCCGTTGTCATCCCCTTTATGGAAAACGACAGGGTGAAGGCTTATATCGACCTTGCCTCCGGCAAGGCATACGAATACAAAGACGGCAAGGGCAAAGAAGTCCCCATGCCAACCGGCGGGCGCATTGATGAAATGAAGGATATCTTCAACGAAGCCGTTGCTTCCGCGGATGACGCGCTGCTTGAAAAGTTCTTTGAGGGTGAAACCTTCACCCCCGAAGAGGTTGCCATGGGCCTTTCAACCGGTGTTGCGACCGGCTCGATTTACCCGGTGTACGCCTGCTCGGGCTTCACAACGGACGCGGTCGACCTTCTGCTCAACGGTATCGCCGCCGCCGCGCCGAACGCCGCGGATTTTGCGGGTGAAATGGTTGACGGCGAACCGCTCAAGTGCGACGAAAACGGCCCGCTTGCCGCTATCTGCTTTAAAACAATCGCCGATCCGTTTGTGGGCAAGATGTCTTTCTTTAAGGTTGTTTCCGGTAAAATCACATCCGATGCCGCCGCTTACAATGCCCGCACGGGCGAGAGTGAGCGTATGGGCAAAATTATAACCATCCATGGCGCCAAGCAGGAGGACGCTAGCTGTATCCCCGCGGGCGACATCGGCGTTGTTACAAAGCTTACCGGTGTCAGCACCGGCGACACGCTTTGCAGCCCCAAAAAGATTATTACGCTTGACAAGGTTGTTTTCCCGGCGCCTTACCTTTCAATGGCCGTCAAGGTCCGCAAAAAAGGTGAGGAAGATAAAGTTGCCGCCGGCCTTGCGAGGCTTGTGGAAGAGGACCCGACAATCAAATTTAAAACCAATTCGGAAACCCATGAACAAGTGCTTTCCGGCTTGGGCGAGCAGCATCTGGATGTTGTCGTTTCCAAGCTCAAAGCAAAATTCGGCGTTGAGGTTGACCTTACCGTGCCGAAGGTTGCTTACAGAGAAACCATCCGCAAAATGTATGAATCCCACGGCAGGCATAAAAAGCAATCCGGCGGCCACGGCCAGTTCGGTGATGTTTATATCCGTTTCGAGCCGGGCGAAGGCGACGAGTTGGAGTTCTGCGAAAAAATCGTCGGCGGTTCCGTACCCAAGCAATATTTCCCCGCTGTTGAAAAGGGCCTCCGCGAATGCGTAACAAAGGGAGTCCTCGCGGGCTACCCAATGGTCGGCGTAAAGGCAACCCTCTATTTCGGTTCCTACCATCCGGTTGACTCCTCCGAGATGGCGTTTAAGACCGCCGCGGCAGTCGCCTTCAAAGACGGAATCCCGCAGGCATCCCCAACCATTTTAGAGCCTATAGGCACGCTGAAAGCTTATATGCCCGACGATAACCTGGGCGACATTATGGGCGATATTACCAAGCGCCGCGGCAGAGTTCTCGGCATGGGGCCTTCCACCGTGACAAAAATGCAGGAGCTCGTGGCAGAGGTTCCGCTTGCCGAAATGGGTGACTTCGCAACCGTGCTTCGCTCCGTAACCGCTGGCAGAGGCTTTTTCAACCTGGAATTCACAAGGTATGACGAAGCCCCGCCAATGATCGTTACAAAGATTGTTGAGACGGCAAAGGCCGAGGCCGAAGAAGAAGATAAATAGAAGCTGTAAACTTCGGGAGCGGGCTTATGCCCGCTCCCTGACCATTTAGGTAACAGAAGGAAGGAATATAAATGATTAGAAACAATTTGCTTGCATTCCTTTTGCATACGCTTCTCGGCGCCACAATCTTTTTTGTAGGCAATCAGTTTTTTGTTTATGCTTCAATCTGGATGGTAATCCTTGTTTTATTTGGATTCTATCTGCTGTATTTCCTTCTGAGCTTCCTGCTGGCGCGTTTCCATGCTTTTAACACCAAGCGCAAAAAGATATACCATGTGCTGCTGCCGAGTATCGTTATGCTTACGATGATTATAACTTTATATGCGCTTAAATTTCAATCGTCCTCCTCCGTCTTCGGCGCTGCCGTCGGTCTTTTGGGCCAGCCGGTTGAATTTATTCTGGCCGTTACCGGAGACAAACTGCGCAGCGGGTTTGCCGTTGCCGGCGTCATTTTCCAATGCCTGCTCCCGACTCCTCTTATATGGCTCGGGCTTGTTCTCGGCGGCAGAGGAAAGCTTGACGGGGTTTGAGTTTAGATTCATTTAGCTCAAAGGTTCGGGCGGACAATTGTCCGCCCGATTTTAGTTTTGTGGGTGGTTATCCTTTTGGAAACCTGACCAAATCATACAGCCTTTTATTCATATAAATCCGCTCTTTACCCAGTTTCTCCGAAAACAAAAAACCCTCGTCCTCCAATGTTTTCAGGTAACCGGCGGCGGTCAGCCTTGAAACCGATAACCCCTCCTCAATGTATTGTATCTTTGTATAAAACTCAAAAAATAAAAGGGCTATCAGTTCTTTTGAATACAGCTTCGGCAGTTTTTCTTTTATTTCAGCTGTCATTTCAGCCATCTCGTCATTTATCCTTTTGACCAGCCCCAAGGTTTCCTCCGCCGTTTCTTCGATACCGGTCAAAATGTATACAATCCAGTCTTCCCAATTCTCTTTGGTGCGAACCTCCTGCAACAGTCTGTAATAGGAGGTCTTGTTTCTGATAATATAGCTGCTCAAATAAAGTATCGGGCTGTCTAAAAGCTGCATTAAAACCAAATATAAAATGTTTATTATTCTGCCGGTTCTGCCGTTGCCGTCGTAAAAAGGGTGAATGCTTTCAAACTGGTAATGAATAACCGCAAGCTTGATTAACGGGTCAACTCCGTCAAAATCATCATTTATATATTTTTCAAGATTGCCCATCAAATCCAATATTTCCGCTTCACCGCTCGGAGGGGTGTAAACGGTTTCGCCCGTCGCCGCGTTCCGCAGAACCGTACCCTGCAATTTTCTGATGCCCGCGCGGTTGTTTTCAACACAGCCTTGTATGTCTATAATCATATTTGTTGTAAGGATTCCGCTCGATTTTACTTTTTCATAACCCAGCCACAACGCGCTTCTGTAGGATATAACCTCTTTTGCGGCAGTGTTAACCTTGCTGTTGCTGCTCATCGCAACATATAATTCATCATGGGTGGTTACGATATTTTCAATCTCCGAGCTGTCCTTAGCCTCGTTAATTGTTACCGCATTGATTAAAATGTTTTTGTTCGGAATAGTATCCGCATAGCCTTTTAACTCCGCAAGCGCTCTGCTTGCGCCTGACAATGCTTTTAATACTTTATTGGTTTCCAAATTCGCGTTGGGCGGCAGCATCGGTAATTTATTCTCATTCATTGCACTCGCCTCCTTCATATGCATAGTTTATCACTGTTTTTTATACATGTCAAGGGCATATGTATAGAAATCAGCCTTTTTCTATACACGTTCTCTTGATATGTATAAAAATCGGCTTTTTTTCGACATGTATTGTGTTTGTTTTGTTTCAGTGCGATGAAATTTGCATACTAATGATTCTAATAAACAGTACAATTAGAATCATTAGAAGGAGCGTTATAAGCTGAGGCAACAAGTCAACCTGTCGAGCAGAGATGCGCATTGTACCTCCGCTTAATCCCTTATTTTGTTTGAATTATCAGGTAATTCATTATTTTTTTCCGTCGCATATTGACAAACTCCATTCTAATGATTATAATAATCATCAGAATCATTAGAATGATTAGAATGATTAGAATGATTAGAATGAGTATCACCCACAAGGAGGAAATTGCTGTATGTTAACGGAAAGCAAAACTATTGAACTGAAAAGAGAATATGTTGACGATATCAAGAAGACGATTACCGCCTTTGCCAATACCGACGGCGGTCAGATTTTTATTGGCGTGGAGGACGACGGCACTGTTTGCGGCATCAGAAACACCGACAATGTTATTCAGCAGGTCACGAATAGCATCCGCGATTCGATTCGCCCGGACATTACACTTTTTACAGAGTGCTTTGTTGAAGTTATTGAAGAAAAAAATGTTGTCGTTGTAAACGTACAGCGCGGAACCTCAAGGCCCTATTACATTGCCGGTAAAGGCATCCGCCCGGAAGGTGTCTTTGTCCGCCAAGGAACATCTACCGTCCCAGCCACAGAAACTGCTATTCTGAATATGATTAAAGAAACGAGCGGTGACTGTTATGAGGATGCGCGTTCGCTGAATCAACAGCTGACCTTTGAAAAGACAGCCGCTTACTTTGCCAAAAAGGATATTCCTTTTGAAACCGCTCAGATGAAAACGCTGAATCTAATCGGTTCTGACAATATGTACACCAACCTTGCGCTTTTGCTTTCAGACCAGTGCGTCCATACAATTAAACTGGCCATTTTTGAAGGAAGCAGGAAAACAATCTTCAAAGAGCGCCGGGAATTCAGCGGTTCTCTTCTTCATCAACTTGAGGATGCTTTTGAATTCATTGACCTCTGCAATAAAACACGCGCCGAATTCGAAGGCCTTAACCGGATTGACATGCGCGACTACCCGCCGGAAGCTATCCGTGAAGCGCTGCTGAATTCAGTTGTTCACCGTGAATATTCTTACAGCGGCAGTACCCTCATCAGTATCTTTGATGACCGCATGGAGTTTGTAACAATCGGCGGATTGGTCAAAGGCATTTCGTATAACGACATCATGCTCGGTGTTTCCGTCCTGCGCAATCAGCACCTTGCGAATGTGTTTTACAGATTGAAGCTGATTGAGGCGTATGGAACCGGTGTGCCGAAAATAATGGAATGTTACGACAATGAAAATGTTAAACCGCAGGTTGAAGTGTCCGATAACGCATTCAAAATCACTCTGCCCAATACAAATTATGCACATGAAGCGCCGGCACCCAAAAAAGAAGCGGTTATAAATGAGAAAAAAGAGAACGTCATGCGATTGTTTGAAAACAGAGAGTTCTTTATACGCAAGGATGTTGAAACAGCGCTTGGCATATCTCAGGCAACCGCGATTTCATTGCTGCGGGAGATGCTTGACGATGGATTGATTAAAAAATCCACACAACGCGGGAACAGGACAAAATATAAAGCAGGCATGAAAGGTTGATACAACTGCGATTTTTAGAGTAGGAAAATGTAGAAAATAAAAATTATACGCAAGGTCCTCTTCTGGCATTGCATGAATCAAATTACAGTTTTTACTGCAAAGGCAAACTGGATGAGGTATAAGTTAACCTGCAAAGTAAAAATGTTTCGGGCGGACAATTGTCCGCCCGGTTTTTGTTTTGGTGGTTTTGCTGTAGAATTTTGCATCCTTGACAAATCGACATTTCCCGTGTGATGTGTATAGAAAATAGCCTTTTTCTATACACGTTCTCTTGATATGTATAAAAATCGGCTGTTTTTCGACATGTATTGTGTTTGTTTTGGTTTGGTTTGTTGCGAGTAAGGCGATAGGAAGGGGCTGCCATTGGCGGCCTGCGTACTTATTTAATTTCCGCTTTGCTATCTTCCCGTTGAGCCGAAGCCACCCGAACCCCGTTCGGTTTCATCAAGATTATCCGTCTCAAAAACAGGCAGCAGCGAAACGGGCAAAATAACAAGCTGCGCTATCCGCTCGCCGGGTTGTATCTCATACGGTTCGTCGTACTGGTTGACAAGCCCCACGCAGATTTCCCCCCTGTAATCGCTGTCAATTACACCGACGCCGTTTAAAAGCCCGATGCCGTGCTTGATAGCAAGTCCGCTGCGCGCAAATACAAACGCGGCAAGCTCCGCGCTTGGCAGGGCTATTGCGATGCCCGCTGGCACAACAGCGCTTCCCCGCGCCGGAATTGTGACAGGTGCTTCGATGCAGGCGCAAAGGTCGAGCCCCGCGCTGCCCGCGGTCGCGCGCTGCGGGATTTTCGCGTTTTTATTCACTTTCGTTATTTGCAATTCTTTCATCTTCAGCTCTCTTTTCTTCTGCCTGGTGGCGTCTTTCGTTAAGTTCACCGAGAATTCTCGTATGTTCCTTGTCGCTCAGGGCGTATTTCCAGGTGGGTATTACCGCCAAAATGCCGCCGATAGCCGGCGGGATGGAAACAAGGAAGAACAAAATCATCATATACGGGGCGTATTTGCTTTCCAGCCTCGGAATGCCGCCATGGGCGATAAAGGTGTTGATTTCCGAAACCTTTTTATCCGAAAAACCGACAACCATATAAGCAAGGCTGCTCAGAAATGTCGCGATGCCTGTGCTGAGCTTTGTGATGAAGGATTGCCCCGCAAAGAAAACGCCGTCCGGCCTGATGCCGCTGCAGTAGTCCTCATAGTCCACCGCGTCGGCTATCATAAAGGATTGCAAAACTGATGAAAACCCGTTCGCGCCGCCGCCGGCCATAAACATAAAAAAGCAGATTATTAAATATCCGGGCGCGACTAAATTGGTTGGCGAGATAAGATACATAATGAACAGTGAAACAAATGGAATGATGCCTATTAAATTGCTGTAGTTGTAAATATCCTTTTTTTCAAACTTTTTAATCAAATTCGGCGCGACAGCCATGGCAATAAACTGCCCGATAAACATTCCGCCGCCAAGCAATGCCATATACAGTATTGCCCGCAGAGGGCTTTTGCTTGCATAATAATAGCTCACAAGAGGCATAGCCGCGAGCATCAGCAAATATCTCGGGCTGCCCATTAACCCCGAAAGCAGGATTTGCCTGAACGGTTTATTTTTCCACATCAGGGCAAAGTTTTGCTTAACCGTTCGGGACTCTTTGGAGGCAGGGATCCTTTCCCTTGTAAAAATACCCACCAACTGAAACAGCCCTGTTCCGATAACACCGAAAATAACGGCGGCAACAATGAAGCCCATCCGCTCGCCCGCGGCAGAACTCGAAACCTTGGCAGTTGCCTTTAAGTACGGGGTGAACATCTTGCCGAGCTGAAGGGCAATGGGCTGAATTGTCAGAAGTGCTATTCCGCCGCCGATGCCTGCGGCAATACGCGCGAGAGAAAGCAGCTTGGCCCTGTCCTTGTCGTCCTCACTCATCAGCGCGGTGATACTCCAAAGCGGCACATCGCCGATGGTATAGGTCATGCCCCAAATCATATAAAAGAAAGCCGCCCAAATAACAATCAGCGCGTTCATGCCTTCAAACATTCCTTTGGACGGGTCAAAGAATCCAAAGTTAAAAAAGCACAGAACCGTTATAAACAGAATAGGGACGGGTATAAACAAAAGGTACGGCCGGCATTTTCCCCTTTTTGTCCTTGTTTTATCAACAATAGAACCCATTATCGGGTCCATAAACGCGTCCCAAATTCTTGCCACCGCCATCATTGTCCCTACCGCAATGGCCGGAATTAAAATGGTAAACTGCAAATAATAGGCAAGCGATGCGCCGATAATATTATAGATAATATTCTGCCCCGCCATCCCAAAAAGATACATATTTCTCTCTTTAACGGTATAGGTCTTCAATTGTTTCCCCATTCTTGTGCAGTCCCCTTAATTTTAATTTTCACTTCTTCATCATATTATATATTCAATTAGTTCTATTTTAATTCTGCCTTATCGAACCGAACCTGTTTTTATTCTTCGATTTCCTGTTCTTTGTCCTCCAAATGACGTCTCTCGTTCAGCTGTCCCAGAATTCTCGTGTGCTCCTCGTCGCTCAAAGCGTATCTCCATGTGGGAATGACCGACAGGATACCGCCTATAGCGGGCGGGATGGAAACAAGGAAAAACAAAATCATCATGTAGGAATCATATTTGCTGTTAAGCCTCGGGATACCACCGTTTGCGATAAAGGTGTTCAGCTCCCCGACCTTTGCGTCCGAAAAGCCTACAACGGTATAGGCAATGCCGCTGATAATCGTCGCGATACCGGTGCAGAGCTTGCCGATAAAGGTGAGTCCCGCGAAGAAAACGCCGTCCGGCCGGATACCGCTGCAGTATTCTTCATAATCCACAGCGTCGGCTATCATAAAGGATTGCAAAACCGACGAAAACCCGTTCGCGGCGCCTCCGGCCATAAACATCACAAAACAGATTGCCAAATATCCCGGCTCGACCAATTTTGCCGGCGCGCTGAGATAAAGAACAAACAGCGCGGCAAACGGGATAACGCTGAACAGGTTGCTGTAATTGTAAATATCCTTCTTTGAAAACCGGTTAATTAACTTTGGTGAAATACCCATCGCAATAAACTGGCCCGCGAACATCCCGCCGCCCAGCAAAATCATAAATAAAAGCGCTGTCACCGGGTTCTTGCTTGCGTAGTAATAGGTTACCAGCGGCATGGCAGCCAACAGCAGCAAATACCTCGGGCTGCCCAGTAAGCCGGAAAGAAGAATCTGCCTGAACGGCTTGTTTTTCCACATCAGAGCAAAGTTTTCCTTTAAAGAACGGGATTCCTTGGATACCGGTATTCTTTCCCTCACGAAAATCCCCACCATTTGAAGAAGCGCGTAACCGATTATGCCGAAAGAAGCCGCCGCGACAATAAAGCCCATTCTCTCGCCTGCCGCGGCGCTGCTGACTTTAGCGGTAGCTTTAAACATCGGTGCAAACATTTTGCCAAGCGCAAGCGCGAGCGGCTGAATGGTAAGCAGGGCTATCCCGCCGCCGATACCGGAAGCGATACGCGCGAAAGAAAGGAGCTTGGCTCTGTCCTTGTCATCCTCGCTCATCAGGGCTGTAATGCCCCAGAGCGGCACGTCCCCCGCGGAATAGATTGTTCCCCAAACGATATAAGTAAATGCAGCTCCGAAAACAATCAGCGCGTTTTTCCCCTGAAACAGCCCCATTGAGGTGTCAAAAAACCCGAAGTTAACAAAGCACAATATGGTCATGATTAATATCGGAAGCGGGACAGTTAAAAGATAAGGGCGGCATTTGCCTATTTTGGTCCTTGTTTTATCAACAAAGTTCCCCATCACAGGGTCAACAAAAGCATCCCAAACCCTCGCGGTGGCCATAATAACGCTGACCGCGATGGCAGGGATTAATATTGTAAACTGAAGATAATAGGCAAGTGACGCGCCTATTATGCTATAGATAATATTCTGGCCCACCATACCCAGCAGATATATATTTCTTTCTTTTGCCGAATAGGTCTTCAGTTGATTTCCCAAAGCAGTTTGTCTCCTTTAAATGTTTTTTCGCTATTCCTCAACAATTACTTCCTGTTCATCCCCGTAATGGCGTCTCTCGTTCAGCACGGCAAGAATTCTGCTGTGCTCCTCATCGGTCAGGCTGTAATGCCATGTGGGAATAACCGACAATATCCCGCCGACTGCGGGAGGGACGGAGATAAGGAAAAACAAAATCATCATGTACGGGGCATATTTGCTTTCAAGCCTCGGAATACCCCCGTTTGCGATAAATGTGTTCAGTTCCCCTACTTTCGCATCGGAAAATCCTACAATTGAATACGCGATACCGCTGATAATCGTCGCGATACCGGTGCCGAGCTTCACCATAAAGGTTTGCCCCGAAAAGAATACGGCGTCCGGCCTGATACCGTTGTGGTATTCCTCATAATCCACCGCGTCGGCTATCATAAAGGAAATCAGCACCGTTGTCATTCCGTTTGCCGCGCCGCCGAGCGTAAATAGAACAAAGCTTATCACTAAATATAACGGCTCGGTCATTTTGGCCGGCGCGCTCAGGTAAAGAAAAAATATAGACGCAAACGGAACAGCACTAAGTAAATTGCTGTAGTTGTAAAGGTCTCTCTTTTTAAATCTCTTCAGCAGATTCGGCGCAATGCCCATGGCAAAAAACTGCCCCATAAACATGCCGCCGCCCAGCATCACAATAAACAACAGCGCCATCAGCGGATTTTTGCTTGCGTAATAATAGGAAACCAGCGGCATTGCCGCCAAAAAAAGCAAATATCTCGGGCTGCCCATTAATCCGGAAAGCAAAATCTGCCTGAAGGGCTTGTTTGTCCACATAAGTTTAAAGTTTTCTTTCACTGTGTGGGCTTCTTTTGACGCGGGTATTCTTTCTCTGGCGTATATGCCCACCAATTGAAGCAGCGCGCAGCCCACAATCCCAAAGCCTGCGGCGGCGGCGATAAAGCCCATCCTTTCGCCTGCGGCGGCGCTGCTTACTTTTGCGGTTGCAGCAAACAGATGCGTAAATTTCTTGCCGAGTTCAAGCGCTGCTGGCTGAACGGTCAGTACGGCTATTCCGCCGCCGATACCGCCCGCAATTTGAGCAAGCGAGAGCAGTTTCGCCCTGTCCCTGTCGTCCTCGCTCATCAGCGCAGTAATTCCCCAAAGCGGAATATCCCCAACGGTGTAGGTCATTCCCCACATAATATAAGTAGCCGCGGCCCAGATAACAATCAGCGCGTTATGGCCTTCAAACAACCCCTTTGAGGTATCGAAAAATCCAAAATTTAGAAAGCAAAGTATTGTGATAATCAGAATCGGAAGCGGCACTGCTAAAAGGTAAGGGCGGCATTTGCCTATTTTCGTTCTGGTTTTATCAACAATTGTGCCCATTATCGGGTCCATAAAGGCATCCCATATTCTTGCGACAGCCATCATGGTCGCAACGGCTATTGCGGGGATTAAAATGGTAAACTGCAAATAGTAAGCAAGGGATGCGCTGATGATGCTGTAGATAATGTTTTGCCCCAGCATCCCCATAAAGTACATATTTCTTTCTTTCGGGGAATAGGTCTTTAGCTTGGTTCCCATTTGGTTTTGCTCCCTTACACTGCTTATTTTGCTGATGATATCGCAGAACCTCGGTTATTGCCCGTTAATTTTATTTTATGCGTCATCCGAATGCCGTCTGGTGTTCAGTTCCGCCAAAATCCTGCTGTGTTCTTTATCGCTCAGGCTGTATTTCCATGTCGGTATAACGGCCAGTATGCCGCCGATGGCCGGCAGAACAGAAACGAGAAAGAAAAAAACCATCAAATATTTATGATATTGCGGTGCCAGCCTGAAAATGCCGCCGTTTGCAATAAACGCATTGACTTCTTCAACCTTGTCCCCCGTGAAGCCTGATAATGTATAAGCTATCCCGCTTATTATCACAGCAATCCCGCTGCACAGTTTACCGATGAATGTCAGCCCCGAGAAGAAGGCCCCGTCCGGCCGTATCCCGTTTTTATGCTCCTCGTAATCCACTGCGTCTGCTATCATAAAAGACTGCAAAACCTCTGTAAAAGCATTTGAAGCCCCGCCGGCAATAAACAGCAAAACGCAGGCTGCCAAATAAAACGGTTCCGTTACTTTTGTCGGCGCTGCGGCATAGAGCGCAAAAAGGGAAATAAAGATACCCACCCCGAACAGCTGGCTGCAATTATAGATATTTTTCTTTGAAAAATATCTAATCAGTTTCGGAGCTGAATATACCGCGGCAATTTGCCCTGCGAACATTCCGCCGCCCAACAGCGCCATATAAAAAACAATAGCTTTCGAATCCTTGTTCGCGTAACAATAAGTAACAAGCGGAATGACGGCAACAGAAAGCATTTTTCTGGGGCTGCCCAAAACCCCGGAAAGCAAAATTTGTCTGAAAGGTTTATTGGTCCACATCAAACCGAAATTTTCTTTTAATGTGTGTTTTTCTTTTGATGCGGGGATTCTTTCTCTGACGAAAATTCCGGTCAGTTGAAACAAAGCGCAGCCCGCAAAGCCGAAAATGATCGCAGCGGCAATAAAGCCCATCCTTTCGCCCGCGGCTTCACTGCTCACTTTTGCGGTCGCAGGGAAAAACGCCGCAAACTTTTTGCCGAGCGCCAAGGCAGTGGGCTGCACGGTCAGCAGCGCCATCCCGCCGCCTGCCGCAGCGGCAATCCGTGAAAAGGAAAGCAACTTTGCCCTGTCCTTATCGTCCTCTGTCATTAGAGCGGTAATTCCCCACACGGGAACATCACCAACAGTAAATGCGGCTTCCCAAAGCAAATAAGAAATAACAGCCCAAAAAACAATCAAAAGATTTCTGCCGCCGAAAAACCCCGCCGAACTGTCATAAAAGCCGAAATTTGAAAAACACATCACCGTTGTTAACAAAATCGGGCCCGGAGCAAATAAAAGATAAGGACGGCATTTGCCCCATTTTGTTCTTGTTTTATCGACAATGGTACCCATAATGGGGTCATTGAACGCGTTCCAGATTTTAGCGGCAGCGACTATAGTACTCACAATAATGGCGGGAATCAGAATGGTGAACTGAAGGTAATAGGCAACCAGCCCTATTATTGTAGCCAATATGTTCTGCCCGGTCATACCAAGCAAATACATGTTTCTTTCGGTTGAAGTATATGTCCTCAGTTTTTTTCCATACCTGGGCTGCTCCCTTGTTCTGCGGTTTCAACAATCACTCGACACCGCGGTAATACAAGCCTCTTGTAAAATCACCCTGTGGCGCTTTGCTGTCCTTGTATGCTTTAATAACTTCAGCGCATTCCTCTTTCGTTTCCGTTGTAAAGTAAAGCGTCAAAAAGTCCATATTTTTCATTTCTCCGAGTCTGTCCGCCATATAAAGCGGGCGGGAATTCAACACCTCCGCGCAGCCGCTTTCACAGACGACGGGGAAAACGATGCCCATTCTGTCCGTAAGCTTTCCCTGACCCCCGCACGCTTGGCAGGATGCTCCGTTTGCAACGGGGCAGTTTCGGGTTAACATCAGCGGGAGCCGCCCGTAAGCGATAAGCCCTCTGGTTAGTGTGCCTTTTAACGCCGCGGCCTGCAAAAGATTCAGTTCAAACGAAAGCGTCGCTTCGGATACACCCATTTGCGCAAGCTTTGCAAGCGCATATGAATTATAAATATTTGAACCCAACCCGGCATGAACGGAAAACCCTTCCCGCTTTGCAAGCTCCATCCCGTCAATCGTCCCGGCGCAGGCAGCTTGAACGCCCGCTGCCTTCGCCTGCTTTAATTGCGTTATAATCTTTTCGCTGCCGCCGAAAATACCTCTCGGAATTTCAACCGCGGCTTCAAACCCTTTTTCTGTGAGCTTTCCAAGCCCGCCGGCGCTGCTGTCAAGCGGCAAAAATATACGCTTAATTCCGTAAAGCTCCGACGGAATTTGAGAAAGCGCCGAAAACCGCGCGTATATCCACACCGGTTTTTCAAGATGCTCCTTTAAGACGGTGACGGGCGCCGAAAATTTAATGGGCTTTGGCTGCTCCAATGCCGAGTTCAGCGCTTCAAGTGTCTTGCGGCGCAGGGCGTTTATCGCGGCTAATGGCACATTCAGCCCTTCATCCAAATCTATTTCCGTCTCTTTAGCGAAAAACTGGGTACCGCCGCATTTTTGAAGCTGTTCTTCAATGGTTTCCCTTGTCAGCGGCCTGTTTTGCGCAGGCTGAGGGACAACTTCGGAGCTTTCAAAAACGCTTTTGCCCATCGCGCCCGCTGCCAAAGAAAGCGGCTCGCCGGCAACGCAGGTAAAAGTGAAGTCAACCGGCACCAGCGGTTTTTCGCTATCAAACAGCCTTGCAAGGGTGGAAAGAACAGGAGCGGCGGCTGTTACGTCGTCCTTTTGCCTTGTTCCAAACATCGTCCTTCCGCGGTTGCCCGTATAATAGCCCTCTGTGAAGCCGGAGCGGGAAAAGACTGCCTGCAGGTTTTGTGCCAACTCGTTTGACAGCTCTCCGTCCAGCGCCTTGCGGCAGGCTGTCACAGCGGCTCCGACATATTCGGGGCGTTTCATTCTGCCTTCTATTTTAAAAGAACGGATCCCGAGCGCTTCAAGCGCTCTCAAATGCTCAATCAGGGATAAATCCTTTAAACTCAAATCGAACCCTGTGCCGTTTTCCGCGGCAAAGGGGAGCCGGCATGGACCCGCGCACAGGCCTCTGTTCCCGCTGCGGGAGCCGAGCATCGCGCTCATGTAACACTGGCCGGAAACGCTCATACAAAGAGCGCCGTGAACAAACATTTCAAGTTCCAGCGGCGTATTTTCAACAAGCGCCTTTATTTCGGTTTTCGACAGTTCTCTGGGCAAAACAACCCGCGAAAAGCCCAGTTCCCGAAGCAGTTCAAGGCCCGCCCGGGTTTGCACGGACATTTGCGTGGATGCGTGCAAAATCATTCCGGGGGCAATTTCTTTCGCAAGCTTTGCCAGCCCCAAATCCTGCAAAATGAGCGCGTCTGCGCCAATTGCACAGGCACGCTCTATTATTTTAACTGCATCCGCAAAATCGTTGTCGCTTAAAACGGTGTTCAGCGTAATGTAAGCCTTCACACCTCTGCTGCGGCAATATTTTACGGCATCTTCTGTTTCAATGTCGTCAAAATTTTCCGCCCCGCGGCGGGCGTTAAGCGTTTTTCCGCCGAAATATACGGCATCAGCCCCGCAGCGGACTGCGGCTTTCAGCGACTCCATGCCGCCGGCGGGCGCGAGAATCTCGGTTCTTTGTCCGTTATTCAATTGCTCTGGAATCTGGCGCGCAGGGTAGAAAGTTCTTTGCCCAAACGCTCGGCTTCGCGCCGCGAAACCTCTGCATTTGTTTTTGCTCTTGCCGCGTCCTCAAGATATTCCTGAATTTGAGAGCGAAGATTTTCGGCGCTTTGTTCGGCCTTTTTCGAGACATCGGCATACTGCAGCGCAGCCATAACCGCGGCCTGAGTGATGGAAATTCTTGAGTTTTCGCGCCTGAGCTTGTTCATGCACAAGTCGAGGTCATCGCCCAAAGCTTGAATGTACTTGACTTCGTCATCCGTGGTAATAAAATAGTCAACTCCGCAAATGCTAAGCTTTACTTTGTTTTTTTCCATAGTTTATATCTTCACCTTTCCGGTTCGCGCCCGAAGCGCCGCACCGTTTTATTTTTACCCTATTTTGTATTATACTATACTATAAGCAAGGAATAAAGAGGAATTTGAAACATTTTTTCAAATCCGATCCCCTAATTCTTTATATTGGCTCAACCGGCACACGTCCCCAACAAGCAACTTAAGAAAAGCCATAAATATGTCATTCTGAACATCGTTCAGAATCTTTCTTGTCGAGAGGGAAAAAGATCCTTCGTCGAGCGCTCCTCAGGATGACATGTTCAACATAACAATTATTCTTCGGTTTCACGGCAACTGCATAACTGAACACAGTCATTGATAATATTTTCTATAAGATGCAGTTGTTTTCCGTTGAGTAATGACATTTTTTTATTAATTAATGAAATATCCGAATCTGCGATTTTGCCCGTTAGCAGATAATCTGCGCTAATTTCTAAAGTGGTGCATATTTTTAATAAATTTTCGGGTCTTATCGCTTTTTTACCAAGCTCGGCGGTTGATATCATCTGCGGAGTTACATTAACCTTTTCAGCCAGTTCCTCCTGTGTCATTCGAAGTTGTTTGCGTCTTTCAACAATTCTTTTTCCCATATCCAACAGCAATCGGTTATCAACCATAATCTCAGCCTCCCATTATAGTTGATATTGTATAAACCATAGCGTTAAAAAATAAGCGACTATAGTTGACAAATATCAAGTATAGTATATAATGATTTATTAATGGGATATTGTTAAGTAATTTAACAGGTCAAGTTTTAGGAAGATTCCATCTGTTGGGACATATTATTGTGATAACATCGCTTTCATAGTTGCAATAAGAATTCTAAGCTGCTTTTCATCGCATTTTTCTAATAGCTCTTGTGCGTTAAAAAGAAGCGGATAATCTGATTTTTCTTTACTGGGAAAGAAAATCTTGTCAACAGAAAGGTTTAATATAACGGCAATATTGTATAAAACTTCAAAAGAAGGTTTCCTATGTCCGCTTTCAATATGCTTAATATGTGTTGGAGTAATTCCCACTCTTTCAGCCAATTTTTCTTGCGATAATCCTTGCGCCATTCTTGATGCTCGAACACAAGCACCAAAATCGTCATGGTTCACTTCCAATTCTATCAGCTCCTCTTAAATATAGCTTAAAGTTATTTATTCTTCTTGACAATTAGCTAAAAGAGATTTAAAATGGAGCTTATTGAGACATAGATGTGAAGAATTTATTTAGGGATTTGATTTCTTAACCTTTCTATAAAGATTTAGTTCAACTGAGAGGATGTATTTCTAAATGACTAAAAAAGTAGACCAAAATTTTTGGAACAAATATTTTGAGGTTTATGATAATTTAAATTTAGTCATTCCTTATCAAACATTGCTAGATACCATTGTTAATAATCTTGAAATCAAAGAAGATGAATTGGTTCTTGAAGCTGGTTGCGGCACGGGAAATCTCGCAATAAAAATCAAGCACGCGGGAGCAAAGGTAATTGGTATTGACAATTGCAAAGCAGCATTGGATAGGTATAAACTAAAAAATCCTGAAGCTGACATCATTGTTCATGATTTAACAACGCGCTTACCGTTTGCTGACAATTATTTTGATAAAATTGCATCGAACGATGTTATTTATTCCTTAGATAAAGAAATCCGAATCGAAATATTCAAAGAGTTTTATAGGACACTAAAACCAGGCGGAAAAATCGTGGTAGCTAATGCTCTCAAGGGAACAAAGCCCATCCAAATTTATTTTGATGCTGTTAACGAGAAAAAAGCACGTGAAGGCTTGTTAAAAACAATTGCTTTGATGCTTAAGGTGGTGCTTCCAACAGTTAAAATGCTTTACTATAATAAGCTTATTGTTAAAGAAAATGATAATGGAAGCTTTGATTTCTTTGAAGAATACGAGCAGTTTGAATTGTTAAAGAACAGTGGATTCAAAGATATTTCGGATAGTACCTTGGTTTACAGCAATCAATCAATAATGAACAGTGGTGTAAAATAGAGAAATGAAAAGAAATACGAAATCTTATGTTCTTAAGACTTATAATCTGGCATCTCTAGAAAAAGAGATACCAGATTATAATAAGGTATTGGAAAAAATCAGTAAGGATGCAGGCTCTGACCCAAGCGGTGGTATTCTAGAAAGATGGCTGGAGTTATCAGATACGATTTCGTTAGTTTATGTTGACGGAGAGTATGTTGGTTTTTCAACGGCCGGACAGATTTCCCCAGATAAAAATCTAATATATGTAGCATCTACAATGATTTCTGAGAAGTATCAAAACAAAGGCTTTGCCTCAAAGCTTTGGATGAGTTCGTTCAAAGGGGCGTTAAAGTTAAATATCAATAGCTTGTTCAAGCCAGTATATTTTATTTTTCGAACTCAGAACCCCAAGCTTTATTCAATATTACAAAGAAAAACTGAGATTTATCCAAATTTCCAAAACAAACAACTGAAAAGTAGCGAAAAAAATATGGTCATCAAAGCTTCAAATTTTATTTGGCCAAATAAAGAATTAAATGTTTCTGAAATGATTTTGATTGATTCCTGTAGTGAATATCCTTGGCTTCTTCCGGAAATAAGTCAAATTAATTGGTCGGGTAATAAACAAATTGATGATTTTTTTGAAAGTAATTT
>Ga0073936_10005091_pt1 | contig 17872 bp, 17 predicted proteins | sample AliMusrvi5mmetaG_FD_87041 | JGI IMG/M metagenome (GOLD analysis project Ga0073936, IMG submission 87041) | Freshwater lake bacterial and archeal communities from Alinen Mustajarvi, Finland, to study Microbial Dark Matter (Phase II) - Alinen... | ecosystem: Environmental > Aquatic > Freshwater >... | reverse complement strand
GATGCGGCGGCCGACCGCGTGGCGCAAGTGATGGTCAAGAGTGCCAACACCGGCAAAGTGGGGGATGGCAAGGTCTTCGTTTCCAATGTGGAACAGGCGATTCGTATCCGCACCGGGGAAACCGGTTCGTCTGCCGTGGTAGGCGCCTGAGTCAATGGTCAGAGGCGGGTCCGCGCCAGCCGTGGAGCTGCGCCGCGGGGGAAATGCAAATTGGGAATGTTCGAGATTGAACCTGCGGGCGCAGTGGGCATACTGCCGTGCCGTCCGTAGGGCGGGACAACATCTCGATTCATTGCACCATGGTTCCGCCACCCGCCTCTACCCGCAAGCACGCCAAGCGCAAAGTCGCCAAGGCATGGACGCCTGAACAATCCGCCGAGCTCTATGGCGTGGAGAAATGGGGGCATGGCTTCTTCGGCGTCAACAAGAAGGGCCATGTCACCGTACGCCTGACCGATGACGACGACGCGGCGGAGGTGGCGCTGTTTGAGGTGATCGAAGGGTTGCATGATCGGGGCACGCATCTGCCGGTGTTGTTGCGGTTCCGCGATTTACTCCATTCGCGCATCACGGAAATCAACCTGTCGTTTCGCAAGGCGATCCGGGAACATGGCTACGCCGGGGAATACCGCGGGGTGTACCCCATCAAGGTGAACCAACAACGGCAGGTCATTGAGGAAATCTCGGAGTTCGGCAAGAAATATCACTATGGATTGGAAGCCGGCTCCAAGCCTGAGCTTATTGCCGCCCTGGCTCACATGCACGATCCGGAGGCCTATATCATTTGCAACGGCTACAAGGATGAGGAGTTCATCGACCTGGCGCTGCACGCCAAGAAAATGGGACTCAAGGTGATGCTGGTGCTGGAAATGCCCTCGGAACTCGAGTTGATTCTGGAGCGTTCCCGGCAAATCGGCGTGTTGCCCAATCTGGGGATTCGCGTGCGTCTATCCACCCGCGGGTCCGGCCACTGGCAGGACAGCGCAGGTGACAAGTCGGTGTTCGGGCTCAATGCCTCGCAAGTCATCGATGTGGTGGATCGTCTCAAGAGCGCGGACCGGTTGGATTGTCTGAAACTGCTGCACTATCATCAGGGTTCGCAGATACCTAACATAGCCGCCATTCGCGAGGGGGCCACCGAGGCGGTGCGCATGTATTGTGATTTGGTCAAGGAGGGGGCGCCGATGGGCGTGCTGGATATCGGCGGCGGCATGGCGGTGGATTATGACGGGTCCCACACCAATTTCCATTCGTCGTGCAACTATTCGATTCCGGAATATTGCATGGATATCGTGGAAGTCATCTCACAAGTCTGCGACAAGGCCGGGGTGGATCACCCCAATCTGGTGTCGGAAAGCGGGCGGGCGGTGGTTGCCTATTACTCGGTGTTGGTGTTCAACATTCTGGATGTGACCAGTGCGCAAAGCAGTGACAAGGCGCCGGTGGTGCCCGAGCATGCGCCACAGAGTCTGCTCAATCTCATGGATGTCAACAAGGTGGTCTCCAAGAAAAACCTGCAGGAGTGCTTCAACGACGCCGCCTACTACCGCGATCAAATGCGCGCCCAGTTTTTCTATGGCAGTGCCACGTTGCGCGAGCGGGGCTTGGCGGAAGCCTGGTTTTGGCATATCATCACGCGCATTTCCAAGCTCATTGCCGAACTCGAGGATATTCCCGAGGACTTGCGCGAACTGTCTTCCACGCTGGTGGACTTTTACTACGGCAACTTCAGCTTGTTCCAGTCGTTGCCGGATTCCTGGGCGATTGACCAGATTTTTCCGGTGATGCCGATTCATCGGTTAGACGAGAAACCGAAAAATCGCGCGGTGTTGGCCGACATCACCTGCGATTGTGATGGCAAGATCGACCATTTCATCGACAAGGAGGACGTGGCGAAAGTGCTGCCCTTGCACGGCCTCAAGCCGGATGAGCCCTACTATGTGGCGGTGTTTCTGGTGGGAGCCTATCAGGAGACGCTGGGGGACCTGCACAATTTGCTCGGCGATACCAACGTTGTGGGCGTGCATTTGGAAAAGGGCAAGCCGGTGTACACCCATGAGGTGGAAGGGGACACGGTGGCCGACGTGCTCTCCTACGTGGAGTTTGATCCAAAGGAACTCGTCACGCGTTTTCGCTCATTTGCCGAGCAAGCGGTGGCCGACGGACTCATCTCGCCGAAGGAACGCCGCGAGATTCTTGACATGTATCGAGCCGGGCTGGCCGGCTACACCTACTTTGAGAGTTGAGATCGGGCGCCGCTTGGCCTGTTAGGAATGGCGCTGGTTTTTTCCGCCGTTTGTTCAAAAATGTTTGAACAAGTTCGGTGAGTTGCTACAATGCTCGCCATGAGCGGCCAGCCGGAGAACGGATCGAGGGAAGCGAGTGAGCTAGGTGTGCTCGAGCGGCAGGTTGTGGACTTTTTTGTGGATGGGGTGCGGGTGCTGGGATTGCCGCGATCGATCGGGGAGATTTACGGGCTGCTGTTCATCTCGCAGGAGCCGCTGGCGTTGGACGATTTGGTGCTGCGTTTGGGCATCAGCAAGGGCTCGGCGAGCCAGGGGTTGCGCGCCTTGAAGGGGCTCGGCGCCGTGCGTGAGGCCGCCGGGGGCGAAGAACGCCGCACGTATTTCGAGCCGGCGGTGGAACTCAAACGCTTGGTCGGCGGATTCATCCGCGAACAGATCCGCCCGCATCTGGACAGTGGCAAGGAGAAGATCGGGCGCTTGGGCCAGGCGGTGCAGGTGGAAGGGGATAGCGAGCGGAAAAAATTTCTAACTGAAAGGCTGGACCGCATCGAGCATTGGATGCGCAGTGGCGGGCGGGTGCTTCCGGTGTTACAAAAACTACTAGGGGAATGAACGAGATGGAATTGAATGAAGCGGCGTGGTTTTGTGTGCGCACCCAGACGAAGCGCGAGCACATTGCAGCGGAGCACCTGCGCGAGCTGGAGGGCATCGAGGTGTTTTGTCCGCGCTTGCGCTATCGCAAGGCGACCCGGCGGGGCACGGTGTGGTGGTTGGAGCCGCTGTTTCCGGGCTATCTGCTGGCCAAATTTAATCTGATGGAGTTGGAGCGGGCGGTGACGTTTTGTCAGGGCGTGCGCGGATTGGTGCGCTTTGGGCCGGAGATTCCCTCGGTGCCTGAGGCGTTTGTGCGGGTTTTGCGCGATGAAATCCGCGGCCATGTCAATCCGGATGATGAAATTCTCACCGTGGTGCCTGCGATTGAGTGTGGCGATGAGGTGGAGGTGGCCACCGGCCCGCTGGCAGGCATGCGCGGGGTGGTGGTGGCGATTGCGCCGGCCGCCGAACGGGTGAAAATCCTCATGGATTTCCTCGGCCAGCCCCATGCCATCGACATGGATCTGTTCTCCATCCTGCTGCCACGGCGCCCGATTCCTTGAGGTGCATGAGCCATTTCCAGCCATGCCAGCGCGGTCAATGAATTAGTTATTGTTGAACAGGCGATGGCGGTGGACTATTCTGCGCAGGGGAGAAATGCGAATATGGCGCTTGCCCAGCACAATCCGAGTCCAAGTGATAGGTTTCCTCCAAGCCATTGGAGGATCGACCAAGGGCGGCAGCGTGCCGCCCTGGCACCCAGCGCTGGAGCGGCGCTCAAGCCGGGACGGCTCGGGGGGATGGCCGGGCCGCGGCGGGATCTCAGGCAAACGCGCGCATGCGAGCTGACGCAGACACGGATTTTTTGATCATTGGCGCGGGTTTTGCCGGCTGCGTCATCGCCGAACGGTTGAGTGCGGCGGGGTGGAAATGCGTGGTGGTGGATCGCCGCGCGCATGTCGCTGGCAATGCCTACGATGAGACCGATGCCGCCGGGGTGTTAGTTCACCGCTACGGGCCCCATTATTTTCGGACCAATTCGCAGCGCATCGTCACCTATTTGTCGCGGTTTACCGAGTGGCATGCGGTGGCCTACACGATCAAGAGTTTTGCCCGCGGGCGGTATTGGAGTTTTCCTATCAATCTCAACACGTTTGAGGAGTACCTTGGGCGGCCGGCGAGCGCTGGTGAATTTGCCCGGTGGTTGGACTCGGAGCGGGTGCGCATCGACCATCCGCGCAACTCGGAAGAAGTCGTCATCTCGCAGATAGGCAGGGAGTTGTACGAACTCTTTTTCGAGGGCTACACGCTCAAACAATGGCAGCGGCATCCGCGCGATCTGGACGCCTCGGTGTGCGGGCGCATTCCGCTGCGGAGCAACCGCGACGACCGTTATCTAACGGAGGAATTCCAGGCCTTGCCGGAGCGGGGCTTCACCGCATTGTTCGGGCGCATGCTGGAAGCGGCGGCCGGGGTGCAATTGCATTTGGGTGTGGATTTTCACGAGGCGCGCAAACGCTGGCGCTGCCGGCACCTGGTGTTCACGGGAGCGGTTGATGAATTCTTCGACTACCGGTTCGGCCCGTTGCCCTATCGCTCGTTGCGGTTTGAGGCGGAGTCGTTCGCAGCCGGGCAGCTTGCGGGCCGCGAGGCGATTGCGGGCAAGCCCGGGTTTTGGCAGCCGGCGATGCAAGTGAACTATCCGGAATTGGAGGTGCCTTTCACGCGCATTGTCGAGATCAAGCATGCCACCGGGCAACAGGTGGATGCCACCACCATTGTGCGGGAATATCCCAAGCCATGGCAGCGCGGAGAGGAACCTTACTATCCGATTCCAGCGCCCGACGCCCACGCCGCCTTCCAGCGCTATGCCACGCTCGCGAGTGGCGCGCAAAACGTGAGTTTCGTCGGTCGCCTAGCCACCTATCGATACTATAACATGGACCAAGTCATCGGCATGGCCCTGGCCGAAGCCCAACGGCTGGTGCGGCGCTACGGCACTCTAACAACCTGACCTCCAACCTCACCACCCATCGTCTCATGGCCGTCCCCCTGCTCGACGTCAACGCCCAGAATCACCCGCTGGAGCCGGAATTAACCGCCGCATTCACCCGTGTGCTGCGCTCTGGCCGCTTCATTCTCGGGGAGGAAGTCGAGGCATTTGAAGGCGAGTGCGCGGCGCTCATCGGGGTGGGGCACGCGGTATCGATGTCCTCCGGCACCGACGCGCTGCTGGCGGCCTTGATGGCGGCGGGCATCGGGCCGGGCGACGAGGTGTTGTGTCCGGCATTCACGTTTTTCGCCACTGCCGGGTGCATCGCCCGGACCGGGGCCACCCCGGTGTTTTGCGACGTGTGCCCGGACACCTTCAACATGGATGTGACCTCCGCCGCCGCGCGGCTCACCGCGCGGACCCGGGCGATCGTGCCGGTGCACCTTTTCGGGCAAGCGGCGGGGATGGATGCCATCGGCACCTTTGCGGCTGCCAACAAGCTTCAGGTCATTGAGGATGTGGCCCAATCAATCGGTGCCACCTATCGAGGCCGCCGCTGCGGCGCGCTCGGCGAGATGGGTTGCTTCAGCTTTTTCCCGTCGAAAAACCTCGGCGGTTTCGGCGATGGCGGACTGGTCACCACGGACGACGCGGAGTTGGCAGAAAAGCTGCGGCGCATCCGCAATCACGGCATGCATCCGCGCTACTATCATGCGTCGGTGGGGGCGAACTTCCGGATGGATGCGCTCCAGTGCGCGCTGTTGCGGGTGAAGCTGCGGCACCTGGACGCATATACTGCCGGGCGGGTGGCCAACGCAAACGACTATATTGAACGCATTTCAACCTTGCCAGGGGTCATGCAGGCGGGCGACGGGCCGGGCGGCCTGTCAGAGCGGGTCGTGGTCCCACGGGCCGACGCGCAGATGGGCCACGTATGGAATCAATTCACCCTGCGGATCCCCGGCGCGGGCCGGCGCGATGTGCTCAAGAGCCACCTCACGACCCGCGGCATCGGCTGCGAAATCTATTACCCGGTGGCCCTCCATCAACAAGAGTGCTTCAGGCACCTCCCGGCACATGCGATCCAGGACTGCCCGGTATCCGAGGCTCTCACCGGCGAGGTGCTGAGCATTCCGGTCTATCCGGAATTGGCCGCCGGGCAGCGCGACGAGGTCGTCGCGGCGATTAGGGATTGGCTCATTGCTTGAAATCATTCATGAAAAAGTTATTTATCGCCGGACATCGCGGGATGGTCGGCTCCGCGATTGTTAGGGAGGCCGCGCGGCGTGGCGGGTTTGACGTTCTAACCGAAAACCGCGGGCAGTTGGACTTGTGCGACCAGGCGGCGGTTTGCGCGTATCTGGCGGCGGCCCAGCCGCAGGTGGTCATCATCGCCGCGGCGAAGGTGGGCGGGATCCATGCCAATGCGACCTATCCGGCGGAGTTCATCTACGAGAACCTGGCGATCGCGGCCAACCTGGTCGAGGGGTGTCGCCGCGCGGGAGTGCCGCGGGTTTTATTCCTCGGATCGTCATGCATCTATCCGCAGCGCGCGCCGCAGCCGATGCCGGAGGACTGTCTGCTAACAGGTCCGCTGGAGCCTAGCAATGAGGCCTATGCCATCGCCAAGATTGCCGGATTGAAGCTCTGCGAGCATTATCGGGCGCAATACGGACTGATCTATCACAGTGCCATGCCCACCAATCTATACGGCCCGGGGGATAACTACCATCCGGAGAACTCGCACGTGATACCGGGCTTGTTGCGGCGCTTCCATGAAGCGGTCCAGCGCGGAGCTACGGCGGTGACCATCTGGGGCACGGGCACCCCGCGGCGCGAGTTTCTGCATGTGGATGATTTGGCCACGGCCTGCTTTCACCTGCTGGCGCTGGACAACCCGCCGAACTGGGTGAACGTCGGCGTGGGCGCCGATTTGACCATCCTTGAACTCGCCGCATGCGTCGCGCGGACCACCGGATTCAGCGGGGCGATTCTAACCGACCCGAGCAAGCCGGACGGCACGCCGCGCAAGTTGCTGGACATCGCGAGAATCACGGCCACCGGATGGGCACCGCAAGTGGCTTTGGAGGCAGGTCTGGCGGCGGCATACGAGGACTTCAAGGCTGCCATTGCGAAGGGCGCGGCGCGGCTCTGAGGCACGACGGTTTTGCACTTATGAAACGCGCACTCATCACCGGGATTACCGGACAAGACGGCTCCTATCTGGCGGAATTCCTTCTCGAAAAGGGTTATGAGGTGCATGGCATCAAACGCCGGGCATCGCTTTTCAACACCCAGCGGGTGGACCATATCTACGAGGATCCGCACGTGGAGAACTCGCGCTTCCGCCTGCATTACGGCGACCTAACTGACAGCTCGAATCTCACCCGGATCATCAGTGAGGTCAAGCCGGACGAGGTGTACAATCTCGGCGCGCAATCCCATGTGGCGGTGTCCTTCGAGGCGCCGGAATACACGGCGGATGTCGATGCGATGGGCACCCTGCGCTTGCTGGAGGCGATCCGGTTTTTGGGGCTTGAGCAGAAGACCCGGTTCTATCAGGCATCGACCTCCGAGCTATATGGACTGGTGCAAGAGACGCCGCAGAAGGAGAGCACGCCGTTTTACCCGCGTTCACCCTATGCGGTGGCCAAGATGTATGCTTTTTGGATCACGGTGAACTATAGGGAGGCGTACGGGATGTACGCATGCAACGGGATTTTGTTCAATCATGAGTCGCCGCGCCGCGGTGAGACTTTCGTGACGCGCAAGATCACCCGCGCTTTCGCCAATATCGCCCATGGGATTGAGAGTTGCCTGTTTCTGGGCAACATGGATTCGTTGCGCGACTGGGGGCATGCCAAGGATTACGTTAGAATGCAGTGGATGATGCTCCAGCAGGAGCTGGCCGAGGATTTTGTGATAGCCACGGGGCGGCAGATTTCGGTGCGTGAGTTTGTGCGCATGGCGGCGCGGCAGGCGGGCATGGAACTGGTGTTTGCGGGCAGCGGAGCGGCCGAGGTTGGCACCGTCAGTGCGGTGGACCGGCGGATTGCGCCCGGGGTTGGGGTCGGCGAGGTCGTGGTGAAAATCGATCCGCGCTACTACCGGCCGGCGGAGGTGGAGACGCTGCTGGGGGATGCGAGCAAGGCGCGCGAGAAGTTGGGCTGGACCCCGGAGATCACCGTCGAGCAGATGTGTGCGGAGATGGTGGCCTCGGACCTCGAAGAGGCCAAACGTCATGCCCTGCTCAAGTCCCACGGCCACCATGTTGCGGTGGCCAAGGAGTAACGCTTATGAAAAAAGTATTTGTCTCGGGATGTTATGACATCCTGCATGCCGGCCATCTGCAATTTTTTGAAGAGGCGCGGGCGCTCGGCGACTATCTGATCGTCTCGTTTGCGTCGGCCGAGGTGTTGTGGCACCACAAGCGGCGCAAGCCGTCCATTCCTGATGATCACAAGCGCGCCTTGCTGCAAGGGTTGCGCATGATCGACGAGGTGGTCGTCACCCAAGGGCGGCAGGAGGGGCTGGATTTCGAGGATGATTTCCTGCGCCTGCGGCCGGATTTTCTCATCGTCACCGAGGACGACAAGTACGGATCGGTCAAACGCGACCTGTGCGCCCGGGTGGGTGCCCAGTACACGGTGTTGCCCAAGACTCCGCCGCGGTTTGCGCCGGTGTCGACCAGTTCGATCGTGCGCTGGGTGCAGGCGCCCACTGAGGCGCCGTTGCGGGTGGATTTCGCCGGCGGGTGGTTGGACGTGCCGCGGTTTTCGCGGCGTGGCGAGTTCATTGTCAATTGCGCCATTTCGCCGCTAGTGTCGCTGCGCGAATGGCCGTATGAAAAGCAGGCCGGCCTGGGTGGCAGTGGCGCGTGGGCGCTGCTCAACGGGCGCGATGGGGTCGATTCGGAAATCGACCTGGGGGTCGGTTGGCAGGATCCGGCGGTGATCCGCGAGACCGGCCTGTGTGTCTGGCGCTCCGGCGCGACGCCGGTATTGGACTTCAAGCGGAACGGGGATTTTCTAACGGGGCGCATGGCGGTGCTGTGGACCGGCAAGAGCCATGACACTCCCGGGGTGGCCAACCTGCCGCGGGATTACGACCGGATTGCCGCGTCGGCGCGCCTGGCCCGCGACGGTGCCTTGCATGCCGATGCGGCGCGGTTGGCCGAGGGGATGGCGGCCTATCATCAAACCCAGCTCGAGGAAGGCATGGAGGCGTTGCCGGCGATTTGCGGAGCGCGTGCCAGCAAATACTGCGGGGGCGGATACGGCGGCTATGCGCTCTATCTGTTTGATGAGCCGGCGCAACGCGCCCAGGCGCTGGCAGTTAACGCGAACCTCCGCGCGGTCGAGCCGTTCTGCCGGGTATGAGGCGGCCGCTGCGCCACTGGCGCAGCGGGCCGTGGTGGCGGATTCCTTGACGCTTCGATGCGCATGCTAACCATCCCCGTCATAGGCTTGCCGATTGCCGCGACTGACTACGCCGGCGCGGTGGCGTGGGTGATTGAGCGTGCGACGGCGGGCGACAGCGCCTACGCGGTGGCTGCGGCCAACACCCATGTGGCCGCGTTAGCCCGCAGCGATGCGGCGTTTGGTGCGGCGATGGGGCGCTTTGATCTGATCTGCCCCGACGGGATGCCCTTGCTGTGGGCGGTCAACGCGCGCTTGATCCCGGCGCACAAGCTCAGCGACCGGGTCTATGGACCGACCCTGATGCTGGAAATGCTCAAGGCCAGCGAGGGGGTGGCGGAGTTGCGGCATTTTTTGCTAGGCGGGAAGGCCGCCACGCTGGCCAAGCTCACCCAAGCGTTTGCGGTGCGATTTCCCGGCTCGGCGATTGCCGGCACCTACGCCCCGCCGTTTGGCGAGTGGCCGGCCGACGAGTTCGAGCGGATTTGTCAGCGGATCCGCGCGTCGGGTGCCAATCTGATCTGGGTTGGGCTGGGCTGCCCGCGCCAAGAGCAATGGATTGCCACGCATAAGGACCGCTTGCCGCGCGGTGTCTACTTCGGGATCGGGGCGGCCTTCGCGTTTCACGCCGGGGAGGTCCGCCAGGCCCCGGCCGCGGTCCAGCGCCTGGGGCTCGAATGGCTCTACCGGGTTTGCATGGAGCCGCGGCGGCTGTTGCGGCGCTACATGACCTACAATTTTCTGTTTCTCTATCATGTATTTCGTGATATGTTACGGCATCGCGGCGGGTCGAAGATTCAGAATGACTGAAGCACCTGCCCTAACAACCAAGCCATCGCCCGCTGTTCCGTTGCCCCCGCGTCTCGAAGACTTCTGTCGTTGCCATGAACATCCATCCCGAATTCCACCGTTTTCTCAATCGCCACGACAAGCAGGTGCTGCTGCGCCAGCACGGCATCGTGGTTTGGCTCTGTGGCCTGTCCGGCTCCGGCAAGTCCACCATCGCCAATGCCGCTGAACGCGTGTTGTACCAACAAGGCCGCGTGAGCGTCATCCTCGACGGCGACAACCTGCGTACCGGGCTGAATTCAAACCTGGGTTTCAGCGATGAAGATCGCCTCGAAAACATCCGCCGGATTGCCGAAACCGCCAAACTTTTCCTCTCCCAAGGGATCATCACCTTCGTCTCCGCGATCACCCCGCGCGGTGAACTGCGCGATCTGGTGCGTGGACTGATCGGTGAGGATCTGTTCGAGGTGTACGTCGAGGCCAGCTATGCCACCTGCGAGAAACGCGACGTCAAGGGCCTCTACGCCAAGGCTGCCCGTGGTGAGATCGAGCATTTCACCGGCAAGGACGGCTCGTTCGAGCCACCGCAGCATCCCGCCCTGGTGCTCAATACCGAAACCTCCTCGATACAGGACGCCGCATTTGAACTCCTCGAGGCCATCCATGATCGGATTTCCCTCAATCCTGAATTGTAACTTATTGAAAATAAGCATACAATATAAAGTCACTCTACAAACTAATTATTTATTGACCGGCGGGCGATGGTGCCCTAGGTTGGGCGGCCCCGTGGTCTGCTGACTGCGGAAAGATTTGCCCGTTTCCCATTGCCCCATGCCCAATTACCAGTTCAGCCACCTCGACCAGCTTGAAGCCGAAGCGATTTTTGTGTTGCGTGAGACCGCGGCCCAGTTTGAAAACCCGGCGCTGCTTTTTTCCGGCGGCAAGGATTCGATTGTGATGGCGTGGCTTGCGCGCAAGGCGTTCTGGCCGGCGCGCATGCCCTTTCCGCTGGTGCACGTTGATACCGGCCACAATTTTGCCGAGACGATGGCCTACCGCGATGAGTTTGTCAGTCGGATTGCCGCCCGCCTGATCGTCGGCTCGGTGCAGGAATCCATCGACAGCGGGCGGGTGCTCGAGGAAAAGGGTGCGAGTGCCTCGCGCAACAAGCTGCAAACCGTCACGCTGCTAGATACCATCGAAAAACATCAATACGATGCCTGTCTGGGCGGCGGGCGCCGGGACGAGGAAAAGGCCCGCGCCAAGGAGCGGTTTTTTTCCCACCGGGACGACTTCGGGCAGTGGGATCCGAAGAACCAGCGGCCGGAACTTTGGAACCTCTTCAATGGCCGCAGAAACCCCGGTGAGCATTTCCGTGTCTTCCCGCTGTCAAACTTCACTGAAATGGATGTGTGGATGTATTTGCAACGGGAGAACATCCCGCTGCCGCCGCTTTATTTTTCCCACCAACGCGAGGTCTTCGAACGCAACGGCATGCTGCTTGCCGTCACTGAATTCCTCAGGCCCCAGCCGCACGAAACGGCCCGCATGCGGAGGGTGCGCTTTCGCACCATTGGCGATGCCACCTGCACCGGCGCGGTCGAAAGCGCCGCGGCCACCCTTGATGAGGTCATTGCCGAGGTGGCGGCCGCGCGCCAGACCGAGCGCGGCACCCGTTCCGATGACAAGCGCTCTGAAACGGCGATGGAAGATCGCAAGAAGGAGGGCTATTTCTAACACCCATGGACCTTCTCCGCTTCACCACCGCCGGCTCCGTTGATGACGGCAAATCCACCCTCATCGGCCGCTTGCTCTACGATTCCAAGTCCATCTTCGAGGATCAACTCGAGGCCATGGAGGAATCGTCCCGCCGCCGCGGCGACGCCAACGTCAACCTGGCCCTGCTCACCGACGGGCTCAAGGCCGAGCGCGAACAAGGCATCACCATCGACGTGGCGTACCGTTACTTTGCCACGCCCAAGCGCAAGTTCATCATCGCCGACACGCCGGGCCACATCCAATACACCCGCAACATGGTCACTGGCGCGTCCACGGCCAATCTTGCCATCATCCTCATCGACGCCCGCAAAGGCGTCATTGAGCAAACCAAACGCCATTGCTTCGTGGCCAACCTGCTGCGCATCCAGCATCTGGTGGTCGCCGTCAACAAGATGGACCTCGTCGGATTCGGCGAACAGGTGTACGATCAAATCGTTGAAGACTTTCGCGAGTTTGTGTCGCGCCTCGACAATATCGTCGAAATCACCTTCATCCCGATTTCCGCCCTCAATGGCGACAACATCGTCGACAAGTCCGCCAACATGCCATGGTATGCCGGGCCGACGCTGCTCTATCATCTTGAGAACGTCTACGTTGCGGGCGAGGAAAACCATGTCGAGGCGCGCTTCCCGGTCCAGTGGGTGATCCGCCCGATGAGCGACGAGTGGCACGACTTCCGCGGCTATGCCGGGCGCGTGGCGGGAGGGGTCTTCAAGCCCGGCGATGCCGTCACGGTTCTGCCGTCGGGCTTCACCTCGTGCATCAAGGCGATCCACAGCCCCAACGGCGAACTCAGCGAAGCCTTCGCGCCGCAATCCGTCTGCCTGACCCTCACCGATGAAATCGATATTTCCCGCGGCGACATGCTCGTCAAGGCGAACAATCCACCGCAGGTCGGCCAGGATATCGAGGCCATGGTGTGCTGGTTCTCGCCGCGGGCCATGCCACCGCGCGCCAAGCTCATCCTGCGCCACACCACCCAGGAGACCAAGGCCGTCGTGCAGCAGGTCAAGTATCACGTGGACATCAACACGCTCCACAAAATCGAGGGTGTCGAGGGCCTGGCGATGAATGACATCGGGCGCATCAGCCTGCGGGCCGCGGTGCCGCTGTTCTACGATTCCTATCGCCGCAACCGCCAAACCGGCTCGTTCATCCTCATTGACCCCGGCACCAACGAAACCGTCGCCGCCGGCATGATCGTCTGAGCCGGGTCTCAAGCCCGCACGCGGCGCCGCCTTTGCCGCCGGTTTTCACTTGGCTGTTCATTTTTTATTGAACAAACGGCGGATTATGTCAGCTTGAGGCGGCAGCCGTCCGGATGGGCGGCACGCGTCCAAAGGATTCAATCGGGCCTGCAGGTTTTTCGCCAGAAATGGCGCAAGCGACCAAGGGCGGTAGCGTCTAAACATCCCTCTTATGTCCAATCCATCCCATATCCAACAACAATCGTCAGTCATCGGCGTCGTGGGTCTCGGCTATGTCGGACTTCCGCTCGTGCTGGCATACGCCCACAAGGGTTTTGCGGTGATCGGTTTTGATATCGATCAAACAAAAATCGTCCACCTGCACGCCGGGACGAGTTATATCAAACACATCGCGAGTGAGCCGATTGCCGCGGCGCGCGGCTCTGGCAAGCTCGACGCCACCAGCGATTTCTCCCGCATCAAGGAGTGCGACGCGATCATCCTGTGTGTGCCCACGCCGCTGGATGAGCACCTTGAGCCGGACCTGAGCTTTGTCACTGAGACACTCGACGCGGTGGTGCCCCATCTGCGGGCCCGCCAAATCCTGAGTCTGGAGAGCACCACCTATCCGGGCACCACCGAGGAGGAAGTCGTCACCCGCGTCACCGCGGCAGGTTTCACGGTGGGGGAAGGCATTTTCGTTGTCTATTCACCCGAGCGCGAGGATCCCGGCAATCCGCACTTTGCCGCGACGAACATTCCCAAAGTCGTCGGTGGCCACACCGCAGCCTGTCTGGAGGCCGGCACCGCCCTCTATGGCGCGGCCTTCGACCAAGTCGTGCCGGTGTCCTCCACCCGCGTCGCGGAACTATCCAAATTGCTCGAAAACATCTATCGCTCCGTCAATATCGGCCTGATCAATGAATTGAAAATTGCGGCCGACCGGATGGACATCGATATCTGGGAAGTCATCCGTGCCGCTTCGACCAAGCCGTTTGGTTTCACCCCGTTCTATCCGGGTCCCGGCCTGGGTGGCCACTGCATCCCCATCGATCCGTTCTATCTGACGTGGAAAGCCCGCGAGTTTGGCGTGCACACCCGCTTCATCGAACTGGCCGGCGAGATCAACCGCGGCATGCCGGAATACGTCGTGCGCCGCAGCATGGAAGCCCTCAACTCCCGTGGCAAGGCCGTCAAGGGCAGCCGCGTCCTGCTGATGGGCTTGGCATACAAGGCGAACGTCGATGACATGCGCGAATCGCCCACCTTCAATCTGTTGGACCGGTTCAGCGACCTCGGTGCCCAGGTCTCTTATCACGACCCGCATGTCCCGGTGGTCGGCCCTACCCGCGAGCATCAGAACTGGGCCGGCACCCGCTCGGTGGCGTGCACTCCGGAAACCGTGGCCGGGTACGATTGCGTGGTTATCGCCACCCATCACGCCGCCTTTGATCTGTCCATGCTCGCGGCCCACGCCGAGCTCATCATTGATACTCGCAACGCCATGGCCGGCGTCGCCACGCGGCCCGGCCAGGTGGTCAAGGCCTGAGCGGCGGGCAGCGACCATGCGCTGCGGCCATCGGCGAGTCTGCCACCGCTATTCACCCCGCCGCCACGGCTGCGTCTTGCTAGCGTTCCTTCATTCCCTCATGCTAAACTCGCTGTCCCTCAGGGCCCGTTGGTGCCTGGCTCTTACCCTCGCCTGCGCTTGCATCGCCGGCGCGGCATGGCTGGCCCACGGGCCGAATTTTGTTAGCACGGTATGGAAACTCAAAGACCAACTGCTTGACGGGTGCCGTGCCTATCCACTGGTTCTGTTCTTCGCGTTGGTGGTGCTGCCCGGCCTGGGGTTTCCAGCCAGTGCCTTGCTGCTGCTGGCCGGCGTTACCTGGGGCAGCAACTGGAGCGGCTGCGCGGTGGCGCTCTTGGCCACATTCCTGAACATGTCGTGGACCTATCTGGTGGCGGCGGGTCCCGCACGAACGGTGGTGGCGCGCCTGTTAGGAACGCGCTGGGACCGGTGGCGGAGCATGGGCCAAAAGGACCGGATCCGGCTCGCCGTGCTGTTGCGCGTGACGCCTGGAGTTCCGCTGTTCGTGCAAAACTATGTCCTTGGCCTGCTCGCGGTGCCATTCCTGCCTTACATTCTCATTTCAGTTCCTATCAACGGGGTTTTCGTCGTCGGCTTCGTGCTAACCGGTGGCGCCATCTTTGAGGGGCGCGTGGGCCTGGCCATTTCCGGCGTCGCCGTGCTGGTGGCCGCGATCGTGCTGGTCCATTTGTTGCGCGCACGCTTCAAGGCGCCCAAACCCAACAAGGCGGTCGCGGTCGTCGAAGCCTGAATCCTGATAGGCGCGGTGCGCCACACGTCTGCCCACCTAACTGCATGTCCTCGGCACTCATTGGCTTCTCCGGATTCGTCGGCAGCAACCTGCTGGCACAGCGCACTTATGCGGCGACTTTCCGTTCGTCCAACATTGAATCGATCCGCGGCCAAGCCTTCGACCACTTGGTGTGTGCCGGCGTGCAGGCCATGAAGTGGTGGGCGAATCTGCACCCGGACGAGGACCGCGGCGGCATTCAGCGCCTGCTGGAGCCGCTCGCTGCCGTCAGTGCCAAACGCTTCACCCTCATCTCGACCATTGATGTCTATCCCGTGCCACGGGAGGTGGACGAGGAGTCATTCGTGGAACGGTTAGGCCATCATGCCTACGGTCTGCACCGCCTGGAGTTGGAGGATTGGATTCGCGCGCGTTTCCCCGCGGTCTTGATCCTGCGCTTGCCAGGGCTCTTCGGGCCGGGGCTTAAGAAAAATGTCATCTTTGACATGCTCCACGATAATGGCTTGGAGAAAGTTCATCCGGGGGGCGTGTTTCAATATTATGATCTACGGCGCCTCGCGGATGATATGGACCGCGCGTGGGAGCTTGGGCTGACCACGCTCAACGTGAGCACCGAACCGCTGGGCACCGGTGAAATTCGCGAGCGCTTTTTCCCGGACCAAGTTCTGGGTGGCGGCGGTCCGGCGCCCGCGGGCTATGATATGCGCTCGCGACACGCCGCCGCGTGGGGAGGAGACAACGGCTATTTGTACAACAAGGAGCAGGTCCTGGCGGACCTAGCAGAGTGGTTGGGGCAACAAGACCGCAAACCGGTTGCGCCATGAACCTTTCTTTCTCACACATTGCATGGCCGCCGGCGGACGAGGCGCCGGCGTTGGAGATGCTCCGCGGCTTGGGCCTCGACGAAATCGAGGTGGCCCCGTTGCGTGCGTTTGGCGATGCGCTGGCGGCTGACGAGTCTGCGGTGCGTGAGCGTGCGGCGTGGTATCGCGAGCAGGGATTCAAGATCGGATCGTTTCAAGCGCTCCTGTTTGGCACGGAAGGGCTCGAGTTGTTCGGTCCGCCCGAGTCTAGCGAACGAATGAAGACCGTTCTGATCGCCGTGGGTCGCATAGCCGGATGGGCTGGTGCCGGGCCGATGGTGTTTGGTTCGCCGAAGAACCGCTTGCGCGGATCGCTCAGTCACGCCGAAGCCACGCGCCGGGCTGCGGCATTTTTCCGTGAAGTGGGCGATGCCTGCGCGGGGGCGGGATCCTGTTTGGTCATCGAAGCCAATCCGCCGGCTTATGCCGCGGACTTCTGCACGTGTCTGGAGCAAGCCGCCGAGCTGGTCCAAGCCGCCGATTCCCCTGGCTTCGGCTTGCACCTCGATGCGGGGGGCATGGCCTTGGGAGGGGATGACTTCGAACCGTGCCTGCGCCAATGCGCCCATCTGTTGCGCCATGTGCATGCCAGCCAGCCCCATCTGGCTTCCTTTGCACAACCCGCCCCGATCCATGCCCGCGTCGCCACGCTGCTCCATGACATCGGTTACAGCGGCAGCGTGGCCATCGAGATGCGGGCCCAGGCGGAAGGGCTCGATGCGGTGAAGCAGGCAGTGACTGCGGTTAGGGGGATTTATGGCATCACCTGAAAGGCGCCGCGTGGTCATCGCCGGCGGCGGTTTCTTTGGGTGTTCCATCGCGATGATGTTGCACCGCAGGGGCTGGCAACCGATCGTGGTCGAGGAAGCGGGCGAACTGTTGACCCAGGCATCGAGAATCAACCAGGCGCGGGTCCATGGCGGCTATCACTATCCGCGCAGCTTGATGACGGCGTACCGCTCGCGGCAGAACTATGAGAGGTTTCGCCTGCATTACCGCGATGCCATTGTTGACCATTTCACCAAAGTCTATGCCGTCGGGCGGTTGTTCTCCAAGGTCACGGCCAACCAGTTTGAAGTTTTCATGAAGCGCGTGGGCGCGCCTCTCAAAGCGGCCCCAGCTGCCATCCAGCGCCTGTTCAATCCGGCACTCACCGAGCGCATCTGGATCGCTGAGGAGTGCGCGTTCGATTTCCTGGTGCTCAGGGAGCGGTTGCGCCGCGAAATGCAGCAAGCGGGCATCGAGGTGCGGCTCAACACCCTTGTGCAAACCGCCTTGCCCCATCCCGCGGGGTCTGTGGCCGGGCTATCGGATGGAGCCGAACTTTCCTGCCAGTTGCTGTTCAACGCCACCTATGCCGGCTTGAACCGCCTAACCTCCGCCTCGGGCCTGGCGCTCATCCCCTTGAAGCACGAGCTCACCGAAATGGCGTTGGTGGAACTGCCGCAAGAACTCGACCAGCTCTCGGTCACCATGATGTGCGGGCCGTTTTTTTCCTTCATGCCGTTCCCTTCGCTCGGTCTCACGACCCTTAGCCATGCCGGACATTCTGGGCTTAAATCAGCTGCAATTCTTATTCCCGTAAGCGAAATTCACAAATTTGATTTCATTTGTAGCCATCATTATGAAATAATAATGCAAAATATTGTTTGACATTCAAG
>Ga0073936_10005088_pt1 | contig 17878 bp, 16 predicted proteins | sample AliMusrvi5mmetaG_FD_87041 | JGI IMG/M metagenome (GOLD analysis project Ga0073936, IMG submission 87041) | Freshwater lake bacterial and archeal communities from Alinen Mustajarvi, Finland, to study Microbial Dark Matter (Phase II) - Alinen... | ecosystem: Environmental > Aquatic > Freshwater >... | reverse complement strand
CTATGCCAACCGATTTTTCTCACAATCCGAAAGCGGTGTTTTCAAAGCTCAATAACCCTGGAGCTCGTTCATGACGCCGTTTGAAATACCAGCTTTAAGCAAGACAAAGCTCAAGCAGTATGTAAAACTGCATCAGAAAAAGTTCAGGGACGCTGAAGGTCTTTTTCTTGCCGAAGGTCTCCGCACAGTAAGGGAACTCTGCCAGAACCTTCCCAATGAGGATATGCTTGTGGTGCTGCTTTTCAGGGAGGGAGAGCCGGAAAGTGAACGTTTTTTCCAAACTCATAAAAGGAAAGTATTTTCCATAAGTGACAGGGAGTGTTCACAGCTTTCCGATACTTCGACCCCGCAGGGGATTTTTGGTGTTTTCCGCCAGCAGTTCCGAACTGAGCATGCCGCTGAAGCTGTTAGCGGAAAGCCAACGAAATCAATTATTGTTGCGCTTGATGACGTTCAGGATCCAGGTAATGTTGGAACGATACTCAGAACTGCTGTATGGTTCGGTGCCGAGTCAATGATCTGCAGCGCCGGAACAGCCGACAGGTATAATCCAAAAGCAGTTCGCTCCTGTGCAGGGAGCATGTATGGTATTGAGCATTACGGTGTTGAACACCTTGACCAGGAACTTCTGAGGTTTCAGAAAATCGGCTATTCCATTGTCTCTGCGTCGCTTGATGGAAAGGATTTCAGGGATTTCAGTGCATGGCCGGAAAGGCAGGTGCTGGTAATCGGCAACGAAGCTAACGGCGTCAGTAAATCAGTTGGAGCGCTTTCCGACCTTCGTGTAAGAATACCGCATGTCGGGAAAAAAGTCAGCGTTGAATCATTGAACGCCTCCGTATCAGCCGCCATTCTTATGGAACGTCTGGTATTGTCCTGAAATTATCATTTTATCCCGGCCGAAGGGAGGGATCTCCATCTGATTAAGACAAGATTTCTTATTGCTGTCAGCATGACTCTGTTGCTCAACAGTGAATAATGAGAAAGATCTACACCAGCAGCACAGGATAGTCCAACTCGTTGATCAGTTCATGCACGGTTTCCCTGGAAATCTTCATACGGTCGCTCAGGACGAGAAGTCCCGAATCAATCATGCGTATGAACCGCATCAACGTTTTCCCGTCTTTCAGAGGGAGATGATGGTATGCAATAATGCTGCCCGGGAGCGTTATTGTATCTCTAAGCTTGCTCTCCAACTTTTCAGCATCTTCATGGGTTTCTCCAAGAATCAGAATGTTGAGTGTAATACCGTGATGTGTCAGATCGAGAGCAGCACTGAGGGCATGTTTCGATCCTTCTGAACCATCATAGAGCACCAATACCGGCCACTCTTTTGCAGAAAAACCTGGACGAATGAGCAGTACGGGTTTTTTCCCTTCTGCCAGAGCTTTTCTTGCTGTTGAACCCAGCCCTTTACGGCAGGTCGGGGATCTGCCACTGCGACCGAGAACAAGCAGATCAGCCTGAACAGCTGCTGAAATAACCGCTTCAGGAACCATTCCACGGTATACTTTGAACGCATACTTTACCATAAACTCTCCGGCAATGCGCTGCAGGGCAGCCTCAGCTGTTCTTGCCTGTAATTTGAGAGATCGCTCAAATTGTGAAGAGTCAATATGTTCCGGTTCAGATGTATACATACGGATTTCATGGCAGAAAGGAAGTTCAGCCATCCTGAAAAGATTGATGTCTTCCACAAAAATACCGGTCAGATCAGCGTGCATACTCCGTGCAAGTTCTGCCGCGATCGTCAGTGAAGCTATGCTGTGTGGCGAACAGTCGAGAGCAACAGCAATATGGCGGATAAGAGTGGTGTTTTGTCGTTCTGGCATTATACAGGCTATAAAAAGTTTCTGACACCGGCATTAGTTATCGTCAGACGATGCCGTGAATTTTTTCAGTTTTTCAGCCATCGCGTTCAGTCGCGCAACGGCCATACCGTTGATAGTGTCAAAAGGGTATTTTCCAGTTTTATCCAATTTTCCAGCCGGTATTCCTGTCAGAATCTCAATTCCTTCATCAACATGAGATACCGGGAAAATGGCAAAAAGGCCTTGTCTGACAGCATCAACAACGTCGTTGCGGAGCATGAGATTTTCAACGTTCGATGCAGGAATCAATACACCATGTTTTCCAGTCAATCCTCTTGCCTTGCAAAGATCGAAAAAGCCTTCGATTTTTTCGTTTACTCCTCCTATTGCCTGCACCTCTCCAAACTGGTTTACTGAACCGGTGACGGCAAAGCATTGATTGATAGGTGCGTCTGCAATAGCCGAAAGCAGCGCATATAATTCAGCGGATGAAGCGCTGTCTCCTTCTACACCGCTGTATGATTGTTCGAAGACGAGCGAGGCCGAGAGTGAAAGTGGCTGATCGACGGCAAACCGGGCACCGAGAAATCCTGAGAGAATCATGACACCTTTTGAGTGGATAGGACCACCCATTTCAACTTCGCGTTCAATGTCAATCACTTCTCCCTTTCCGAGTCTCACTGTTGCAGTTATCCTGCCGGGATGTCCAAAACTCTGTCCGCCAGGGGAGTAGATTGCAAGGCCATTGATCTGACCGGTTTTTTTCGATTCCGTCTCAATGAGGATGAAGTTTTTCAGGGTGGCTTCCCTGATTTTTTCCCGGATTCTTGATGAACGGAAGATTTTAGCATCAATGGCGTGCTGTACATCCTCTGCCTGTACAAGTGATCTCTTTGCTGCAGTAGCATAGTAATCGGACTCATGAACGAGATCGCAGATACTTTGAATGTGTGCACTCAGTTTTGATGCATCTTCTGCAAGTCGGCTTCCGTGTTCAACAATTCTTGCTACCGCAGTTCTGTCAAAATGATGCAGGTTGTCTTTTTGAGCGATTGAACTGATAATATGTGCGTAGGCAAGCTTTCCTTCAATGTCGTTAGGCAGTTCGTCTTCAAAATCTGCAGCGACCTTGAAGAGCTGGCTGAAGTCAGGGTCATAGACACTAAGGAGGTAGTAGAGGCTGCGTTCTCCGAGCAGAATAACCTTTATGTCAAGCGGAATCGGTTCGGGTTCAAGCGATACTGTACTGACCAGACTATAGAGTTGTGCAAGTGATTCAATGCGGATTTGCCGCGTTCTCAGCGCTTTTTTCAGTGCTTCGTAGGCAAAAGGCTCGAAGAGCAGCCTTCTTGCATCAATGAGCAGATATCCGCCGTTTGCTCTGTGCAGAGCTCCCTGTTTTATCAGCGTGAAGTCAGTGACAAGTGTGCCCATCTGGGAGATGTGTTCAATGTCACCTACAAGATTCTGGCATGCGGGTTTATCTTCATAGACGACGGGAGCACCCTCAGTAGTACTGTTATCGACAATGACGTTGATCTGGTAACGGTTAAACGATGTCCTTTTCTGTGAGAATTTTCCGGGATAGACTCCCAGAATCAACTCTCTTGGATCAGCTTCTTTTTCAAGGAACTGGTCAAAGTTTTCTATAATGTCGGCTTCTGTTGTTTCAAGATATTCGGTGACCTCTTCAAGAGCTGCATAGCTGTTTCTTATGTCGGCAATCAAGGGTTTTACAGCAAAGCTGGCAATGTTACGATTCAGTTCCTTGATTTTTTCCTGGGTTTCTCTTTGCCATTTGGGTATCTGGGCCATAATAGATTGCATCGCTGTTTTAAGAGCAATGATTTTCCCTTCAATAGAGTCTCGTTCTTCTTTTTTCAGTAACACAAACTCTTCCGGCTTGAGTACCTCACCCTCTTTTTCCGGAGCAAACGCAAATCCGGCAGGTGTTCTTATGAGCACAATGTGCTCTTCAGCACCTTTTCGTTCCAGTTCACCAATTGCATCGGCTTGTTGTTCCTGAAATTTTTCATGGATATTCTTTTCCTGAGCCTGGTACTCTTCACTGCTGAAGGCTGCAGGGATGATGGTAAACAGTGCTTCAACAAGGTGTTCCATATCACGTGCGAGCGAACCTGCTTTTCCGGCAGGAAGCTTTAACGCTTTTGGGTGACGCGGCTTTTGAAAGTTATTGACATAGCACCAGTCGGAAGGGACTTGAGCCTCCGGGGCTGTCGTGCTGAGATAGTGCATGATGGCGGTCTGTTTCCCCGTGCCGTTCGGTCCGAGGGCAAAAAGGTTGAACCCATCATGTTTTATTCCCATGCTGAAGGTTATTGCATCGAACGCCCTGTTCTGGCCCGTTGCCTTGCTGGGGCCGTCAATGTCTGCTGTGGTGTTGAATCCGAACTCCAGTGGGTTACAGGTTCTGTAGAGTTCTTCAGGGGTAAGCTTTGATGGCAGTGTCATAACCAAACGTTCCTGATAAAAGGTGATCTTTTCAGTCTATGGAAAATACACCGATCGTGTTGCCGCAGTTCAGACGTTATCTTCGTCAACAGGCAGAGTGTTATGAAGATGCACCGGGTTAACTGTTTTTGCACGGAGACGGATATTCAGCATTTCAACACAAACGGAAAATGCCATGGCAAAATAGATGTACCCCCTTGGGATTTCATAGCCAGCGCTTTCAGCAAGCAGGGTGACACCGACAAGAATAAGAAAACTCAATGCAAGCATTTTAATAGTCGGGTGCTCATCAACAAAATTACTGATGGATTTGGACGCAAGCATCATAATACCGATTGCAATCATAATGGCGATGATCATGACTTCAACTTTTTTTGCAAGTCCGACAGCCGTAATGACTGAGTCAAGAGAAAAAACAATATCGAGCACAGCAATCTGCAGCATAGTAAAAGCAAAATTACCGGCTGAACCGCTTTTCATTGTTTGTTCTGTACCTTCAAGACTTTGGTGGATTTCCTGTGTGCTTTTTGCAATCAAAAAAAGTCCACCTGAAATCAGGATCAGATCGCGGCCGGAAATGGGATGACTGAATATGGTGAATAAAGTGGCTGTAAGTCCCATAACCCAGGTAATCGACAGCAGAAGAGCGATTCGTGTCATCATGGCGAGTCCTAAGCCAATAATCCTGCCCTTGTGCTGCTGCTTTTTTGGCAGCCGTCCTACAATAATCGAAAGAAAGATAATGTTGTCGATCCCGAGAACAATTTCAAGCGCCGTTAACGTTGCGAGTGCGATCCAGGTTTCCGGCAGCAAGATCCATTCCATTGTTATGGGGATAAGGTTTATAAAGGTTTTACTATAGGGTAATGTACTGAACGGATCGTGTCCGCCAAAAAGGAGGCACTGAAAGACCTATTGTTCCGCTGCACAAGGTTTTTCGTTACATTGCAGGAGGTATTCATTCCGGACATTTCATCAAATCCTCTGATGCAGACAGATCAGGACTTTCCTGAGTTAAGGAGCTTACGGGAGACGTTTGAGCGAGGCATAACCCGCGATTTTTTCTGGAGACGTTCGCAACTGCTTGCACTTGAAGCATTTCTCATAGAGCGAGAGCAGGATATTGCAGTTGCGGTGTATGAAGATTTCAGGAAATCTCCGGAAGAGACTTTTTTAACTGAAACAGGATATCTTCGTGGAGAAATCCGTTTTGTCCTGAAACATCTTAAATCATGGATGAAGCCCAACAGGGTTTCCATTCCGCTGATCTACCAGCCAGGAAAAGGCTCTTTCAGTTCTGAACCTTATGGTGTTGTGCTCATCATAGGCGCGTGGAACTACCCCCTGAACCTCTGTCTTGCACCCCTTATCAGCGCTATCGCTGCAGGTAACTGTGCGGTAGTCAAGCCTTCGGAACTTGCATCACATACTGCAAACGTCATGGCCGAAGGGTTGCATCGATATCTTGATCGAAGCGCAGTAAGTGTGTTTGAGGGAGGTGTGGAAGAAACAAAGGCACTGCTTGAAGAGCGTTTTGATTATCTTTTTTTTACCGGAAGCCAGTCAGTCGGTCGTGAGGTCATGCATGCCGCAGCAAAGCATCTGACACCATTGACACTCGAACTGGGAGGAAAATGTCCTTGTATTGTTGAAAAAAATGTTGATCTAAGAGTGGCGGCACGTCGGATTGTATGGGCCAAGTTTTTAAATGCTGGTCAGACCTGCATAGCGCCCGATTATGTTCTGGTACACGAGAACGTTGAGAAGGAACTGCTTCGTTATATGCAGGATGCTATCACCGATTTTTACGGTGACAATCCAAGGTTGAGTCCGGATTATCCCCGCATCGGCAATAAAAATAATTTTCACAGGCTTGAAAAACTTCTTTCCCGTTTTTCACCCTCGGGAGACTTTTTAACCGGCCCGCATGACTACTATGTTGCGCCGACAATTCTCCCAGGTGTGACTCTCGACGCAGAAGTTATGCATGCAGAAATTTTTGGCCCCTTGCTGCCGGTTATTTCCTATAGAAATATAGATGAAGCGCTTGAGAGTATCGGTAAAGGCATGAATCCGCTTGCGCTCTATCTGTTTTCTTCTGATCCGAAAGTTCAGGAAAGGGTCGTGCGTCAATCTCGTTCAGGCGGAGTGTGTATCAACGACCTGCTTTTCCAGGCATCTATTCACAGGCTACCTTTTGGTGGAATCGGGAGCAGTGGATTTGGCGCATATCATGGCAGGGCTGGTTTTGATACGTTTTCCTTTAAGAGGAGCATTTTGAAAAGGTCGCTTTATCCCGATCCTGCTCTGCGTTATCCACCTTACGGCGGCAGAACGTTTGGCATTCTCAAGCGCCTCGTCACCATCTTCCATTAATGATTGAACTATTCTTATGAAAAAAACCGGTCTTGCGTTAGGGGGAGGAGCTGTGCTTGGTGCGGCCCATGTTGGAGTGCTCAGGGCAATGAGTGAATTGGATATTCCTGTGTCAATGGTCAGTGGTACCAGCATAGGAGCTTTTATTGCCGCACTTTACGCTTTTGGTAAAAACTGGCAGGAGATACGGGATATCGCCTTCGATCTCGACTGGTTGGATTTGTCAGGTCTTGTGCTTTCACAGTATGGCCTTGTAACCAATAAGAAATTTGGTCGTATTGTTACCGAACTGCTGGGGCATAAAAATATCGAAGACGCCTTGATACCGCTTTCGATGGTTGCTACGGATATCGGGACGGGGAAAAAAGTGGTTTTTACCAAAGGGGATGTTGCCGTAGCTGTAATGGCAAGTAGCTGTATTCCCGGAATTTTCAGGCCTGTGAATTACTATGGGGCAATGCTTGTGGATGGGATGCTTATGGAAAATGTTCCTGTATCCCCGTTAGTCGAGAGTGGTGCTGAATCGGTAATTTGCGTTGATCTCCTTTCTCACCATGCATTCAAAAAACCTGAAAATATTATCGGACTTCTGTTGAACGCATTTTACTGTTCGATCACGAATACGACAGCTATCCAGATAGAATCGGTGGATTTGTGTATTTCGCCTGATCTCTCTCAATTCAATCTGATTGATTGCGATCAGATACCGGATATTCTGGATGAAGGGTATCGGACAGCTCTGCGTGTGCTGAAAGAATGGATGGAAAGGGAAGGATAGATATTTAACAGGAAAGACATTGTCTATTGGTTTCGGAATTTGTAATTTAACGTATTAAAGAGAAGGTTTTATCGTGAGTTTCTGATAGCGGCACACAGTGATATCCGACATTTTGTAAATAAAATGGTTTAAATCAAGGGAGGTTGCTATGCCTATTCGTCGATTAAGGGAGTTTCTTGACAGCCATGCAGTCAGGTATTTCATAGTCAGTCATTCTGCTGCCTATACAGCACAGGAAATAGCTGCAGCTGCCCATGTTCCCGGAAAAGAGCTTGCCAAAACGGTTATGGTCAATATTGCCGGAAAAATGGCAATGGTTATTTTGCCTGCTTCCCGTCAACTTGATTTTGAGCTTTTACGCGAATTGACAAAAACCAGAGACGTAGAACTTGCCGGGGAGAAAGAATTTGCGGGATTGTTTCCTGAATGTGAGATTGGTGCCATGCCGCCATTTGGTAATCTTTTTGGTATGGATGTCTATGTATCGGAAGAACTTGAAGCTGACGATGAAATAGCATTCAATGCCGGATCGCATAATGAACTGTTGCGCCTATCCTACGAGGATTATAAAAAACTGGTTCATCCAAAAGTTGCAAAGCTCTCATTGCGATTGAAGTGATTTTGGCAGTCATGATGGATTTTTAAGAGGAAATGGTACCTTTGACTCATGAATGCTGATGGTTGATTAGGATGGTTGATTAGATGCATTCATGACATCGATACTATAGATACTCAATTGATTATTTGGATATTGTTCCTCTTTTTATGAAGATTGCCTTATACACGGGGACTTATGTCAAAGACAAGGATGGCGCGGTAAAATCTATCACACAGCTTGTTTCTTCATTCAGGAATAACGGTCATCAGGTTACGGTATGGTCTCCTGATGTTTCATCGAAGGACAATCACGACGGTTTAACGGTTCATACCATGCCTGCGGTGCCGATACCGCAGTATCCAGACTATAAACTCGGTTTTTTCAGGCCGGAAACAAAACGGCAGATTGATGCTTTTGCCCCCGATATTGTGCATATTTCAACACCCGATATTGTTGGAAAAGCATTTCTTCACTATGCGAAAAAAAAGTCACTCCCACTGGCTTCCGCTTTTCACACGGATTTCCCCTCCTATCTTCAGTATTACCGGATCAAGTTTGCTGAGAAACCGTTGTGGAAATATCTGACCTGGTTTTATAACTGCTGCGATATTGTTTTTGCCCCGAATGAGAGTGTTCGTTTGAAACTTGAAGAACAAAACATAAGAAACGTTGAGATCTGGTCGAGAGGGGTGGACAAGGAGCTTTTTGATCCATTCCGGCGCTCTCAACAACTTCGTACAGCCTGGAATGCTGATGGCAGGACAGTTTTTATCTATGCCGGGCGGTTTGTGCTCTACAAGGATATTGAGGTTGTCATGAAGGTTTACGAGCGCTTTCAGGAGGCTGGCTATGCCCACAGCGTACGATTTGTTATGATCGGTTCCGGACCCAAAGAGTCGGAAATGAAACGCAGAATGCCGGAGGCGATATTTCCAGGCTACCTTACAGGAGTTGAATTGTCAGCAGCTTATGCGAGTGGAGATATTTTTCTTTTTCCATCAATAACAGAGGCATTTTGCAATGTGGCGTTAGAAGCACTTGCCTCGGGTCTTCCGGTTGTGGTTTCTGATGAAGGAGGTTGTCGGGATATTGTTGAGAGATCGGGAGGTGGACTTGTTGCCCGGTCAGGCGATGTTGAAGATTTTTTTGGTAAATGCCTTGGATTGTTGGAAAATTCTGTCTGGTGCCGGGAACTTAAAGCTCGTGGGCTTGCTTTTGCAGAAACGAAGTCTTGGTCGGCTATTAACCGTGTCGTCATTGATCGATACCAGAATATGGTTGATATTGCGAGTGGTTGTGTTGCATGAAGGAGAAAAGGAGATGATGACCGTTTTTTGTCAATAATGCAGATAGGTAATATTATGCAGATAGGGTTTGTAGGTCTCGGGAAAATGGGGTTCAATATGGCTCAGCATCTTCTTGACTGCGGTCATGAGCTGGTTGTCTTCGATCTATCTGAAAATGCAGTTGCTTCTCTTGCTGAAAAAGGGGGTGTTGCTTCAGGCTCTCTTCAGGAACTTGCCGGCGCCCTACCATCTCCTCGGCTTATATGGCTTATGGTACCTGCAGGTGCTCCGGTTGACACAACCCTGGATACACTCATACCCTTGCTGCAGAAAGGGGATATCATAGTTGATGGGGGAAATTCGCACTATACTGATTCAGAAAAAAGGGCGTCACGCCTCTGTGACAAGGGAATTTATTTTCTTGATGCAGGCACAAGCGGAGGGCTTGAAGGAGCCAGGTATGGCGCTTGTATAATGGTTGGCGGTGATAAGTGTGCTTATGACGTTGTGGAACCTTTGCTGAAAGATCTGTGTGTGGAAAACGGGTATGGTTATATGGGAAGGTCAGGTTCCGGACACTTTGCCAAAATGGTTCATAATGGAGTTGAATACGGTATGATGCAGGCAATCGGCGAGGGATTTGATCTGCTTGCTTCCAGTGATCATAAGTTCAATCTTGAAGAGGTTTCACGGGTTTGGGCAAATGGTTCAGTTATTCGTGGCTGGTTGATGGACCTTGTTGTTCGTGCATTTCATAAAGATCCAAAGCTTGAGTATCTCAGCGGTCGTATTGCCGATTCAGGTGAAGGCCGATGGACAGTTGAGGCAGCCCTTGAACAGGAGGTATCAATTCCTGTGATTGCAGCCTCTCTTTTCAGCCGATATCGTTCACGTTCCGAGGAGAATTTGTCCGACAGGGTTGTCGCGGCCTTGCGTTATGAATTCGGGGGACACCCCTTCTCCGAAAAACAATAATCGCACACCATAATGCAGGAAAAACCGGCTAATTTTACCATCGTCATTTTTGGCGCAAACAGCGATCTTGCTGCTCGGAAACTGTATCCCTCACTTTATGAGCTTGCCCAATGGGGACATTTGCCGGATCAATATCGGATTATCGGTGTTGGTCGCGCTCTTCTTGCTCATGAGGAGTTCCGAGCTCAGGTGCATAAAAAACTCTTGACACTCTCTCCGGATACCATTTTCGATGAAGCACGTTTTACAGAGTTTTGTTCAAGACTTTTTTATGTGAGCCTTGATCTTCATGAGTGTGAGGGTTATAAGGAACTTTACAAAGAACTTATGGATGCCTCGCCTGAGACGGGCCTTTGCGATCATCTTCTTTTTTACCTTGCAACCCCACCGGATCTTGCTCCGGTTATTATCAGGAACCTTGATCAAGCCGGGCTTGGAGGGAAACAAATGTCCTGCGGAGGATGGAGGAAAATCATTGTTGAAAAACCCTACGGCAGAAACCTGCAGACAGCGCGTGAACTCAATGCAGTTATCGGAAAGGTTTTCAATGAAGATCAGATTTTTCGTATCGATCACTATCTCGGCAAGGAGCCGGTACAGAATATTATGGTTTTCCGTTTTTCCAACGGGATATTTGAACCGTTATGGACTCGGAATTATATAGCCAATGTGGAGATTACCATAGCTGAAGATTTCGGTATCCGTGACCGCGGTGCGTTCTATGAAGAGGCCGGTCTTCTTCGCGATATTATGCAGAATCATGCACTTCAACTGCTTGCTGCCGTTGCTATGGAGCCACCGGTAGATCTCACGGCAGATTCAGTGCGCGATGAAAAGGCAAAGGTACTTCGCTCTATCCGTCCTTTTTTTCCTGATAATGCCGGAGAGTCAGTTGTTCTTGGCCAGTACGAAGGATATCGTTCCGAAAAAAACGTTGCTCCGGACTCAACCGTCGAAACCTATGCTGCAGTAAAATTTTATATAGACAACTGGAGATGGAAGGACGTTCCCTTTTTTGTTAAGGCTGGTAAAAATCTTTCCGTAACTGAAACCAGGATAGTCATAACCTTCAAGTGTCCTCCTCAGAACTATTTCGGGCCTGCCGAAAGCTGCAGCTACATTGCCAATCAGGTCATTCTCTGCATCCAGCCGGAAGAGACCATAGCATTGAGGTTCGGAGCGAAACGTCCGGGTGAAGCGGTGATTACCGATCCTGTTTATATGAAATTCGATTACAAAACATCATTTACCGAAGCAGGTATGACCCCTTATCATCGCCTGCTGCTGGATGCCATTGCAGGGGAGCAGATGAACTTTATTCGTCAGGATAGTGTCGAACATGCATGGGCAATTGTAGACTCAATAAGGGATGCCGTTCATGGGATCCCTCCTGAACTCTATCCAATTCATTCACGTGGCCCGGAGAGCGCTGTCAGGATTTATAGTTGAACGGTAAACCAGAAAGTTTTTCCGTTCACAGGCAAAACGCGGCTTGCCGGCACTCTGTTCTCATCGGCTGCAAATATTCTTTTTGCAAGACCGGCTTTCTCTTTGCTGGTAGTAAAAAAGAGGATATTCCGTGCATGGTTGATGACTGGCAGGGTTAGAGTTAAGCGCTTTCCTGGAGGTTTTGCAAGAGGCTCGCTGACTGCAATGACCCATCGCTTTGTTTCCTGAAGCGATGCAGTATTATCCGGAAAGAGTGAAGCAGTATGGCCGTCATCACCGAGTCCGAGGATGATTAGGTCAAAAATCGGAAAATTCTGCTGCGACAGAGAACCACTTGCGATAAAATAAGTGCGGATCGTTTCTTCATACTCACTTGCGGCTTTGTTTCCATCTTCCTGTTCTGCCGGCATTCTAAAAACATGGTTTTCAGAAATAGGGATTTTTGAAAGCAGTGTCTCTCGGGCCATCTGATAGTTACTCTCTTGATGGTCGGCAGGGACGCTTCGTTCATCTCCCCAGAACAGCCATGTTTTTTTCCAGGGCATGAAGGTTTGTTCCTCCTTGCTTTCTGCTCCCTCGTTATTTGCAACTCCTTTTGCCAGTTGTCGATAAAGCGATCGTGGCGAGTTTCCGCCTGCAAGCACAAGAGAGAACCGGCCATGATCTGAAATGGCACGGTATGCTTCGGCAATAATGAGCGCAGCGGCTTGTTTCGTTATTTCAGTTTCAGTGCCTGTGTAGAAAAATTTATCAGTGGCAGTGTTCATCAGCTTGTTTTCTCCCTTACTGGTTGGGGAAAAAATAAACAATTATTTCATGATCTGGATAATCCTGAACACTGTTTGATGATCGGGCCGGAGTTCTCAATTATAGTGTATAAAATCATGACAGGCTTTATGGGAGAGTTATGTAACTTGAATCTGTATTAATTGTTAACCCCTTTATAATGTAACAAGGTATATGTTATGCCTCTCTATGACGGATACGGCGTTCTCGTTGGTACTTTGCTGAAGTATCACTGTGATCATGCCTTCAGTGAGCAGACATACTACCACTGTAATCTGAAGGTTCGCGCCGGAAGAAGAATTTTTCGATGTCCGGTCGATCTGGACCACAAACAAGATGCTCATGGGGTTCAATGGCGTGTTGTTGATCTTGCTCCAAACGCTTTGCATCGGATTCTTCTTTTTCAGGAGGGGTGGCACCCGCTCGATTCCCAACCCGATTCTGGTGCCATTGATTACTATCGAAGTCCGGAGTTTCAACCAGCATGTGACTGCCGTCATGCAGTTTCAGATGCAGATCATAGCGAAGCCGCAGGAGACGGCACCTTACCTGTATCATGGAAATATGGAACTGGACCGGCTGCATTCAGGGATCTACAGCCTCTTCTGACACATTCCCGAAAGCTTTTTATTTTCGGGGAAGCTTTCAGAACAGGATACGGTGTGCATAATATTCATCAGAATCAGGGAGATCCGCCCGACAGCCAGTGGTACCCTGAAAATGGAATCTGGCAGGATGGAGCTGTTGTTGTCCTGCGTAATGATCGCACTTTAGCGGCATTTTTATGCAAATTCAATACCCAGCGTTTTTTTGCCAACAGTTTATGTGTATTTTCCCCTGACGGGAAAGAAACGGAAAATGATTCTTATCATTGAGTGTTTTTGTATTATGGTTGCTGCTTATGCATCTCTTCTGTAACTTGTCAGTATAATATCAGAAAGTCATAAAATTATTTGTTAGTCAATCGTGTTTGAATTACAGATTTGTGCCATTTTTTCTGTGGACTCTCTTTGTCTGCGGTTAATCGTAAATAAAAAGGAGAAGAGTTATGGCCGCTTTTGATTTTGGTGCTAAAATCGATCCGCAACTGTTCGATAAACAGCTCAATGCATCAGTCACGATCCATATTCAAGACTATATCAGGCACGGTTGGGAGATGTTCAAAGAGCACGTCGGTGAGTTTGTCGGGTTTACGCTTATTATTTTCGTTATTTCTGCCGTAAGCTCAAAATTTTCTTTTGCCGGATCGTTTATTTTTTCCGCTGTTGCCGCTCCGCTCTCTGCTGGATTCGCTATAGTTGTTTTCAAGCTATTAAACGGAAAGCCGTTTCAGTTCGGGGATTTTTTCAATGGGTTCAACTATTTTCTGCCTCTGTTTCTTGCAAGTCTTGCAGGCGGATTTCTGGTAAGCATCGGTATGGTGCTGCTGCTCATTCCGGGTATTTACCTTGCTGTCGGATATATGTTTACCACGTTCCTTATCATTGATTATCGTATGGAGTTCTGGCAGGCAATGGAGACCAGTCGTCAGATCATTACAAAAAACTGGTTTGCTTTTTTTGGATTTGCTTTCGCCCTGTTTGCTCTCAACGTTCTTGGAGCGCTTGCTTTTGGTGTAGGTCTTCTGGTCAGCATTCCCGTTTCTGCTTGTGCAGCAGCCATTGCATATAAAGAAATAATGGGCTTGTACTCGGCTGACTGGTAACCATTGTTCATAAGGAAATAGAAGAAAAGGATGTTCAATGAGAAAGATATTCTTTGTTGTTCCTCTCTGGCTGATGGTTGTGTGCAGTGCTCTCTCTCCTGCCATGCATGCCGAGGAGAGTCAGGTTGTGGTATCGGCGACAGGCAGGGTTTCCATAAAGCCCGATATGGCAAAGTTTGGTGTTGTGGCAAAATCGGATGCCAAAACTGCTGATAAAGCTGCAGCAGAAGCAGCCGAGAAGTACCGTGCTGTGCAGAATGCTCTCAGAACTGCAGGAATTACTCTTGAGGATGCTCCTACGGAAAGTTACAACGTTGCTCCCCGGTGGGAGTGGGAGCCCGCTCAGGGGAAAAGCGTTCTGAAAGGTTACACTGCCCGTCACACTATAATGGTCAGGGTTCGTAAACTGGAAAACATCGGACGTGCCATTGATGCAGTGGTGCAAGTCGGGGCTGATGAAGTACAAAGTATCAGTTTTTCATCGAGTCACTATGACGCACTTCGTCAGGAAGCGTTAGCACTGGCAGTGGAAAATGCCAGAAAAGATGCCGGTATCATGGCGAAAGCCGCAGGGGGACGTGTCGGTCAGTTGATTGAGGTGAGTGTTAGCCAGCCATTATTTAGAGATCATCCCCAAATCGAGGCCATGGCCATGAGGGCTGTGCCGTCACCCGTTCCGACCGAAATAGCACCGGCAGATCAGGATGTTGTTGTTACCATCAATTCAAAATGGCGTTTTATTCCCTCTGGTTCCAGATGAGACAAGGAGGTTTTCATGGCCTGTTACGAGCGGGCTTCTGAGGCACTCCGAAGATTTGTCCTGACAAAAAAAAATCATATCTTTACAAGATTTTTTTCCTTTCTTGCGTTACTGGATTTCTGGTGTGAGAAAGCCTTTTTCCCATTGGGAAAACGTGTATAGTTGTTGGTGTACACCAGAAGATTGTTCCAGATCTCACAGTTTTTCTCCAAGGGGAGGATGGTTGTTATTGTGTAACCCCCAGTAGTTCAGGTTTTTAAGCTTGGCCTGGTTCATTTATTTATGTATTTGCCGGCTTTGGTTTAACACTATAAGATGTTTTTTATGAAGAGATTGCTCCCAATGTTTTTTATGATGATGATGTTGGTGTTTCCCTCTGTCGGGCATTCACTGAGTTTTGATAACAATGCTTTTCGAAATAATTTTGCAGCACTTTCCGAGTCTGTCGAACTCAGGAAGAAGATAGACCCGATGGTGCTCAGTATGGCGCTCTCCGGTTATTACTCACTTAAAGATCAGGGTAAAGTGAGTCGTGATGGTATACTGACAGTGATTGATTTTAACCGCTCGTCAGTTGATGAACGGATTTTTGTCATTGATGTTAACCGGGCCCAATTGCTTTATTCGGGGCTCGTCGCACATGGTAGAGGCAGTGGCGATAATTATGCGGAGCATTTTTCAAACGCTTCAGGTTCACATCAGAGCAGCCTTGGGTTTTATACAACTGGTGAGACCTATGATGGTAAAAACGGTTACTCACTCAAACTTATTGGAATGGAGCGGGGGATTAACGACAATGCTGAATCCAGAAGCATCGTGATTCATGGCGCCAACTATGTTTCCTACGATTATATCAGAAAAAATGGGCGTCTTGGCAGAAGTCAGGGTTGTCCTGCACTCTCTTTTGATAGTTTTCAGCAGGTTATTAATCTTATCAAAGGAGGAAGCTGTCTGTTTATCTACCATGGCGGTAGAGGTTATGCAATCAAATCCACTCTGCTGAATCATGATCTTGCCAGGCTTGAGCCAGTCACAGAACCGTTTTCTTAACGTAGACTATAACGTATGATCGGCATTTTACTTGTCTGGCTTGCTTTTAGTCCAGTTCAGCCTGTTCCGGAAAGGCTGGAAGTTACAAGCCAGGAACAGTTTCAGCGCCAGAAAGAGATTCCTGTCCGCAATCAGAAAAGTGTTGTCAGCAATAGTATATCAGAAAATATTCGGCGCTATTTCGACCGGCAATTTCAGCAGAATGGTCATAAAGGTATTGCAGAATCGGGGGCAACCAGCAAACCTCTTGCCCGCTTCTATGCAGCAAGAAGGTTCCAGCCTGTATGGACAAAGCCTGTAATGGTTTCAGAACTTATCAGTGCAATTGATGCCGCAGTCGACGAGGGTCTTGAGCCGTCCGATTACCATATCAGTGAAATCAGGGAGTTTCACAGTCAGCCGCCGGTAACTCCTGAGCTCCAGGCTCGTTATGATCTTCTTCTCAGCGATGCTTTTTTTACCCTTGCAAGTCATCTGCGGTTCGGAAAGGTTGATCCAAGGCGTCTTGACCCCGATTGGAATATTAATAATACTGTCAGTCGCAGTGCTCTGGAGTACATGCTTGAAAATGCAATTGCTGCTGAACGGATAGCACTTGCTTTTAAAGAGCTTCGACCAAAATACTCCAAATACGACCAGCTCCGAACAGAGCTTTCGCGCTACCGGACAATTGCCCGCGAAGGAGGTTGGCCAACTATTGCGGAAGGTCCGAATCTTAAAGAGGGTGTCAGAGACAGCCGTGTACCCCTGCTGGGTCAACGGCTTGAAGTGTCGGAAGATATCGCAGAACTGAAAACCGGTGCTCACAGGGTCTATACCAGAGAACTTGCAGACGCGGTCAGACGATTCCAGAAACGGAACGGTATGGAGGCCAACGGAGTGCTTGGCGCATCCACAGTCAGACTTCTGAATATTCCTGTTGAGCGTCGTATTGACCAGATTCGCATCAATCTTGAACGGTACCGGTGGTTTTTAAGCGAACTTGAACCCACCTATGTGATGGTGAATATTCCGGATTTCAGTCTTCACTATGTTGAAAACGGGCACTTGAATTGGGTATCACGGGTCATTGTCGGACAACCCGCCCGAAAAACTCCCATTTTCAAAGCTGATATGCAGTATATCATCTTTAATCCCCAATGGGTTATTCCTCCTACCATTCTTGCAAAAGATGCACTTCCCGGCATTCGCAAAAACACATCTTATCTCAGCCATAAAAGGTTGAGCGTTATTGATCGGAACGGCGATATTGTTGATCCGGAAACGGTTAATTGGTCACAGTACACAAGTACAAACTTTCCCTACCGCCTGCAACAGTCATCCGGAGACCAGGGCTCACTGGGGCGGGTCAAGTTCATGCTCCCGAACAAGCATATTGTTTACCTGCATGATACTCCACACAAGGAGCTGTTTAAAAAAAGCACCAGAGCGTTCAGTTCAGGATGTATCAGGGTGCAGAATCCTTTGGAGCTTGCCGGTCTTGTACTTCAGGATAGTGTTAAATGGAGCAGGGAGCGGATCAATGCCGTGGTTGGCAGCAACAAAACAAAGACGGTATTTCTGCCAAAACGTATTCCAGTCTTTATTCTCTATCTGACAGCTTATCCTGAAGGCGAAGATATTTTGTTTCGTGACGATGTTTATAATCGGGATAATGATGTGTTGAATGCTCTTAACAGGCCCTCACCAAAATTTTAAAAGGAAGTTCAGGCTTATACACCATGTCATTTTCTGTAACAATCAACATCAAGAGGGAGTTTGAAACTTCCTGTACGCCCGACAAAGTTTTTGAACTTCTTGCCGATGTACCCCGTTCTGCCTCTCATTTTCCG
>Ga0073936_10005087_pt1 | contig 17878 bp, 10 predicted proteins | sample AliMusrvi5mmetaG_FD_87041 | JGI IMG/M metagenome (GOLD analysis project Ga0073936, IMG submission 87041) | Freshwater lake bacterial and archeal communities from Alinen Mustajarvi, Finland, to study Microbial Dark Matter (Phase II) - Alinen... | ecosystem: Environmental > Aquatic > Freshwater >... | reverse complement strand
GGCAAGCCCTTTGGCGTGCTGATCGGCGACTATGAGTTCGGGCCATCCGGCCAGGATGTCCAAGTCCTGCGGGGCATGTCCAAGATTGCCTCCACCGCCCACGCTCCCTTCATCGCCTCCGCCTCCTCAGATTTGCTAGATATGCAGAGCTGGACTGAACTTAACAATCCCCGCGACCTGCGCAAAGCCATTGTTACCAAAAATCACATGGCTTGGAACAGTCTCCGCGAGGATGAGGACTCCCGCTACATCGGCCTAACCATGCCGCGCTTCCTCTCGCGCGTTCCTTATGGCGCCAAGACCGAACCACTTGATGCTTTCGATTTCGAAGAAGCCACCGATGGCAGCGATCACAGCAAGTACTGCTGGTCCAACGCCGCTTATGCCTTTGGTGCTAACATCAATCGCGCCTTCGCCGAAAGCGGCTGGACCACCCAAATCCGCGGTTTGGAAAGCGGCGGCATCGTGGAAAATCTCCCATGCCATGTCTTCCCCACCGACGACGGCGGACTGGATGCAAAGTGCCCCACCGAAATTGCCATCACCGACCGACGGGAAAAGGAATTGGCGGATATCGGCCTGATGCCTCTCTCGCATTACAAGAATAGCGACTACTCATGCTTCTTCGGTGCCCAGTCATTGAAAAAGGCCACCCAATACTTGGATGCCGACGCCACCGCTAATGAAGCACTCTCCTGCCGCCTGCCCTACCTGTTTGCCACCTGCCGCTTCGCCCATTACCTCAAGTGCATGGTCCGCGACAAGGTCGGCTCATTCATGGAAGCGGCTGACATGCAGATCTGGCTTAACAAGTGGATCACCAGTTATGTGGTGGATGGCGGTGATGAAGTGGTCAAAGCCCAGAAACCGCTCAAGGACGCCCGCGTTGAAGTGACCGATATTGAGGGCGACCCTGGCAACTACCGTGCGGTGTTCTACCTGCGCCCCCATTTCCAGTTGGAAGGACTCACCGCCTCGCTGCGCTTGGTGTCCACCATGAAGCAAAAGGGATAATACTTTTGTGCCTTGTGGCACAGAACAACAAACAACAGAACAAACAAAATTATGGCATTTGACGCATACCTGAAGATCGATTCCATCCCCGGCGAGTGCACTGACAAAGGGCATGAGCAATGGATTCAGCTCCTGGCTTTCAACCATGGAGTCACCCAACCCCATGCCACCGGTGTTGCCGGCGGCGGTTCCCGCGGCGGAGTTGAACGCTGCGATCATCAAGACTTCACCGTCGTGAAGTATATCGACAAGTCCACCCCTAAACTCAATCTGCATTGCTGCAACGGCAAAAACCTCCAAAAGGTCAAAGTCGAAATCTGCAAGCAGTCGGACAGCAAAACCGCTTACATGACTTATGAGTTTGAAACCTGCTTGATCCGTTCGGTGGCCATTTCCGGCACGCCCGGCGGCTCTGGCAATGTTCCAACAGAACAGGTGAATTTCTCATACGCCAAGATCAACTGGAAGTACACGGAGATTGATCCCAAGAGCAACCAGCCCAAAGGCAACAGCGTTTCCTACTGGGATATGCTGACGAACACCGGCGGTTGATCCTAGTCTAGCAGCATACCATGAGTGCCCTCGCCAATATCAATACCTTGCTGCTGGAAGGGCAGCTCATGGGTGCAGTAGAAGTGTCCAAACAGGCAGTTAGAAGCCAACCCGCAGCAATCGAGCCGCGGGTCGCCCTTTACGAGTTGGCGGTGTTACTGGGAGACTGGGAGCGCTGTCAAAATCAGGTGGAAGCCATCATGAACTTGGGCGGGGACCCCTTGCACTGGCTAGGGCACATGTCCGACATCCATGCCGCTAAGCAACGCCAACAATGCTGGCAAGGGCAGCAAAGGCCGCCGCTACTCGGGGCCTGTGATGCTGAGGCACAAGACATGTTCGACGCACTGTGGCATGCGGTAGTCAAGTTAGCCGCTGGAGAGAGTGCGTTCATCGCAAACCATGCTTTGGAATTCGGTGGCATGGCTTTTGGACCGGGCAAGGCCAACGGTATGGCGTTTGAGGAACTCTCAACCATCGACTCGCGCTTGCCCGGCTTGCTGGAGGTATCCGACGGCGGGCAATACTCATGGCTCTGGCTCGGCGCGGTTTCGCGCATCGAAATGCAAGGCGGTGCCAACAACCTATGCGAAGTCGCATGGATCCCGGCACGGGTGTTCTTTGACGATGGCGAGATCAAGGCGCTCAACATCTTCGGGCTTTATCCGGGCACCGAGACGTCCGCCAACCCCAGGGTTGTGTTGGGCAAAGAAACAGAATGGGACGACGCCGAGGAGCCCTTATCTATCGGAAAAGGCGGGCAATTGCTCTATGTGGACACGCTGGCGACACCTTTCCAGCAACTGCGCCTAATCGAATTCGATGGCGCGGCTGAGACGCAATCCCTGGCAACCGAACACCCCGCGTGAAAGGAGCGGCGGTATTTCCCAGCGTGTTTGGCCGACTCTTCAGCTCCGGCAGCAGTAATCCACGGGCTTTCGGTATCTCAATGAAAACCTATCGCAACCATGTCATGCGGGATTTGCGCTGGCTGCTCAACACCCGTTGCCATCCCAAAAGCTCCCTCGTCCATGCCTTCAAAAATGTGGAGTCCTCCACCTTGAACTATGGACTCCAAGATATGGTTGGCTCATTGGAATCACAAATTGAACCGGAAGACATGGTGCTAGCGGTAAAAACCGCCATCGTGCGCTTCGAGCCGCGCATCCTCCCCAGTTCAGTGGTGGTATCGCTGGTTGGCGGCAGTCACTCATTCAACGCGGATTTCTTCTCATTGGAAATTCAAGGTGACCTGTGGGCTTTGCCTGTCAATGAGCCACTCACTTTGCGCTCGCTGTGGAATGGGGTGGCCGGTCGCTGGCTGGTGGAATGACGATGCCTTATGAACGAAACTTTTCTCAAATTGTATGAAGAGGAACTGGGCCATATTCGCGATCTCAGCGCGGATTTTGGCAATCAGTATCCCAAGATCGCCGGCCGCCTAGGATTGGCACGTGAAGGCTGCGATGATCCATTTGTCGAACGCATGATCGAGGGCTTTGCCTTCCTTGCTGCCCGAGTGCGCACGAAGCTGGACGCCGAATACAGCAATTTCTCCGAGTCACTACTGGAATCAGTGTACCCCCAATTGCTAGGTCCGGTGCCATCAATGGCGATTGTGGAGTTCTCACCCGATGATAAATTGGCGGGGGCCTTTGTGTTGCCGCGCGGCAGCACAATTACCAGCCACCTCGGCACCGATGAGGACACCCGCTGTGAATTCCGAACCGCCCATGAACTGGTTCTCCAGCCCCTTAAAATCAGTGACTCCGAAAAGGCGAAATACTTCTCGCGAGATGTCGATGCGCTCCGCTTGCCAGCCAATACAAATGCCAAAGCCGCCATCAGACTGCGCTTTGAGCATGCTCAAGTGGGCAAGCCAATCAGTTCATTGGAGGATTTTGCAAGCCTTTCACTGCACCTCGCCGGGAATATGGATGCCGCAGGGGCAATCTATGAGGAGTTGCTCGGACATTGCACACATGTATATCTCAGACCTGTGGTGCCCGGCATGAGTATTCCCGGTGGACGCTTGTTTGCCGTCAATGGCAATCAGTTGAGCCTGACACCAGTGGGCTTCTCCCCAACCGAATCGCTGCTTCCAGCGGATGTCCGCAGTTTTGATGGATACCGCCTGTTGCGCGAGTATGCGATTCTCCCACAACGCTTTATGTTCTTGGAACTCCATGGTCAAGGCCTCAAGGAGTTTGCCTCGCAGTGCGAACAGCCGCGCTTCGACCTGATCTTCTTGCTGGACCGGACTCGGGACGAGCTGTCCCGCCATGTCGATGGCCATCGTTTCAAATTGTATGCAACCCCGGCCATCAACTTGTTTGAGCGGCGTGCCGATCAAATTCAGTTATCAGAACGCTTCGAGCGTGCTCACGTCGTCATCGATAAGACCCGCCCACTGGCCTACGAGGTATATCAGGTTCTAACGGTCAGCGGCGTCGGCGAGCAACTCGCGTCGCGGGTGAAATTCCAGCCGTTTTATCGGCAATCCGGCGACCAAGCGGCGGCCGAGAATTTCTACACGATGCATCGGGAGAGGCGCAAGTTGACCCACCGGGAAGCACGCTTTGGCTCTCATTTCAATTACACCGGTTCGGAGGTATATTTGGATCTGGTGGATGGTGCCCACAAGTTGCACCAAGCGGAGATCACCGCCCTGTCGGTCACTGCTCTGTGTACCAACCGGCATATCCCACTGGCCATTCCCATCAACCAGCACGCGACGGATTTCTTTGTGGATGCCGGCATCCCTGCCAGTTCCATCAAATGCCTGGTCCCTCCCACCCGTCCGGTCCACTCTCCGGCAGATGGAGCCATGTCCTGGCGCCTCATCAGCCAACTCTCCCTCAACTATCTCTCGCTAGTCGAAAATGACAAGGGCGCTGCCACCTTGCGGGGCATTCTGGAACTCTATACCGAAAACACCTTGGAGGATTCCAGTTACTGGACCAAGGCCCTGCTCGGAGTCAAATCCCGCCCGTTGGTGCGGCGGCATCTCGCCGCTGGACCCGTGTCTTTCGTCAGGGGGCTGGAAGTAACCATTCTGTTGGATGAATCTCGACTGGCAGGGCACAGCGCCTACACCCTCGGTGCCATGCTGGCGCATTTCCTCGCACGATATGTGTCTATCAATTCATTCGTGTCCACAGTGGTGGAAACCACCAGACGCGGAACCATCGGGTCTTGGGCAGGGGAAAATGGCTCCCAACATGTTCTCTAAGCCATGCAAAAGGACCAGCATTCCGTGACCTATCCGCTGTCTCTGGAACAGTCGCCGCAGGTCGAGGCCACAACTCAAGAAAATTTTTTCCGACGGGTGAGGCGCATTGATGCCAGCAACCCGAAGCATCCTCGTACCGGCCACTCGGTGTTGGCCAGAGATGAAACCATCAGATTCCGCCAGATCCCACACTTACACTTTGCCCCGTCCTCAATCGGCAAAGCAGAGAGCCGCCATGACCTCAACTCCAGCCACACGGTAGAGGAAATCATGGTCTATTTCATGGGCTTGCTCGGCGTCAATGGCCCGCTGCCAGCGGTCATAAGCGATGTGATACTGGCCAAAGCCAAAGGGGTGCCCCACCCCGACATGGATGACCCGGCAAGTGGCGATTCCGCCTTCCGGGCAGACACCGGACCGGCAGCATTCATTGACCTATTCAATCACCGCTTCATCTCATTGTTCTATCGAGCTGCGGTTTCATCTAGCAAGGCCGTGGACTTTGATCGTCCAGCGGAGTCGCGCTTTCATACCTTTATCGGTAGTTTCATCGGCCTCGGCAGTGAACCCTCCCAAAACCGGATGCATGTGCCGGACACCGCCGCGCTGTACTTCTCCGGTCACTACAGCTGCCCCACCAAACACGCCGAGGGCCTATGCCAACTGCTGGCTGACTACACGGGTGCCCGGGTAAAAATCATAGAAAACGTAGGACATTGGGTAACAGTGCCGGCGCAAAATCACACGCGCGTCGGAGTCAACCAAGCCGCGGGAGTCCTGGGAAGCAGTGCCATGCTTGGCTCGCGCTATTGGGATCGGACGATGAAATTCCGACTGGAAATCGGCCCACTGACGCTGCCTGAGTATCTGAATTTCTCCCCGACAGGGCCACTGGTTGAGGCTATCAGAAGCCTGGTCTTGCTATACTGCGGACGGGAATTCATCTGCGAAGCCAATCCAGTGTTGCACCAGGACGAGGTTCCCGAGTGCATCCTCGGCCGCCATTCCAGGCTAGGATTCACCTCTTGGCTCATCAGCAAACCCGCCCCCGCCGACGCCGCCGATTTCATCATACCAATCGTTCAATAACCGTCCAACATGAAAGCACAAACACCCTCATTCTATTTCAAAAAGCTCAATCCTGTAGCCTATGAAGCCATGGACCGCGCCACCGATCTATGTATCAAGCGCACCAATCCTGAATTGGAGGTCGCCCACTGGCTGTTCACACTTAATGACAAAGTTGACAACGACCTCCACAAGATCGCCAGCTTCTTTGGCATGGAAACAGCCCGTATCCAAGCTGATCTCGTGCGAGCCCTCGACTCACTGCCGCGGGGTGCCAGCCGGGTTTCCAGCCTCTCCAAACTCTTGATCGACGCACTGGAACTCGGATGGGTGACTTGCTCCCTGGGCTTTGGCGATAATGTTCTGCGCACCGGCCATGTGCTCATGGCGCTCGCGAAAAACACCACCCTCAAGACCTACTTGGGAGGTCTCTCGGTGGAATTTCGCAAGATTAATGTCGATACCCTGGAGCAACAGTTTCAGGCGATCACCGAGGGCTCGGCGGAATGCAGCGCACGCCCATCCTCCACCGAATCCGAAGTGGTACAAGCCTACAACGATAGCGGCAAATCCGCCTTGGACCGCTTTGCCGTGGACCTCACCGAGCGGGCCCGCAAGGGGGAAATCGATCCTGTGCTCTGCCGCGATGACGAAGTCCGCCAAATCGTGGATATTCTCATGCGGCGCCGGCAAAACAACCCGCTGCTAGTCGGCGAGGCCGGCGTGGGCAAAACTGCGGTAGTGGAAGGCTTTGCCCTCAAGCTGGCGTCGGGAGATGTGCCTGACGCTCTCAAAGGGGTTAGCTTGCGGTGCCTTGATATTGGTTTGCTACAAGCTGGTGCAAGCATGAAGGGGGAATTTGAGGAACGCCTGCGCAATGTGATCGATGAGGTGCAAAAATCTCCGAAGCCTATCATTTTATTCATCGATGAGGCCCACACGCTCATCGGGGCAGGTGGTGCCGAAGGCGTCGGTGATGCCGCCAATTTGCTGAAACCCGCGCTGGCCCGCGGCACGCTGCGCACGATTGCAGCGACTACTTGGGCTGAATACAAAAAGCATATCGAAAAAGATGCAGCTCTCACCCGCCGTTTCCAACCGGTGAAAGTCGAGGAGCCCACCGAAGAGCAATGCTGCCTGATGCTGCGCGGCGTGGTCGATGTGCTCGAAAAACACCACAAAATCGAAATCCGACACGACGCGGTCACCGCCGCAGTTAAGTTGTCGAGTCGGTACATTCCTGCCAGACAATTGCCAGATAAGGCGATCAGCTTGTTAGATACTGCCTGCGCAAGAGTGGCGCTCAGCCAGAGCGCCGTGCCTGCGGAAATCGAACGCAGCCGCGAAAAGATAGCCCACCTCGAAATGGAGTTGGCCATCCTTGAGCGCGAAGCCGTCGCCGGCCGACCCAATCAGGAAGCAATCGATCACGCGACCGCGTCGCTGGCCGCCGAACGACTGGCGCTACCCGTGGTGGAAGCACGCTGGCAAGAGGAAAAGGATTTGCTGTCCGCCATTCTAGCAGCCCGAACTGCGGCCCGCGATGGCAGCGGCGACGCTGCGGAAGTGGTGGCCCTAGAGGACAAACTCTCTGCCCTGCAAGGTGATGCGCCGTTGATGCAAACCTCAGTGGACGAAGGAGCCGTCGCCCAGATCGTCGCAGATTGGACCGGCGTGCCTGTGGGCCGCATGGTGCGCAACGAAATTGAGTCAGTGTTGAACCTGGCACAGCGACTGACGTCGAGGGTGGTTGGACAGGATCACGCGCTGGAAATGATCGCCAAGCGGGTGATCACCTCCCGCGCCGGCATCGACAATCCATCCAAACCGATCGGCGTATTCATGCTTGCGGGCACCAGCGGCGTGGGCAAAACCGAGACGGCCCTAGCGCTGGCAGAGGCACTCTACGGCGGTGAAAGCAACCTCATCACTATCAACATGAGTGAGTTCCAAGAGGCACACACGGTGTCCACTCTCAAGGGGGCTCCTCCGGGCTACGTCGGTTACGGCGAGGGCGGGGTGCTCACCGAGGCTGTGCGTCGGCGCCCATACAGCGTCGTTTTGCTAGATGAAGTGGAAAAGGCGCACCACGACGTCCACGAGATGTTCTTCCAAGTGTTCGACAAGGGCAACATGGAAGACGGGGAAGGCCGCAGCATCGACTTCAAAAATACCATTATTCTGCTTACCAGCAACGTAGGCAGCGACCTTCTCATGAGCCTGTGCAAGGACCCGGAATTAACGCCCGAACCGGACGCCCTGGCCGAAGCCTTGCGCAAGCCATTGTTGGAGGTTTTCCCCCCGGCCTTGCTCGGCCGCTTGGTCACTATCCCCTATTACCCGCTGGCCGATGCCACCATGCGCATGATTATCAGACTGCAATTGGATCGGATCAAAAAGCGGATGGATACCCAGAAAAAAATCCATTTCACCTACGGCGACGAGATCGTTGAGCACATACTGGCCCGTTGCAAGGAAGCCGAAAGCGGCGGCCGGGTGGTTGATGCTATTCTGACTAACAGTATGCTGCCCGACATTGGCCGCCGCCTGCTTGAAGCGCTGTACCGGGGCGAGGAGGTGCGCAGCATCACCACCAAGCTGGTCGATGGCAATTTCACCTATGAATTTGCCTGAGGCGATCAGGCGCTCTGCGACAGGGCATGCAAGTTCTTTTTTGAGGCTTCATGCCCTGCGATTTCGCCCTGCTTGAAATAATGACGGGCCATGGCCGGGTCCTTGCGGATACCGAAACCTATCGCAAAACATACGCCAAGGTTGTTTGACGCTGTGTAATAGTTTTCATTGGTCTTTTTCGAGCGATTCCACGCGTCGGCAAAGAGCTGGAACGCCCGCTTTTCATCCGCCTCGATACCCACCCCCTGGGCATAACTCTGCGCCAACAGATCGGTTGACTTATAGTGCCCGTTGGCATGTGCCGTCTCCAGAAATTGAATCGCCATGGGCAGTTTTTCACTCAGCACCTTCTCCCGCAAGATCAACGCCGCCATCCGATAATAAATGTCCCAGTCCGAGGCGTTGTAATAGTCCAGTGATGCCTGATAGAATTCCAGCGCTCTAGCACAGTCCACGGAGACGTCCTCGCCACCTTGCTCGTAGATGCCCGCAATGTAGAAATAACTTTCGGCGAGGCCAGCCTCCCCGGCATTGCCCAACCAGCTCAACGCTTCCAGCGGGCTGGTTTTGACTAGACATTTGCCAAGCCGCAATCCGGCACGTAGGCAGCCGCGGTTGGCCAGAGTTTCCATGCCCTGCAAAAAACCCGTGTTGGCACCTAGCTCATCCTCTGCCCGGTCGGCAATCAAGTCACCCCACGTCACCACTTGCTCCGCTGGCTCGAATGCCTCTGGAATAGTCACGATAAGCCGCAGTGCCCCCATGTAGTCGTTACCCTCCAGCAGGTTTTCCATCTCGCTCTTGTAGTCGATCGCAGTCCTGCCGCCGGCCCCTTCCTGCCCGCGTTGGTTATAAGGCGGATCCACTTCCACAGACCTCGGCTTGGCAACCAGCGTGTAAGGGGTTTTGGGCGGTAGCAAAGGTGCCAGGAGCTGTTCGCGGGCGCCCGCCACGTCATAACCAAACGGAAATGATTCAGCCTCTAGCAAGTTCTTGGTCAGCGATTTCCACGCTTTCTCATGAGCTCCGAGTTGCTTCCAACTGGCATTGGGGCAGCGCAGTGCGGCATCAACCGCATCGATGGGTTTCTCCTGAGAACAGGCCAACTGATATATCAGGATACCTAAGTCCTGGAAATCCTTGCGCTTCAATTCCGCCCGGCGAGTTTCCGCCGTATCCTGCATGTCCAGCAGCGCCACGCTCGCTTCAACAACCCGACTGGAGGAAAATCCCACATTATGAATCGACACGGCGCCGTGCGGCTGGTTCACCGCAATCTGATGCAAAAACGCCAGCGCCGCCCAGATCTGATCGACGATCCGAAATAAGACGGCTGGGTTCGGGCTCACCTGCCGTTCGATGAGGTGATATAGAGTGAGCGGATAGTACTGCCTAACCTGATAGATAAACTTTCCGCAATGGCCGAACTCGATGATAGGGCTGACATGCGCGCCGTTGGACATGACGCCCATCGACCACCTCAGCGCAATCTCTTGCAGCAACTTCTCGTCACCATCCTCGGTGAGGCCAGTGGCTGCTCCCGCACCATGCGCCACCGTGGCATAGGTGGCATAGGTGTCATAACGAGCGGTACTCCAACTGTGCGTGTCAAAGGCCTTGGAACCAGGGGCATTAGCGCTGCCCGTTGCTGCGCTGAAGCGCACGACCACCTCGCCGTGCTCTGCGGAACGTGCCTCCACCGACAGATCTGCCGTGCCGCGGGAGCTACGATAAAACTCCCTAGGCTCGTAGCCAAGTGACAGACATACCTGTTTAAGTTGTTCTTCCAACATAAGTCATTTGTCTCGCACCCAACCATTTGCAGTTAATCTGACCTTCATCGGATTGGCCACCAACTCCCCGGATGGCTTCCGATCCAAGGTCAACGGCACTTCCAGCATGCGCGTATCACTTCCCTTGCTGGGGGCCGCAAGCTCGGCCCACAGCACGATGGAATCCACGGGGGCAATGCTCGGCACCTTGATTTCAACCGCCCCCCCATTGCGGAAGACATGGTTTTTCACTGCACCACCCTGAGTTCTGGAATCGCGGTATTTGACGGGACCATCGGCCACGACTCTGGCTGCGTTTTTCGCGTCCATGGAGATGACATCCACGTTGATGGATTCAATTTGCGCCACGCTGGCATCGGCTTCCAGGACAAGTGAAAACTCCTCTCGCCGCACCAACCGGTTCTCCGGCGGTGGTGGAACAGGCCCAGGCACGGGCTTGGGTTTGGCTGCGCAGGCGGCCAGCGCCCATCCCACAACTAATAAGCCGACAATTTTGCGAGTGCGTTTCATAGCGGGCGTCAGGGTTGAATGCGCCAGCCGAATGTCAAACCTATTTATCAATTTGGCAGGTGCTAGGGACAATATTTCCGCCGGATATGAGAATGAGCGAAGCATGGCACAGGCCCCATTCTCCTCGCATGGTCGATGCGGGCAAGCTGCCCGCACCACGTGACCGGACAGCCAGCCCTGAGACCATGAAGTGCGAATGAGCGGCAATTCTTCCACGTAGAAACAGGGTCATGCCGAACGGTTGCGATGTGTATCACGAAATCCCGCACAACCGCTTGTCATGGGCCGCTGCGGGCGCTAGCGTGGGTCCGGAGAGTTGCATATGACAGAGAAGAGCGATTGGGAACTTGTGGACCTCGAGGTGCAGGAAATGCCAGGTCTGTGTTTGGTTGCGTATTGCCAGCCTGACGGCAGTTTGCGGCCACGGATTGTCGCCCAACCCAGGGGCGCAATTGCCTATGCCGCCGCTTGGTGTGACAAGGCGGGCGAGGTCAAGGAATGGTTTGACTTGTGGGTGCATGATATCAGCTCATGGCACCTGGCACTCAGCAGGCGCATCATGGACATAGCCAATCCAGCCTTGGACAGCCATTGGCTTCGCTGGCACAACGGTTTGGCCAGCTCCCAACCCGGAAATGTCTTCCACCTCGGCTGGGAAAACCATCCTTGCCCAGTCATTTGGCTGACCCAGGACGGCCGCTCCCGCCTACAACCGGCAGCCCGATGGACCCTGTGTACCCATGATACAATTTTAAAAAAGTATCGTCTGGCATCATACGCGGAGTCCCTCCATCGCTATTTATGGAATCAAGACGAGGTAAATCCCCAGTTTTTGGCGACGACACCCGGTGCACCCGAGGGGCCTGTGACCAAAGCGCTGGGATCTGTCTTTGAGAATGCCATTCCTATCAACCGCGACGGTGCCCTGATGGCCCTGCGGCGCTCATACGCCTTGCCGCTGAGTGATTTTTCCGATATTCTCTCGAACCAGGCAAACCCACTCGATATTCGCCAAGCGTTGCGCAATCCCGTTAGCGGCGTTAATTCGAAGTTACTCGACAAGGCAGGTATGGGTAAGAAAGGTCCCGGGTTCTTTTTCACCAGGAACCAACTTTCCAGCCATCTATGCGAACTCTTCCACTTGAAGCTCGCATCCCTGCACGGAGTCTTGGTGGCGACCCGCAATGCCGTGCAAAACTCCGCCTGCCCATTCCTGGGCCTCAGCATCGATTCCTTCGGCGTCTCACTCTCTCAGACCGAAACCGCTTTGCCGTTCCTCTGGACCCATGAGGTGAGTTTGCAATCCCCCCCACAATGCGTGCGCACTGAAATCGGCGATGTGAAAGAGCCTTGCTTCATCCCGTACGCGGATTTGGGCCACTCGATCTATCGCAGTCCGCATGCGGCTAACGAGACACGGGGACTGGCGCGGGTGCGGATACGCAAAATTTCCGAGCCTGATGACCAAGGTCTGGTGGTGATGGAAGGCACACTGCTGAGTGAGGAAGCCATCCACGCGGGGCGTTTGGATCTGCTAGGCATGGAATGGGTGCTGCCGCGAGGTGGCAGACTCCACCTGTATGCCAAAATCGAGGGAAAAAACCCCGAGTTTGATGGCGAATACCGGTTTAGCACACTGCAAACGACCCTCCCAACCGATTTGCGCGACGGATTTGATGGTATCAAAAAAAACCTCGGTACCGACCGGGTGGAATTTCACCTATTGCCACGCCTCGGCACTCCTTGCGATTTATATTCTCTCGGGGTTATCGCCTTGAGACTCCTGCTCCACCATCCCGAGGGCGTCGCAGCTTCTCTCGACGACCTGCTCAGTCTCACCAGGCAATACAGGATGCGCCACGGCAATGGCGACTGGAATACCGGCACAGCAACACTCGCAGAATTTGTCAAAGCCGGAGACGCCGGATCACTCGCCGAAAAACTAAGCCCACGCTGGATGCTCGTCGATAAGGACACAAGCACCCAGGATGCTTACCGCGAAATTCCGGCGCCGCTGTGGTGGGCTGCCATCGAGTGCATCACTCGCCTATTTCCCGGCGAGGCCGCAGATGCATTTTGCAAAAACTATGATGATTTCCAACCGCGGGCCTTGCATGACGTGTTTACACAACCTATCGCGGTGCTCGAGTCGCTGCTGGGCCGCAGTCGCGAAATGCTCTTTGGCAATCCCACCGCCAACCGCGAACTGCTCAGCCTGATTCGCCAGATCAAGAATCCAGCGTGATCACAAGGAGACACGCAAGCATATCTATCGTCACTGTAGCGGCCCGCCTATGACCGCCGATGCCCGTGAACTGCCAAGGAACCCGCGTATCTGATGAAGGCATATCCCATTCACAGCGACGCTCACAGAGCGCCGCTACAATACACCTCAGACGCCCTGCTACAGAAATCAGGACCTCAGAAAGTACATACCAAACCGAAATGGATGGCACCACTGTCGCTGTTATTCGCCGCCACTGGCAAATCCTGCAAGCGATACCCATAATCGCAACGGATCCTGACCAAGTCATTGATATCATAACGCACGCCGACGCCCACAGACATGAGATCAGCCGGATTATCCAGTGGGTCAGACACACTGTCTTTGACCGACTCACCGTGAGCATAGTCAAAAAACACGAGGAACTTGAGGCTTTCAGTTCCCATAAACTTGAACCACTCCCGGGCAGGATGATACTCTGGGCTGTATAGCTCCAAGTTGAGAATGAATCCGATGTCACCACGCAAGGGGCGCTCCGGATAGCCGCGCACTGAACCATAGCCGCCCAACCCCAGTTGTTCGCTGGCCAGCAAATTGACCGAGGCATACTGGCCGGTGAGGGCCCCCTTGAGCATCATGCCCTGGAAATTCCCACTGAAAGGCAGATCTTGCTCACGATCCAGGCGGATACGGGTATAAACGTAAGCAGCCTTTGCATCCCTGCGCAAGGGGTTGAATGCCACATCGCTGTTGTTACTTGAAACCCCACCCGGTGACATAAACAACTGGGCTCCCAAATCCGTTTCACCAGTCGGATCGGTTTGGCGTGCATTGTATTCTAACACAACCTGAAAAATGTCGGCTGGAGAATTCGCCACCGTGGTGCCGCCAAATTGCAGGTTGTTATCCATCTGTTTGAGGTCAAGCCCAAGTCCCACCTCGTGGTGGATGCCCTGCGGCTCGCGAATCGGATTGAGCCATGGCCGCTCGTGGTTGATGCCGAGCGGCTGGGTCAACTCCGTCGCACCCAACATGCCTGGCAGTTCAAGATAATGTCTGGCACCGACAATGGTGCTCGTGCCGCCCACGTCTGTGGGAATTCCGCCAAACATAATTGACGTCGTACTGGTGGCATAGGCAGCGAACAACTCCGTGAATTGATTGAAGCTCCGATCCTTCCAGGGAATCTGATAGTTCAACGACAAGCCCTCCAACTCGGTCGGCTTAAGCGCGCTGAAGAATTGAATTCCCATCTCATGGTCCTTGCCCAATCCAAGAGCATCATACCACGCGGCCCCCAGGAACATGCGGTTTGTTCCAGTTTGCTCGCTGAGGGAATTGTCCACGCCTGCGAAAAACTTCAAAGGCCGCTTCTCATCCACATCAAAAGTCAGATTCGTCGTCCCTACCACATTGGCAGCCGGCTGGGCGAAACTTACCGCTACATCCCGGAATGGATGGGGCACCGGGCGGTCCATGCGCACCCAGGGGCTGCGATTGAAACTGGTGATTTGCGCCTGGATTTCCTCTGTATCCACGATCCGGCCTTTAAGATGGGACGCACGTGGCAGCAACTCAGCACTCAAATTTTCGGTCTTGTAGGGAGTGGCATACCAAGAATCCCACCAATTCGCGTTTTGAGTCATTTTTTTACGAAAGGCAAGTTCGCCAATCTTCCCCTCAACGATAGAGATCACCACCTTGTCACTGTAGATCGTCTGCTTTGGAATATACACATGAGTCATCGGCCGATGGTGTTTCCGGTAATGCTCTTCGATGATCCCCACCATGTCCTGCAAATCTTGGAACGTGGCGGGCTTGCCAGCACTGATGTAGTGGGCAAGCGCTGAATGAAGTCCATTCCGGTCAGGGGTGTGCAGACCGCCATCGATTACCACTCCACTGCTCAATTTCTCCTTGTCTGCGACCTCAAATGTTTTCGGATTTTCTGCTCTCTGGCGATTATCGGCCATCAGTGATATACCAGCCAGCGCCACCGGCTCTGCGGTCCCAGCCACCGGATCCTTCTTTGTGGTGAAAGGATTTGCAAGCGCTTGGTTCATTTTCTCTGTGTCCCCCTCATGATTCGTGCGTGCGGCCTTGACGGCCACAGGCTGAGCCGACTCTTCTTTCGCAGCGGCTGGCACGGCCTTCTTAGCGACATCGGTGCTTTTAGCTCTGGGTTTATCTCCCTTTGCCTTCACCTCGGGTTTGCCAACCCGTTCAGGCTTCTGCCCGGCTGCCGTCGCTTCTGCCGTTGCAGCCTTCTCGGCACTGGGGGCCACATCCTGAGCTTCCGCCATGGAATGTGATGCCACCATTAGAGCCGCAAGGGGGGAGATCTTCAGTAGTTTACGATTCATGATTTCTATGGGTAAAAAATTGTTATTTCAACAACAGATTCGACACTCCACCCCCAGAGGCGCGGTAATAATACAGGGGGAAGAGCGTCTGATGTTTATTCTTGTCATACTCTTCGTATTGATAACCTATCGTCCAGAACGGACCGTAATAATCCGGGTTACTGTCTGGGGGCCCATAGGCACCACTTCCGATCGTCGCCGAGCTGATCTCGATGGAGGGAACATCTTTAGCCACCTTCTTCAGGAAGCTTCGCGCCAACTCGGCGGCGTCTGAAATGGCGATATCAACGAAGGGTGCCCCGGTGAAGAACACCGCCGTGTCGCCGTTAAAGCCCTGCAGATTGCCCAGCGAGTTCGCTCCGAAATCCGCCAGAATCCCATCAACACTTTCGCTCCCACTGCTGGAGAAACCAAAGTTGAACCTGAGGTTGCGAACTGGGTCGCTGGCAGAATTGATCGGGTTGATATAACTCCCCAGCGGCGCTTGGACATTCTGCAAGGAGTTGGCAAATATGTAGGTGTTGGTGGCAACCCCATCAAAGTCGCCAGTGGGCACCACCCCGCTAACGGTTTCCGGAGATGTCACATTGCCGCTAAACTCGTCAACTCCCGGCACCCCTTGGACGCTACCGGCTATCAGGATCGCCCTGCCACCGACCGTGCTGCCCGTGATCGTCGTTTGGCCCGGCCAAGCATTGGCCAGTCTCATCCCACCCTTGGTGGCAATCACAAAGCCTGTACCCGTGAAGTGGTTGGCACCTTCAAGCATCAACCCCTGGTTGGCTCCATTCGTATTCCCGTTGTCTTTGATCGCCACATTGGCAGCCGTCGCCACGGTCAACCTGTTGAACGAATTGTTGTTGTTTGTCAGGACGATGTTGCCCAGCGCGCTCAGCGTAGTTAGACCCGGCACTGTCAGGGTAGCCGCCGCATCTTCCTGGATGCTCCCGCCAGACGAGCCCAGCACCAGGTTGCTCGCCGTGTTATTTCCGACTAACATGCAATTCGAATCAGCCAGCAACGTCATATCTCCCGGCGTCGCAAATGTCAGCGTCCCGAAGTTGGCCGTTCCTGCTGGGCCAATATTGATGCTCGGGGCGTTGAAGGAGGCGTTGCCGCCCACACTCAGCAAGTCCGTGGCGGTATCGTTAAGGGTGATCGCTCCAGTCGCGGTCATCATCGAATTATTCACAACCGTCAGGTGCGTGCCCGCCGCATCCGTAAGCGTTCCTGTTGTTATCAGATTCAGGCTGCCCACTATGCTGGTGTTGGCCAATTGCGTGTCCGAATCTTCTTGAACTGAAACCGCACCGGGCGAGTTGAGCGTCAGCGATCCGAAGTTTGCGGTGCCCGCCGGGCCGATCGTGATTGTCGAACCGGTACTCGTGAATGCCGCATTGCCATCCACGCTCAGGTTGTCCGTGCCGTTATCATTAAGAGTGATCGCCCCCGTGGCAGTCATCGTCGAGGAGCCGGTAACGGTGATGTTAGCAGCGGGCACGTCCGTGATAGTGCCGCCCTTGGCATCCACAGCCAACGTCCCGGTTGCATTCACGTTACCCAGCAGGATCGAGTTGACGTCTGTCAGGCTAACGTTTATTCCGTCGGCATTGACCTTGCCAGTGAGGTTGTTCAGAACGTTGAAGTCGTTCAGAACGTTGGTTAGAATAATGTCCGCTGATGCTTTGAGTGTCGAAACCCCAGTCACGGCAACTTTGTCCGGCCCCGTGCTCTGGGTGATCGAGCCAGCCAAGGCATTCACTCCTAGCGTCCCGGTCGCCTTCACATTGCCAAGAATAATCGAGTTGGCATCCACCAGGCTGATGTTCATGCCGTCGGCATTGACCTTGCCGGTGATGATAAAGTCATTGAGCACGTTGGTCAGCGTGATGTCTGTCGTTGCCTTGAACGTCGAATCGCCCGTCACCAACAACTTGTCAGGCCCCGCCGTCTGCGTGATCGAACCAGCCAAGGCATTCACTCCCAGCGTCCCGGTCGCCTTCACATTGCCAAGAAGAATCGCATTGGCGTCCACGATTTGGATCACACCACCAGATAGATTCAGTATATTCTGGAAATCGTTGGTTGCCGTCAGTGCGGTGATAGCACCTCCAGCTGTAGCTTTAAGGGTTGTCGCAATCGGTGCAATAACAGAGTCATTATATGTCTGGTCACCTGTGGTCGTCACTGCCCCACCGTTGATCGCCGTCGTCCCCCCCGCATTGGTCGTCAGGCTCGTCAACTGCGCAGTGGCACCCACCGCTCCGCCGAAGGTCGTCAATCCGGTCGTGTTCGCGTTCAGGCTGTGTGTGCCGTCCAGTGTGGTCGCAAAATCAATGGCCCCGCCGCCGTTGGCCGTCAACACCGTGTCAGCTCCCAAGGTCACCGCGTCGTTGTACACTTGGCCGACCAATCCAGATGTCGTCACCGACCCGCCGTTGATCGCCGTCGTCCCGAGCGCATTGGTCGTCAGGCTCGTCAACTGCGC